>Ga0114898_1000120_pt1 | contig 79572 bp, 116 predicted proteins | sample Malvired_Geostar_FD_83496 | JGI IMG/M metagenome (GOLD analysis project Ga0114898, IMG submission 83496) | Marine viral communities from the Global Malaspina Expedition - Malaspina viral metaG DeepMed_Geostar | ecosystem: Environmental > Aquatic > Marine > Oceanic | place: Mediterranean Sea...
CCGAGATCAGCCAGGAAGCCGACATGCGCAACTGCTTCATCGAGGCGGATGCCTGGGAAGAAGGCACCGAGCGCAGGTGGTAGGGCTTACGTTGGTTTTTGGTTCCATTGCTCCCCAAACCCCGGCACCTACAGGCCACGACCGCAGCGCCGGAAATTGAACTCCGCAGCCGCACAAGAAAATACCTCTGGGATACAGGCGCTCGATCAAGATCACAGGGAAAATCAGACACTTACGATTTCGAAGTTCGCGCAGGGAAACAGCTGGCCGGTAATCCAGTCCGCTTTCTCTGGAAGGGAAGAACATGACGACTGCCATTAGCCCATTGCCGAGCAGAGGAGGGGCGGCAATCACATAGAACCGGGCGCTTGGGTTTGTTGAGACGGATGAGATGCTTCAACCGTCAAGCAACGAAAGGAGCCACCGATGTTCACCATCAACGCACGCACACTCGACGGACGCTGGAAGCCCGAACTCGGCGCACTGCAGGGTAGATCGTGCAAGCATCACTATCACGAGTGGGGCAGTGAGCATCAGAATGAGGTCAAGTGCATGTTCGTCCTGGGCTGCGATGACTGTTCCGAGACGCTGGCCATCCTCAGCGCCGACCGCGTGGCCGGCCTGCTGAATGCGGCCCGTACACCAGCCACCTCCGTTGAGTAGGAAACCATCCGATGACCAGTAAACGACCTGATTACGAGGCGCTGGACGCCCTTGGCTACCCCTACAAGCGCGAGGCGTGCGTGGTTGGTGAACTGCCCTTGGCCGAACGTCGCCCTGCGCTCGACGCAGCGATTGCCTCTGTCAGTAAATCGTTGGGCTTGCCAGAGCTTAAATCGCTGAGTTATGGACTCCCGGTATTTGCGGCCTTCGGTCTGAATCGTCGCGAAGCGGGCCGACATGAGAAGGCCAATTTGCTGCTGACTCAGGGCGCAGATTTGAGCCTGGATTTCGTCCCGGCATATACCTCTGCAAGCATCTAGGAAATCAGGAGCACACGGCATGACAGACAAAACAGCAGCAGAGGACGCGCTCTACCCGGTGTGGTTCGTTGAAGAGCGTCAGCTTAATGGTGATTGGCTCGCTATTGATCGAGCGGATGACCAGGACGAGGCTGAAAGGAAATTGAGCCACTTCGAAAACAATCTTCCGGGCACGTACCGCCTTCAACGTTCGGACTGGTAGGAAACCGCCAAATGGCTAACGATCTGGCATACATCGCAGTAACGTCCTCCGGCTATGTCGAGGGGGCTTGCCTCATCAGCGCCGAGGACAGTCAGGCTTGGGTCAATGAAATGGAATGCGTCGGCATGGCAATCCAGCAAGTACCTATGGCCGAGGCCAAGAAGATGCTTTTTACCCAAGCTCCACAAGCCACTCTTGAGGCATAGGAAATCGGACATGGCCACGCTGACCTTGGCCCTCAAGGGTGAGTACTTCGACGCGATCAAGGCAGGCAACAAGCCAGAGGAATTCCGGCTGCGGACGCCGTACTGGCGCAAGCGTCTGGAGGGCCGTATTTATGACCGCATTGAACTGACGAAGGGCTACCCAGCACGCGCCGATGAAACGCGCCGGCTGTCTCTGCCCTGGAAAGGATACCGCGTGACTACTATCACGCATCCACACTTCGGCGCAGAGCCGGTCGAGGTGTTCGCAATCAACGTAAAGCTGTAGGAAAACTACCGCCGATCATCAGCCCGCTGCGTGCGGGCTTTGGCAGTACCAGGGCGCGTTTTTCGCGTCCGCGAAATCGAGATTAGGTATGAGCGATCAGACAAAACACTTGGCGGGAATTCTCATTTTCACCGGCCAGGTAGCAACCGCCATCCGCATGTACACCGCATACAACCAAAGCGGCAGCGATCTGGAAGAATTCGCACCTGAAGACGTTATGTTCCTCTCGGATACGTTAATCAGCTTTGAATTCATGGGCGAATACCTTGCTGCTGGTAATGTCTCGAAGGTCATCAGCTACTGCGACAGCATTGCTCAGTCCCTGAAAACATACATAGGCAAACCGGCGTTTGTGCGCAATCCAACGGTGAATTTGCAGGCCGCGATTAATCACCTTGCGGCGCTGAAATCGACGTTTACCGAACAGCTCGCCAGTTGAGGGAAAACGCCATGTCACCAGCAAAGCCTGAGCAGCAGCACCAAGAAGCGGCTAAGCAGTTTTTAGCGAATAATCTAAGCGCCCTGTGCCAAGAACTGTATGCCTGGAAATGTCGGCAGGAGCTGCCGCCAGGTGGCTTCTTTCATAGGCTCACCGTCCTCTGCGATGTGTATGTGGTCAGTGACGATGAATACGGAGCTGCCCGTGAAGCAGAAATGCTCATTGAACAGGCTGCTTTGCTCTATGGTGCTGGCTCGCACTCATCCCCAGAAGAAACCCATGAACAACTGCGGCGCGGGCTGTATATCAGCCTTGGTCCAGTACCACCAAGGGGACTTTAGGAAAACCATTACCAGTCAGCAGGTCGGGCTTCGATTAGCGTGTAGCGGCAATTGGCCGTTCCAACCGAACCGAGTAGGTAGACAAAGCATGGAAATGAAATTCCGCACCACATCCGGCGCAATCGTCAATGCCAACCCTTTGGCTGATTCCCCCGGCCCCGTGAGCCTTCCTGATCCGGGTGCTGAGCGTGGCGTAGGCCAGGTGGAGCCCGCGCATCTTCTGCGCAAGCAGATCGAGCGCGTGATTCGTGAATATGGTGCTGATCCAACGGAAGCCGCACTAGCCGTCTGCGTCGTCCTCGATGGGAAACTGGGGCTGGCTGAGGATGGCTACTTCGACGATGACGAAACCGTGCTTAACGCGATACTGGCCAAAGACCAGGCCGACGACTGAACTGTCCATCTAACCGCGTCGCCGAACAGCGCTTCTGCGAACCGACGCCCATCTGTGCGAGCGAGTCGGGATTACCGGCGCTCCACTACATAAAGCGCCTGAGCTGAAGCCACTTGGTTAGCCAGTCGCGCCGTCAGTTTGGGCCTCGGCCAGCAGGGCGCGCACGCGGGCAATTTCCTCTGCGCTATGAGGCGTTCCACCTGCGTTCAAGGCGAGGTACTGCGACAGCAGATCCGCACGCTTGGTGAAGCCGTGAATGGCCACCTTCATGCACATCCGCTTCGGGGAAAATTGGGTACCGGCTAGCTCGTTTGCAGTGAATCCGAACGGTTTGACATTGCCTTTGACGAACTCGGTAACAGCGGTGTAGCGCTGCAGGCCATCGACGCACTGCAGGCCAACCGGCAGATCCGACTCAGGATCAGGATCACCCCATTCCGAGCAATTGAACTGGATCAGAAATGCGCTGGTGGGGACTACAGCGCGGAGGCAGTTTTCAATGAAGTGGCGCTGCTGCTCGGCGGACCAAACATGGCCCCGCTGGAAATCCGGGCAAAGGTCTAGTCCACCATAATCTATGGCGAGTCTGGCCAATGAGCGCTCCAGGTCAAACCAGCGATAGTCGGCCTGCCACTTGGCCGCGTGCAGAGGCTGAATGATGCTGAGCAGGTGCTGCTCAAAGTCGGTAATTACACGAGACATGGTTCTTCCTGCGGATATTCCAGGCAAAGCGGGGAGCTTGAATTATGTCGAGATCGACCGATTCAGTCTTGTTCACAGAAGGAATCATAGGCCGACCCGACAGCATGCAAGAGGTGCCCCTTCGCCATCAGATCATCAACACGCAGCTTCAGCGCATCAGCCATCTGTTGCGCCGTCACATCCTCGCCGTCTTCACACCTGGAGCCGGAGACGCTGAAGGCGATGGTGTAAGCGTGATTGTAAGTGCGGGCTGCCTGAGTCATTACATGATTACCTGAGCTGTTTGGACTGAACTCAGATTCGCATGAAGCGCCGCTAACCCAAGCCCGAAAGAGGCCGGGCCAGCTTCGCAGTGGCCGCAGATGCTGCCCGGCAGAGCGGACTATCGGGCGCTTCGGATCAGGGAGACGGTCAGATGGGCCGCGCCGTTGTCGTGGTGAAATACTTCTGCGGGCCTGTGCCCGCCCAGCTGCTCGCTCGGAGTAGCAAGCCACTGATCAGCAGCTTCGGCATTGCCGAGAACCGCCTGCGCCAAAGCCAACACGAAAGCCAGCTCGAAGGCGACATAGCTTTCCTTCTGGCCCAAGCAGGCCCCCTTCGGGCGGATCTGGCGTGCATACGCAGCCAGGGGCCGACTGGCTGACAACTGATCGATCACCGACGCCGGCAGACCGTCGCCTACTGCGCGCAACACCTCCCTTTCAGGGATAGCCACCGAAAGGCCCGCAATGTCTTCGAGCCGCTTTCTGTAAGTGCGGTATGTCTGTGCATCAAATGCGATATCGAGCATGGTAAGGCGTCCCATCCAGAGAGATAACTTTCACTGGTATCGACAGCCTTGCGCTCATCCGAAACAATTTCTTCAATGATCCGATAAGCGGCGAGCCTGCCTAGAACCGAGCAGGCGAGGGGGTCAAGAGATGGCCGCTCATATGCCACTATCAGCTGGGCCTTCCACTGAAGGCCAGAATACGCCGGATTAGGAGGCAAGCCTTGGCCAGCTGCCACTCGGGCAGCACGGTATGCACATTGCCATTCAGCTCTGGTACCACTGTAGCGCCCCAGGCTGGGTTTTCGTGGGAAGCACATGATGACACCCTCAGCAGCACGCAAATTTGCGAAGGGAGCCTTCGAGGGTCCCGGTCCAGATTGCCCCGGATTTCATGCCTTCTCCGTGATAGACATTGAACTGCTGGCCCACACGAATACCGTTGGGCACGCATGCACGATGCACAGTCGGGTGGCCTTCGATATCGAAATCCTGGTACCCGTGCTTGTCGCACACCAGGCGCACGCTGAGCAGCTGAAGGGAAGAATCGTTGCAGCGAGCCTTGTGCAGCAGCGCGCGGGCCTGCTCGGCAATCAGCGCACGTTCGGCCTTGGCCGCCTCGGTGCGCGTGGCGTAGGTGAAATCGCCGGGCGCTCCCGGCTCGTCGCGGCGCGGGTCGGACACGATCCGCCACATGCCGTCTGCATAGTTGCGACTGACGCAGCCGCAACCACCTTCCGGCCACACGATGTTCCTGACGTACCATCCGCCCTTACGCCACGCACTGAACATCGGCACCCAGTCGTCATCTTCGGCCAACGCTTCGGTGAAGTTGAAGACTCCGCAGCGGATAACTCGTGCCGAGTCCGGGGCAAACAGAATGCTGAACTCAAGCAGACTGGATCGCCCGTTACACTCGGTCTGGACAAAGCGCACGAGTTTGGCTCCGTCTTCTCGCCACGGCTCGACGGCAGTAATGAGGTAGCCAAAGTCTGTTGAGCAATACTGCGTTTCAGCAGCCGCCAAGCGGGCGGATTGAACAGTGATATCACTGATGGTCATGTCGTAGTCCTGGGGAAGCGGGGGGAGATGGCTTCAGGCTACGGCCAGGCCCGCAGAACCCAAGCTGCTAGGGCCGCTTCAAGCTTAAATGCCGGCGTATTTTCTTCGGGCCAGCCATGTCCCATGTGGCCTTGGTACCGCCATCTGCCGGCTCAGCGCCTTCCCCGAAGGTGAATGCCAGCACATGCGTGCACTGCTCGGCTACGAGCCGGTTGCGTGCGAACATCGCTGCATAGCCTTTGCACTCGGCCTGGTAGGTGCATTGCGCGCCACCGAGGATCGCTTCCTGGATGTCGGCTAGCGTGTCTCGCCGGATCGCCTGGCTGAATTGCCTGTGGTAATGGTTTGCTGCACCGCCGCTGGTGCCATTGCCACCGGAAAAACTCGCCTCGAATGGCGCAGGAAGATGCAGTGTCAGGCTGGCGGATAAGCCCTCATTGAAGGCCCAGACTGCTGCATGATCGGCCCACGCAGCACCGCCAGAAACGAGATGGTCGCCGGGTCGCACATAGAACCTGACCGCACGGCAAATGAACTCCCAGTGGGAAATATCCATTGGGAATTGCTTATCGCGCCCTGCGGTGCCGATGACCGCGATCACCCGTTGCATGCCGGCGTGGTGTTCGCTCATTCCACAACGAACAGCGGGCCGGTGGGCGACTCCGTGCGTGTGAGCGTCACATCGTTCTCCAGGCGCAGCAGGATCTTGTCGCCCACTTTGAACAGCGAGAAGGCCATAGCATCATCGTCGAACGATACATGCACACAGGGAACCTCATCAGTTCCGGTCGCGGGGTTGGTGTTGACCTCGGCCACGACAGAAATCATGTCATCCAAGACGCCATCCATAGCGCCAACGGTTAGGTAAACCTGACCATTTACGCCTCGCTGGTCCTCGATGTCGATCTGATGCGTAGCCGGCTTGGCCTCACCCTCGCCGTAGGCTTGCCAGTGCTTGACCTGAACCGACTTGAGCGGGTGCATGGCAGCAAACTCCCAGACGCCGGGCTGCCCGTGGACCGCAGCGCCACGGACGAAGCGCACATCGAGGCTGCTGTACTCGGCCAGCAACTCTTCATCGGTCCCGTAGACGAGTCCGACAATCTTGTATCCATCCCTGGCTTGCTCGGGGGCGGTACCGAATTCGCAGATGACTGCCATGCTCGTATCCTCGCGGTGTGCTGGTTTAGATAGCCTCAGCTTCGCACGATGGCCCTAGAACCCAAGCCGCAGCCCCATGCACAAGAAAGGGGCCGAAGCCCCCATGTGCGTAGCGAATGAAAGTGTCGCCTATACCGGATATCCACCATTCTCGGCCCGGCGAACTGCGCTCTGCTCACGCTCCCAGGCGAAGTTGTCCTGTTCTTCTTCCCAAGAAGCCATTGCGGCGTCGTAGTCCGGCTGGAGCCGCGCCACCTCGGCGGTGAAGGCGTCATCCGCGATCTGATCCCATTCGCTGGCCCCTTCATCGTTGAGGGTGTCGCGCACGTTGTCGCGATAGTCCGCGACTTGACCTTGGTCCACGCCGATGCGTGCGGAGCGGATTGCAAAGTCGATTGCTTGCTTGCGGTCCATCATGCTGCCCCTGGTCCGGTGGATTAACGCCCGGCAAACCGAGCTGATGAACCTAATCTTCCCGCCGACCATTTGAATCCCAAGTGAGGATGTGCAGAACGAAAGATTGATCTTGCAGGACACGCGGCCGCTGCTGGTCGGCAGGTAGTGATGCCCCTATGCTGGCACTGGCGGCGTGGATTTCCTGCGCTGCCTGTTCACAAGCGAGGTAATGGCATGAAGAAAGAAGAGCTGTACGATCAGTTCGCAGCCAAGGCGGTCGATGCTGCGGCGCGAACGGCGTTCGAGATCGGCCTACAGCGTGGGCACGAGCAGGGATTTCAGGAAGGCTTTGAAGCCGGCACGCTGGTTGGGTTCGTGGCAGGGCTTGAGTCCGTGAAGGGTGCGATCTCAGACGGCACGCGCAATGGCTCCTCCGAATGCGCCCGCGTTCTGGAGAGTTACAAGCGGCTGGGTGTAACTGGCGACGATGAAGAGTGACAAAAAAACCCCGCCTCGGCGGGGTTTTTCTCGCCTCAGAACTAAGCGTCAGCAGAGACGGCAGGATTGGCGCAGATCACGGCCGTCAATGGCGGCATCAAGCACGTCCAGAGCGGCCATGCCGGTGCACCAGAGGTGGCTCGCGCGCTTTGCCATGTCCTCGATGGTTTCACGCACCTCGATCAAGTTCTTTGGCTCCGGCTCCATCCGTATGCGCTTGGTAGCTACAGCGAGGCGCACGGCCTCATCCAGGCCGTAATCCGCATAGGGGTGCCGGATGACAGGCAAGGCGTCCAGGCTGGGAAGTGTGGCATTCATCTGCGAAACCTCTTTTTCAGCGATCTTTGCTGACTACCATAGCTCTGCACAGGGCAAACCCAAGGGCAGCAGTCATTAAGCTCAACCTTGATGGTCATCGGCAGTAACGCGCTCGATCTTGATACCAGCGCCGGTCAGCGTCGTGGGGGCGTCATAGGCAACACCTCCCATCTCAGGCCACTTGCGCGGCTCGCCAGCAGAAATTACCCCCTGAGAAATGGCGGAATCCCAGGCAAGACGGTGGCGCATTTGCGTGAACATGTCCCAGAGCTGGTCGCCGGTCGCATGCCAGCCCACACCGCCACTCTGGTTGGGTGCCAAGCCCTGTGCGGGCTTGGTGATGGCCTCCACCGCACGGGTGAGTTCATAGCCGTTGATCATTTCGCCGTCGCGGTTGCGCAGGTAATCCAACGCCATATCCATCTGACCCATGACCAGCCGACTGCAGGTTTCGGTCGCCCGGCACAGCAACTGCAGCTGCTCGCGGGTGAGAGTGATCTGGTAGGTTTCGGCGGCGTTCACTTGGTTGTCCCGATCAGTGCGCCGGGGCCAACGGCGATCCAGTTTGCCGGTAGCGGATTGAGCGGGCAGGCGTCGCGCTGCACGTAGGAGTTCACGTCATAGGTGGTGCGCACCACATCCACATCGCCCCGGTGGAATGTGACCAGTATGCCGCACTCGTTCAGGTACAGCGTTTCGTTCTCGACGCCGTTGCTGAGGTTGAAACGGCCATGCCATAGGCCAGAAACGAGGGACTGCGCCTGTCCTGCCTTGTCCACCCTGGAGAACTCAGCGTAGACCTTGGCTCCCGGCCCCAGATAGAACTGCACGTAATGTCCCGACGCGACGGGGAAATCTACTCGGGGGAAGGGTTTGCTCTCTCCGCAACCGGCGAGAAGAACCGTCGCAAGCGCGATCACAGAAGAAAATACCCGCCTCACTGCAAGTTCCTTCCCTTTGCTCCACCCAAGCGGCGCATCCTCAAGGCGCTGAGGATCACCGACAGAACAGCGAATCCAAGCGCAATCAGCATAAGTGGGCGACTAGCTGCCAGCTGGCCGCCGATCTCGGCCATCGGCGAGCCCACGAATGAAAAGACAAGACCTACACCCGCGATCAGGGCGAGCGCAAACGCGGCCTTGATATTGAACATCAGCGCATCGAGCTGCAGACGCTCGCTTTTAGACTTCCTCATAATCCATCTCCAACGTAAGCCGCTTACAGTGCATCAGGTTTAGGCATCTCGGCCCTGGGAACTTCGGCCATCGGCGCCCCGCACACTGCGCAAAGGTAACCGCCATTCGGGGCTCCTTTGAGCCCTTTAGTCGAAACACTTTCCCAGCAAGCAGAATATGGCTGATCGTTCTCGCTGGTTTTTTCTTCGCCTTGGTGACCGTTAGTGCAAGCGAAGTAGCGGTAGGTCCGCATCGTCATGGCTGTTTCCCTCATTTACGGCCGGTGCGCTCGATGCTCAGCACGTCACTGCCGGTCTTGGCAGTGCACAGGGTTTGTGTCGGCTCAGTCATGTCGATTATGACTCCTTTCGAACAGGCGCCGCCGTAGTCCCGGTAGCAACCATGAGCGGTGGTCCGCGCTAGAACGGACGCGCATGGCCTCACACTCCTTCGCGAGTCTTCCCGTGGTTGATCAACCGCCACTTGGCCATCGCAGACTCTTCGTCAACGGCGCTAAGTGCGCCAAGAATCTCACGATTGCCCAGGTACTTGCGGATTTCATCCGCCGTCCCTTCCCAGGCCATGAGGTTGCGGGTGTAGTTGCTGAAGACTACGCAGTAGTTCTTCTCGGCAGCAATTGTCGCCGGGTGTGGCTCGCCAGTAACCACCCGGAGCGCGGCTCGTAGGTCAGCCAAGAGTTCCGCGATACCTTCCTGCTCCGCGTCATCCTCGAAGCCCTCAATGAACCGCTCAGCTTTATGCAGGGCTGACGTAACTACCGCTACCTCACCGGCTGCTTGGGTCGTGAATCGCGCCGATACAGGTTCGGCGTTCTGCCTGATTACTTCGTTCATGGTGTCTCCGTACTGAAGTGGCGGGCACTTCGATAATCGGTGTTGCGCTGAGAAACCCAACTTGGCGAGGCAATCCACCTGCCTTAAACGGCAATAACGCCTTCATGCACGAGCGCGTTGTAGGCAATACGCAGCAACGGCAGATGCTCAGCCACCGACATCTCGGTATCGAGTTCTTCATAGGCGTTGAGTCCTTCCCACCAGGCTTGGAAAGACTCGAATGTCGGGAAGCTGATTACTTCGTCATCGAGCATGGTGGTGATGCTGGCTTGCATCACTTCGAGGCTTGGCGCCGGCGTGTCGGAGCTGGGGAACTCCGTTGCCAACCGAGCCATCGCTGCGCTGTACTGCTCTTCAAATTTGGAGACACTGGCTTCTGCAGGCGGTGCTGCTGGCACCTCCTCGAAGAAATGCCGAATCGACAGAGGAACCTCTGTCATGGTGTGCGGATAGCGGCAACCTACGAGTCCCTGTCCTGCCAACACAGATTGCGCGTGCATTTTCTCCGGGACGCTGCAGCTGGTTTTGATAGCGATAAGCGAATGACTCATGGGGCGGTTCCTCGGATCAGGGAAGAAGATGACCCCATGTTGTCAGTGACTGCCGAAATCCCAAGAATCCTCGCTCCGCGCCACTGGCGAGCTAGAAGGCCCCGGTCCAAAGCGCCTGATATCGACCTGCGTCGTACTCGGTCATCAGGGCGTCGGCGGTAACCTCCGACACGAGCACATCGCCGCAGATGCCGCGAGTGTGGTCCAGAAAGCGCAGGCAGAAGAGAGGGCGGTCCGTTACCGGGCATACATCCTGAGCGATTATTTTCGCCTCGATCTTCTGCCCCTCAGGGGAATAAGGGCGTTTCGTATTGAACGCCAGAAGCCAGGCCTGAATATCCTCGGACTGAAGAACGCGGGGATCGCCGGATTCAGACCAGTATTCCCCCATAGTTGCGTTCCAGCTGTATGCGATGCCGTTGAGCTGAAGCTGCTCAAGACCGGGGATGTGTGTCTGACGTGCCATGTGGTAGTTCCTTCGAGAGTAGAGGCCTGATAGTGCCCCGCGCTCAGGAAAACCCAACTACCGCACTACTCACTCGCATTACCGTGACGCCAGGTCGTGCCTAAACCGACAACAATCCTGCAGGATTAGAGGATTATTGCGCTGAGGTTTCCCAGAGAATAAGCGAAGCCGAATTCCGTTCGGCCCAACTACTTCACTGGAGGAAACCCATGCAACGCATTCTCATCGTGGCGGCTGTCGCCACGGCTACTGCACTGCTCGCTGGCTGCAGCGAGGACAAGACCACCGGCTATGCCTGCCTCGGGGCGGATAATGATTCCCTGGTTGAGAACATCCAAGAACACTGCAAGGCCGGCGACGCCATTGCAACCAAGCATCCCGCCTACTTCTGCGACTTCAACTATGCCGTTACCTACAACGGCTTCAACTCGGCGCTTTGCATTTACACAGGCCAGCAGGCCACTGAGCGCGTCCAGGCGGAAAAACCAGGGAGTTAATCTCCCCCTCAGTTGAAATCCGAGGCTTGCAATGGTCGATCATATCTTTCCCGTCCTGATCGGGGGCAAACGGTACTCAAAGGAATTCCAGACTGCAGAACGCTTCGCCGCGCATTGGCAGCGCGTGTTGGCTCAACACTACGGTCATTCACACGGTACCTGCTGTTGTCCTGGAAGGGGTGACCGAAAGCTGGCAATCAAGCCTCGGGCGGGCACCTACCACCTGGCGCGATTCCCTCTGACCGGGTACGAACACGCCAACGAATGCCGGTTCTATGCGCCTGCCCCCGAGCATTCCGGGATGCAGGGTTACGACAAGGGCGTGGTGGAGGAGGGGGATGATGGACAGCTGCGGATCAGGCTTGCACGCGGCATCAGGATTCTCCCGGCCAGGGAAGCGGCTGATGACAGCGAGCCTGCTCCTTCCCGCCCCGGTGCTCGCAAACCTGCGATGACTCTGCTGGGCCTTCTGCATCTGCTATGGCAGGAATCACGGCTGAATACGTGGTACCCGGCGATGGCAGGCAAGCGCAACGCATTGGTAGTGGGCAGTGCCCTTCGCCGAGCAGCTGAACGCGTCGCAACGGACAGGCTGACCATCGCTGATGTTCTGCTGGTGCCTGCGCGCAAGGATGGAAAAGGCGCACTGGCCAACCAACGGGTAGCCGCACAAGCGCTGGAACGAAAAAGGCGCCTGGTTGTGGTCGCGCCGCTTGCTCGGTACGACGCCCAGAAACACGGTGATGGGCTTGAAAAATTGCCGCTGAGCTGGCCGTTTGGAATGCCGACCCTGTACCTGCAGAAAGGGCAGTGGGGCCGGGTGCACCAGAGTTTCCGGCAGGAATTATCCGCTTGGATGCGAGGCGATACCGTCATGGCTATCGCCCACGTCGAGATGAAAGCCGGTGCCAAGAGCGCCTATGGCAAGATCCTGGACATTGCCCTGATGCACCTCTCTGAGCAGTGGATTCCACTCGATTCTGGGTTCGAGGCCGTTATCGAGTCGAAGCTGCGCGCCGAAGGTCGGGCATTTGAGAAGCCAATGCGGTTTGACGCCGACGAGGATTGCGTCTTCCCCGATTTCTGGCTGCTCGATGTTGACGCAAAATTCCCGATGGAGGTGTTTGGAATGGGCACGCCGGAGTACCTTCAGCGCAAGGCGGACAAGGTGAACCATTACAACAGCGAATACGGCCCGACTGCCTGGTGGAGCTGGAATGCTTTCCGTGACCCCAGAGGGCTCCAGATCCCGGACTTTCCACCAGCGGCCCGCCGATAAGGATGCTTGTGTCGCCGGCTGAGCAAAATTGTTCTGCGACCGCTTGGGTTTCCCGCGAGGCGTGAGAGCCTGCAAATGCATCAACCTCGCTATCCCGCAGGGGCTTTTACCCAGATAAGATACTGCGCGAGCCATTGGCTTCTGTGGCCAGCACTGAAATGCTCGCATCTATGATCGTAGGGGAAACGAATTGCTCAGCCTGGACGCCCATTCCATCCTCAAGGCCATAGCCGTGCTTCTGATTTGGATCAGTTGCGCGGTGGTCGCCTCATTTTTCATGTTTCCCGCTTGGGAAGTGATGAAGATGATTCTTGTGGGGCTGTCTCCTCTTATCGCAGCAATAGCGGTGCTGGGCGTTACTTTCCTGGTATCGCTGCAGGATAAGCGCCGGTCGAAATCAGATTCCTACAATGAGCGTCAGTAGCTGCAATCCCGACTCAATGCCCCACCCAAGATCAGGATCGGCAGCGTCACCGCATAGCCTCAGCCTAATAGAAAGGAATCCCCTCCATGATCGAGCAGCCCATAAGCCCTGAAGACGAAGCCCGCTTTATGCAGATCATGGCCGGTTACGACGAGGCCATGCGCGAGCACTTCACCGGCCCGGCGCCGATGTGTCACTTCACGCCGATGGAGTTTCACGACGCCGAAGCCGGCGACGGCAGCGGCTACCAGTGTGTGCATTGCGGCCACACCGAAGACGCTGACGAAGCATGGGCCAAGGTCGCAGCGCGCAAGCAGCGTCAAGCCGCCACCAACTGAAAGGAACCTCTACATGACGCAACTAGAACAGACCATCATCGCCAACGCTAAACGGGAACTGGCCGTTGTGCTGGTTTACTACGGCCAGAAAGCGGCCGGCATCAAAGCCGCCAAAGGCGAGGACGCATGGCTGGAATACCTGGGGCATTACAACTCGCTGAACGCGCTACTGTCGCTTGCCCACCAGGCTGAATCAGGGCTCAGTGAAGAGGGCACGCAAGCACTGCTCGATATCGAAGCGCAGCACACTGAAGCCTATCGAATAATGGCGAGTTGAAAAGGAACCCGCCCCCATGTATGTGAACGACGCAGAATGCCAAGCTGCAGGCCTCGACCCCGCCGAGGTGGCCAGGATTACGCGCGGCCTGTCGCGCTACGCCAAGCAGGCGCAGGCGCTGGGGTTGTGCGTGTTTGGCGGCTCGGGCTCGGGCTCACTTCGCAAGGATGACCACCCGCGCGGCGCGCTGGTACTGGCTTCGCTTGACGGTGTGTTCGATGGCGGCGACGGTGCGTGCGCACCAGACGATGACGGCCTGATGCGCGGTGAATATGCATGACGCAGTGGGTGGGTAAGAACGTCTGACGGCAGCGGCATGTGTAAGCGCTGCTATCACGGCACTCACGAGGCGGCACTAGACCTTGTGTGAGTCCTCAACGGGAATGTCCCGGACATAGAAGGCAATGCCAGCGAAAATGGCTTGCAACACCGTCCAGATCACCAGTTGGGTGTCGGCGCTGAAGATATGAGGCATCTGCTCCCAATCCTCCCGCATCCAAAGCGTTACGCTCCCCAGCAGTAGGAATGTGATCGTGCATTTCTGATGATTGCCGCTATAGCGGTGAACACAGGCCGCGATCACCGATACGAAAAAGAAGGTCCAAGTAATCATCCGGGTATTGGCCGCTCGAACTGGAATGGGCTGGACGCTATGGCCGTGAGCGAAGGCTACAGCATCCCTTATCCCTCAGAAACTCTCATCGGCCAGCGCGTGTAGGGCAAACATTTCACCGCACTGCTGGCGATAGCTCTCAAGCGTCATCGCTGGATCATCCTGACCGAGATCGTAGCCGACATTCTCCTCATACCAGGCTGACAATTCGGCTCGGTTCATCACGGCAAAATCGGGCGCCGCATCCGCCGCCGAAAGCTCATCCGCGAACGCGGTTTCCGTGGTTCCGTTCGGCAAGCTGATCGTGAACATCGGCCCGACCTCTTCTCGGTCGTATTCAGCTGGACTCAGAGGACCAACTACCGTGGCCACCACCGGCCCCGGCCCATCTGAATCAGTGCTGCTCCAGATAACACGAGAGTTGGGCTTGAACATGCTGCGTACCTCTGCGCAATGGTTTGGACGCGTTCAGCATCACTCCATCCTGCAGAAACCCAAGTGCCCGCCTCAGAAGCCGAACGCCGCCTGCTGCCCCCAGCTGTTGGCCTGACCGGAGTCGAACGCCAGATGGACCGGCACAGCAGGGGTGGCGTCGATACGTGCCCGCAGCAGCTCATCGTAGCGCTCAAGGATCGCTACCGGATCAAGGTAGCCCGCTTGAACCCCTACGAGTCCTGCAACCGTATGCCGAACCTCAGCCAGCCGCTTCGCCTCGTCCATCGTCGGCAGGCGAGTGGGCCAGCCCTTTTGGTACTCCAATCCGAGGGGGATTTTTTTCTCTGCAATCTCGCGCAGTTGCGCCGCACGCTTCGCAGCTTGAAGCCGATCTGCAAGCTCGCTGCCCAGCAGGTGTGGAGCGACATCGCCCAGCCAGTTGTTAGACTGGAATGCGAATGTTGAGCTGGCCTCAAGCTCGACCATCGTGCGGTAGATATCCTGGTTGTCGATGCAGGTGGTGGAGGCCTTCAGATCCGCTGCAGAGGACATGATGCAAAATGCGCAGGAAACCCGTGTCATCCCGTACCGGGTATAGGCCTCATGAAGCTCCAGGCCTCGCCGCGCAATCGCAGCCTTCACCTCATCGATCTTCCACTCGATCACCGGATTCCAGGTGAAACCTTGGGCGCCGCGCTGAGCAAGGCGTGGATCTGCCTTGGCAACGTCCGATTTGCGGCGACCGGCGCTTTCTTCCCGGCGAATTCCGGTGACGTTGAGAATTTCCTGGCCTTTGAAACGCTTCTTGAGATAGCTGGCAATCACAGCGCTCTTCAGCTCGATGCGAAACGCATGCTTGGAGTGCTCCAGGGCAGAATCAGCTTCGCGCACGAGAGGTTTTTATAGCGTTCAACGTTGTTGTTCCAGCGAGTCTGCCAGCGCTCCATCATCCCTCCCGCTTTACGCTCTACAACCACCACCTCCCAGCCCAGTCGTTCGCCCAGCGCGTGGCACTTGGGCAGGCTCTGCCGCCACTCCACTGATCCAAGGTCTGCGTGGATCAGTAGGCGCGCCCCGGTGTGACCGATACGATCCAGATATTCGCTTGTGGCGATTGCGCAGGCGTCTGAGTCTTTGCCACCACTTACGCCGATGGCAACGACAGCGTTACGAGCGAGCATGTTTTCGACTTCGGGGGTTGTGGCGACGGCTGGGGATGACATTCGGCAGCTCCTGTTGCTTTGTTCATCCAGCATCTCGCGATCTGGATGAATCCCAAGCGTGGCCGCCAGCGCCTACCGCGAGCCAAGCGCTCGTCATCCACATCCTGGATGGGTAGATGCCGGTGGCGCTCGCAGCCGTAACCGGAAGCGCGAATGAGGTGATCCCGGCGCTGACGAAGTACGGCGACCGACAGAGCACTTGGGTTCCTTCGAGCAGGTGAGACGCTATGCGTACCTACAACTCAAGGGGCTGCAGCATGACCACACAAGGCACACAACAACCAACCGAGCTGCTGGGCGAAACCTGTCTTGACGGCGGGAAATGCCATCATCGTTGCGAGCAGCGCTGTTTCCGGCGTGAATGCTGCTCTCCGTTCTCGACATACAGCGGGCCGTGGGCCTACGAACATCCAGGCACAGAGTGGGCCGAGGCTCCATCGTCTAAGGCGCGGCAGGACCAGGGTGAGTTCGAGATTGATGGTATTCAGGTTCGCCACAACGAGGTCGGAGACTGGGAGTATCTGTGCGAGGGGCACGGCTTCGATCCAGATACCTGGAACGCGTGCGTCGATATCTTTGGGCCATTCGGTGGCAGCGGGGTAGAGCGGCTGCTGAATGCCTACGCAGACCTTCTCGCTAAGCAAGCGCCAGAAGAGGTAATTGAGCCCATGGACACCCTGCCTGAGCAGAACCACGCATTCCATCGGGACGCAGGGGGATGGATCAACGTCGCTGATCGTCTGCCTGAGCGTGACGCTGGCACGGTCTGGTGCTACGGCACATACGAAGGTCAGCATGCAGTGTGTGGGTTTGAGGGGCTGTACCGCGACGGGAAATGGTTCTGCCTGAACAACGGCGATTATATCGACGGTGGATACGGCGCTGACTACCAGGCGAAGGTAGCGTTCTGGATGCCGCTTCCATCAGAGCCAAACGAGGATACCAAGGGAGCTGACGCATGAATCCGCGCATCTTGAAGAAGCTAAGCAAGCGCGTGGCCGTCCACGCGAAAGCGCTCGGCTACAGCATCGATCTGGACGGGCCGTGCGCGGCCTACCACACCCCTAAGCGGGCGAGTCGGAAACCCTCCCACCGCTCACGGTACCGTCACCGGGAAGGCTCGTTGCGCTTGGGCGACATGCTGACACCCAAGCGCACGGCATTTTTCTGCTGGACCGACTACGGCCCAGACGGAGGGGAAGGAGATGGCGATATCGCCTGGTCGCACGCAGCTCGGATTGTTCGGGAAGAGCTACAATCCAATGCGTTGGACTGGTCGCATCCATGCGTAGAAGATGGCGCTTACCCTCCTTACGTTGACGGAAAGCCGCCGAAGCTTCCACGCAATACCTGGTCCATGCTTCGTGCCATCGAGCATAAAGTGCTTGTGGAGAAGGAGCGCCAAGCTCTCAAAATGCTTCGGTATCAGCGCATGAGAGACGAATGGCGACAGGCAGCAGCGAGGGAAAAATGATCTGCTTTGTTACTGATGTGAATGCTGGCGAGCCTGACATTCTGGTGACCATCGCCAACGGTCCCTTGGAGATCTGCGATCTGCGGGGAACGCGGATTCATGCTGAGCCGGCTCCTGCATCTGGCTGGACACATGAGGCGTTGCTTGCCATAGCCGGCTTACTGAAAGACCGCACCCAGGATGGTGCAGATGCTTTCATAGCCGGCGAATGGGTAGGAAGCACGGAAGTCTAAAACTGACAACAATCGTGTCAGATACCAGCCCAATTTCCGGGTTTCGATCTATAGCATGGCGTGAAACTACCCACGCCGTGCTCCATGAAAACCACTGCCCTCATTCTCGCTGCTTTTCCGGCTGCCATCTCACTGGTGTGCACTGCCGCACCGGCGACGTTCGACCAAGCGAAAGTTGAGCTACGCGAGCGCGTCTACTTCGACCGTAACCTTCAGGGTGACACCTACTGCGGCTGCACATGGCGCTGGGTTGGTCGCACGGGTGGACGCATCGACCCCCGGTCTTGCGGATATGAGGTTCGAGCGTTACCTGAGCGTGCGGCGCGGATCGAGTACGAGCACATAACGCCGGCCTGGTCGTTTGGTCACCAGCGCCAATGCTGGCAGAACGGCGGGCGGAAAAACTGCGTGGCGACCGATCCTGTGTTCCGCGCCATGGAGGCCGATGCACACAACCTCACCGTAGTCGTCGGTGAGGTCAACGCTGACCGATCCCATTACAACTACGCACAGCTCTCCAAAACCCCCTATCAGTACGGCGCATGCGCGACCCGCGTGGATTTCAACCAGCGTGCAGCCGAGCCTCGCGACGAAGCCAAAGGACTCGTGGCCCGTGTGCAGCTCTACATGCACGACTGGTACGGTTTGAGGATGTCCCGGCAGCAGCAGCAGCTTTTTACCGCCTGGGATCGCATGTACCCACCCAGCGACTGGGAACTCGAACGCGACCGGCGAATTGCGAAGGTGATGGGGCACAGCAATCCCTATGTCACCGGCGAGCGCACCTGGACGGTGGGGCAGCAACCGAGTGGCGACGGACTTGCGACACCGGGCGTGGCCACTCATCCCTTCCAGGGGAAGAATTCCCGCTCCATTTCGCAGCACTCACAAATGACGGGCGCCACGGCTGGCAGCGTTATAGGCAACCGCAATAGCCACGTCTATCACCTGCCGACTGGTTGCCCCAGTTACGACCTCGTGCGCGAGCACAACCGCGTTACCTTCCAGACCGCTGCACAGGCCGAACAAGCAGGCTTCCGCCTGGCCGGGAATTGCAGATAACCGAAACCTTCACGATCCGAGGGCCACATGCTCAAGATTGCCCAGCAAACCATTCACAGAAGCGACGGAGCCGCCGTCGCAACCGAGGTTCTGGCGCGCCTGCAGCTTGGCGACACGGTGCTAAGCCCACCTCGCTTCATGGCCGGCAAGTCGATGGCTTCATGGTTCGCGCTCGACATTGAGGTGCTGAACATGCTGGAGGCCAGCACGGCGCAGCTCCATTCACCGCTGCCCGTGTTCATGAACATATCGGTTGCCACACTCGACATCGGAACATTCTTCAACATGTTCCAATCGAAACTGATGGCGCTTGATCCAGAAGTCCGTAATCGCCTGGTGATCGAAATTCCAGAGAGTTCCGGTATGCGTGGCGCTGAGCTTGTGAGGCGGCTGCGTGCGATCAAGAGCACCGGAGCCAAGGTAGCCATTGATGATTTCGGGCAGGAACATGCCAATCAAGAGCGCCTGGAGGCGTTCGATTGGGACTTCTGCAAGATCGATCTCCCGGCAATCCAGACCACGGAAAATCTGAACTGGGTTGATGCAGCAATCCGGCACTGCTATGCCAACAAGACGCACCTGATCATGGAGAAAGTCGAGTCGTCGCAAGATATCGACCACCTGCTGCATCCGGTTAGGAATACTGCGTGGTTTCAGGGGTACTGTTTCTCGCGTCCTGAAGTCGTAGGGCCGACTCATGCTCTGGTGGGGCTTGAGCAATCTCGTGCAAACGCTGGGGTGTTGGCGTGGGGCTGATGCCAAGATGATTTTGCCGGCACGAACAGCCGGGCATGGCGGGCAATCTTCAAGTTACGGCCCCTATGGGCTCGCTGGTGCTCCTTTTGGACGCTGAGGGCTAGGACTACACGCCACACCCGCAGAACGACCTTGCGAGGAGTCTCCTGCGGGATTCTGGAAAGCGTAGCGGTCAGTCCCAGCTTCATTTTGAAGTGGTTCGGCTGAATCACCACCGCCCCCAGCTTCAACAACAGGCCGCTATGCGGCGATCAAGGCCGCTACTTCCAGTGTGCCTGCGCGATTTCGCTCACCAACCACGACCAATAGCCGCAGATCGTGTCCTCATTGGCCACCGCCTCGCGCCACATTTGGCGAGTGAACATCGGATGCTCACCGGCGCCTTCGGGGTTGTACTTATCGTCAAGCTGATCGGCGCTCAGATGCGCGTCTTCATCGTAGCCAGTGTTGATCACCAGGCCCTCATGAAGCTGGCAGACGGGCATGAAGATTTCCGCCTCAGTATCCTCACACACCAGCCGCACGGTCGCCCGATCAGCCGCGAGGACCTTCCACTTCGATCCGGCCATAATCGGCTGGCCATCGCCATCTTCATAAGCTACGTCCTTCTCGGCTTTGAGAACGCACCCGAGGGGTAGGAGAGGGACATCCAGCATGCCACTGTAATCGCCGTCGCTTGGGAATGCCTGATGGCCCTCAGGGGGCGTCAGCCAGCTCTGTTTCTTGGGATCGAACACCATCAGGGTGAAATGCTCGGCACGGTTCAGGGTGACATTCGCATTGAAGGCATTCAGCGCCGCCGTCGCCTGTTGGGAGGGGTAATCCATGACATCAACCTCAACGCCATGGACGCCTACCAGCTCGCGATCTGCCTCGTGGAGATGGATGGTGGCCTTGTTGGGCAGGACATGAACCTGGATTGAGCTAGTCGTAACCGACATGTGAAAACTCCGTTTTTGTTGAAGGTGCAGCGCAATGCTGTCTCATGGGTGCTTAAACCCAAGAGCAGGGAAGTGGGGGCTTAGCTGAGCAGGTGGGGAGTCACATAGCGCTCAAGATCCTGATAGGACCAAAAGTCCCAGGCCGCTTTCGCTAGTTCCTCGCAGCGGGCTTCAAGGCGAATTTGTTCCGCCTCAACCGTCATGACAACCGGATGTTCGGAGGTAATTCCTGCGCCCGTTGCATCCGGCCGATGCTCGACATACCAACCGTCCGCACGTCGAGGCTGCACGAAAGCCGACCAGCCGCTGATGATCGACAGTCGGCCGAAAGGAGAGTCCAGCCGGGCCTCGACAAGGCCGTGAGCGAAGTCCTGGTGATTGCCGGAAAATCTGCTCCTCGTGACCGACACCACTACGGGTCCGTCGATTTCGCCCTGGTGCTCCAACCAGTCCACGAAGGAGCTGAACTCAATCGACTCACTCATGGCTAAGCCGCTCGGCAACAGCCTTAGGGTTACAGCCGGCGAGACGGCGCCCGTAGATCGTGTAGTTGCGCCAACCATCGTTCAGGCACTCGGTCTGGTGCTCGATCATGTACGCCTGAATACGTTCAACGACATCAGGGTGCAATTCGAACCCGTACTGGGAACTGCTCGGCAAGATGAAGGCCAGCCAATGCTCGCTTCTGGAGCTAGGCATCACGGGCATCGGTACCGGCGTCAGTGCAAGTTCAAGTCTGCAGGCGGTGACGATGGTCAAAGGCGAAAGCTCGGACATCGGGGGCACTCCGGGAGGCTGGTATTGCCCACACTACCGCTGCATTGGTCAAACCCAAGGACTACGCCGCCTCTGCTGCGCGCTTGAAGGTAAGGGGGATATTCGGCCGCTTGCCGTCACGCCGGCCCACGAATTCGTGCATGATTTCCAGCACTGGACCGTTGATAGCCAGAACCTTCATCGCTCGCGTGCTGGCGACATACAGCAGGTTCATTTCGTCCTCGAACTGCTCAAGCGTATTTTCCGGGTTGAACGGCTCGAAGGAGAAGTCATCGCTTAGCTCCACCGCATCCCATTCCAGGCCCTTGGCTCGGTGCGCTGTACTGACCGAGATTGTGGCTTCCAGCTCGTCCTTGACTGCCGTGCGGCGAAGTTTGGCAAAGAGGTCGGGCAGGGCGTTTTTGTACTGCTCGACCACCCGTAGCGTGCGCTGCATCTCAGCATCTTGGCTCTCTGTAGCTATTTCCTCGTACAGGTCGAACGTAGGATATTCGTGCATCAGGCGCTTGTTCTTGATTTTGTCTCGCTGCTCGGCATAGAGCCAATACAGGTCCTCGATGTCCTGCAGGTGGTAGCTATCGATGCCGCCGACCCAGAAGATTTGCTCATTCTTGGCCTGTGCAATCAGGGCCGTCTCGATGACGCCGATTACGGTGCGGCAGAGAACGGTACGGTGCTCCAGGTCCTCGGGGAGGGCCTTTGTCACTCGGGTGGCCTCGCCGAGCCCTACCAGCGGCCGCGTTTCGCCCTTGAAGTGCAGGATCATGTTCGCCACCTTCGCGACGGCCGGGCCGAAGCGGAAGCTCTGGGTGAGGTAGTGCGTCTCGGCCTTGTCGAGCCAGTGAGCATCTAGCGCATCGACGGCTCCCCTGAAGCGATACAGCATCTGGTGGCCGTCACCGCACACAACAACACCCATACCGTAGCTCGCTTGGTCAGCGAGGACGCCGGCAAGCAGAGGGTTGATATCCTGCGCCTCGTCCGCCAGCACAATATCGAAACGCTTCGATAGATCCGGGCGGGTGAGCGCCCACGCTTTTTGATATCCGTCATGAGTCTGGAGCACAGACGTATCGCGGACATCGAGCATTCGAGTCCAGAGATGATCAGCGCTGGCGACGATCTTTCCTGCGGCGCGCTTCATGCGTTCGTTCTTGAGCCTGCTCGATGGCACATGATCGATTGTGATGCTGTCATCCGCACTGGCCAGGAAGGCATTGAGCGTATCCTGCACCGCGCGCACGAAATCCCAGCTCTGACTCGAAATGGCGCGCGCAATATCAGTCAGCCTCAAATTCCCGGTGAGCTTGTGCTGATACTTCGCCCCCATCGAACCATAGGCAAGTCCATGCGAGGTCTTGCATGTCACATGGAGAGGGAATTTTTCCCTGGCCGATACCTCGACGCTCTTGTTGTAGCAGAGGTACAGAATGCGCTGTTGGGGATGAGCTTGGGCATACCCAACCAGTGTGGTGGTCTTGCCAGTTCCGGCGAATGCGACAAGCCTGATCAGGCGAGCAAGCGAGTTAATCGCAGGTTGTTGCTCGTGTGTGAAGGCGAATGACATGGTTACTTCCTCCTGGACTGAATGAAATTATCCCTCGCCCAAAAGGAAACCCAAGCATTACCCTTTATTGCTCCGCGATATTTACACAGAAAGGCTGCTCACAGTCTGCAAGTAGGCCTACGCTGTAGGCGGCAACCAACCCAAACGCCACTACGGGAACCAAGGCATATAACGCTTTAGGATACCTTTTCCCGAACTGCAAGAAACACCACATGAAGGCCAGGAAAGCAATAATTAAGAGAAGAAAAGACATGGGCAAAGACCTCATTTAAGACTAATTTATTTCGTCAACCACCGCTGCAATTAGCACAAAGGTCGCTTAGCCTTAACAATAAAATCGTACCAGCGAAACAGAACAACGATGCCACAAAGATTCCTAACCCACTCTACGGTAGCCTTCAGCACTGGCCAATATTCATAACCTGCATATGCATGGAGTTCAGGCAGGAAAGCAACATTGATGCACAACATTACAAAAACAATCGTAGAAACTAGCAGTGTTACTGCTTCTTGGTGCATTTTTGAATTGAGTAGCTTAAACATAGTCCTTGTCCTTCAAGCTGGAGTCATCACTTTATGTAATGCTCTATAGGAGGTGACAGATCCTATTAGCGTCACCAACCAGACTAAGGCAATGAGTGCAACCGAACCAAAACTTCCATCCTGGGCGAAGAAATTGAAGACAGTCACAGCAAAAGCTGCTGTTGTAAAACCGAATAGAAAGACGTGTAGCACCTGGGAACGAAGCAAGCGCTTATCCATGTAGCCATCCTCAGATTATCTTGAGCCAGCTTTTACGAGCCTGATACTCAGTGAAAGGGTGGAAATGAACCCCTTCAGGAACCTTAGCGCTGAAGCTCGGAAGAGCGAAGTCGGGATCATGCAAAACGATCCCGAAAGCAGCGTGTCTCTCAGCAACAACCCAGTGCCAGTTGCGGGTGGAAGAATCTAGTGATGATCCAACCGCCACGATGCCGATGCAATCTATGGCATCCCAGCTTGACCAGCGCCTGAGTTCCGACCGAACACCAAGGTGCTCCAAGCAGTGACGTAACTCGGAGAAATTTGTGGCAAAGGGTCGGTTTTTTTTACCGAGGCCGCATGTGGTGAAAACACGTTTTGCTTCGCTGTAGCTCTTGCCGGCCACCATTGCGGCGCAGGCTATCCCGCATCCAAAGCGGTCACGCTGCATCACCTTCTTGACTCGGCAGGTCGCCTCCCAGTCATTCATCAAACTATCTCGCGGTTTGGTTTCGAATGTTCATAGCCGCACCTATCACGAGGACGGCAACGCCAGCGCATACCAGGACAAGGGGCAACGGCATGCCGACCACATCAATCCCAGCAAGCGTTTGGAAGATGCTCTCCCATTGAACACCGGGATCGGGCTGACCGAGCACAAAAAGTGTGCCGCCAATGTGGATGCCCATTACGCCTGGAATGAAAGACCACCCAAAGAAATCAGCAATGGTGTGCAGCATCGTGTAGAACAAGTACAGAAACAACGCTGGCAACGCAAAAATGAAAATCACAAACTCTACAAGAAAAGACATACGGTTTCCTGATATATCAAAATGATTACTTTTACCTAAGAATAGTCTAAGGCGTGACTACTGATTCAATTCGCAACCGACTCGTCAGGTAAACAGCAGTGCTTCACACGCTTCTACTATCAAAGCTCCACGCAAATGGCCGTAGGACGGACTGGACTGTGCTCTTTCACGGCTGTTTTCAACCATGCAGTCGCTGCCGCGTTGCACTTCTCCTGCGTTGAAAATCCTGGAACATGTGTTATTGCCTGGCCACCACCTGAACTTCCAGTTGCCAAGGACAAAATAAGTACCCAAACATTCATACTGATTCTTTTAACCTCAAACGCCTAAACGCTGGCAAAACATTTGCCAGAGAGAAGGGCGTGACTTGTTTTCAGTTTTAATATGGCTAGCGAGGATATCGGCAGCTTCTTGATCCGTATCAGGTATGTCAGGCAGTTTTATCCATGGGTCGAAAGTCTGAGTTCGAGGATTGAAGCCTGCGCCCCAAACTGATCCGTCATCGACTAAAGCAATGACACCTGGGTTGTAACCGTGACTAGAGCTACGCCCCGGCGAAGATGCTGCGATCTGAACAACTTTTCTTTTCATGGGCGTTCCCCCCTAATTGCTGTGGTGTTCAATGCAGGCTGCTTTGCTCTCGAAAACCTGTTCGCGGCCGGCGAGGTCTAGCTGGATGCCAAGCCGATCCGCGAGGCGCACAAAGGCATTGTCCTGGCCGTTGAGGAGCATGTGCCCGGCGCACTGCATGTCCGTCTTCTTGTGGCAAACGAACGAGTCAGCGGCCAGTATCTCGGTCATCCGATCTTTGCCCAGCCAGCCCTGCAAGGTGTCCTTGCGAAACGGGCAGTCCTGACACGGCTTCTTGATGTGCGGCAGCTTGGACATGGCTCGGCTGTTTCCTCGAAAATGTTGAGATAAGTCCAGCATAACGGCTCTTCGCGCCATCCCAATTCCATGCCGGCATTCTCCCATAGCCCCCGCACATGCTGGGCTTTAAAGGTCACCACTTTCTGGTAAGAAAACTATGGAGGCGCCAACCCTCAAGCGCGGCGGATTCCGTCTTGCTAGTCGCACAAGTGATGCTGTGGTCGAGGAGTTGGTAGCTCTACATGGCCTGCAGATTCGTCCCGACGCCATCTGCTGCAAACCAAGTCATTCTGGCTATCCACCGTGAGCTACTGCCTCCTGACTGGCAGCCCTTTGACGGAACTGGCCCGCTGATCGTCAAGAGAGTTGTAGTAGACGTCAACGGTGGTCTTCATGCTCTCGTGACGCAGATCTGCCTGCAGATCCTTTGCATCACGCAGCGGTGCGTCGAAGGTTGCTGAGGTGTGGCGCAGCCAGTGCAGAGACGCATCACGGAGACTGACTATTTCCGCCTCGTTCCAGGCGTCGTGTTTCATCCGTTCGATGGCTTGGTCAAACACGCCCTGGATGAGCAGACGGATTTGCCGATCACTCAACCCGGCGCGCCCATTGAGGGCCTGCAGAAGCGGCGTGCGCTCTCCAGGGGCCGGTGTAGCTGAGAGGCCAAGGTGGCGCCGGTATCGCGCCATGTAGGTGTTCATGTAGTCGTCGCGAACACTGATTTTGGCAGCCTTGTTGCCCTTGCCGACCACATGGAAGAACCAAATCCCCTGTCCGTTTCGAAGGAAGTCACCCATTGTTGGCTCCCAGTTATCCCGGCCAACTAGATCGGACACCCGCAAGTACATTGAGAAGATGGTGGCCAGGATGAACAGGGTGCGCTCATGTGTGTCGTCGGCATCAGCCATCCTCTCGGCGGTTTCGATCACGTAGTCCCACTGCAGGGGCGTGAGCGACCGACTGCCCACCTCACAAGTATTTCTCTGCTTGTACCGCGACTTCTGCTTGATCGCCCGGAAAGGATTTGCCTCGGTGAAACCTTCATCATTGGCGTGCTGATAGAAGCTGCCGCAGACGGCGAAAATCTGCGCCACGGAGCCCTGAGATGGGGTGTATTTTTTGTCCTGGCAGGCCGTTCCTGAATCGAGTTTGGCTCGCTTAGGCGCAACCACATTGAACGGGCGCCATGCCTCGTTGACCTGATAGACATCACTGTCTTGGGCCTTGCGTCCGCCGATGCGGTTGAAGCGCGACTTGACCACCGGACCGACCCATCCAGGAGGAGGATTCAGACAGAACTCCATGAAGGACTCGGCATCGACGCGGGTCAGATCCAGGATGGGTTTGCGACGGATCAGCAGCGACCAAAGCAGCAAGCGCTCGGCATGAGTTCTGTAGGAGTTGAACGTGGTTTCGTTGCCGGCGTAGGAGTTGAGGAAGCTGCGAACGACTTGGTAACCATCTACGGCTCGAAGCTCGGCCGGAAATGCTTGAAGGTAATCGCGAACGGCGGGTAGCTCAGCGCTGAGGTTCAGGTGATTGAGGGCCTGAAATCTCTGGTACGTCTCGAACAGTGGCGCAGGCGCGGTTTTGTTTGGGCTCGGCATAGGGCATTCCAGGCGATGAAATCTGTCCTGATTCTGCTGTGCAGCGGCCCTCTGTGCAATATCCGAGTCTGGTGATTATCGGATATTGCACATCTCTATTACCACTCTCCGACCGTTGCCACCCCACATGAATGGCCGGCATCAGGTCAGCTTGGGTTCCCTTGGATCGTTGTTAATGTGAGCACATCACCCGCTGCAACGAGACACCCATGCAAGCCAAAGACATCAAGCCCAAGGCTACACACACGAAGCTGCGAATGCTCGATCTGATCGAGCGCGGAATCATCATTGCAATCTCGCGCCTCACGGTTGACCAAGTGGAGACAGATCACGGCTGGGTCGTGCAAACGCTGGCCATCGGCGCGACTCACGATACGCCATCCGCCTTCCCGGTGGTCGTCATCGATCAGCACGCTGACGATTGCGAGGCCATGAAGTACGCCGTATCGATCTTTGAGGCATTGAAAGCCCGAGGCCTGCTCAGCTCGGATCAAGCTGCTCGGTACCGACGCGCTCTGATCACGCTCGTGCCGCAAACATCCAGGACTGAGGGTTGAATTCATGACCACTACAGATAGCCAGGCTGCACCGCATGAGCTGCTTCGTGAGGAGTTCTGTGCATTGGCCAAGGCCGCTCTCCTGAGCAACCACGGCCGGCGCTGGAATGTTGAGCTTGGCGAGCATTATTCGGCTTTCTCGGACGCTGAAACGGCAGAGCTTGCCCTTCGTGACGTGCATCGTGCTGCAGTAAATAACGCTCTCTTCTTCAACGATCCTGTGCAGTCAGGCTCGCTCTACGCCACAACCACCCTCCCCCCGGCCCATGTGCTCGATCAGTACCCAGACCTGATTGAACTGTTCCCGAATGCCATTGCGACATGACGCGGGGCTCTTCTCGGAGCCCGCCTATGCGGGCTTTTTTGTACCTGCCGTAAAGAACGCTTATAGGTCATCACGCGTAAGCTTTTTTGCACTATTCAACGTTCGCGTATGACGCGACCTTGATTTAAACCTAACACCGTGTAAAGTCTCACCAAAATCATTCAAGGATTCGACATGGAAAACACCCGACCGCCCTACCCTAACTACGATGAGATCGCTTACGCGCCTCAGTTTGCCGCCGACTGCCTGGGCATCTCTCAGCGCGCCCTGCGCCTGGTCGAAGACGAGCCAGGAATAGAGATTCGCCGGATCAGTAGCGGCTCGGTTGCGCGTCGCGTGTACTCCCCTGCTGACCTGTTTCAGATCGCGGCCATGCGCCGCAGCAAAGGGCTTACCCGGACGCTCAAGCGGCCGATGACGATCTCCACATATGTTCAGAAAGGGGGTACGGCCAAAACCACCAACTGCGTGAATTTGGCGATCTATCTAGGGTTCATGGGGCTGAAGGTCCTGATCATCGATAATGACCCCCAGAGTGATGCGACGGAAATGCTCGGCTACTATCCCGACCTCACGCCGGAGGAACTGGAGGACCTTGGAATTCCGGCAGATCGCGGCGTAGACGGAAGCCTTGGCAACGTGCTGGGCATTCGGGGACTTTTCGCCCCCAAATCCCTCGATGAGATCATCAAAAAGCCTTTTGGTGAATATGGGCCTCACCTCATTCCATCCGAGGAGCAGCTGGAGGAGCTAGAAATTGGCATCAATGCATCGCAGAACCATGACTACCGTTACGCCACCCTCATCTCGAAGGGGCTGAAAGGCGAGTTTCCCGGTGTGGACCTGCGTTCGTATGACGTGATCATTTTCGATAACGCCCCTACAGCATCCCTTATGACTCGCAACAGCCTTGTCGCTTGTGATCTGATTGTCTGCCCCATCAGGATGGATAAATTCTCCTCGCGTGCCCTCGCCCGCCTGGGTGACCGCCTTCGCGCTTCCCACGAGGAGTACGGTCGCACCCCGGCCGTTGCTGCCATTCCTACTATGTTTATCAAGAATCGCCCACGGGCCATGGAACACCTGGCGAAGCTGGAGGATGTTTTCCCTGGGTGCGTTACGGAATCGAAGTTGTATATGTCCGAAGACTACTCCAAGGCACTCGAACTGGGCCTGCCGATCCTTACCTGGAAGGGTGCTTCTGACAATTCCGCTGGCGCCATGCGTTCTGTTTACAGTGAAATTCTTGATCGACTGATTGCGCTGAGCTAATCAGGTCACCACAACGGAGGTTCAGATGCCCAAGAAGGTGCGGCCTTTCGGCCAGGACCGGCCCTCGGTCGAGGAGCTGCAGCAACTGCAGAAGCAGGAGAGCGCAAGCAAGATTCCACCGGCGAGCCTTGGAGTCACGCTTGACGACATTCTCAAGTCCAAAGGTCAGCAACAGCCCGCTGATGAACATTCTGCAAGCGCTGCCGCCCTTCCCCATCATCCAAGTGCTGATGAGCATGCTGACCTGGATAACTCGACCGTAGCCCCCCTCTCCCGCATTGTCGTTAACCCTGAGATCCAGCCGCGCCTCGCGCGCACCGACGATCAACAGGAGCGCCTTACGACCTCGATTGCTGTAGCAGGCAAGATCACCAGACCAGTTCTGGTTAGGGTGCTGGATGACGGTAAGTTGGAGCTACTTGGCGGCTATGGCAGATACCGAGCTGCTGCAGATCTTGGCTGGGTATCTATCCCGATCCGAATCATCGACGCAGACGATGCTGAGGCCGAGATTCTTGCGGTCGCTGACAACGAAGGTCATACCGACTTAACGGACTTCGAGAAGGGGCGGCAGTACGCGAAGATCCTAAGCCGAGGCAAGATCAAGAATCAAAGGGCATTAGCTTCAAGGCTTGGTGCAAGCCTTGCGTCCGTAACCCGCTGCTTGTCCTTCATGAAGCTGCCGGCCCAGGCAATTCAGTATCTCGAAACCCACCCTTCCCTGGTTGGCGGACGCAGCATTGCTGACTTTGTAACGGCCGGCGAATCGCATCCAGATCTGGTCTTGCAGGCGCTCCACAAGATTGAAGAGGAAGGTATCAGCCAAGAAGCAGCATTAAGGTGGATCGAGAAGACGATCAAGGACGATAGCAACAAGCAGAAATCACCAAGTTTTAGCACTTCTGAATTGACGCTGGGTAATGGTCGGCCTGCATCAATGACGGTTAGGAAAAACACGATCAGCCTCAAGCTGCCAAAAGATCTGGATATGGCCGCAGCACAGGAGGTGATCCGCAAGGCTATTGAATCGATCCAATAGCCAGCCCTCTCAACCATTGCATTGCCCCGTTCATGACGGGGCTTTTTGTTTCACCGTGAAACACCTGCCGCCTAACCTATCTGCCTTGGCTTGCAGTGGCAGATCGCCACCCATTGCTCATCTGGCGCCCCGCCCTTCTCTACCCTAGCCTGCCCTACCCCGCCCGGCCTTTCTTACCCATCCCGCTGGCCCTGCTCGTTTGCTGTTGTTTCACAGTGAAACAAGGCATGCGAGTTCAGCGAATGCCTACTCTTTGGGCGACCCGTCAGGCGATGTCTCATTCAGTGACGCCCTCGCACTACCCTTCAATCGAACATTCACTGCCCGACCTACTTAGAGCCTTCATGTTTCATTGTGAAACACGCGCTGTGATCGCTCGCTCCTAACGTCAACGTATAGGCATGGAATGGGTAGGCTTTGAAATAAGCGGTCCACCCAATGTTTCACTGTGAAACAGCTGCAACTGATGGATTAGGCGATGCTGCCAAACTGGATGGCGTCTGACATCACCCATTGCAAAAGCGCGCGTGATTGCCGTAATGGCCGTGCTTTTGGCATCGAGCCCTACAGGGAAAGCTGGGCGGTCACGATGGTTGCCATATCGGATGGCTACTGACGAAGGGAGGCAGCCAACTTTTTTTTAAATCGACAACAAAGCTGCAGGATTCCAGCGCACGTAGACAAAAAAACCCTCCAACATGTCCTTACTCACAACCAAGAGGACAATCATGGAAAGCGCGCTGAAACTCGATGAAGACGCCTTCTCTCCAAAGGAACGTTGCGACGATCTGAGCCTGCCGCTGGGTTTGCGAGTAGGGCAGAGCACAATGAAATCCATCCTGGAAGATTTCATTGTCACGAGCGAGCAAGGGTACAGCTTCACGAACGGGCCTGTAGTAGAGGTCATATCCTCAAATGACCTGTACCCAGAGGTACAACACATCCTGCTAGCCTTCGACGAAACGAGCACCCTTGACGCAGCCTGGCTGACGATGGACGCCGCAGATTTCGAGCGTCTGAAGGCAAAACTTTCGCAGGCATTGGAGGTGATGAACACCAACGACCCCATACGGGGTAGCAGGAGCGTGCTCTTCAAGATAGACGATGGACAGCTAGAGCTACACGCGCCTCTGTTCAGCCAAGAAATGACTCTTGGTTACAGCACGAAGAAATTCCATTTAGCAAAAATGTCTAAAACGACGCTTATCTATGAATAAAAGTGTGAGGTGAGATGAACAAACGGCATACTAAAATATCAATATGATGTGCCCAGAATTTTTAGATGATGGCACAATGCCAGCCGAACTTTTCGGAGGCGAGCATGGAACAGCCAACTAAAACCATCACACTGATTTCTCATCGGGCGATCTCTCGGTTCGAGAGCATGCGCTTGGCGGACGCCGTAACCCGTAATGACCTTATAGACGCTTCCACTGCTGAACTGTACGCAGCCGTAGTGGAGCATTGGAGAAAATGCACACCCTGCGCGAAACGAGAACTCCTAGAATCTTGCAGCAGCCCCATCAGGGAAAATGCCAAGATAATGCAGAAAATATTTGATACCACCCAGCCTGACATGATTCGCCTGGCCTGAAAGCACCCCCTCGCAAGGTGGCCTTTCAAAGCTGAACGATCACATCAGCCAGCGTGCCGCAATGTTGAAATTGCTGACTGAGCAAGAGGTTAGCCACCATGAAGAAAAAGTCAGAGCCTAGCGTTGTACATTCATTCCCTTATTGGGTCGAACCGCCCGCGCCGGGACAAGATCTCCGAAGCATCGACTGGTGTGTAATGGAGGTCCTGTCTGATAAAACGCTGAGGATCGTCGAAACAAACCCCGATCCAAAGGAGCTTGAAGAACTTATCTCAGCCCTTGAGAAAGAGGGGGTTTGACTGAGAAGAACCAACGATCACAATGTACATTCTTAAAGGGCCGCTCCACGCGGCCTTTTTTGTTGCTGCGAGGAAACCCACCAGAAACTGGTAGGTTTAAAGCACCGGATCGGGGTATTGGCTGATAACGTAAGTCCATCACCTAGCCGGGCTCCGCATCATGGTCACACAGTACGAAATTCATCCTTACGCCAAATTGTTCCCGATGATGCAAGAGGACGAATACGTCTCATTCCGCTCCGATATCAGCACCAATGGCTTGCGACATCCTATCGTTCTGTTCCAGGGCAAGATTCTTGACGGCCGTAATCGTTACAGGAGCTGCTGTGATCTCGATATTGAGCCTGCGACGGAGGAGTACACAGGCGACGACGCATTAGGCTTCGTGCTGTCGTTGAACCTCTATCGTCGGCAACTGAGCGTTGCGCAGCGAGCATTGATCGCAGCAGAGGTTTCCTCTCTGAAGGGCGCAGATGAAGAGGGGAGCATAACGATTGATGACGCAGCAACCATCATGGGCGTAAGCCCCAGATCCATTTCTTCTGCTTGCAAGGTCGTGCGCCAGGGCGTGCCCGAGTTGCTTGATGCTGTGAAGTCGGGCGAGATCAGTATTTCAGCTGCAGAAAGAATCAGTGGGCTGGAAGACCAGGAACAGAAAACACTTTGCAACGATGGACCCAAAGCCATATGCAAAGCAGCGAAGCAAATGCGGGAGAAAACCAGGCCGACCCCCAAGGCTGTAAATGAACCCTTAACTGCGCCATCGCCAAATGATGCAGCTGAAACCAATCCTGCAACCTTCGATGCATCTACTTTTGTTATAGATTCCGCATCAGACGATTTGCTTCAACCAAAGGTGAAATCTCCGTCCACCACCGAATTGCTATTTGCATTGGCAAATGAAGCGATGGAGCAAGGCTATGAGGCCGAGACACTGGTGGGACAGATCCTGGATGAGGTAGAACAGGGTCTGGACATGCAATTACTACTGTTTACCTCTGAGGCCATGAGTCTTCTATACCCCCGTCTTAAAGCTATGTCGATCAGGCGTTGAACCTCGCTTGGGTTGTTGCGGGTCCGTGGTTAGATGCAGCTGTACAGATAGAACGTACCGACCACACCAGTTGACATCAAAGAGGGCGAGTACCACTCGTGAACACAAATGAGCACATTTCAGCTGATACGCGGTAAGCTTTTCTATGCAGGCATATTTGCTTTCGGTATGCTTGCGACCTACGGATGCCTTACTCTTGTCGGGTTTGGCTCACACGCAAGTTAATTGCGCACACCCAACATAAGGAAGGAATAACGATGTCCCTCATCACTGAATACCGTCAAACCGAGGAAGCCATCAAGGAGCTTCAGGCCCGCCTGGCGAACATGAGCAATGATGAACGCCTGATCAAGGAGATGGAGTTCGAAGAGAAGCTGCGCGGTCTGATGACCGACTACAACAAGTCTCTACGTGACATCATCGCAATCCTGGACCCCGATTCCCGGCAGCGTCCAGCTGCTGCGGCGCCCAAGAAGCGTGGAGAGCGTAAGGTCAAGACCTACGTGAATCCCCACACCAACGAATCTATCTCCACCAAAGGCGGCAACCACAAGACCCTGAAGGCATGGAAAGCCGAACACGGCAGCGATGTGGTTGAAAGCTGGGTTACCGAATGACCGTAAAGGTAAGCATAAAAAGCCAGCGCTAAGCTGGCTTTTTTGTTTCTATTCTTTCGCTGGGTTTCAGTAGATTTCAATTAACCTTACTGTGCTCGGCTACAAGTTCTTCCTCCTTGATCTCCCCGCTATCGAGCGCTACCTTTAGTACTGCGTTAAGTTGATTGGTCTTATGCATGTAGACCGCTGCCCCTCGACACATAGGGTTATCGCCACCGTCAGCAACGACAGCGTGCTTGCGGCAGTTGGGGCGATAAAATAGGTCGCCTTTCATTTCAGACAGATGATGCCGGCGAATACTCAATGCTTCAGCATCACGGTTACTTTTTAGAAACGGGCACTCATTGCATATCTCTTTTACAGAGCAAATGTGCTTTAAGATATTTTCCATACAGGCTCTCCAGTCAATGCCTAGATCGACTGTACGGCCAAGCTGCTATATCCCAAGCCATTGGGTTCCAGGTCATCTAGGTTAGATTAAAGAAAAACCGGAGGGTCCCATGAATAGCTCAGTCGCACTCAACCAGAATCCAACGCTTGCCCAGATCAACCACCAGCTGATGCGCTTCAGCTTGCCGGTGATCCCACGCGAAAAGATCCAGTTGGTTCTTGCTCATGCTGATCGCAATAAGTTGATCGCCTCGCTCAACCAGCTCGATGACCCGACCGCATTGGAATATGTCAGATCCTCGCTAACAGCCGCCCAATTACTGTCGGCCAATGAGGGGGATGAACAAGCCAGTATGGATGGCCAAACCAACGATGATGACCAGAGCCGTAATCAACGTGACGAGAACAATCTGCTGAGTGATCGAGCGAAGTTCCACGTCTACGGTGGCAAAGCCGCACTATGCTTTGAAGCCGATGTTACCCGTGGAGGGGTGCCAACCATCGCACTCGATGCTGCAAGTTCAACGGGACCGCGATCCTACAATTGGGGGCAGAAAACCCGCATTCAGATGACGCGAGCTGAGCTACCCGTGGTTGCGGCCGTACTGCTCGGCGCTCGCCAATCTTGCGAGTTCTCTTCTCATGGAGCCGATAAAACGAAAGGTTTCTCGATGGAGCGCCAGGGCACCAAGGTATTCACGAAGGTCTTCGAGAAGGGCGCGGGGGTGAAAGCTGTGCCGATGGAGGCTGCAGACGCCTTCTTCGTCACGAGCTTGTTTCTCTTGCAGATCCGAAAGATCTCCCCGTGGCTGGATGCCAGTTCAGCTATCGCGCTGGTTCGCTCAACAATGCACATGCAGAACGCAACCTGATCATGGGCAGCAGCGAACTAGCTCACTTGGGATGAGGGCTCCCATGAGAGCCTATCCCTGTGTGCTGGCGTCAGGCAGCTCGTTGCTGCTCGATGGTACTCTGCAAGAAATCGTTCCACTGCTGCATAAGCCGCCGGCGTTTATCGATCAATTCCGCGCGGTTGTACGCCGCTTCTACCCTGTCTCTCAGCCCGTGCGCCAGAGCCATCTCACAGACCTCTCGCGGGAAGTCGGTAGCGTCCGCCGCCCACGTCCTGAATGTCGAGCGGAACCCATGCGGTACGCAATCACCTGCTTTGATCTTCTTCAGCACCCGTCCCAACGCATTACACGCCAAAGGGCCTGAGCCCCGGCCCTTCTTGAAAACCCAGATTGGATCGAGCCCTTTCACACTTTCGAGAACATCGATCATCGCCTCGGTGAGCGGTACGCGATGAGTGACACCAGACTTCATCCGCTCAGCAGGAATCGTCCAGATCCGCTCTTCAAAGTCAAACTCATGCCATTGGGCATTACGCACCTCTCCGCTTCGGCACGCAGTCAGGATGACCATCTCCATAGCGCGGGCAGCACTCCCATCCAAGGTGATGAGTTCGCCGTATAGACCATGGATCTTCTGCCAAGGGTAGGCGGGGAAGGGCCGTTTGTTCTTGATCTGCCTGGGCAGCAGCTTGTCGAGGTGGCCACGCCAGCGGGCCGGATTCTCGCCTTCACGCAGCCCCTTGGCTTTGGCCGCATCCAGAATCAGTTCGATTCGGTTGCGGACCAGCTTTGCGGTAGCTGGAATCTGCAGCCAGATGGGTTCGAGCACAGCCAAGACGTTATCGGTGTTTACATCGCGCGGGTGCAGCATGCCAATGGCATCGTAGACGTGATTCTCCAAGCTTGACGCCCAATCGTCCGCATAGGCCTGGCTCCAGGAAGGGGAGTGAGTCTTGACGTATAGCTTGGCCTCGGACTTGAAGGTTTTTCCAGCCTTTCTGCTGGCAACCGATTTCTGGCGCAGAGCGTGGCGCAATTCCAGAGGATTTCTTCCCTGGGAGATCGTCACCCGCTCAGCATCGGCTGCGAGCCGGGCGTCTCGCAGCGAAAGGGCAGGGTAGGTACCCAAAGAGATGTCGTGCCGATCACCGTGGAATGAATATCGGAACACCCAGCTTTTGCGGCCTGTGTCGGCAATACGCAGTATCAAGCCGCGCCCATCCTGATAGGCGCCGGGTGTGATCGTGTCCTTCACAAACTTCGGGGTCAGTTTGCTCATGGCTCGATTCCCTGGAAAGTTTCAAGTTGCGGCCTGGCCGGGTGGCTGAAGCCTGCCGTCCAGCCGGTGAGATTGTCGGAAGATGTGAACGCACCAACCGGGCATCCCAACCAGGCGCGGACAAAACCTGCACGGCGGTTGCCGGTGAACCCCTCGGACTCAGCGAAAGCACCGATGGCTTTGATCACCAGGTGAGCGACTGCATCCTTTATGAACAACGGACGCTGCGATGCCCTGTTGTATATCGCACGCACCTCCATCTCCGCGCGCACCTGGGTGAAGTCCTGATCGAAGGCCATGCTGATGGCTGCTGCGCTCATGCCGACCTCGATCACTGCACTCTCTTTTGCAACTACAGATTCCATGCTGATCCTTTCATGCAAATTTCAAATCGCGGCACCGCACGGCCAGCAGCTGGGTCAGATTTCACGCTTTGTACGCAGATATAGTATCTGCGTACAACCGAGCCGTGGAGCGCATATTTTCTAGCCCTTGGCCGTTTCGCTTGAACCTGTCCCACAGCCTCTCCCACATTTACACCTGATAGACGTGCCGGGCGCCGTTCGGCATCAGCTCGATCATGGTCAACCGGCCGCCCTCAAAGCAGGCGCCAGTGTCCAGGTAACAGACGTTGCCAATGGTTTTGACCTGATCGACCCGCGTGTGGCCAACGAACACCGCTTCAACACCGCGCACCAGGGAAGCGTCAAGTTGCTGGTAGCGCTTTCGGCTCCAGATAGCCTTGGAGGCGAAGTGGGCGCGCACATTATTCCCCCACTCACCACGAAGTATTTCCTCAAAGTGGGTCCAGTCGTGATGAGGGCATTCGGCATGAACTAATCCGTATTTCTTTCCGCACGGCCCAATAAACGAAAGTGCAACTGGAAGCTTATTTAAAAGCCTTGCGACCATACTTCGCTCAAGTACGTTTAATTCATAAAACCAGTCGCCACCATTATTGATATGCCCCGGCGCATCACCTTCTAAACCTGCGTCAATACACCACTGATCATGATTCCCGCGCACAGCGATGAAGCCTTGCTGGCGAGTCATCAATGCCATTCGGAGTGAGAGAGGGCCACGATCAACCAGATCGCCAGCAGAAAAAATCCTGTCAGAATCCCAGTCAAACCGCGCCATGCAGAGCAGTTCACTGAGCTTTTCAGCCTCTCCGTGAAGGTCACCAACCACGAAATCGCGACCAGCATGATTGGCACCGAACTGATGATAGAGCCCATTACCGGAGACAACTGGCGTCCGACCGACCATTGTTTTTCCCACTGAACATTTATCTATAGACTCTATCCCAGGTCCGCCATAACCCAAGCCCCCCCAAAAAAAAAGACCTGCAGAGGGCAGGTCTTGTTTTGTAACTCTTTCTTCATGCGTCCTACAACATGAGGTTGTTGCGCTCGTAGTAGAACGAAAGAATCCACTTGGCGTACTTTTCTGCGTCATTGGCACAGGAGTCCAATGTTTCAAGTGCACTCTTTAGAACATTCACGCACGGGGTCAATGCAAATTGCGCAACAAGATTGGCAATGCGCGCACGAATCTGACGAATAATCATCAGCGCACTTTCTACACGCGGAACGTCTTGTACAGTGAGCACTTCTGAAAGATTGTAGAATTTCCACAATAAAGCTCTTTGCTCTTGGGCAAGGTCCATCCAACCCCGGAGCGCCGCGTGCATTTTTACTTGGTCATTACCATCGAAGCGCAACAGCGTGTCAAAATTAATCTCTTCACTCACCAGCATACCCACCTCATATCAATTCAAACTCTAACGCCAACAATATAACAATAATCGAATTAGTCAAACCTTTAATTTACCGATTATAGTGAGCAGCTGCAGACTCCATTCGCGCCTGTGCCACAGCGCTTAACTTCGCAGTGGGCTGAGCAATCAGTCGTTCTAGCCCGATTTCTTCGCCGGTATCTTCACACCATCCATACTCATCATCTTTGATTGCCTGGATGGCTCGTGAAATTTCCGCACTTTGCGTATTCAAACGCTCCAAGTTGCGATAAAGCGTGTTACGTTCCTCTTCGATAAGGCCTTGATCTAACGCGTCCGCTGCTATGCCAAGGCCTGCCAATGCTTCTTTCGCCGCACGCGCTGAATCCGCCACCTCACCAAGGCGAGCCCGCAGCACGCCCTCGAAGAATTCTTTCTGTGCTGGGTTCATGTAGTCGCCACCCGGAACACGATTGATAGTGAAGCTGCTCATATGTCATTTCCTTCTTTGGATATTTTTTCCTGTTTGTGTGCCCGATACATATAGGTCCAAATCAGTAACTGAGTGATGATACTGACGGCACTCCAATGACTCTGTGATCTAACCGCACCATAAAGAGCGATCATCAGGTACAGCACAATTAGCCAATAGAACCATTTCATAAAGCACCGGTTTTTCTCTTAGCCCAATATCTGCGCCCATCCGCTGACAGGCGCGATTAGTTCGTGCTCAATTACAATGATCGAGCTTTGGCGAATCCCAAGTCTTAGCGCTTAGTTGCCTTGAGAAGAAGCACGCTTATGGATGTACCTGCAAATGCGTTTTCGATTGGCTGCGAAAACTCAAGGTCGAAGCCAGGAAGGAGATCCGCAGCCTTGCCGCGAGCACTAAGTGGGAGCACCGCACCGATTCGCCCGCCCTGGGCGACCAGAGTGCCCGCATGCTGCAGATGCGCCTGCCAACGCCCTTCGCTATAGGGTGGGTTCATCGCGATCACAGAGAAGCCGTCTCCTGGGTTCCAAGCGAGGAAATCGCCCTCGATGACCTGATGTCCCTTCTTGCGCAGGATTTCGCAGTGCAGGGGGCTGATCTCAACGCACCGGGTGCGATCCTTTGGCAGTAGATCCGCAATGCCGCCTTGTCCGGCCTGGGGCTCACAGACGGTATCCAGCAGGCCGATATCGAGCCAATCCACCAGTTCGCGTGCTACCGCCTCGGGGGTGGGGAAGAATTGGTGCGCCGCCTGGTCGGGAATAACGCCGAGAGCTGCAGTCTGGTGGATCAGGTCCAATGCATCAAAATCAAACTGCCAGTACGTGATCCGGGGTTGTTCCGCGCAAGGCGTGAGCACTCCGCCAAGGGCCTGCATGATGGTACCGACCTCAGCCCGTAGGTACTTGCTCTGCTCATGACAGGAGAAGGGCAGGGACACCGCGTTTCGTACCGGAATGTAGTCGTAATCGCGACGGAAGCTTTCAGACTTGACCATCTTCTTGAACGGTTCAATCTGGGCCAGTAGAGCGCCGACCGCATTGGAGAACGGCCGATCAAACAGTGGCCGATGCTTGAATGACCCGCCACGAGCACGCTTCGGCCGTTTGCGGAACGATTCAGGTATGGCTGCAGGATGCAGATAGGCAAGGATGCTATTGAGCCGATACGCCATCTCAGGGTGTACATCGAGGTGAGCAGTGCCCACCTTGAATGCCTTCACCCGAAAAGCGCCGGCGTCGGCCTCAATCCACTCACCAGACGCCGCGCGGGCGGTCTGCAGTAGTCGTCCCGTCGAAGATCGGCAGGGATCGTCGCGACCCATAAATTTCGCGATCACCATCCGCAGGTCGTGGATATACCCCTCACGATCATGCGACGTGCTTCCCCACTCGTTGAACACGCCACTCATGATCATGCGCTTGGAGAATCCCTCTGGAACATTCGTTACGTGCTGACGCGATAGTCCTTTGAATATTCCATCTACTCGTTCAGCCAAGAACTCGGCTCTCCGAGCCTGCAAAGATATGATCGTGCTCCGAAGATTGTCGATATTAAAATCCGGCATATCACGTTCTGGGTTCTGGCCCTTTACATAATTATGGTCACGCCAGGCGTTCAGGATTTCATTCCACTGATTTCGGCGCTCCTGCGGCATATAGTCCATCAGGTCTGTTTCCCGCAGCGCTTTATCCCAGTATGTCGCTTCCAGCTCAAACAAGGCGCCTTGGAGCTGAAATATCTCGGAGAACGAGTTTATGTGGCGAAGACTTGCCGAGTGGCCATACTTGTCTTTGCTGTTCCCATTGAAAAAGTAGTGCATAACACCCGAGACATTCTCTTGGGTGTAGATAGCATGCACTTCCACTATCTTTTTCTTGGTTGTCTCGTAAGCAGAGACAAGGGAGGAGAATCGGTCGAAAGCGACCGGAGCATAAAACGTATCAATAATATCGGCAGGGATTACTTCTGGCTCAGTTGCGGGTATGTTGTTCAACATGGTCATCACCTATAAGGGAATGACCAAATTGTCCCGCGCGACCTGAAATACCCAAACCAGCGCTACCTAACTTTCGGGCTCAGCAATGATATCGTTCATATCTTGCTCAAGATCCTCAGGCGGAAAACTCCCATTCTGGAACTGGAGTGTCATTTGATCGAGCAATCTAAAGTTGAATTTAATTGCCTTAACTGTCCGATGCTCTTTTATTAACTCGTAGTCCAGTTCCATGCTGCATTTATTGCGCAGCTCTTTAACTGAAGCATCGATTACACGACTGCGAAGATTACTAAAGCGCTCATAGGCCTCGCCGAGCTGGAGGCGCCGACGCAGCTCCTCAACTGTGATGTAAAGCCATCCTTTCGACTTGTACTGCATCAGCATCTCAAAGAGTCGAAAGCTATAGGTTGATTCGATGCCGGAAACACGCCAAAGGTCGTAGGACGTGTAATGGCCGATCAGCCTGGAGAGATATGGCTTAACGGTCGTGGAGAAAAGAAGCTCTACCCGGCCTTCGCCTTTGACATAGGTGCAGCGCTCGACCCAGCGAACCTCGTGGATCGCCCGGCCTTTGCCAGTCCCGGTGATGGAGGTGATCTTGGCGTTGAACAGCTGCTTGGCGGCATCCTGGAGCTGGGTGTAGGCATCGCTCTTGTTGACCGTGTACCGGCTCATGAAGTCGTGCGCGGTGACTACGATCCCGTTGGGCATGGGCTTACGCGAATCGATCTTGGCGATGGCCAACAGGATCAGCCGCTGCTCAGCCACGGACAAGCGATAGGACGCGCCCACCAGATCGTTGTGCTTGGAGACAACGTGAGGCGAAATCATCGTTTCATTGCTGGTGTCGCTGTCTGGCTCTGTGGCGACGCTATCAGTCGTGATGATGTCTCCCATGCCTCAATCCCGGTCAAAAGTCATTCAGGGTGTTGAGCATAAAGGCCTTTCCCGGAAACCCCAACCGACCATCCAGCAGATATCTCGCACGGTGCGGGCAGGTAATGGAATCTGTAGTCACGACAGCTCGATACGGGCCATCTTCTCGACCTGGAATCTGTAGTCATGAGGTTTTCCTGAGGTCATTTCAGCATGGAATCTGTAGTCATAAGGCCACGCCGCCTTGGTTGGGAGCATGGAATTTGTAGTCATGAGACGTTCCGGCCCGATCACTTTGCATGGAATCTGTAGTCATGACGCCGAGAGGGGGGAGGTTTTCCACCTGGAATCTGTAGTCATGAAGCCTGGAATTTGTAGTCATGAGGGCTCCAAAGCCGGGGTTATGACATGGAATCTGTAGTCATGAGCCCGTTCGGAGCGCTGTTTAACATGGAATTTGTAGTCATGACGCCGCACCCATCGACCGATCTGCGGCTCAAAATCGTGACATTGATCATGCTCACAGCATGGAATTTGTAGCTGTGAGGCCAGCGGGACAATCGGAAGTAGTTCAAGGTTCCGATAAAAGGAAAACTGTTTGCAGATCAATGATTTAGCGGCCTTCAGAGGTGCCGGAAGCCTAAACCTACAACAAAAGCGTAAGATTGAGCCTTACAAATTGGTTGTTTTGTTGTAGCCCTGAACTCGCCCCTTCAACCCGCGTTCGCACCTGCCTGTGGATAGCGCATGGAATCTGTAGCACGAAGCATGGAATCCGTAGTCATGAGGACTGGAATCTGTAGGCATGAGACATGGAATCTGTAGTCATGAAGGTGGGAATCTGTAGTCATGACCCCTCTGAAACCCGCATGGTAGAAGGGCTGGAGCGTTCCGATAAAGCTTTTAAAAACAAGCCATAAAACAAGAAAAAAAGATTTAAAAGGGCAGGTGGTTGTGGACAAGGTGGGATCGAGCCCCGTCGTGGGACATGATCCCACGACGCCGACCACCTGCGGACCAACTTTGCCAGCTAGCAGCGACAGGGCATCCCTACCAGGGGAAGAGCGGACCTTGGCTGCTCGCACCTCTGATCTGGTAACTATGGAGCACGCAAATTTGCGAGCAACGAATGCTGCTTTGCATGCAGGTACCCAGTGAAATCAGAGTCCCAGACCCAAACCGAGTAGGGCGATCAGAACAGCGCCAACTGACCGCACATCGGAGCGATGTCCATCCACGTTTCACCGTCAACCTTGAAGCCGAACGCCATCAGTGCGGCAGCGCAAGCTTCACCGGACACAAACCCTGCCGCTTCGGAGGACTCCGCGGTTGCCAGCAGCACCTGACCGCAGACATGTGAGGGGAAGACACCGACATACATCATGTGTCCGCCATACGCCTGCCAGCTCGCCACGTATGGCCGCTGCCCACTAACACGCTCAATGTTCATCTCGGTGCTTCCTGGTTCGGCAATCGGATCAAATCCACACGTTTAGGATCTTCCCCGCCATCTGGGAAGAACAGGTTGAACTCAACGATGGCAGTGATCCCTTCCAAGCGCAGCTGGACAGTGGTCTGCCAATGGTCCGTTTGTTCACCGGACCAAGGCGCAACCTCAACAAGCTCTTTTCCTTGGAAGCATCCCCGCAGCACCAGGGAGGCGGCACTGGTACGCCGCCCGAGCAAATGAAATCTTTCAAGGGCCACTGGCACTACCACTCGTAGGTCTTCAGGACATCAACGGAATCCCAGTCCCGATCCAGGCGCACCCAGCCATCGAGCCCCTGACGCTTGAGCCACTGGCGAATATCAGCGGCACACTGCGGCAGCTCGGCTTCCAGCCCCTCTTGCTCCAAGAAGCGAATGAACATGCCAGCGCCGTAATTGGCGACGATGGCCCAGCTACAAGCGTCCGGCTTTTCGCTCAGCTCTTGAGCAGTAGCTTGGTCCAGGTGCGCAGTCGAGATAACGGGCATGGCCATCATGTCAAATCGGCCTTCAGTGATACGGACGCGGTGAGAGTGATCTTCGAGAGTGGCGGGCGTGTCACCAGTGACCAGGCCCTTGCCTGTGATATCGCAAACGATCTGCTCAAGATTGGCGTACAGCTCGCCGCGTTGCATGGCGATCCCAGTGGCCTCCTCATCACCACCATTCGGGTTGACGGTGCCGCTGAAGATCAATGAAAAGTTGAGGGGTTGCATACGGATGTCCTCGCTGTTTGGATGCTTCCAGGCTATCGCTGACCCGATGAAACCCAAGCTGAGCCGGCGCGCCTTTGCTTAGCTACCGGCAGCGAGGGCCGTACATGCCTACAAAGCCCAGAAGAAAATTTCTCCTGGAGCCGGAGCTATGCAGGCCGCTCACTCGGGTTATTGATCAAGTGCTCGAACAGCACACGCGCGGAAAAACGTTCCAGTTCGGCGGGTGTAATGGGGGAGGGGTTACCAGCTGCACCTGGCTTCAAAATGCGCGCGCCCTGAGCGGTATGCCAATCGAAGACCATGAAGTGCAGCGACAGGCCACCTTGAAGCTTTGGCAAAGCCTTGAGCGTCTGGGTATGGCTGGCATACAAAGCCAAAGCCAGAGCCAGATCACGAGAGGATGTCCGATCCCGCCTTTCAGGGCACAACGCATCGTAATGAGCCAAGGCGCCTCCAAGGACACCAACAGGACTCAGGCCGGCAGCGTGTTTCAGCATTTCGCCCGAGCACATAGCGCGATACCCCTCGGGTGTAAGCTGAGCAACTAGCCGCGAGCCCTGCGGAATGCTGTAGGAATAGAGCCAGAAGCCTCCAGAAGACGTTTCATCCTCCTGACCGGCGTCCAGCACCCATCCAGCGTTCTCAATTTGGGCCGCAAATTTGCGACCGCGTGCTTTTCCAAGCTCGTCCATCTCAGTGACTCCGCTGTGATTATTTGCGGGACCAATCCCCGCGAGAACAGGCTTGCATGGAGTCGGAGAAACCCAAGGCGAGCAATCACTGGTATCCCCAGGAGAAAAACTCGTTTCAGGATTCAGGGTGCCGCACTAGAATACTGTCCATATGTACAGTATTGGTTTCGCATGATGATCCAGCTCACTGCCAAGCTCTCGCCCAATGCCTCTCGTCAACCACTCCCCCTGGCTGGGCCTGTGAGCTGCGGGTTCCCCTCGCCAGCGGCCGACTACGCGGTACCGGATCTATCGCTCGATGAGCTGGTGGGTATCAGGCCGACCGGCTCGATTTTCCTCTTTCGCGCGTCAGGGGACTCGATGCTCGGGACGGGCATCCGCGACGGCGACATCCTGGTGGTGGATAAGGCGAAGGAGGCCAAGGTCGGCGATGTGGTGCTGGCCATCATCGGATGCGAGTTCACCGTCAAGGAGCTGGCCAAGGATGAACAAGGCAATTTCTCCCTCGTGGCCACGAACCCGGCGTATCCGCCGATTGTGCTGGGCGAGGCAGAAACCTTGGAGGTTTGGGGGGTGTGCATCTGGGTGTTGCGCCAGATGGGCGCCGCCAGATGAGTTGCGGGGTGTTGGGTTTATGCGGGATTATGCAAAAATGAATAATTATTCAGAATCGCATAAAGGTGCATATTCATGACCATCAAGGATCGTCTGCACTTCCCCCGGCTCGCGCTGGCCGAGTCCATTTTGCTGGGCTTCGAGAACAACATCCAGACTGCCACGACCATTTTCGCTCCGCGTCGAAAAGGCAAAACCACGTTCGTGCGCAACGATCTGATTCCAATGGCCAGAGACAAGGGGTTTCTCGTAGCGACCGCTGACCTATGGCTGGACAAGGATCACCCGGAGCGGGTTATCGCGCGAGCGTTGCAGGAGGCCATTCATGGTACCGGCTTTGTCCGGCGCACCTTGCTACGGTTTACGAGGCCCGGTCAGGTGATAAGTGGCGTGAACGCCGGTGCCGGCGCGGACGGAGTGACCGTTGGCCTCGATCTAGCCGATGACGCGGGCCTTGTCCTACCCGAGCTTTTCGAGCGATTCAGCCAGCTTGGCAAAGGCAAAGCCCTGCTGATCATCGACGAGGTTCAGCACCTCGCCACGCGCAAGGAATTCGAGACGTTCACCGCCACGCTGCGCACGCTTCTGCAGGGCGCGCAAGGTAAGGTCTATGCCGTGTTTACCGGCTCTTCTCAGCATGGTCTGGCGCGCATGTTCCGGCGCAGCAAAGCCCCTTTCTACCAGTACGGTTCCGAGGTCAGTTTCCCTGAGCTGGGTATGGAGTTCGCGCAGCACCTTGCCGCCTTGTATCTCGAAGCCACCGGCCGAACCTGGGAAGCCGCCGAGGCGTTCTCGTTGTATGTGCGGCGGGGAATGATGCCCAAGCATTTGCGCGAGATTTACAACCTGAGCCTGACGCAAAACCTGCCCGTAGTTGAGGCGGATAAAATCGTCTGGGCTTCCATGCTGGACGAAGGCCAGTTTGCCACCCTGATCGAGAGCTTGGCTCCGCTGGATCAGGCATTGCTTGTGGGCATTCTCACTGGCGAATCCTTGTTCTCGGCTGAATACCGCAAGAGGCTCGGTGATGAACTCCCCAGCGGAATAGCGCCTACGACGACTCAGGTGCAGTCAGCGCTCAAACGCCTGCAGCGAGCCGAACTGATCGGTAACCTCGACCACGGCAGTTGGAGCATTGAGGACGGCGCCTTGCAAAGCTACCTGCGGCGGGTTTTGCTGGACGATGACCAAGACTGACCCCGCTGGCTGGCTGCCATGACTATCGCCTTGATCGACGCAAACGCCTTCTACTGCTCGGCGCAGATCCTGTTCGAGCCGTGGCTGCGTGACTCTGCCGTGGTGGTCGCCAGCAACGGAGATGGATGTGTGGTCAGCCGTAATGACCAAGCCAAGGCGCTCGGCATAAAAATGGGCCAGCCGGTGTTCGAGCTGCGCGACCTCGAAGCCCGAAATCAGGTGAAGATTTTCTCCTCGAACTACTCGCTCTACCAATTTATGTGGAATGGAAAATCAAGAACGACTTGCAGGGGCGGGTCCAGGCCTGTAATGACAGCGGGGTTTGCCTCGCATCATCCGATCTGTCCTTTAGCTTGGAACCGGCTGGTGCCGGTGCGCCCTAATTGTCGACGATGGAGAAAACAGATCTGTCTGACGTTATTGGCTGGTCGGACAGACCTCGGCCGGCATACCTGCTTCTTGATAGGAGAACCCGTCTCAGCAGGACACCGTCAAGGACGACCGATCGCCGCGATCAGCGCACGGGTGCCGTTGGCCGGTTCGACAGGACCGCCGGCACGCTTGACGTTGCGCTGCTTCTCGACGGCCCGAGCCTCCAGGTGGCGGTAACCGAACGAAGGTACAAGCTGAGGAATTATTCCCCCACGGTAAGCGCCCCGACGATCTGGCATTCCTCCACGCTGCCGCCCTGGCAGCCATCAATCATATCTTCCAAAGCCTGCTCCAGCGCCTGCAGAGCGGCGATCTTCTCACGCACATTCTTGAGATGTCTTCGCGCGAGGCGATCCACCTGCTTACAGGAGGCGTTAGTCTGGTTGGCATGAGAGAGCAGCGCGCGGACGTCCTCCTGACTAAACCCAAGTTTGCGGCAGTGACGGATAAACATGAGCCGACGCAGGTGAGACGATTCATAGAGTCTTTGCCCTCCCGGCCCACGGCCAGCCTCCGGTAAAAGCCCGACCTCACCGTAGTAACGGATTGTGGGCACGCCCACACCGGTGCGCTTGGCCAATTCACCAATTCGGTAGCATTGTTGTCGCATCAAAGCTCCTGGAGACTTGCATCTCTAGTTACTAGAGGTTTTATTGTGCGGTTTCAGCAAAACGTTGACAAGCGCGAGAGCGCCTGACTGCATCTCTAATTACCAACGGTAAAGCTTGCTCTTTACACGCCAGTAAACAGCACACTAGGAGACCATCTGATGACGTTACAACTTGGAGTGATAGCTCCCGACTTCACGGTAGAATCCACCGAAGGCACCATTAGTTTTCATGAGTGGCTTGGTGATAGCTGGGCCGTGTTGTTCTCACACCCCGCCGACTACACGCCTGTTTGTACCACGGAGCTGGGCGCCTTTGCCAAGCGCAAAGATGAGTTCGCCAAGCGCGGCGTCAAGCTAATAGGTGTTTCCGTCGACCCGCTTGATTCCCACACCGGGTGGGCCGAGGACATTGAGAAGACTCAGGGCGCAGCGCTTAATTATCCCCTGTTGGCAGATAAGGACCAAGTGGTCGCGAATCTCTACGGGATGATCCATCCGAAAGCCGACCCCAAGGTCACAGTTCGTACCGTCTTTATCATTGATCCTGAGAAGAAAGTACGTCTCACCTTCACTTATCCTCCCAGCACCGGGCGCAACGTCAATGAGATTCTGCGTGTCATCGACTCGCTTCAACTAACCGGCAAACACAAGGTAGCCACGCCAGTAGATTGGCAAAACGGTGAAGATGTCATCATCGTCCCTTCGCTTTCGGATGAAGAGGCCAAGGAGCGCTTCCCTGAGGGCTGGGATGCCAAAACACCCTATCTTCGAGTAACGCGTCAACCTCGCTAAATTGTAATAGAGCAGCGAGTAGCCCGTTACTTCAGGCTGCTCGTTGGTGTGATTCGGCTTCCCCGTCGAAGTGATTTAATGAAGACATTCAGTATTGGCGAGCTTTCTACGCTGAGCGGTGGTACTAGCCCGGCGATTCGCTACTACGAGCAAGAAAAGCTCATACGCAATCCGAGGCGCATAGAGTCTGACTACCGACGTTATCCGCAAGATGCGCTCGCATGGTCGCAATTCATCATCCAGGCCAACGGTGAGGCTTTACGTTTGATGAAGTTCGCGAGTTCCAGATACTTCAGGATGCCGCCTTTGGCTTCCAGTGCCCCTCTCTACCGCGGCTATGACCTGCCAGCCTCGCAGTTAGCATCACGCAGTATCCGGATGCCACCCTTGAGGGCGATGGCCGCCACGGCCAGACCAACGACGAGGTCGGGCCACGCCTGGCCTGTCCAGATTACGAGACCTCCACCGATTAGCACGCCAGCGTTCGCGACGAAGTCATTGGTGCTGAAGGTCGTTGCCGCACGGACATTCACGTCGGCTTCCCGGATTCGCTTAAGCAGCCAAACGCACAGCGCATTCACTGCCGCAGCAATTACCGCCATCACCATCATCGTGGAACCTAGCGGCTCGACATCGCTCAAGAACCGGCGGACGACGTCAAACAGAACGCCGGCGGCAAACAGAATCAGCAGCCCTCCGGAAACGCGCGCGGCAGCTCGCTTCCATAACGGGGGACGGCTTAGCGCCAATAGAGTGATTATGTAGACGATACTGTCGGAGGCATTATCAAGCCCGTTGGCAATCAGCGCGCTGGAATCGGCCCTGAGGCCAGTCACCGCAAACGCCGCTGCGAGTGCGATGTTGAGGCCAAGAACTGCCCACAAAATGTTCCGCTGGCTTGCGGTGCGTATCTCCAGTTGTTCTTCACTCATATCGTCGTTTCCTGTTGAAGGTGTCGATGTACCAGTTTGGATTTGCCCCTACGAAACCGGACATCAACCCACTCTGCACGTTCCATTCTCGCAAGCAAGAGGAGCGCTGCTTCCACTTGGAAATGAAGTCATGCTCGCTCTCTTAATGTCCCGCATGTCATACCCACGAAGGTACAACATATTTACAGGTAGATTTGTCATCGACAGTTCTTAAGCTGTTGATCCGGAGCTTTTCGGCCTCGCACAAGAATCTTGGCCGCAATAGGGGAAGTGATCATCTGTATCACTGCGAAAAATGCGGCTGGAATCGCAATTTCTGATGGCAGCCCCGATGCGGCTACAAAAGCAGCGGCAATGCTGAATTCCTTTTTGCTCACGGTGAAGAGGTACGCGATCACCTCTTCGCGGTCAGTGGTTAACAGCCGTGAAGTCATTCCTACCAGGTAACCAATCAGATTAAGACACAAAGCCGCCCCGGCAATCACAAAAGCATACCAACCATAGCCAACGATGGTTTCTGCGTTCGGGCCTACTACAGCGAGCAGTATCAGAAGATATAGGATCTGTCAATGGCCATTAATTTTGACCCACTTTTGGCCAATAAAATTGACCCACTTGCGTACCGCTAACCGCCGGTTTTCTGCTTCAGTCGATAGCTCTCACCTCCCAGCATAAAGATGTGTGAATGGTGGATCACTCGGTCGATGATGGGCACGGCCACGTTGTCGTCATGGAAGAACTCGCCCCAGCTGGTGAAGTCCTTGTTGGTGGTCAGGATGACCGAGCGGTACTCGTACAGGTTGTTGATCAACTGGAACAGGTTGTAGCGGGCCTGCCGTGTCATTGGCAGGTAGCCCAGTTCGTCGATGATCAGCACGTCGTACTTGCTCAGTTGATTCAAACGCTTCTTCAGCTCGCCCTTCATCTCCGCCAGCTCCAGGTCTTCGACCAGTGCCAGAGCGGTTCGGAACAGCACTTTGTAGCCAGCCTGGACAGCCTTGTGGCCAATCCCAATGGCCAGATGGGTCTTGCCCACGCCCGGTGGTCCGATGAACACCAGGTTGTCCCGGTTGTCGATAAAGCTGAAGTCCAGCAAGGCACTGACCTGCCGCTTGGTAATGGTGGTCTGGTGCCGGTAATCGAAGGCCTCCAGATGTTTCTCCGAGGGGAGCTGCGCCTGCTTGAGGTTGCGGCTCACGCGGCTGCTGGAGCGGGCGTTCAGCTCATGCTCGACCAGTGATTGGGCGAAGTTCAGGTAGGACAGTTCATTGGCTTCAGCCCTGGCCAGCAGAGTGGCCAGCTCACCGGCGGTCGCGCTGAGGCGCAGGCTTCGGTACTGCGCAATGGTGCTATCGAGCAGGCTCATGGGGTCACCCCGTGGCCAGTCGACTGGCCAACCCGGGCGTAAGCGTTCAGGTCAGCGTGACTGACCTGGCTGCCAGCTACGGGCGCATAGTCCTGATCGCTGATGACCCGACCACGCGCCTTGGCTTGCTGCCAGGCTTCGAGGTAGCGCTTGAGTCCAGTGGCAGTCAGCTCGCTGCGCTCACACAGCTCACCAAGTAGCGTGGTATCAACTGGCGCATGGGCCATAAGTAGGTCGCGTGCGGCGACCAGCTGGTCCTTGTAGATGCGCGGGGAAGTACGCTTGAGCAGTTGGCACAGGGTTGCCCCCAGGCCATCGGGCAAGATCGAGTCGATGCCGTGCTCCAGGTTGGCAATGCGCTGGGCATGGTCTCGATAATGGTTGTTGTTCTTGACCATCCGGCCCTTGGCCTTGCACAGGTCATGGGTGGCGATGAGCTCACCGCTCTCCAGATCATGGATCAGCAACTGGTCGTCCTGGGCGCTGACACCGACACGGGCTTGCTGCCACGCCATGGGCACCGAGTACTTGTTGGCCTGCCAGGAGATCAAGCCAGTCTTGTCGACCTTACGGGTCTCGATTGCTTGCGCCACGTGCAGCAGGCTCTGCGGAACGAGATAAGGCTTGAGCTGGGCACGTTCCAACGTCTCGAAATGCGCTCGTGGATGATGGCGTTAGCCACGGTCTCAAGCCAGTCATGCAAGTGCTCGCGAACGGCGTTCTCGTCCTGGAACTGCTCGCCGTAAAAGCAGTCGCGCTTTACGTACTTGACCCCGGACTCCACCTTGCCCTTGCTCTCCGGATCATAACCCTCGCACGCGTGGATGCGGTACCCGACGGTAGTCGCATACTGGTGGAAGCGCTGGTTCAGCGTCAGCTCACGGTATTGCTCGTTGATCACCACCATCTTGGTCTGATCGTAGATGCACTCCTCGGTGACGCCGCCAAAGTAGCGGAAGGCCTCGTCGTGCATCTGGATGAATCGTTCGGTATCCAGTGGCCTGAAGTCGAGGCCGACGTACATCAGCCGGGAACAGGACAGCACAAACACCACAAAGTGAACGACGCGCTCCAGACCGCCGATCATGACGCCCCGCAGCTCACCGGGATCGACCTGACACTGGACGCCTGGTACCGACTCAACGACCGGCTCGTAATAGCGCAGCTGACCGCTGGCAACCTGCTGCTTGAGCGCTTGCACATAGCGGCGGATGCTCCGGTCTGACACCGCCAGGTCAGTGGTGCGTTCCCTCAGGCGCCGGGCCAGCTTGACCGCGCTGAGGGCTGGAAACTGACCCAGCTGATTGATCAGGTAATCACGGTGCTGGTCGAGCAACTTGGTGCGCGAAGGGTCAGCAATAGCGGCGCTAATCTGCACCTCATCTAGCTGCAGATACTTGCGTACTGTGTTCCGGGAAATCCCCAGCTCACGACTGATGGCACGGACCGACAGGCCTCGGCTCTGGTCATACAACCCCTTGATCTTGTGAATCACAACCCACTCCTTCAATGATCTGTCCCCGGCCTGTGCATAAGGCGGGTGACGCTACATGGAACGGTGGCCAATGCCACCATGGGTGGGTCAAAATTGTTGGCCAGAGGTGGGTCAGATTAATTGGCCATTAACAGGATCGACCCAAGTCCCGGATAAGCCGAATCATGGCGTGCAAAAAATGTCGGAAATCCCGTTCGTAAGCTCACACCCAAGACAGTGGGAACGAGAACAACCAAGACCAACTCAAGGATGATCGCGCCGAGGGGAGCTTCTAGTTGTATACCCGTCAGCAATAAAAACAGGAAGGGAACAATGAACGGGGATAACGCCGTGTTGACCGCATTGAAAACGGCGGCCAGGGCAACATTACCCCGTGCCACCAGTACCAACAGAGGAGAAGAGACATCAGTTGGCAGGGTGCCAAGTAAGGTTTGGCCTGCGGCCAGCGGGCCGCTCCCAAAGAATAGGCGGCCAATCAGAAACCCGGCAATCGACATCGGTCCATAGACCAGGCCCAGCGCCAACAATTGCCTTGACGGTTTACGAAGCACTATACGCACATCATGCGCGTCGAAGGTTAGGCTGATGATAAGCATCAGCAACGCAAGTAATGGCCCGATAGAAGATTCAAGTAACAGCCCTGTCGTCGGAAATATCAAGCCTATTCCTGCAACAAGAATGACAAACCAAACGAGATGGGACTCAACGAAATAAATTAATCGGCTCATTTTTTCACATTCTGGCTATCGGTTAATGTGTGACGCCCTCGCACTTAGCAAACAAGTCAATTGCTTTGTCGCAGAGGCACAGTGTCCTTAGCAGCAGTCGTGCATCAGAAGCGCCAGGAGATCTGACAGCCTCGCGGATTCTTCCTTAGCTGTGGCCAGTCTGCGGCAAGAGTGTAATAGAAGCTCAAGGCACGGTTTTCCCTATTCGCGGATAGAGTCTGAGGAGGGGAGGAAACGATTCCTGTCGGCTCAGCCCTTACAGCCTGAACTAGGCTTTTTGCATTCATCGTTGATACCCGTCAGAATCCCACAGCTATTGATCTCCCGGCCTTCGTTACAGCTCGACCTCAATGAAACGAGTTGTCTCTCGAGCGTTTGCAGAGCGTTTATTTGTGCTCGTATCTGAGAGATATGCTTGTCCAGCATAATGTTGACGGCAGTACAAGGCTGGTGAGGATCGTCCTGATAACCTTGCAGTTCGCGGATTTCTGTCAGCGATAAATTCAGAATCCGGCACCGATGGATGAAGGCGAGCCGATCAACATGCTGTTCGGTGTAGAGACGGTAGCCGTTCTCCTGCCGAACTGGCGGTGTTATCAGGCCTTGCTGTTCATAAAATCGGATCGTTTGTCTGTCCATACACGCTATCTTTGCTAGCTGACCGATGTGCATCAGGCTCACTCCTCGACGAGCTATCCGCTCTTGACCTTATAGCTACTACATGGTTTTTAATGGTATCAGTTTATGTGGATCGACTGGAGCCGTATATGAATAAAACTTGTGGCCCATGTGGCTGTGACGCAAAGCCCGAGACAGACTCCGATAGCTCGACTGCCTCCGAAGCATCAGGAAAATGGGTCAGCGTTTATGCGGTGCCTAAGATGGATTGTCCGTCAGAAGAGCGAATGATTCGCTTGGCGCTGAACGGCTTTGACGAGATTAGACAGCTGTCTTTCGATTTATCCAATCGTCAATTGGAGATCATTCATGAAGGTGCTGCCGAGCCTATCACCTCAAAACTAGCGACATTAGGGTTAGGTGCCTCTCTTCAGAAGACTCAAGCAGCCGACCCTGAGGCGATCAAGGCCTCCGAGAACTCAGCGGCCTCTGACGCTCAGGAGTCGAGCACCCTGCGTGTGCTGCTCGGCATCAATGCATTCATGTTTGTGGTCGAAATGAGTGCCGGCCTGATAGCTCAGTCTACTGGACTAATCGCTGACTCCCTGGACATGTTTGCCGATGCCTTGGTCTATGCTCTCGCCCTTTTTGCTGTGGGGCACGGCGTCAAGAAGCAGGTGCGAGCCGCGCATATGGCAGGCGTGCTTCAGTTGATTTTGGCTCTAGGTGTACTCATAGAGGTAGGGCGGCGCTTTATATTCGGTAGTGAACCCGAATCGCTGGTGATGATGGCCGTTGCCTTTGTTGCGTTGATAGCCAATGTTGGTTGTCTGCTATTGATATCCAAGCACCGCGAAGGTGGTGCCCATATGAAAGCCAGCTGGATATTTTCGGCCAACGATGTGGTGATCAATATGGGAGTCATCGCCGCCGGGGGACTGGTCGCGTGGACGGGGTCTAGCTACCCAGATTTGATTATCGGCACCGTCGTGGGTCTGATCGTGCTCAATGGCGCGCGGCGCATTCTGGCTCTCAAAGGTTAGGAGAGAGGTGCAAAAAACACAGGCTTTCAGGTGCTGTTTTCGTAGCGGCATTTGTTTGCGCCCGCTTGCATGGACCAAGCAAGCGGTGACCTGCTGCGCATGCAGAGTCACGGAGGAGTGGGATGGAGATTCGGGGATGTCATCGGCATCTGAAGGAAAGCTCTCCATCTATATTCTCAGAGGCCGGATTGCTCGTGACAAAATGGACAAGGGCGAGCTCGAAGCAAGAAGGAAAATTGTTTAAGTATGACAGACCCTCTTCTGATCCTGGCAGGGCAGTACCTAGCGGCCGTCCTGGCGGGTCTCCTGCTGAACCTCACACCTTGCGTGCTGCCTGCAATCCCCATCAAGATCCGAACCATTCTGCGAGAAACTGGCCAGCAGCGATCTCACCGGGTGATTGCCTCCATGGCCTTTCTAGCCGGCACCCTGATATTTTTCCTGACGCTCGGTGCGATGTCTGCTCTGCTGCAGTGGAGCTGGGGTACGCTGTTTCAGTCCACAGCGTTCGTTGCGGGGCTGGTAGCGGTGCTGCTGGGATTTTCCGCTATGACGTGGTTCGATGTGCCAATCCCGGTCCCGCAATTCGCTGCTACCGCCCGTGGCAGCCGCTACCTGGAACCTCTGGTGGCGGGGCTGTTGAGTGCCGTACTAGCAGCTCCTTGTGCTGGACCGTTTTTGGGGGGCGTACTCGCCTTTGCGGTAACGCAACCGAGCCCTGTCATCTTAATTCTTTTCAGCGGCATTGGTTTGGGACTTGCGTTCCCCTATATCCTCTTGTTGCTGAATCCGCATTGGCTGACACGCCTTCCCAAAGCCGGAGAGTGGACAGTTGCCGTCCGGCAAATACTGTCTCTGGTACTGCTGGCTGCAGCCGTCTTCTTCAGCGCCACCTTGGTATCCGATGCTCTGCACATCGAGTTATGGCGCGGCTGGCTCGCCCTGACACTCGGGTGGGTCGCCATACGACTTGTCCGGGGCGGGCGTCCCGTGCGTTGGCTTGCCGGTGTGGCCGGGATAAGCGCCCTAGCCGTCTCCCTGCTATTTGCAGCGCCGCAAAACATCAATGGTCACACCGAAGGCGTCCAGTGGAAGGCCTACAGCCCCGGACTGCTGGACGAGGTACAAGAGCGGAGCGCGCCGCACCTGATTGAATTCACGGCGGACTGGTGTGTTAACTGTAAGGTGCTGGAACGTACGGTATATGCCTCATCCGCTGTTGCCAGAGTGGTGAAGAATGAGGACATAGTACCGATTCAGGTTGATATGACAGAGAGCCACCCGGAGCAGGATCGATTGCTGGTTGCCATGGGCGGTCATGCCCTACCCTTTGCTGTTGTCGTTAATGGAAAGGGAGAGGTAATCGCCCGATTTACCGGATTGTTTGAAATGGGAAGTCTCATAGACTCTCTGCACCAGGCTACTGACTGATGCCCCTCGGCTGGGGCCTATTGATTGGAGTGCGCGATGAAAAGATCGACAATCACCTTGGTCATCGCCAGCGTGGCGCTGATCACCGGTGTCGGCCTGCTAGTGATCTTATATTGGAATAAGTGGGATTCGGTCGGGACAACACCGCAAGACGTTTCCATGTCCGGCCCGATGAGGTCGGCCAATAAAGTCAGTTTTGATGTTTCGCAGGCTCCTTTTGAGCGGGGGGAAGACATCGTCGTGAGTCTACTGATTCAACCAGGGTGGCACGTAAACGCCACTCCGGCCTCACTGGATACCTTGATTCCCACTACGGTCAGCACCACCCTGGGCGATCAGCCTATGAATATCCCAACCGTATACCCTCCCGGCGAGGACAGCGGAGTCTACCTCGGTGACCATTTGATTAAAGTGTATGGCGACGGCGCGAAAATCCGGTTAAGACCAGATGATCAGACATTGCAGCGTATGGCAAAAGCTAAAGTGCTGGGCATCCGGGTTCGCGTTCAAGCCTGTAGCGATTCGGGAATATGTCTGCCGCCGTCAGACCTGGATTCCACTCTGGCTCTTTGAGCCGCACAAGCCCTTCCAGCAATGAGTAAAAGGGACCATTGATGAAAGCCTTGATACAACTGCGGAGGCACATATTGGTGTTTTTTTGAAACTGACGGACAGTCGAATTCCGCTGGGAATCCGAACTTTCGCATCTCTCGCAACCGGAGTCGTATTGTGTTTAAACCTTTGATGGCTCTTGTGGCTGCGATGGCACTGTAGGCAGCGCTTGATGTTAGCGACGAATGTGTCGCCATTCCACACAGCGATAGCCGTGCGGCCAAATACGAAGCATTCCTTAGTCTACGACTCATCTGGTCGAGTTAAGAAACATTTGTTTTATTACAGTTGTCACCCTGCGCGAATGGGTTAAAGACATTGGATTGAGCGGAGCAAGAAAGCATGAGCCAGACGGTTGATTTTGGCTTCGGAGGCGAGGGCATTGCTTGATCAGCACGCACTACCCTCTGGCCAATACACGGGCGCGCCATATAAGCCGCTTCTAACAGCAGGACTGGCCCTAATTGCAGGAAGCGTGATGCCGCTTGCCTTCGCCCCTGTTGGCTGGGCGTGGCTGGCTGTGATCGCATTGGCTGCGTTTTTTGTCCTGACCGCACAACCTTCAAGTCGTCAGGCGCTTTGGTCGGCCTATTTTTTTGGCTTTGGCTACTTCGGCGTCGGTGCCTCCTGGGTTTTTATCAGTATTAGCCAGTACGGCAACGGCCCAGTGGCGGCAGTATTGGCCACGGCGGCTTTTATTTCGTTGCTCGCTCTCTTCCCATGGAGCGTCGCGTATCTCGTGCGCCGCCTGCGCCCGGAATTGGATGCAGTAGCGCTCTGGCTAGCGCTACCAGCGGCATGGGTGCTGAGTGAGTGGGTCCGCACATGGCTCCTGACCGGCTTTCCTTGGCTCTTTATCGGTTACAGCCAAACCGACACCGCATTCGCCAATGTTGCTCCGATCTTTGGTGTGCTAGGCGTGAGTTTTCTGGTCGCATTGCTCGCCGGTGGGCTTGCGTGGGTTGTTCTAACGCCGAGCTTGCGCCGTACGGCTGTATTCGGTGCCGTGTTAGTCGCAACTCTCGCTAGCTTGCAACTGCTGAATCGCGAGTGGACGCAGCCAGCCGGCCAGCCTCTTGATGTTGTCCTCTTGCAAGGAAACATCGAGCAGGACAAGAAATGGGACCCGGATTACCGACAAATCGTGCTCGAGCGCTATCGGGCACTTACAAAGAAGCATCTCGGAGCGGACATTGTGATCTGGCCAGAAGCGGCAATCCCGGTGTGGCACGACCAGGCACAAGAATATCTTGCTGAACTTGAGACAATGGCCGACCAGGCAGATACATCGTTAATGATTGGCGTCCTGGTACGCGAGACGGAAGGTCGGGCCTACAATGCGGTGGTAAGTCTCTCGGATCCCTCACGCTTTTACTACAAACGCCATCTGGTGCCCTTCGGGGAATATGTTCCGTTTCGCGGCCTCTTGGGATCTGCTCTCGACGCCCTAGGTGCTCCTATGTCCGACTTCACAGCGGGACGGGGGTCGATTGTTCTGAACGCAGCAGGCGTGCCCATAGGGGCGTTCATCTGCTACGAGGCGGTCTTTGGTGCGGAAGTGGCGGAACTTCTGCCCAAAGCGCAATTATTGGTGAACGTCAGCAACGACGCCTGGTTCGGCGACTCGCTGGGCCCGCATCAGCACTTCCAGATGGCGCGCATGCGTGCCATCGAAACCGGACGTGATCTGCTTAGGGCCACGAACACCGGTGTCACTGCAGTCGTCAGCCATGATGGAAAGGTACTCAAGCGTGCAAGGCAATTCGAAGTAGCAACCATAGACGCACAGGTCACTCCTCGTATTGGCACGACCCCGTATGTGCGCTGGCGAGATTGGCCAGTCCTTGGGCTGATTACATTCGGATTAGGCTCGCTTTTGCGCCGCCGACTCCGCTGGCGTCAACGGTCGGGTAGGTGACGCCAGCCACTCAACCACGAGAAAACCCTAATTCTGGCTGGGAGAAAGCGGATATGTTCATTTATGGCAGTAGGCTAGCGGAGCAAGACCACGAGCGGAAAAATGCAATGCGCTGGCTGTGGCTCTCGCTCCTGTTACTGTGTGTCGATCAGGCGAGTAAGTACACCGCCAGCACCATGCTCGAGTATGGGGAAAGCGTACTGGTCACGAGCTTCTTTAATTGGGTCCACCGTCACAATACCGGCGCGGCGTTTAGCTTCCTTGCAGATGGTGGCGGTTGGCAGCAGCCGCTCTTCATCGGGGTGGCTCTACTGGTCTCGATACTGCTGGTATACTGGCTTTGGCGTTCACCGCGCGTATTAAGTTATCGTCTGGCCCTCAGTGCAATCCTTGGCGGCGCGCTTGGCAATGTCGCAGATCGACTACGAATGGGTTACGTGGAGGATTTTCTCGATTTCCATTACGCCCAATGGCACTGGCCGTCGTTCAATCTAGCAGACGTATGGATCGTCTTCGGGGCCGCCCTGATTATCTGGGCCGAAATGCGACACCAGCCGGACAGCCAACGCCGTTGAACAAACTAAACTCACATCAGAGCGCACTAGATCACATTTTATCGCCGCTCTTTCTCGCATCGATCTCACCGGGCGTCCTGCCATCCAAAGTCGGCACGTTGTCCAGCTTGCGAATAAGTCCGTCCAGCTTCTCTAAATCGCCTTCCACAATTGCCCGCTCATCAGCAGTCAGTGGAACTGCTTCCAGGTAACGGCTGATGGAAGTTTTGCTTTCCAACGCCTGAGTCTTTGCGCTGGCTTTAGGCAAGTTAAAATCGCACCCTGCACAGGCCATACGGTGTGGGCAATTGCTCCAAAACGGATTCGAGCAATAAGAGTCGCCCAGGTCATAGAACGTATAAGGTTCGTCCGAATGACGAGCGATTACGTCGTGGTCAATGAGTACGGAAACCATGTGGGACATTTGATCTGCTTTAACAAAAGATGCAGCGAGCTTGGTGGGGCGAATCCGGATGTAATGCAAGGTCGAACTCGGTGAGCTGTGTCCAGACCATTGCATCAGTTCAATCAATGACATGCCTTGGGGAACGCTGGCCAACGCGGTTACTGCTGAGGCTCGGCCCCGGTGACTGGTAATTCGGCCACGACTGTCTTCCAGCGGAATGCCGGCCTTTGCGCAGAGCATCGGGATGATGGTGTTATTGATTGCACCTACCCCCATCCGTCTACCACGAAACTGAAATAGGTAACTGACTTTCTCACCGGTTCGTTCATCGAAAAGCGAAGCCTGGTGCTCCGGCCTTTCCAGTAGCCAAGCATCAATTCGCTCTTTGACCACCGCTGCGACAGGCTTAACAAATGTTTTGAACGTCTTACTTGCAGGAATATCCAGATAACATAATGTACCTGCGGTCACCACAGTTCCGTCTTCATGCACCACATCGCTTGTCTGAGCATGCGCACAGCCCATCGCTAGTCGCATGATCTCGTTACTACGTAGGCCTGTGTGCGTCCACACCACGGCAATTGCCTGAACCATCGTCAGTGGATAGTGAATTTCCGAGAGCAGATCTTTACGTTCCAGATTCAGGCTTGCCCAAATCAACTTGAGCCAGTTTGAATCGTCAATGACGCGAGGGTTGACTCCCGAATTGAAGGCCACCGTAATTGGCGTAGCCAGATGATGCCGAGGGCTGAACTTCAAACGCCCCCAGCCCCATAGTTCGAAGTCGATAAAAAAACGCCGTACGGCGTGTAAAAAGGCCCGCTTTGAATTAGGAGCAATCGGCTGACCACGTCCTCTAAACTGCGTGTTGCGGGCGGATTCCAGCGCCCATTCACCGACCGTCATCCGGTCCACCGCGGCGATAAACGCTGCGCAGGTGGTCATGTCCCACTCCACTGGGGAAACTATCCCTAGCTGCTTTCTCGCCAACCAGATGCCGGTTCTAAGGATAAAGCTATAATTACTTTCCCGCGTACGGGGACGTAAGGTAGACGTCTCTCGCCAGCGACGACACCAACTGACCCAGACAGGATCAATACCGTCGATACTCTTTTCACGCCAGCTGGTATAGCCGCGCATACGCAACGGTTTTGCCAGGATGCCCATCGCTGCCAAACCATGCGAGACTTTTCCAACCGATCTGGCGATACCTTCGCTTCGATGCGCCTGACCTCGCAGCAACAGCTCTTCAGTGAAGGTTTCCAACCGAGGATCGCCGTTTTCCAGCATTAGTGCGCCCAGTACGCTGGACAGGAACTGTTCGAGATGGCGCGCAGCATACCCTAATGATTTCAAGGTTTGGCTCAACCGAGCGTGTTCATACTTGAATATCTGATGCCCGAAGATGAATGATGCGTAAACTGCTGGTTGGCGGAATTTGGCAATACGTTGAGGGGTATGAAAGCCGCCTAAATGGTAAGCGGCCGCAGCAAGGTACGGTCGCGACCCTGCTGGGGCGTTGAGCAACGTAAACCACTGAGTTTCCGACCAACACCAATAGGGTTTGCCCGTGTTGCTGACATTCCAAAGAATTGCGGCGACTGAGGAGGTGCCTAACCGATCAGAAACCCCGCTATGCGTTATCAAATCGATCAGCGGGTTTACAAGCCCAGGCACCCTTGACTGAAGATAGGCTCTGTCAGAGCGATACTGACGATTGGATAGAATGGCTCGTTCTGACTCCAACACCACCTTGCTACGCTCATACCGGCTGACATCAAACGGTACATAGTCCACAGTAGTTGTGGCGCTCATGATGATGGCTCCGACTTAAAAAGTTCACTGAACATTCTGGCGTCCAGACTGCCCACCGATTGCGCCATTTTTGCGGTCAAATCCGCACCCGAAAGGTGCAGGTAAATTAAGGTCGTTTTCGGATCTCGATGTCCTGCATAGGCGGTCAACTCGTGCAGTTTCCAGCCCGCGCGTGCCAGATGTGTTAGCCGCAGATGCCGAAATGTGTGTGTACTCACGCATGAAATGTTTGCGCCTTTGGCCCATGCCTCGACTGTTTTACTCCACGTCCAACGCGTCAGCGCGGAACCACGATTGCGATCTGACTCGGAGCGAAATAGCTGCCCTTTCAACCAACCTGCGCGCCGAAGAGCGTGAAGATGTGCCATCAGGACAGGGGCAATGGCGGGGCTGTAGCACACGACGCGGCTGCGCCGGCTCTTGGTTGTTTCAGCCCGTACCGAGATCAGGCGATGCGCGACGTCCAAGTCTTCGATTCTCAGGGCCACAAGCTCGGCACGACGAAGCGCACCACAGTACGCCAACGAGAGCATTAGACGATCACGAAGGGACGAATTCGCCGCTATCTTCAGAAAGCATTGCCACTGCTCATCAGTCGGAATTTTTGGTAGTTTGATGAGTCGAGGCACCAGGCCTCTTACAAACCCGGCATGTCCCGGTATCTGGAACAAACGAGCATGCTGTCCGCGAGGCACAGGGTTTCGCTGGCAAAGCCCTTGGAAAACTAAGTGATCGTACCAAAGGCGGATCGCGGTGAGACGCTGGTGCAACGTTGAATTCGCCACCGCATTTTCCTGACCGGGTAACAGCCTTCGGATGTAGAGCGTGACCTGCTCAAACGAGGCTGACTCAGGTTTAAAACCAGAGACCTCGCAGTGGCGCAGATAAAGCGCCAAACCACGCCCATATGCATCCAAGGTGGCAGGCGTTCGTCCCAGATTACTGAGCAATCGCAGCCATTCCTGAGCAGTGGGATAGCGGCTCAATACCACCTCATACGGTTCGTTAGAGGCCATAAGCGACACCTCGAAGACGTCGGTAGAACCAGACTAGCTCAAAAAAGCATTCCACCTAACTTACTCGCTCAGCAACCGCATGATGGCCATCCTGGAGGAGCATTCGCCTCGAATCTCCCCGTACTCAATCGACGAATGTTTTTCGTGGCTCGATGGTATTGCCGACCCGGAGGCTTGGGGCCGGCAGGCGCAGGCACAAGTGATGCAGCGCATTGGTCTGCCGGTAGGTGTTGGCATAGGCCCCACCAAGACCCTCGCCAAGCTGGCCAACTGGGCGGCGAAGAAATGGAAGGCCAAGACCGGGTGCGTGGTCCTGCTGACCGATCCCCTGCGGCAGGAAAAGCTGCTGCGCTATGCGCCGGTGGGCGAGGTTTGGGGGATTGGCCGGAGGCTGAGCGCGAGACTCGAAGCGGAACTGAGCATTAAGACAGCCTGGCAGCTGGCCAATGCCGATCCGAAGCTGTTGCGCCGGTATTTCAGTGTCAACGTCGAGCGCACCGCGCGCGAGCTGTGTGGAATCCCATGTTTCCCACTTGGCGCAGGCCCGGAGCGCAAGCAGCAGATCATCAGCTCACGAACATTTGGGGAGAAGATTTACCGCTTGGAATCCCTGCGCAGCGCCGTGGCGCATTACACCTCGGTTGCTGCTGCCAAGCTGCGCGCCCAGGGGAGTTTGGCCAACTGCATTCAGGTCTTTGCCCAAAGCAGCGCCTTTGCGCCCGGCGAGCGCTTCAGCGGAACGCGGATCATGGCACTGCCGTACCCGACCGACGACACACGCGATCTGGTTGCGGCAGCTCAGCAAGGGCTCGGCGCGATGTTTCGAGAAGGCGTGGCCTATGCCAAAGCCGGTGTGATCCTAAGCCAGTTCGTAGAGCGGGGTGCCATCACCGGCGACCTCTTCGCACCGGCGCCGCGCAGCGGCAGCAAGGCAGTCATGCAGGTGATGGATGCGATCAACGCCAGACAGGGCAGGGGAGCTATTCGCCTCGGCAGCGATCATGAGGGCGGCGGATGGGTGATGCGGCAGAAGCATCTGAGCCCGACCTACACCACCTCCTGGCAGGGATTACCCCAAGCGCGCTGCTGAGGGTGCCTAGCCCTGCTCACCGTTCTTTGCTGGCTTCTTCTCAGCGCGAAGCTCCTTCAGCTCTTCCTTCAGCTCGCTCAAGCTGCCCCTGGCGGTTTCCAGTTCTCTGCTGGTGGACTCAAGCCGCGCCTGCACGGCCTGCAGCGTGATTTGGGCCTGGTGGGCATCGCCGTTGGCACGGGCGGCTGCCTCCTGAGCTGCTGCCTGCTGCTGGCGTGCCTCACGCTCGCGCTCTTCTGCTGCCGACACACGCTGGGTAGCGGCATCGAGCTTGGCGGCGGCGACTGCCGCCTGTTGCTCTGCCGACTGCTTACCGGACAGTGCCTCGTCGAGCGCGGTGCGGAGCCGTTCCACTTCCCCTTCCAGGCGAGGCATGGATTCGAGCCGCAGTTCGGCTCGGGCCAGGGCGTGCTGCGCCGTCTCTGCCACTTCTCGCTCACGGTTTGCCCTGGTGTTGGCTTCCTCCACCTCTTCCTCGGCTTCGCTGCGCACGCGCTCGATCTCCTCGCGGATCTCGCTGATGGTCCCTGCCTGCTGCTCGACCTTGGCGCGGGCTTCGTCCAGGGCGCGGAGGGTCGTGGCCAGCTGCTCGGCCAGCTCGCTATTTTCCTGCTGGCACAGCGTCAGGGTGTCCTCGGCCTCGTTTGCGCGCTCATCGGCGCGAACGGCGGCTTCGCCGGCTGCTGCGCGGACTTGCTCGGCAATGAGCTGGACGATGCGAGGGTCCAGCTGAATCTCCGGCGCCGCCACTGAAGGCTTGCGTGCACGCCAGCTGGCGAGCAGTGGGGTGATCTGGTTTGGCGAGCCCCCACCAAGATAATCGCGCACGGAGCGCACGGAGACGCGGCTGCCTGAGGCCTCAAGGGCATCTGCTGCAGCGAAAACCCTATCCGGTGTGATGTTGGCCATGGTGTGCTCCGTAACGAAATAACAGATAACGAATAACATAATAACACATAACGTTATTAATGCTGTGATTATTGGAGCCGATACAACACCGCCGTGCTACTGCAGGGTTGCTGATCAGGCGTTTGCTACTCACGCTCTTATCGCTGACGCATATGTCGAGTCGGCGCGGGGCGAGCCCAGCGCTCAGGTGGCGCCGCAGATCCCGCGAATTGCCAGTACCGCCCATAGAGGTGCCCGGCGCGCCGAGGCCAGCCGTGGGCAGCGCGTCAGCGAAATGGGGGTGTCGGGGCTCATCGGTCAGCCGGGCTTGGGTTTCCCAGAAGTAGTGTTCTCCTGATGTCAGCACTTCAGGGAGGCACCATGCAGCTCAGGGCTTACCAAAACGATCAGGTTTCAGATTTGCGTGAGGGAATTCGCCAGCAATTCCTCGTGCAGATGCTCATGAGCCCTACCGGCTCGGGCAAGACCGAGGTCGCGAAATACGTCATCGCCAACGCGGCGGCAAAGCAGAACAAGGTCTGGTTCATAGTCGATAGCGTCAAACTGCTTGATCAGACGCTGGCGCGCTTCCACGCCGATGGCATATATGCCGGCGCAATTCAGTCGAATCACCCGTGCACCGACTACACGAAAGTGGTTCAGGTGGCGACTGTTCAGTCTCTCGGGCCGCGCCTGGACTGGTTGCTGAGAACTCAGCCGCCCAAACTGGTGGTGATCGATGAGGCGCACGTCCTGTTCAAGGCGCATCAGGATCTGATCCAGTGGTGCCGCAAAAACAAGGTTCCGGTGATCGGATTGAGCGCAACGCCGTTCAAGCGGGGGCTCGGCAAAATCTATGACCGTTTGGTCAACCGCATCAGCACTCAGCAGCTGACAGAACAAGGCTTCCTTGTCCCAGCCGAGTGTTACGCCCCGCATGTGCCTGACCTGAAAGGTGTAGGAACATCGACTGACGGCGATTGGGCGGAAGATGAGCTAGCCCGCGTCATGGGTGGCGCGGATATCCTGGGCGACGTTGTAAGCCACTGGAAGCAACTGGGCGAAAACCGCCAAACCCTTGTATTTGCCTGCAACGTCCATCACGCCAAGCAACTTGCCGAGTCGTTTTTCAATGCGGGCGTGATGGCCGCGCACATCGACGGATACATGCACGCCGACGAGTCCGACGAGATTATTCGGCTCTACAAGGCTGGCAAGATTAAGGTGCTGGTTTCAGTGGGGATGCTAGCCAAGGGGTTCGATGATCCCAGGACCTCGTGCATTGTGATCGCCCGCCCGACCAAGAGCCTGATGTTGCACTACCAGATTCTGGGACGGGTTTTGCGGATATTCGAAGGCAAGACCAACGGCATCATCATCGACCATGCGGGGAATCTTCTGCGTAACGGGCTCCCCACTGACCCGCTACCAGATCGGCTCGACATGGGTGACGGTGACCCGGTAGACCGGGCCAAGCCGGATAACAACCCTGACAAGGAAGCTAAGACCAAGCCGTGCCCCACCTGCAGCTTTGTGATGACCGGGTTGATCTGTCCCCGCTGCGGGTTCGAGATCAAGATCGACGCCGGCGTGGAGGTAGCAGCTGGCGTTCTGGTTAAATTGGCAGACCGCAAGACCAAGCTGGCCCCGAACACGAAGCAACACGCTTACGCAGAGCTGCTGGGGTATGCCCAGATGAAAGGTAAGAGTCCCATGTGGGCGCAAGGCGCCTATCAGGCGTTCATGGCTGAGCCAATCCCGCGCGAGTGGGTGAACACGGTTGCGTCGGTGCCGCCAGGCGAGCCGATGCAGCAATGGGTCAAGGGCTACAACGTCAGGCGTGCGAAGAGTAAGCGGCGCGCATGAGGGCCTTGGGATTTTCCCTACCAGGGGCAAGCTATCTGCAGTCAATCGGCATCAAGGAAATTGCTGTGCACTGCTACCAGAAGCGACTTACTGCTTACGCACTCCTAATGGCAACACTCACTGGTTGCGCCAACCACGCTGCGCCGAGCAGCGTGCCGACCACCCAAGCGGCGCGAGATGCCGTCACCACACCCTTTCGGCCGATCCCGGTCTACATCCTGCCCAGCTGCAAGACCCATGCAGGGGTACGTCACTGCCAATGGATCGAGCCGCGCGGCCACGCGCCGAACAGCGAGGCACGGCCAAAAGTGGAGTCGGGCCAGGGCATCGCAATCTGAGCCAATGGGCTCTCGAAACAGAAAACTGCATTCCAACAAGCACAGGAGATACCGCATGACTCGACAGGAACTGGTAAAGGCCGTTGCAGAGCGGGCAGGCCACAGCCAAACCGCTGTAAACGAAATTCTCAACGCCATGATTGGGACGATCCAGGACACCGTGGCTGCAGGTGACAAAGTGGTACTGGTCGGCTTTGGCGCATTCGAGCCGGTGAGCCGGCCTGAGCGCGATGGGCGCAATCCTCAGACCGGAGCGAAGATCACCATTGCCGCATCGACGACCCCGAAGTTCACCCCCGGAAAGGCGTTCAAGGATGCCGTCAATCAGGCGGGAAAATGAGTATCCATGAGGAAATTCAGCGGGTCATCGCGGCCCCTGACACCAGCCACTGGCTGCGTGATGCGCTAATCGCGGCGTCCCTGCGAGATCCTGTGGACGCCGCCAATGACGCCGAAGTGTTGAGCGATCTGATGTCCCGACGCTGCGCGCAGCTTCTGGGGGGAGGGGAGGGCTAAACCTACAACAATCGTGCTGCTTTAGCCCCTTTTGGTGGAGGCTGCGTATGGGACCATACCGCAATCACCAAGGGGCTTTTTCATGTCCACGATTTCTTGCGGCAAGACCACCGGCGCCGGTCATTTCACAGACCTAGCGAGCCACGCCTGGATGATTCTGACTTTCCGCCATCGGGGCGCGGGGCTTGATCTGGGGGGCGCGTACATGCTGCTACTCGGCATCGTCGCGAGCCTTGTCGCCGGAGTAACTGCGCTGCTTCCGGTCGCCGGCGATCAAGTTGAGTTCTTGGCGTTCTGGCAAGCCGCTCTGGTAACCGGCATAGCGATCAGTGTGTTCTACGTTGTGCTCGGCCGGCGAAGCGCGGCAGCCATGATCGCTCTCATACTGTTCACCGCGCCGGTGGAACTCGCCCTGCTGCTGCTCTTCGAAAGCCCCCATCTGTTCATCCTGCTGATCAAGCTCTGGCTGTTCAGTGCTCAAGCCGTCTTTGTCCTCCGTGCTGATCGTGTCGCGGTCAGCTGCCAGTAATTCCAGGCGAATTTTTCTCTGTGAATCCGACCCACGAACAACAACCGATCATCGACTATCGCGGGCCATATCTCGTTGTGAAGGCGTATGCCGGCTGCGGAAAAACGGCAACGCTCGAAGCCTTCGCCTACGCCAACACGTCGATCAAGATTCTGTACCTGGCTTACAACAAGGCCATCAAGGATGAGGCCATGGCCCGATTCCCTGACAACGTGATCTGCAAGACAGGCCATCAGTTGGCATGGCCGGGCTTTGGCACCCGGTACGCCCATAAGCTGGGCAATCCGAAGCTCACCGATGTCTCCAAGCTACTTGCGACACGCGATTGGGGGTTCGTGCGGCACGTCATGGCCGTCTTCAACAACTTCACCAGCAGTGCAGAACCGGAAATTGGCATGTGCCATTTCATCGCGGCTCTCTCGGACGAAGAGCGAGACGCATACGGAGATTCACGCATCGAAAAACTACTCAACGGGGCGGGGGCAGTCTGGGAGGCCATGACCGACGAGAAGAGCGCTTTTGTCTGCGCGCATGACGCATACCTGAAGCTGTACCAGCTTAGCGATCCGCAGCTCGACTACGACTGCATCCTGCTCGATGAGGCACAAGATACAAACCCCGTCCTTGGAGCCATAGTCGCCGGCCAGCGTGGGCAGAAGATTTTTGTGGGGGATAAATGGCAGCAGATCTACAGGTGGCGCGGCGCGGAAAACGCCCTGGATAAGCAGATCGAGCAGGGCGCCGAAGCGATGTACCTGACCAACTCGTTCCGCTTCGGGCCGATGATCGCTGGCGTTGCCAATGCCATTCTGCGGCTCCAGGGCGAGACACGCCCACTGGTTGGGCTAGGGCCGGCTGACAGAGTGCAGACCTCAATGTCCGGGATACGCGGCCAGTACACCATCCTGAACCGCACCGTGACAGGTGTGCTGATGTCTGCCATCGACTCCGTAGCCAACGGACTCACTGTGTTCTGGAACGGCGGAATCGAGGCCTACAATCTGTCACAGCTCGAAGATGTCTACTACCTGAAGACCAACAAGCACAGCCAGATCCAGGACTACCGGCTCAAGCACTTCAAGTCATACGAGGCATACACCGACGCTGCTGAGGCGAGTGAAGATCCCGAGATGCTTCGCACCATGCGGATTCTGAAAACCTACGGTGACATCCCCCGGCTGATCTCATCGCTGCGTCAATGCACGGTCGATGACATCACCGAAGCTGACGTGGTGCTGAGCACTGCGCATCGAGCCAAGGGCCTGGAATGGGATGTAGTGCTGCTGGAGGAAGATTTCCCGGACATTTTCGATGAGGAACGAGTAGACCCCTCGCAAGTAGGTGATGAGCTGAACCTTCTGTATGTGGCCGTGACGCGCGCGCGACGAACCCTTGTCATCAATTCCATCGTTCAAACAATCATCGTTCGAGCACACAGAGCGGCGAAGAGAGGGCTGCCTGCAAGTAGAGAATCCCTCCATGATTGAGCTATTTGTTGCCCTGCTGCTGGTGCCTGCATCGGTCATAACCATCTGGGACCTGATGATGCACAGGCTTGCACCCAGTGCGCGCAAACTGACGCGGCTGACGGGCTATATCGGGGTGCCAGTACACGAACTGTCTCACGCATTGGTCTGCGTGCTGTTTGGTATGCGGATAACGAAGATGGCGTTCTATCAGCCGAACAGTGCCACCGGCACGCTAGGGTTCGTCGAGTACCGCTATTCGCCGTACTCTATGAAGCATGCGCTCGGGATGGCCTTGCAGGGAATTGCGCCGCTTCTCGCCGGAGCCGTCATCGTGGGTCTTCTGCTGGCCAACCGTGAGCCAATTGAGCTGCCGGATAGCGGCATAGGACATATCGCGGGGTGGCTTGGTGGGGTAGTCGTAGGTACCGCTGTCACAGCCTGGGCTCAGGCCATGTCCGGCCCGGTGGGGTTTGGTGCTGTGCTATTGGCGACAATCGTCAGCATGCACGCAATTCCAAGCCTGGCAGATATCAAATCCGGCTTGCGGGGCTTGATCGTATTGGTGGGGTTTGCAGCAGCTGTAGCTGTGGCCATCGATCTGTTCTGGGTGTACGGGCCAGACGTAGGCAATGATCTCGACAGCATCGTTCGAGTGGTGACGCTCCAAATAGAAAGGGGCATGTGGGGAGCCCTTTACGGGGCCGTGAGCTTGGTCACCTTGACGATCCTCGGCGGGCTGGCACTCATCGTGATCCCCTCTCTGTGCCTGCAAGTAGTTCAGTTCATCAGAGGGGCGCGCGGCGATATCTGAGTGACCAACGCGGCAGAAATTGCTCAGATATCTAGGGAAGCGCGTCCCAAGATCTTCAGTCCCGTGGGGCAAGCGATTTGGGTGCGCTGAAGCCGAGCCCATACCACCTCGGTGGGTCAGGATCTTGTGTGCCCCCCTTGTGAAACCCATCCAGGCGATGGCATGATGCTCTGGCGCAAGCTGTGCGCTGAACAGCTAAAGATCTCTTGCAGACGTGCAAACGTCTCGCACTCCAAGTGCACCGAAAGGTGCCGCTCCAGAAATCAATCACCCACGCATGCGCGTTGGTGTTTGTTCCGTGCCTAGCACGGGTCGAAGCTGACGACTCATTCAGCCCAATAGCCCTTGCGGGGAATCTCCGTAAGGGGGATTTCTCCGCTCAAATCTGGAGTAGAGAAATGGAAAAGCAGCACGTAATCAATCTGACGAAGTTCAAGGCTACTGCCGAGATGGAACGTTTCGGCGTTCACGATTTGTCGGATTGGAAACAGTTTCAGGAAATCCGAGATCTTCTGTATTTCCCGACCCCTCCCTCGCCGGAGATTATCACCAGTCGCGTTGAGCGCCTGGGTGAGATCGCCCTGCAGGAGGCTAAGAAAACGGGTGCGGTTGACGTTCTGGTCGCCTGCCCGCCTTGGATGAACGCTACGCTTTGCCGTGAGCTTCTGTATCACGGCCTCAAGCCAGTGGTGTCTTTCACCAAGAAAAACCTTGAACAGGGACATGTCCTTGTTTCTCTTGTAGCAGCTGCATAAGCCGCAACAAATAACCAACCTACCCATCGGGGGAGATATCCCCTATGGGAGTTCTCCGTCTTTGGGCAACTTGCTTTTGAGAATGGAGAGATAAAATGCAACTGAATATCCAAGTTGGAATGAAAGAGTTTGGCTTCCAATCCGATGCAACTGCGCCGGCTTTTTCGCCAAACCACAATCTTTCGCAACACGTTGAGCCAGCAAAGCCGTACTTCTTCAGGAAGGAACTGCTTTCTCAGTTTATGAGTTGGCTTTACGCCCCGGCAGGTGACAGCTGTTTGCTCGTCGGCCCAACGGGTGCCGGTAAGTCCTCGCTCGTTGAACAAACGTGCGCGCGACTCAACTGGCCAAGCATTACCGTCTCAGCACATAGCCGCATGGAGATGCCGGAACTGACAGGCTACAACCTGCCAGTAACGGACCCTGTGTCGGGCGATCTGAACACGAAATTCGTGGACGGGCCGCTCACCAAGGCTATGCGACATGGGCTCGTGTTCGTCCTGGACGAGTACGACACCCTCGATCCTTCGGTAACGGTGGGCCTCCACGCGGTAATGGAGGGGCGTCCACTGGTGATCGCTGAAAACAACGGTGAGGTCATCCGGCCACATGCCAATTTCCGTTTCGTCGCTTGCGGCAACACGGCAGGGCAGTCGGATGAGATGGGGGTTTATGCCGCTACGATGCAGCAGAACCTTGCATCGCTCGACCGATTCCGAGTGTTTGAGGTGGAATACCTTGAGCCGAAGGAGGAAGTTGACCTGATCGTTAAAGCCGTACCAGGGATAACAAAGGAAATCGTCGAGAACATGGTGAAGATTGCAAATAGTGTTCGTGATCAACACCAAGGTAAAGGCGGAAACTATCTCAGCGTTACAATGTCCACTCGGACTTTGTTGCGTTGGGCTCGGATTGGCAATGGATATACATTGGCCAAGAAGAAAAACCCGTTAAAACTCGCTCTGCAAGAGTCGCTGCTTAATCGCTGCGACAAAGTGCAGAAGCTTGCAATCGATAAGATGGCAAGCAGCGTGTTTGGTAACGACTGGCCGGTTGAAGTAGACAAACCGTTCTAATCGTAAACAGCCCTGAGGGGGAACTTTCCCCTTAGGGGCGAAGTTCCCCCTTTTTTTGCTTTAGAGAAAAGGAGAACTTCGCAATGACTATCCAACAGAACGAAATCCAGATTCTGGACCAGATCCTGCTGGTAGACCTCTCGGGCATCCACCTGTGGACTGCTCGGAAGAAACTGAAGCCTGAAATGCTGGAGGGTAAAATTCCACCGGCACGGCTGGCCTCATTGGGTTCGATGCGAGTAATCGATCCCGAAAAGCTCAAGCCGTTCGAGAAAGTCAAACGGCGTGCGATCAAGGTCCTGGAAGACTATGGAATCAAATTCCTCGGCGGCTATGCCATACCGCAGGAGAAGATCCAGAGGGTTGTAGACGAGCTTGAAGCTCTGAAGAACCAGTTCTATGACCTGAAGAAAAACTTCATTCCTAACTATGACCGTTGGGTCAATGAATGGGTGCAGCAGGAGTGGGAGCGTGCCGAATGGCGAGAAGCCATTATGCAAAGCATCACGCCGAAACATCAGGTAGAGGCCGGTCTTCAGTTCGGTTACGCGGCTTGCCGTGTGGCGCCGGACGGCGACAAGCACCTATCTGCAACGCTTGGGAGTCAAGTGCGCGGCCTGTCGGATCAGCTCTACGCTGAGACGGCAGAGACAGCCGAACGTTTGATGGAAAACGGCCTGGCCACTCGTGGCCATGTCACCCAGACGACCCTCAACACGATTCGCAAGATGAACACCAAGCTCAAGGGCCTGATGTTCCTGTCGAGCGATGTCCAAGCCCTGTCCACCTACATCGACGAAACCCTTGCGGTTTTGCCGGCCTCAGGGGTGGTCAATGGCACGCAGTACAGCAACATTGTGACGTTGGTATCGGGGCTCTCGGATGAGGACTCGATACGCCGGCTGATCAAGAACCTCAACATCGCCAATGGCTCGCCCGAGCAGGATGATGTTGCGGTACCAGCTGCTGTGCAGCCTGCGGAAACAGTCACGACGCAACCTGCTGAAGCGACTGAGCCGAAGGTGCAGCTAGAAAACGAACTGGTATCCCAGCAGATCCAGGCAGAGGAAGAGATCGAGCAGGCCGGCATGGCTGATTCGTTCAACCCCTTTGATCTGGTCGGCGCCGAGGATGCTGCTTCAACCGAGCAAGCAGAGGACGAGGACGTGCTTCCAGAGCCTCAACCGCTGGTTGTTCCACCCGTATCTGTCAGTAGCGTCGTCTCTCACGGCGTATTCAGCTTCTGACACCAACACTAAACCCCGCCTGGGAGCAAACCTCCCAGCGGGGGTTTCTCCGTCTGGCGGTGGCGAGAATGGAGAAACGAAATGGCTAAATCCCTGATTGGATCGCTCCCGTACTACGCACAACACCTGGCCGAACAAACCGGCGTCAAGGTGGTGGTGCAAGGAACCCGAGCCTTCACAGATGGAAAAACGGTAACTGTCCCATTCAGTGAGGATGATTTACCGCTGTCCTTCGGCTTCATCGCGCATGAGTGCTCCCATGTCCGTAACACTGACATGGCGGTATTCGGCGCGGCTGCCCCGGTTCCGTTCCGCAAAAACTTGCTGAACATCCTGGAGGACATCCGTATCGAGCGTCTGTCGATGGATCAGTACCCTGGCACCGAGGATGACATTCGGTACCTGAACCGCAAGGTTCTGCTTGATCCGTTTCAGCCTGAGCGAGTCGCGCAGGCAACAGACGTAGAGATCATCCATAACGCAATCCTCATGGGTGGCTACTGGAAACTGCAGGAGCCGCAACTAGAGGTACCCGCGCGAGCCTATCTCGAAGCGCTTGAAGCCCGACTGGGCCAAGAGTTAGCCGACAAGATCATGGCCGAGGTGCTGAAAACTCTGAAGTGCGACAGCACGAAAGAGGTTCTGGCGCTGGTGGATTCGATAATCGAGCTGCTTCCGTCAAGCGAAGATAAGCCTGAGTCGGAGCCTGAAAAGGGCAATGACGAAGGTGCTGATGAAAGTGGTGAAAAAGGTGAATCGGAGGCCGACCCGCAAGGGGAGGGCGAAGGCGAAACCGGCAACACCGACAGTGACGGTACCGGCGAAAAAGGAAGCGATCCTTCGGGAGAGCAGAACTCTTCGCAGGGTGACGAAGCGGGCGGTGATCAACCAGCCAATGGCGGTGAGGATGGCACGGGAGGCGGGCAACCAAATTCCGAGCAGAAATCATCTCCTGAAGGTCAGGGCGCAAGTTCCGACCAGAAGGCATCAGGCCAGCGCGATGCAACGCAACAGCCCGGTGATGGCCAAGATGCCCAACTGGGATTGCGAGAGCGCGTAATGCAAGCAACTGAAAGCGACCTGCAAGGGTTGATTTCGGAGGTTGGCGATGCTGCTGCTGAGTTGCTGGGCCGAAAGGCATCGGCAAGCTTCAATCCGATCAAGCCATTCCCCCTGGGAGGGAGAGCGGTACGCCGGTCAGACGAAGCCTCATGTAGGCGTCGCACTACCGGCGAAGCGCACTCTGCTGGTTTGCGTCAGATCCTCAATGGACTGCTGCAGGCGCAGGTGGACTGTCGGGTGAGGCTCAAGCGCCAAGGGCGTCGGATCGATACGTCGCGCATAGCCATGCTTCCAGCAGGCGAAACGCGGGTGTTCCGAAGCAAGGCGCGGGCTGAGCGTCAATCGGCTGCTATCCAGTTCCTGTTCGACAAGTCAGTAAGTATGGATGCAGCAATGGAACAAGCTGAGGCGGCGCTGTATGCCGTTCTCAGGGGGCTTGAAGGGCTGCCACTGGTAACAACTGGGGCGATGTCTTTTCCAGGCACAACCACAGCTGGGGCCGATCAATGCTGCGATCTGATCAAGCGTTCAACCGAGCGTCTTGGCGCTGCAGTGGAAGCGGGTGGATTTGGTGCTCTGCCGCATGGTGGAACTCCATTGGCACAGGCTATATGGCCTGCCGCGATTGAGGTTTTACGCGCAAAGGGAGAGCGGAAGATTCTTTTCGTGATAACCGATGGCGAGCCAAATTCCGGTACTGACGGATATTGCAAAGAGATGTTCGAGCGGTGTGAGGCTTCAGGGATACAGGTTATTGGACTCGGCTTCGGCTCGGCTAATAGCTATGTTCTCAGCAAGCTTTTCACCAAATACGTTGCAGTTGGGACGGTAAGTAGATTGAAGACAGCGCTGTTTGAGGTTGTTCGAGACGTACTAACCGCTTAACTAGACAACAAACCATTCCCAGCAGGGGCCAACCCTGCTGGGGGAGGCCTTCGCTTGGAAAGGGAGGCCAGAATGGAAAATGTAGCTGTAGCTCCATTACTCGACTTGTTCGGGGATGAAGTAATTATTCAACGCCGCTCTCTTGAGCGCCGCCCCCGGCGAAAAACTGTTCCCATCCAGGTACAGGTTCAGCTTGGGTTTCTCGACATCCTTGAGATGTCAGATGCGGAGTTGGAGTTGCTGCGCGCAGAGGATGAAATCACTGACGATTACATCGACTGGATGCGCAGTTACATGATCAAGATGACACTTCGCCAGATTCTTCACCCTCAGGTGAGTATTGAAAACTGGTGGGATGGCATGTTGTGGGTGCTGGCGGATGAAGATGAACCGTTCAGCTTCAAAACCTGCTGTAACGCAGCTGGCGCTGATCATGAGGAGGTTCGTGAGAATTTCCTGAGCATGATGCGGCGAAAGTAAAGATGAGCCCGGTAGGGGGAAGCCCCTTACCGGGCTTTCTCCGTTCTGAAAATGAAAGGAGAGAAACATGTCAGTCCTGGTGATACCACGGCTGTATCTGCGCTATCGAATTTACCTGCGCGAACGTGTGAACGGAGCGTTGCTCCCGGAAACAACGTTTGAGTGCGAGGCAGAAGATTCGTTGCATGCAATTGAGCAAGCACGGGATAAGTATCCTGCTTGCTGGTTGAACTACGCATCATCTTGTCGTGTTTACTCAAACGGCGAAGAGGGTGAGTTTGTCTGACTAATGCTACTCGTCGTGGTTAACACGGCGAGCGCCTAAAACCCGGCTGGGAAACTCCAGTCGGGGTTCTCCAGCATCAAAAATGAATGGAGAATAGACATGTTTGCAGGCTCAGTTGTTTCTTACCCGGATCGTGGTCACTGGGGCAAGTCATCCTATCGCGGTAACTGCACAGGAAGAATTATCAAAGACTTTCTGGAAAGTTACATGAAAAGAAAAGATGGCCTGGTCGTAGATCCGAGCATCGGTGGCGGTACTAGCGTCGATGTTGCTAGGGAGATGGGACTGCGATTTGTTGGCACTGACCTACATCAGGGCTTCAACTTGCTTACGGACGACCTTGCGTCGTACATCGGTGAGATGGCTCACGTTTGCTGGTGGCATCCCCCATATGCGGGAATGCTCAAGTATAGCGGGGTAGAGTGGGGGGAGCCAAATAAGTGGGATATGTCACGGATGAATTTCCAGGACTTCACTGAAGCACTGGAACTTGCCGTGATGAATATCCACGACGCAGTTGAACGTGGCGGCGTGTATGGAATCCTTATGGGCAACATGCGTGCCAAAGGTACCTACTATAACCTTAGTTCACTTGTGGAACGAATTGCGCCGGGTCGGTTGATCGATGAGGTCATCAAGGTCCAGCATAATTGTAAAAGTGACTCAAGCTCCTACAAAGGCAACTTTGTTAGGATTGCCCACGAAAAGTTACTTGTATTCGCTAAGCGTGAATCTTCGTTGTTCCTTATTGGGTCAATGGAAAAGCGCGCAGCAGCGATGACTGGTATTACGTGGAAAGCAGCGGTTCGGCGTGTGCTTCAAGGCAACAAGATTCTTCATCTGAAGGATATCAATGATGCACTGGAGCCCTATGCTAAAACGCGTGATAACCAACACTGGCAAGCTAAGGTGCGTCAGGTTCTACAAGACGAGCGCTACTTTGTTCGTTTGAAACCCGGTGTTTACCAGCTAGCTGCATAAACCGATACACAAACCAAATAGCCCCTGCGGGAGAAATCCCGCACGGGGTTTCTCTTTGCCTGGGGCACCCAACCAGGAAAGGAGAAAATCATGTCCACGATCATCAACACGAAGATCGGTGAGTCGAAAAACGTAGCGCGCCTTTGGCTTGAGGGTCGAAAGCTCGAAAGGGCAGGCGTGAAGATCGGTGCGCGCTACCAGCTCGTGCAGGACAAGGCGATGGAGCGTTTGGAGCTTCGCGAGGCCCCGGCCGCAGCGAACGACCAGACTTTCACTGTCTCCAAGCGCGAGCGACGTGGTGTGGTGGTGCCCTTGATTGAGGTTCGATCAAGGATACTCAGCGAGGTGTTCGCGAACATCGAGCGGGTGCGGGTTGCAATCCGGCGAGGTCGGATCGTGATCACAGCGCTGCACATCGAAACCAAGATCCGGGAACGAGTTAAGCGTTTGACGGAAAAGCTGCGTACCGGAGAGCCGTTGGCAGTAGCCAGCCTGTTCCATGGTGGTGGTGTTGCGGATAAGGCACTTCATAGTGGCCTTAGACGTGCTGGGATCAAGTCGTTTATCCAAGTCGGTGTCGAGATTGAACCGGAATACTTGGATTCGTCGTTAGACAACAATCCCGAGCTGTGGAATGAAAAGAGTGTTGCGATCTGCTCTGACGTAAGAGAGGTCAACTGGGGACATAACCCTCCCCAGTGCGATGTTATCTGTGCGGGGATTCCCTGCTTAGGTGCATCGAAGTCAGGTCGCAGCAAGAACAAACTGAGCATGGCAGAGGAACACTCCAAAGCTGGTGATTTGTTTGTTGATTTTCTCGATGCGGTTAAAGCGCTGAACCCAAGCATTTGCCTGATCGAGAACGTACCGGAATATCAAACGTCTGCTTCTATGGTTGTTATTCGCGCGAAGTTGGTTTCTCAAGGCTATGTGCTGAAGGAAGCTGTGTTGAATGGCAACGACTTTGGCGCTCTTGAGCGTAGAAGCCGATTGGTTGTGGTCGCGATAAGTAAGGGGCTTCCTGACGTTTTCGATTTTAGTGAGCTAAGCAAACTGAAAGAGAAAGAGGGAAGTCTTAATGAGGTATTAGAGGATGTTCCGCATGATTCTGAGCGGTTCAAATCCTTCGACTATCTCGCAAATAAGGAAGTACGCGACAAGGCAGACGGCAAAGGATTCTCACGCCAACTGCTAAGTGGGGCTGAAGATTTCTGCGGAACAATCGGACGTGGTTATGCGAAGTGCAGAAGCACGGAGCCCTTCCTGGTACATCCGACCAACCCGCAACTGTCTCGGCTACTCACGCCTGTCGAGCACGCACGAGTGAAAGGCATCCCAGAGGTGGTAATCGCTGGGCTTCCTGACACGACTGCGCATGAGGTGCTTGGGCAGTCAGTGATCTATCCGTTGATTGAGTCCGTTGGGCTCGAAATAGGGGTGTCGATTACTGCTGCTGTAAACGCCAGCGTGGTGAGTCTGCGGCAGGAGGGAATTTCCTCCTACTGTGGGCAGATCTGCGGCGGTGATGATTGCGGTGCTGGCCAGTTGTGCAGCTTCGGTATCAACTCGGAAAGCCAGATGCCAGGCCTGCCGGAAAGTGAACCCAACCAGGGTCAGTTCCAGCTCAGTCTGATGGTGGCGTAAAACAACCCCAGCCAGGGAGAAATCCCTGGCGGGGCTTCTCCTTGCATGGATGGAAGGAGAGGATCATGAGTGCAATCCTTGAGGCAGCACAGTTGCAAGGCAACGCGAGCATCATCCGCAGGGCCTGGGCAAAAAGGGGCAAGCAGAAGGTTCACCTCTGGGAGCTATCGACTGGGGGCGTCATTCTCCTGCGCCACATGGAGGGGGAAGGGTTCAAGCAGCCGGTAAAGCTGCATGAGCCAATGGAGGTAATCGTTAACCGATTTCGCGAGAAAAACGGTCATCAGGTGATCTCTCCCCATGCAATCTGAATTCAACGCCCTTCGGGGCGTTTTTTTTTGCCTGCATGCTTGAGGCTGGCAGGTGGATCGGTATAATCGACACATCGCTTCATGTTTCATCCCTTCGCGCCTCAGCGCACTAATCTTCGTCAAGTGCATGTTGCACTCGGCAAGAGCCTGTACCGATCTTCGGTTAGGCAAAATCCAGAGTCACTTTGTGGCCTGGGAAAGCTAAGTCGGAGCTTCAACCGGCCTAATCTAAAGCATTCAGAATCAACGTTCCTCTTCCGGTCCGTTGCGTTTTCGTTTGCACAACAAAACCCACGCGGGGATAACTCCCTGCCGGGCGTTTCTCCGTCTGCATTAAGCTAATGGAGAAACACAATGAAAGTTCTGATCATCGCAGTAGTGCTGATTGTTGGTGGCATCCAAGTCGGCTTTAAAGCGTTCGATTACGGCGTTGCTTCGGTTGAAAAAACTGAAACCGCCAAAACGATCAAAGCCCGTCAGGTGCTCTGATTGAAACAACCCTTTGGGAACAATCCCATGGGTTGTTCTCAATCATTGAGGATCTGCGTATGTACTTCCGCAACTTAATGACTGCCCTATGGATCGGTCAGGTATTTGCAGAAAGCACACAACGCCCTTATGCCCTTTATGGACATAAGGAGGGCTACATCGTAAGAAAACTGACTCGGGCTAACAGCTTGGAGTTAGAAATAATCAAACCCTGACGGGAGCAATCCCGTTATGGGGGCGCCTCGTCATTAATTTGCGAGGTGTAATATGTTTTTTAATAAAGTTCTTAGTTGGTTAAGGGAGACTGTCGTCGGCATTGGCTGTAGCTTGCTGGCTGCGGGGTTCGTCGGCATCATCACTCCAGGTTCGCATCCGCAAGCCATTGCGGTCAGCGTGGTAAGCGGCCTGGTCTTGATTGTCGGCGGTCTGGTGGTATCCTTTTTCCAGAAAGACAACGCAGGTGAATGAAATGGACACGACACAAACGCTCGTTTTGGCTATATCCGGCGTGCTGTTCACGATCACTGTGGCAGCGTGCGTCGGCATGATGCTAGCGAAGCACTTGGACAAGAAGCATGCTGCGCATGCGTCCAAGGTGCCCTGATCCACGAGATATTTGCGTCAATACCCTTCTGCTCAAGGCAATGTCTTGAGTAGGTAATCAGCTAGTCGCGTAACGTGGTCATCCCTTGTGGGTGATCCACCAGAGGCCTCCGCGTGAGGGTTCTGGGGATCACCCACCTGGAGAACATCAAATGCCACAACGCGAAGAGCCAATAGCACTGTACTGCCCCGAACTCAAAGAGCTGATGATCGACTCCGGCCGAGTGTTCCTCGTCCCTGATCAGATCGCAGCAACAGTGAAGAAGGCCAACCCTGACACCCGCTTCGTAAAAGCATGGGCTGTGCTGCACCGCCTGATACCCGCATCAGGTGCAGTATCGGTTCTCGAAGCGCCTCAGTCAGCGGCGGCATGAGTGCCAACAAAACCCCAAACCCCGGCTGTTTCCAGCCGGGGTTATTTTTTTGCCTGCCAGAATCTGGTCAGATTCCACCGCCTTTTCCTCTCGCGTATCTCTAGCATCTTGGTACTCACCTTCACCAGGTAGCACCTATGCGTCCCAGCTTCAAACATGGGGTTTGGGGAGCAATGGAACCAAAAACCAACGTAAGCTCTGAATCCCACCGTAAAGGGGCTTTCCGATCTCCAGCTCACCCGCCAGGCATTACTCTCTGATCAGTGCCTCGATGATCGGGC
>Ga0114898_1000122_pt1 | contig 79046 bp, 74 predicted proteins | sample Malvired_Geostar_FD_83496 | JGI IMG/M metagenome (GOLD analysis project Ga0114898, IMG submission 83496) | Marine viral communities from the Global Malaspina Expedition - Malaspina viral metaG DeepMed_Geostar | ecosystem: Environmental > Aquatic > Marine > Oceanic | place: Mediterranean Sea...
CAACTTCCTGGTATACCGCTTCGCTCAACTGCGCACGGGTAACGGTTTTTTCGGTCATGCCATGCCTCCCCAAGGAAAGTCACGGTAACGCGACCGGATAAATCCGTCAATTACAAAGGGATGAGCCGGGTTTTTTAAGTGAGATTTAACATGAGGGCTGGCGGCGAACTCAAATCCGCAGGAGTCCGGCCCCCCAGGCCAGCCCGCCGCCGATCGCCTCAAGCACGACAAGGTCGCCCGGCTTGATCCGGCCATCATCCATCGCCTCGGCCAGCGCCAGAGGCACGGAGGCCGCCGAAGTATTGGCGTGGCGGTCGATGCACAGCACGACCTTGTCCTCGTCCAGGCCGAAACGCTGGCGCATGCTGTCGATGATGCGCTTGTTGGCCTGATGCGGCACCAGCCAGTCGATGTCGGAGGCGGTCAGCCCATTGGCCTCCAGCGCCTCCTCGATAACCGCGCCCAGCTTTGTTACTGCGTGTTTATAGACATGCTGGCCGACCATCCGCACATGCCCGACCGTGCCGGTCGAGGACGGGCCGCCATCGACATAGAGCGCGTCATGCTCGCGCCCGTCGGAATGCAGATGGGTGGACAGCAGACCCCGGTCGCCTGGCTTGCCCTCGGCTTCTTCCGCCGTCAGCAGCACCGCGCCGGCGCCATCGCCGAACAGCACACAGGTCGAACGGTCTTCCCAGTCGAGAATGCGGGAGAAGGTTTCCGCGCCGATGACCAGCACATTCCTGGCCTGCCCCGACTTGATGAAATTATCCGCGATGGCCAGCGCATAGATGAAGCCGGCACACACCGCCTGCACATCGAAGGCGGCGCCGCGTGTCATGCCGAGCGCGGCCTGCACCTTGGTCGCCGTGGCCGGGAAAGTTTCGTCCGGCGTCGTCGTCGCGACGATCACAAGATCGATATCCGCCGCCACCTTGCCGGCCACCGCCATCGCCTTGCGGGCAGCACCCAGCGCCAGGTCCGAGGTCAGCTCGCCTTCTCCGGCGATATGACGCTGGCGGATGCCGGTGCGCTGCACGATCCACTCGTCCGTGGTATCCACGCGCTGGGCCAGTTCAGCATTAGTGACAATACGCGCCGGCAGGTAGCCGCCCCAGCCAACCAGACGAGACCGGTAGATCATTATATCGCTGCCGCCTTTTTCTCGTTCAATTCCTGGGTCAGATTGCCGATCTCGTCCCGGATGCGCTCGATGAACCCCTGGCGGCACAGATCAGCGGCAACACCGATGGCGTTGGCAAAACCGAACTCATCCGTACCACCGTGGCTTTTCACCACGATCCCGTTCAGGCCCAGGAACATCGCGCCATTGTAGCGCCGGGGGTCCACGCGCTGCGTCAGCCGCTTCAGGGCGGTCCGGCTCAGCACATAGCCGACCCGGGCCATGAGCGAGGATTTGAAGCATTCGCGCAGGAAAGTGGTGATCAGCTTCGCCATCCCCTCCGCCGTCTTCAGGGCGACATTGCCGGTGAAGCCGTCGGTCACGATGACATCGACCGTACCGGCGGCGATATCGTCGCCTTCGACAAAACCGCGGAAATCGAGGGGGAGCGTCGTTGCCCGCAGAATTGCCGCCGCCGCGCGGATATGCTCGTGACCCTTCTGGTCCTCGGCGCCGACATTCAACAGGCCGATGGTCGGCTTCGGCATGCCAAGAACCGCGCGCGCGAAAACATCGCCCATAATGGCGAACTGCACCAGATTTGCCGCATCGCAATCGATATTGGCGCCCAGATCCAGCATGACGCTTTCGCCGCGCCGGGTCGGGAAGAAGGACGCGATCGCCGGGCGATCGATACCGGGCACCGTGCGCAGGGCAACCTTCGACATCGCCATCAGCGCGCCGGTATTGCCAGCGGACACCATGCCGGAGGCGCTGCCCTCGCGCACCGCTTCGATGGCATGGCGCATGCTAGTATCGCGGCTGTTGCGCAAGGCAACGGACGGCTTCACATCGGCGCCAACGACATCCGGCGAATGGCGGATTTCCGCAGCCTTGCTGAGCGGGCTGTCCTTCGGGATAAGAGCCGCAATCTCTTCTTCCCGGCCAAAAATGATAAACCGGAGATCGGGAAGGCGCTCAAGCGCGATCTCCGCTCCCCGGATCACCATTTCCGGCGCTTTGTCGCCACCCATGGCATCCAGGGCAAGCGTGACACGAGCGCTCAAAGGATCAGCCCCCCATTCGGCAAGCCTCAGGCCGCCTCGGAAACCTCACGGCCCTTATAATACCCGCACGACGAACAGACGTGATGCGGCAGCTTCGGCTCGCCGCAGTTCGGGCACTCGTTGGACAGCGTCGCGGTGATCGAATCATGCGAGCGGCGCATGTTGCGGCTCGAACTGGATTTCTTTTTCTTCGGAACAGCCATGGGTCCGACTTTCTGAGCAATTCAAAGATGGGTCGCAGACTTGCCATATCGCGCGAGACTGCGGAGCGCGCTTGTTTAGCTAAAAACCTGCCGCGCAGCAAGCCGTTCGCGCAGGTTCCCCGCTATTTTTGGAATTTATCCGCCAATTCCGCGAAGGGATTGGCTTTCTCGAGCGGTTCATCCTCCGCATTCAAGGTAACGCCACGGCGCCTTGCCGGCAATTCCGCCTCGGGAAGACGCGGATACGGGTCGAGCATCACGGCGAGCTGCTGCACCATCGCCTCCCCGGCATCGATCCGGCCATTCACGATCGGGTCGGGGATTTCGTCATCCTCGGCCTCGGCAAAGAAATCGAGCCCCTCCTCCATCGCGCGCTGCATCAGCTCCGCATCGCTCGGCGCATTCTCGGAGAAATACTGGGTGAAATGCTCTTCGATCCGCACCGGCACCGGCTGCAGGCTGACCACGCAACGCTGCGCCAGATCGGCGACGAGATCGGCCTCGAGGACGAAGCCATCCGCCTTTTCGCGAAATTCGACAATCGCCTCCAGACGGTCCAGCGCCAGCAGATCGAGACGGCGGGCAAGCGCCTCGCGCTCCTCCGGTTCCGCACGGATCGTCATCGACAGGCCATTGCGGCCAATCTTCGATACCAGAACCGGCCGGGAGAATTCCGGTTTCGCTTCTTCAGCGCTCATGCCTGCGCTCCTTCCGTTTCTGGCTGGCCTTCCGTTTCCGGCTGGCCAGCAAGGACCAGATCCAGCGAGATTCCAGGCTCGCCGGTGCGCACCGCCGCGACCGGAAGCCCGGCAAAGGCGCTGTCCAGACGCCGCAGAACTCCCGCCATGCGCGCCAGAACCGCTTCATCGGGTGTGACCGTGCCATAGAGATTGCGGCGCAGCGCGACTCCGAGTGCCTCACCGCCCTCTTCCAGCGCCTTGTCGTAGGCGACGATGCGGCCATAAAACCCCTCGGCCATGCGCTTGATGCGCGGCGCGACGCCGAGGTCGCCCGCTCCCAGCTCACGCAGGCTCTGGTCCAGGTCGGCGAACATGGTGTCGAACAAATCCTGGGAGAAGTCCGCGTTCCCCTCACCCTCCCGGCGCAGGCGGCGCAGCGCCAGATAAACGAACAGGGACAGCATCTCGAAACGGCCATCCACCGTGTCCGGCACGCCGAGATCGATATAGAAGCGTGGATCCCGCGCCAGCGCGACCAGGGCCAGATAGAGCCTGTCGGCGCTTTCCCGCCGTCGCGCGGCCTTGCTGAAGAACTTGCTGAAGGGCATGGATGCTCAATTCGTATCGACCGGACCATTCCCCCCGCGGCAAGATTGACAGCCGCGAAGGACGGTGCGAGTTTCTGCCCTATAGATCGCGTGACCCGGCCTGCAGGTCAAGCTGCCGTGGCAAATTATGCCGAGCCTGACATTGGGCTGTCGTGTGGACCAACAGATCAGGCGTGATGTTCAAGCTCATTTCCCTTCCTGCTTTTCGTGCTCCCCGCAGCCGTTGCCTGGGGATCGCCCTCGTCGGCGGCCTGATGGCATCTGCCATGGCCGGCTGCGCGCCGATTGTCGATACCCGCGGAAACATGGTCGATAACGACCGGATAGAAACCGTGAAGATCGGCCAGACCAGCCGCGAGCAGGTGCAGCAAGCTCTCGGCTCGCCCTCGGCGACAGCTTTGTTCGACAATGAGAACTGGTACTATATCGGCAAGCGTACCGAGACACTGGCATTCTTCGCGCCGGAAGTGCTGGAACAGCAGGTCGTCATCATCAGCTTCGACAAGGATGGTATCGTCAGCGGCATCGACCGGCTGGACAAGGAGAACGGCAATCAGGTGCAGATCGTCGAGCGCACCACCCCCACGGCCGGTGCCGAAATGACCTTCCTGCAGCAGATGTTCGGAAATCTCGGCCGCTTTAATGCGGTGGACAGCCGCGGTGCCTTGCCAACCGGCGGTATCGGCCGCTAAGGCCTTCGCACCGACAGTCAGGAAAGCACAAAAAACGCCCCCGGTATTTCCGGGGGCGTTTTTCTTGTCGGACCTTTATCCCGTCAATGCGCCAGCGCGGCCAAGAGCAGGATGGCGACGATGTTGATGATCTTGATCATCGGGTTCACCGCCGGGCCGGCCGTGTCCTTGTAGGGATCGCCGACCGTATCGCCGGTCACCGCGGCCTTGTGGGCATCAGAGCCCTTGCCGCCATGATGGCCGTCCTCGATATACTTCTTGGCATTGTCCCAGGCACCACCGCCCGAGGTCATCGAGATCGCCACGAACAGGCCGGTCACGATGGTGCCGAGCAGCATCGCACCCACCGCCGTGAAGGCGGCAGCCTGACCGCCGATCAGGGCGATCACCACATAGAGGAAGACCGGCGCCAGCACCGGCAGCAGCGACGGGACGATCATCTCCTTGATCGCCGCCTTGGTCAGCATGTCTACCGCATTGCCATATTCCGGCTTGGCAGTGCCTTCCATGATGCCCGGGATTTCCCTGAACTGCCGGCGCACCTCCACGACCACGGCACCCGCCGCGCGGCCGACCGCCATCATGCCCATCGCGCCGAACATGTAGGGCAGCAAGCCGCCAAAGAAGAGGCCAATCACCACATAGGGATCCTGCAGGCGGAACTGCACGTCCAGGTCCGGGAAATAATGCTTCAGATCCTCGGTATAGGCCGCGAACAGCACCACGGCGGCCAGACCGGCGGAACCGATGGCATAGCCCTTGGTTACCGCCTTGGTGGTGTTGCCAACCGCGTCCAGCGCGTCCGTCACCTCGCGGACCTCCGGCGGCAGCTCTGCCATTTCGGCGATGCCGCCGGCATTGTCGGTTACCGGACCATAGGCATCGAGCGCCACCACCATGCCAGCCAGCGCCAGCATCGTCGTCGCGGCGATGGAAATGCCGAACAGCCCGGCCGCGATGTAGGAGACCAGGATGCCGCCGCAGATCACCAGCACCGGCAGGGCACAGGCCTCCATCGACACGGCAAGGCCCTGGATGATGTTGGTGGCATGGCCGGTCTCGGACGCCTTGGCGACGCTGCGCACCGGCCGGTATTCGGTACCGGTGTAATATTCCGTGATCCAGACGATTAGGCCGGTGACCACCAGGCCGGTGATCGCGCAAACCAGCAGATTAGCGCCCGTCACCGTGCGGCTGCCCGCCTCCATCGGGTTGGAGAAACCCAGCATGTAGCCGGTGGCGATGACAATCAGCCCCGCCGAAATCACCGCACTGACGATCAGCCCCTTGTACAGGGCCGCCATGATCTTCTTGCTGGCGCCCAGCTTCACGAAGAAGGTGCCGACAACCGAACCCAGAATACAGACAGCGCCGATGACCAGCGGATAGGCCATCAGGGTCGGCTGCAGTGCCGGTGCGAAGAAGATCGCGGCTAGCAGCATGGTGGCGACAACGGTAACGGCATAGGTCTCGAACAGGTCGGCCGCCATACCGGCGCAATCGCCGACATTGTCGCCGACATTATCCGCGATCACCGCCGGATTGCGGGGGTCGTCCTCGGGAATGCCGGCCTCGATCTTGCCGACCAGGTCGGCGCCGACATCGGCCCCCTTCGTGAAGATACCGCCGCCGAGGCGGGCGAAGATGGAGATCAGCGAAGCGCCGAAGCTCAAGGCGACCAGCGCCTCCAGGATGCTGCGGATCGGCGTGCCCATCTGCAGCAGGATAAGGTAATAGACGGCAACGCCCAGCAGGCCGAGACCGACCACCAGCATGCCGGTGATCGCGCCGGACTTGAACGCGATGTCCAGCGCAGGCGCAAGGCCGTGGCGCGCCGCCTCGGCTGTGCGGACATTGGCGCGCACCGACACGTTCATGCCGATATAGCCGGCGATGCCGGACAGTACGGCACCGATCACGAAGCCGACGGCACTGAGCACGCCCAGCGTCAGCACCAGAATAACGGCAACGACGACGCCGACAATGGCGATCGCCCTGTACTGCCGGTTGAGATAGGCGTTCGCCCCTTCCTGGATCGCCCCCGCGATCTCCTGCATCCTCGCGGAACCAGCGCTGGCCGCCAGCACGCCACGGGATGCATAAAGCCCGTAGAGCAGCGCGACCGCGCCGCAGGCAACGACAAATACGTATAAACCCGACATGAATGTGAGCCCCTTGTTGCGTCGGCCGGCCCGCAGGCCGCACCGCCTTATCCTTTATTTTGGACATGGCAGGGCAAGAACGCCCCGCACACCCTCCCGCTTACGCGCCGAAGCGTAACAGAACAGGCAAATAAAGGAAGGGGTTAACAAGCAAGGCGTTATGGATTGGCGACATGTTCCGGGCGCAGGAAACGCAGCCATGCGACCATGCACAAGGCAACCGCCAGGAAGGGCAGCGCCATCATGTTGACGATGTCCCAGCCGAAGGCGTTTTGCAGCATTCCAGAGGAAAATGCCGAGATCGATACAGAACCGAACACGAGGAAATCGTTCGCCGCCTGGACCTTGGCCTTCTCGGCCGGCACATAGGTCTCGGTCAGCAGGGTCGTCGCCCCGACGAACAGGAAATTCCAGCCCACCCCCAGCAGCACCAGCGCAAGCCAGAAACGGGTAACATCCTGCCCGCTCAGATTGACCGCCACGCAGCCCAGCATCAGCACGGCGCCGACCAGCATGACGTTCAGCATGCCATAGCGTGCGATCAGCGATCCTGTGAAGAAAGCCGGGGCATACATGCCCAGCACGTGCCACTGGATGACGAAGGCGGCATCCTCGAACTCCAGCCCGCAGGCCAGCATGGCAAGCGGCGTCGATGTCATCACCATGTTCATCATGGCATAGGCGACGACAGCGCCGATGATCGCCACCACGAACACCGGCTGGCGCATGATGACGACCAATGGCCTGCCGCTTTGCTTGCGTTCCTCGACGCTCGGGCGGGGAATGTCGATGAAGAACAGCAGGACCAGCGGAATCAGCCACAGCACGGCAATGGCGGCATAGCTGCCGGCAAACATCACCGGCTCGAACAGGTCGCGTGCCCACTTCGCCAGGTTCGGCCCCAGCACGGCCGCGATAACGCCGCCCGCCAGGACAAGGGAGATCGCCTTGCTCTTGAAATCCGGCTTCGCCGTATCGGCCGCCGCAAAGCGATAGAATTGGGCAAACCCCATCTGGATGCCCATCACGCCAGACGCCACGCACAGCAGCACGAAATTACGCTCGAAAATCGCATAGGTGGCCAGCACCGCGCCGCCAATTCCCACCATGATGCCGAACAGGAAGCCGGCACGCCGGCCGAAGCGCTTCATGGCGAGCGACGCCGGGATCGTGGTCACCATCATCGCCGTCATCTGGAAGGCGAGCGGCAGCGTCGCCATCGTCTTGTCGGCGGCAATCATCGTGCCGACGATGGCCGACACGGTCATGACCAGCGAGCTGCCGGACATTGACAGCGCCTGGCACAGCGCCAGCAACACCACATTCTTGCGGGTCGGATCGCCGGTCGTGATTGCCGGCGCGTCAGGAATGCTGGTCATGTTTCAAGGCACCAAAAAGACGATTTCTTATTCTTGCCAGTCGCATAGCATGGCGTGTCGGTAGCCGGTTATGTTCGCTTGCCGGGTCTGATGCCTAAGAAACAGGACGCTCGAAAACATTCTTCAACAGGATGTCGTGGACCACACCCGGCCCCACCACATCGGTCGTCACCCGCATCAGCCGGTCTTTCAGAAAACGCAAATCCGTCAGCTTGTCGTTCAGCCCATTGGCCTGCAGCGACAGGATATAGGTCAGGAAAGCGTTCTGCAGGCGCGGCAGCTGGCTTTGCACGATCAGGCCGCCATTCGGCTGATAGACCTCGAAGGACAGCTCCAGCACCAGGAAGCGTCGGACCGTTCCATCCTCGAAGATCGGCATGATCAGCGGATCGATATTCACCACACCGGTCGCTGGCGGCGGCTTTGGCGGCTCCTCCCCTTCCGGATAGATGCCGAGCATCGGCTTCACCATATCCGGAAAGAATGTCCAGGCAGCGAAACCGCCACCGCCGATCATGGCCAGCAGAACGACGAGGATGATGACGATCTTCATGCGCGCATCATCGCTGCTTGCGCGAAAAAAGCAAAAAAATCAGAAGTGAACATAACCGGCGGCCGTGAGAGTCATCGGCTCGCCCGCCAGGTCGAGTACCGTCACGCCCGGTTTGCCGGCCAGGACGCGGCCGATTTCCGCAACCGGCACCCCGGCATCGGCGGCGGCGGCTATAACCGCTTCCCGCCGCGAGGGCGGCGCCGTGAACAGCAGCTCGTAATCGTCGCCGCCGGTCAGCACGGCCTCGACGACCGATTTGTCCTGCTCGATGGCGGCCCAGGCCGCCGCCGACAGGGGCAGCCGGTCGATGCGGATTTCAGCTGCCACCGAGGAGACATCGGCAATGTGCCTCAGATCGCCCACCAGCCCGTCGGAAACATCCAGCATGGCGCTGGCGAGGCTGACCAGCCGGGGACCAAGGCCGACGCGCGGACGCGGCAGCCGATAACGGTCGGCCAGGAATTCCTGATGCTCGCGTGACAACCCCGCGAGACCGCCCTGCAGCACGCGCAGCCCCAGAGCGCCGTCGCCCAAGGTGCCGGAGAGGAAAATCAGGTCGCCCGCGCGCGCGCCACCGCGTGTCACCGCCTGCCCTTTCGGAATGCGGCCCAGCACGGTTATCGAGACCATCAGCGGCCCCGGCGTGGATACGCTATCACCGCCGAGCAGGGTGACGCCGAACGCCTCCTGGTCGCTCCTGAGCCCGTCCGCGAAGCGTTCCAGCCAGGCCTCGCCCGCCGGCCCGGCAAGCGCGCGCGGCAGCGCCGTCACCAGCGTATAGCCGAACGGCACCGCCCCCATCGCCGCAATGTCGGAGAGATTGACCCGCAGGGTCTTGCGCGCCACCAGATCGGCCGGATCGTCCGGCAGGAAATGCACCCCGGACACCATCGCGTCGGTGGTGACGACGATTTCCTCTCCTGCCGGGCAATCGAACACGGCGGCATCGTCGGTCAGGCCGAACGCCCCCTTCGCGGATCGGGCCAGCGGCGCGAAATAGCGGGCGATACGGCCAAATTCGTCGAGAGAGGGATTGCCGCTCACGAGGCCGGGAACTCCTCTGGCCGCAAGGTGCGCGCGATCTTGTCCAGCACGCCGTTCACGAAGCCCGGCTCCTTGCCTTCGAAAAAGGCATGCGTCAGATCGACATATTCATTGATGACAACGCGCGCCGGCACCTCGCCCTTGGCCAGCATTTCGAAGCCGGCGGCGCGCAGAATCGCACGCATCACCGATTCCAGCCGGTCCAGCGGCCAGTCCGCCGGCAGCACGGCGGACAGGATCGGGTCGATATCCTTTTCCGCCCGGTGAAACACGCCATGCACGATCTCTTTCAGCAAGGACACGTCGGTCTGGCTCAGCGCCTCGCCTTCCACCTCACCGGCCGAGGCGCTGGCAAGGAAATCCGGCAAAGCGGTCTGCGGCGGTTCCTCCGTCATCTCGATGCGGTAGAGAATCTGCACCGCCTGCAAACGCGCGACCGACCGGCCCCGCGACTTGGCGGTCGTTCCTGCCTTGGGCTTACCCGTACCAGCTGCCATCCTCACGATACCCCAAAGCGCTGTTTCAGCTCGATCATCGCCAGGCAGGCCTCCGCCGCGTCCTTACCCTTGTTCTTCTTGGCCACGCTGGCGCGTGTCCAGGCCTGCTCGCCATTCTCGCAGGTGAGAATGCCATAGCCGATCGCCAGATGGCGCTGAATCGCCAGATCCTGCAAGCCGCGCGCGCTTTCCCCGCAGACATAATCGTAATGCGTGGTCTCGCCGCGGATCACGCAGCCGAGCGCGACATAGCCGGCATACTTGCCGCCCTGCGCGGCATAGCCGATGGCAGCCGGAATCTCGAAGGCGCCTGGCACGGCGATGCGGTCATAGGTCACGCCGGCCGCCTCCAGCGCCGTCATTGCCCCCTTCACAAGCTCGTCGGCCAGGTCCTCGTAGAACCGTGCCTCCACGATCAGCACATGCGTCATTGGCTCAGGCGCCCTTTTCCGTTGCGATGGATATTGGCCGGCGTTCTACGATGCTGAGGCCATAACCGTCCAGACCGACGATGTTCTTCTGGCTGTTCGACAACAGGATCATGTCCCGAATGCCGAGGTCGAGCAGGATTTGCGCGCCAACGCCATAGTCGCGCAGCTCGCCACCAGCACCTTCATGTTCCAGCCGCGCGCGCACCGTATCGGACAGGGTCGTGGCGCTCGGTTCACGGATCAGCACAACGACGCCGCGCCCGACCGCCGCGATCTGCTGCATGGCAGCCTGAAGCTGGCCGCCCTTGCCGCTGCCCCGGTCGCCCAGCACATCGTCCAGCACGTTCAGCGCATGCATGCGTACCAGCACCGGGTCCGACGTCGAAATATCGCCCTTTACCAGCGCGATATGTTCGGCATAGGTAACCTTGTTCACATAAATCACCATGCGGAACGCGCCGCCATGCAGCGTGTCGATCTGGCTCTCCAGGCTGCGCCGCACGATGCTTTCGGTGCGCCGGCGATGGGCAATCAGATCGGCAATGGTGCCGACCTTCAGCCCATGATACTGCGCGAACTGGATCAGGTCGGGCAGCCGCGCCATGGTGCCGTCATCATTCATGATCTCGCAGATCACGCCGGCCGGCAGCAGCCCGGCCATGCGGGCCAGATCGACGGCGGCCTCGGTATGGCCGGCGCGCACCAGCACGCCGCCCTCACGCGCCACCAGCGGAAAGACATGGCCCGGCGTGACGATCTCGTCGCGGTTGCAGGCGGGGTCGATGGCGACGGCAATGGTGCGCGCCCGGTCGGCGGCGGAAATGCCGGTCGTCACCCCGTCCTTCGCCTCGATGGAGACGGTGAAAGCGGTCTCGTGCCGCGAGCTGTGCTTGCGCGGCATCAGCGGCAGGCCCAGCTCGTCGATCCGCTCCCGCGTCATGGCCAGGCAGATCAGACCGCGGCCGAATTTCGCCATGAAATTCACTGCCTCCGGCGTCGCCATCTCGGCGGGGATCACCAGATCGCCCTCATTCTCCCGATCCTCGTCATCGATCAGGATGAACATCTTGCCGTTGCGGGCGTCCTCGATGATCTCCTCGATGGAAGCCAGCGCCTCATGATAGGTGGTGCGGCGCAAATCCTTGGTGTCCATGATCGCTTAATCCCTTGCCGTAAGCCGCGCCACATAGCGCGCGAGCACGTCGATTTCCATGTTCAGGCCGTCGCCGGGGCGGCGGTCGGCCAGAGTGGTGTGGGTCCAGGTATGGCCCACGATGTTGATGCCGAAATGCGCCGTCCCGTCCGGCATGTCTTCGACCGCGTTCACGGTGAGCGAGATGCCGTCGAGGCAGACCGAGCCCTTGGGCGCCACATAGCGTGCCAGATCGGCCGGTGCCTGCAGTACCAGCCGGTGGCTGTCGCCTTCCGGCGTGACCGAGACCAGCCGTGCAATGCCATCGACATGGCCGAGCATCAGATGGCCCCCCAGCTCGTCGCCCAGGCGCAGGGCGCGTTCCAGGTTGATCCGGGAGCCGACGCGCCAGCCGCCCAGACTCGTCTTTGAGAGGGTTTCCGCCGAGGCCGCGACGCGGAACCAGTTCACGCCCTTCTCCTGCCCCTTCTCCGTCACCGTCAGGCAGACGCCGGAACAGGCGATGGAGGCGCCGAGATCGATGCCCTCGGGCGCATAGGCGGTTTCGATGGTCAGCACCGTATCGCCATCCGTACGGATGGCAGCGACACGGCCGATATCGGTGACGATGCCGGTGAACATCACATGCCCCCAGAAGCGGGACGGGCGGTGGCTTTATGGCTCGGGACCGGGCCCTGATCCATGGCGGCTTCCTTCGTAAAACAGGTCAGCGCGCAATCAGGGCGAAACGGGAAAGCGACGGCACGCGCAAACCGCGTCACCGACGGACGATACCCGCTCTCTCCCATCCGGACTTTAACCGTCGGCTCCGGCATCTCACCGGATCTGCTGACCCCGGCCATGCGGCCGGGCGCTCGCGGGCTTTGCAGGACGAACCTGCTTACCGCCGGTGGGGAGTTTCACCCCGCCCTGAGAACGTCGTATTACTGCTGATATATGGGCCATAGGCCGGGATGGCAACGCCTAAGCGCGCGGGATGGGGTTGCGCGCGAAGCACTCCATCATGTCCGCCCCCACCGCGAGGGCATCGGTGCGCATGAATTTCGGGGCGTCCGCCACCCGCTCCAGCCCCAGGCCGGCAATGGCCGGCACGCCGTCGCCACCGAGGGCGAGGCCGGCGCGGAACCAGACCAGCCGGTCGATCAGATCATGCTGCAGCAGGGCCGCGATCACAGCACCGCCACCTTCCACCAGCAGCCGCGTGACGCCGCGTGCACCCAGCGCCTGCATCAGCGCCACGACGTCGAGCGGATTGTCCCCCTCGGCCGGCAGTTCGATCACCTCAAGCCCGAGATCACGGTAAGCGTCGAGCCGCGCCGGATCGTTCCCCTGCCGCGTGCACAGCCAGGTCGGCACCTGGGATGCCGTCGCCACCAGCCGGCTGGTCAGCGGCAGCCGCAGCCGGCCATCCGCCACGATCCGGATCGGCGAGCGCTCGGCAAGCCCCGGCAGGCGGCAGGTGAGTTCTGGATCGTCGGAGAGCGCCGTATTGCTGCCAACCAGAATGGCGTCATGCGTGGCGCGCAGCAGATGCGCGCGGCGGCGCGCCTCCGGCCCGGTGATCCATTTGCTGTCGCCGGTGTGGGTGGCGATGTTGCCGTCGAGCGAGCTGGCGAGTTTCACCGTGACCAGCGGCCTGCCCTGCTCAACCTTCAGGAAAAACCCCTCATTCAGCTGGCGTGCTTCATCCGCGCAAAGGCCGACATCGACCGGGATACCGGCCGCGCGCAGCCGTTCAATGCCGCGCCCTGCCACCCGTGGATCGGAATCCTCCAGGGCAACCACCGCGCGGGCGATACCGGCCTCGATCAGCGCATCGGCGCAGGGCGGGGTCTTGCCGTGGTGCGAACAGGGTTCCAGCGTGACATAGGCTGTGGCCCCCTTCGCCCGCGGGCCGGCGCGGCGCAGCGCCTCGGTCTCGGCATGCGGGCGGCCGCCCTTCTGGGTCCAGCCTCGGCCGACGATCTGACCGTCAGGGGAAACCAGGACGCAACCGACCGCCGGGTTGGGCGCCACCTGCCCCAGGCCGCGTTCGGCAAGGGACAGGGCGGCGCGCATATGGGCGAGATCGGTCAATCCTCGGCCGCCTCCATATCCTGATCTATCTTCCCAACAAACTCCTCGAAGTCTTTGGCTTCACGGAAATTTTTATACACGGAAGCATAGCGGACATAGGCGACAGGATCGAGATTACGCAACGCCTCCATCACCATGAGGCCAATCTGTTCCGCGGGGATCTCAGTCTCGCCGGAGCTTTCCAGCCGCCGCACGATGGAGTTCACCACGCGCTCCAGCCGCTCATTCTCCACCGCCCGCTTGCGCAGGGCGATCTGCAGCGAACGGGCCAGCTTGTCCCGGTCGAAAGGCGCGCGCTTGCCACTGCGCTTCACCACGACCAGGTCGCGCAGCTGGACCCGCTCGAACGTCGTGAAGCGCGAGCCGCATTCCGGGCAGAAGCGCCGGCGTCGGATCGCAGAATTATCCTCGGTTGGCCGAGAATCCTTCACCTGCGTGTCGTCATTCCCGCAGAACGGACAGCGCATTGCCCCCTACTCCCCTCTGTTCCCTGACCCTCTGTTTCCCAGCCGGTTTTCAGGGTGACCGGCCTTATTCCGCTTAGCCCAGGTTCGAATAGATCGGAAAGCGCGCGCAAAGCTCCTTCACCCGCCCGCGCACCACATCCTCGACCGCCGAATTATCGTCCCGATTGGCCGCAAGCCCGTCCAGCACATCGCCGATCATTTCGCCGACCTGGCGGAATTCCGCCGTGCCGAACCCGCGCGTGGTGGCAGCCGGCGAGCCCAGGCGCACGCCCGAGGTCACCATCGGCTTCTCCGGGTCGAACGGCACGCCATTCTTGTTGCAGGTGATGCCGGCCCGCTCCAGCGCCTTCTCGGCGATGTTGCCGGTCAGCTTCTTCGGGCGCAGATCCACCAGAACCACATGGCTGTCGGTACCGCCGGAGACGATGTCGAGCCCGCGCTCGACCAGTGTGGCGGACAGGACCTTGGCGTTTTCCACTACGGCACGGGCGTAATCCTTGAATTCCGGCTTCAGCGCCTCGCCGAAAGCCACCGCCTTGGCGGCGATGACATGCATCAGCGGGCCGCCCTGCAGACCGGGGAAGACAGCGGAATTGATCTTCTTGCCCAGATCCTCGTCATTGGAGAGGATCATGCCGCCGCGCGGACCGCGCAGCGTCTTGTGCGTGGTGGTGGTCACCACATGCGCGTGCGGCAGCGGATCGGCATAGGCACCGCCAGCCACCAGACCGGCGAAATGCGCCATATCGACCCAGAAGATCGCGCCGACCGAATCGGCAATCTCTCGGAAGCGCTTGAAATCGATGGTGCGCGGATAGGCCGAGCCGCCGGTGATGATGATCTTCGGCTTGTGCTCCTTCGCCATCTCCTCGACCACATCATAGTCGATCAGCCCGTCCTGGCGGCGCACGCCATACTGCACGGCGTTGAACCACTTGCCCGACAGGTTCGGCGCGGCGCCATGGGTCAGATGGCCGCCAGCCGCCAGCGACAGCCCCATGATGGTGTCGCCGGGCTTGGCCAGCGCCAGCATGACCGCCTGGTTGGCCTGCGCGCCGGAATGCGGCTGCACATTGGCGAAGCTGCAGTTGAACAGCTTCTTCGCGCGCTCAATCGCCAACGCCTCGGCAACATCGACGAACTCGCAGCCGCCATAATAGCGCTTGCCGGGATAGCCCTCGGCGTACTTGTTGGTCATCACCGAACCCTGCGCTTCCAGCACAGCGCGGGAGACGATGTTTTCCGAGGCGATCAGTTCGATCTGTTCCTGCTGCCGATGAAGCTCATCCTGGATGGCTGCCTTCAGGTCGGCATCGGCCTCTGCCAGCGAGGCCTCGAAGAACCGGTCATGGCTGAGCGGGCGGGAAGCGAGGGGCTTGGAGGAAGTCATCGAGGCGGCAACCTTGAAGCTAAGGAACGGGAAATCTGGGGAACGGCGAAGCTGAGAAACGGGAGTGAGGGCATAGCCCCCGGCATAACGGCTTGTCCAGCACTGTGAACCTAGGTTTTCGAGAGTTTCGCGACCCGCCCTTCATGACGGCCGCCGGCGAAAGGCGTCTCCAGGAACACCTTCAGGCATCCTTTCGCCACCTCCTCGCCCACGATGCGACCGCCGAGCACCAGCACATTCGCATCATTATGCTCCCGCGACAGCTGCGCCGTGGTCACATCCTGACACAGCGCCGCGCGGATTTCCCGGTGACGATTGGCGGCGATGCTGATGCCGATGCCGGTGCCGCAGACCAGAATGCCGCGCGCCGCTTTGCCCGCCTTTATCGCCTGGGCCAGCTTCTCCGCATAATCCGGGTAATCCACCGACGCGGTATCGTCGGTTCCCAGATCGAGCGGCGCATATCCCAAAATTTCCAGCTCGTGCTTCAAAACGCTCTTCAGCGCAAAGCCGGCATGATCGGATGCAATCGCGATGGTCTCAGTCATGAATGTCTTTACAGGCCAGTGTCGAAGCTGTGGCACCACCCGGGCGCAAGGAATTGCCTACGCTAGGCTGGAAAGACACTACCATATGTCCGGCACTCCTGCCAGTCCACCACAAGGTCTATTCAAGGCGCTTCAAGGAATAGACCAGAAGCAGCCCAACTGTGCCGAACGCGCTTTTTCGACAGGAAATCACGCCCCGCCCCTTGCCAAACGAGTCGGTGCGCACAAATCGTTAGGTCAAGATATTGCATACAAAGTAATTGTTAACACTTATTAACCAGGTTGTTGCCTATGATTTTTATTCTTAAAGCAGTGTGCGCAAGGCTTATGAAGTTTGTGATTTGATTATTGCGCATGGCAATTGACATCTATTATATGTACCGTATAAATATCAAATTTTACAAAACTTAACGATGGATGTCGTGATGAACACAGAGGCCGCGCCCGAAAGCGTCACACCGAACGAATTGCTGAAGATGACCAGCGAGGTCGTGGCAGCTTACCTGCGCAACAACCCTTTGCCCGCCACGCAAGTTTCCGAAATTATCGGCACTATCTACAATTCGCTGCGCACCCTTAGCGACAGGAATGGAGAAATGCCGGCGGAGCCGCTGAAACCGGCCGTTGCGATTCGGAAATCCATCGGCGACGACTACATCATCTGCCTTGAAGATGGCAAGAAACTGAAGATGCTGAAGCGTCATCTGCGCACCAACTACAATATGACGCCGGATGAGTATCGGGCGAAATGGGGCCTGCCTGCCGACTATCCGATGGTGGCGCCCAGCTATGCCAAGCAGCGCTCCGCCTTTGCCAAGAAGATCGGTCTCGGCAAGAACGGCAGCCGCGGGCGCCGCGCCAAGGTCTAGGGTCAAATTTGCGCAGGACGAACGTTAAGACCGGGCGAACGTTAAGACCGGGCGAACGTTAAACTGTTCGCACGTCACACAACGAGACCGTCACACCCAGGCCATCAAACCACGAGACCGCCGCGGCCGCCCTTTGCGCGTTTTTCCATGACATAGCGCAGCTTGCGCAGAACCGCCTGGCGCAAGGCCGCCTCCCCGCGCTGCGGGTCGCCCACGATGGAGACCTCGACCAGCGTCCTGGGATCGATGGCGCTGACCTTCACATAGGCGCCAACCGAGTAGAACTCGATGATGACGCTGTTCTCGTCGAAGTCGGTTTTCATGCGATCCCGTCCAGGCGGTCCGTCAACCCGTACCGGCCCCAAACAAAAGAATTAAGCGAACCCGGAACTGCCAGTTGCCAGTCACCAGAGTGCGGGCCAACATATCCCAGTTTTCCGCCACGGACATCCCTCTTCCTGGCCCACCCCCTGATCGGTCAATGACCGCCAGAGGTGCCTGCGCCATGGCGTTTTGCCGCAAGCCAACCATATATATGGAGATTCTGGGGTTGCACGCTATGTTCGTTTAGTGAACAACTCTGTTCCGCTTTCTTACGGTTTTATCGACCTACCGGAGTAACGATAATGACTGCGCAGCAGGCCGCCGCCACCATGAAACCCGCCGCCGGCAAGTCGGGCCGCCCCAGCTTCTCCTGGGAAGATCCGCTTCTCCTCGACGACGCGCTGAGCGAAGACGAGCGCATGGTGCGCGACGCCGCGCGCGCCTTCTGCGACGAGAAGCTGATGACCCGCGTGCAGGAGGGGTTCCGGCACGAAATCTTCCACCGCGAGATCATGAACGAGCTGGGCGAGCAGGGTTTCCTCGGCTCCACCATCGATGGCTATGGCTGCGCTGGCGTGAACTATGTCTGCTACGGCCTGGTCGCCCGCGAGGTCGAGCGTGTCGATTCCGGCTACCGCTCCGCCATGAGCGTGCAGTCCAGCCTGGTCATGCACCCGATCCACGAATACGGCAACGAGGCGCAGCGCCAGAAGTACCTGCCGAAGCTGGCGACCGGCGAATGGGTCGGCTGTTTCGGCCTGACCGAGCCGGACCACGGCTCCGACCCCGGCAGCATGAAGACCCGTGCCAAGAAGGTCGATGGCGGCTATGTCGTCTCCGGCGCCAAGATGTGGATCACCAACTCGCCGATCGCCGACGTCTTCGTGGTCTGGGCCAAGACCGAGGATGGCGTGATCCGCGGCTTCGTGCTGGAAAAGGGCATGAAGGGCCTGTCGGCGCCGAAGATCGAGGGCAAGTTCAGCCTGCGCGCCTCCATCACCGGCGAGATCGTCATGGATGAGGTTTTCGTGCCGGACGAGAATCTGCTGCCGAATGTCGAGGGACTGAAGGGTCCGTTCGGCTGCCTGAACAAGGCACGTTTCGGCATTGCCTGGGGCGCGCTTGGCGCTGCCGAATTCTGCTGGCACGCGGCACGCCAGTACACGCTGGACCGCAAGCAGTTCGGCCGGCCGCTGGCCGCCAACCAGCTGGTCCAGAAGAAGCTGGCCGACATGCAGACCGAGATCACGCTGGGCCTGCATTCCTGCCTGCGCCTCGGCCGGCTGATGGATGAGGGCCGCGCGGCGCCGGAGATGATCTCGCTGCTGAAGCGCAACAATTGCGGCAAGTCGCTGGACATCGCCCGCGTCGCCCGCGACATGCATGGCGGCAATGGCGTGTCCGACGAATACCACGTCATCCGCCATGTGCTGAATCTGGAGGCCGTGAACACCTATGAAGGCACGCATGACGTGCATGCGCTGATCCTGGGCCGCGCCCAGACCGGCATCCAGGCGTTCATGTAAGCCGTCCGGCATAGGCTTATGGAAAGGGCGGCCTGATCAGGCCGCCCTTTTTCTATTTGGCTGGTTTCGGCAGCGGCAAGGGCGGCAGGCCCAGCGCCTCCCGGCAGGCCGCCTGCACCGCCAGCGCCTCGTCCCTGGTCACCGGCTCGCCGTTGAACCGCATTGCGCCGTTCCGGTCCACTTCCAGCGTGCCGATGCGCGCCTCCGGCTTGAACAGCGTGGAATTTGACGGCAGGCCAAAGCGCTTCTGCAACTCCACCGTAATGTCGATGGCAATGGTGTCGGGTATCTGGATGGCAGAACCGCCGGACAGGTCCGCCGGGGCCACCTTGCGGCCATAGGCATCAACCCCCGGCTGATAAGCCACACCGGCTTCAGGACGGTACGCAACCGCGCCGGAACAGGCATCCCCGCCGATGATGATCTCCACCGCCGACGCCGGCGACGTAGCCAGCAGCGCTAGAGCGGTACCAACGGCAAGCTTTCGGGCGGCAAACGGCATGGATGAAATCCCACTCTGTGGCATTTGCATTTAACATGCAGAAAGATGATGACTTTGGTAAATCTATTTTGTAGCCTGAGCGGCATAAAAAAAGACCGCGCCGCTGTGAAGCGGCACGGCCCAAGTTTAGGGAGGAATCGCCACCAGGCGTCGGTCGAGAGGTCATACCAACCTCAAACGACCTGATAAAAATATGAATTGTGCATTGCACTATGGCAAGAGCAAAGCTGCTCTTGCCATTATTTTTTGCCTATTTTGCTGGCAGTTTTGGCATTTGCAGAGAATATAGACGCGGTTTGCGCAAATAATGTGCACATGAAACCGCTTCTCACGCCCTTATCGGCACCAGGGCGGATTCGCGGTCAGGATTTTCGACTGCACCGGGCAGTCGTCACGGTGCGCACCAGGCAGATAACCGGTGCTCATCAGGAACTCGCCGACAATCTCGCCGCCGGTGAAGCGGAAGGTTTTTTTGAACAGCTTCACCCACGCTGCCTTGTCCAGCGGATGATTGGCGTCCAGCCAGCCGACGAAACTGCCGTGGCTGTCCCGCATGCCGCAGATAATGCCGGCATTGGTGATGATGGCATCGATCTTCAGCCGGTTGCGGATGATGCCGGCATCGGCCAGCAGCCGGGCGCGGTCGTCCTCGCCATAGCGGGCGACGATTGCCGGATCGAAACCTTCGAAGGCGGTAAACAGCGCCGGACGCTTCTTCAGCGTGATTTCCCAGGACAAGCCGGCCTGCATGATCTCCAGCGCCAGCCGTTCGAACAGCACCTTGTCATCAGTGACCGGGAAACCGTATTCCGTATCATGGTAGCTGGCATGGACCGGATGCCCCGGCGCGCTGTCGCAATAGCCTGACATGGTTCTGCTGGGCCCTACTGCCGGAAGGAATAGAAGTTTGACTCCACGATCCAGTAGACCACGGCCCAGATCACGGCGGCGATGACGCTGGTGATCAGCGCCTTGCGCACCAGCATCGGCTTCACCGGCGCGCTCGCCGCATGCCCGGTTTCCGGCTTGTCCGGCGTCTTCACGCCGACCGGCAGCATCATGAAGAAGACGAGCCACCAGGCGATGACGTAAACGACGATTCCCGATGTCCAGTACATTGCCGATTCCTCAAACCTGCTCGATTTCGACCAGCGTGCCGTTCAGATCCTTCGGATGCAGGAACAGCACCGGCTTGCCGTGCGCGCCGATCCTGGGCTCGCCATCGCCAAGCACCCTCAGCCCCGCCTCCGCCAGGCGATCCCGCGCGGCAAGGATGTCCGCCACCTCATAGCACAGATGATGCATGCCGCCCGACGGGTGGCGCTCCAGAAAGGCGCGCACCGGGGACTCCTCCCCCAGCGGATGCAGCAGCTCGATCTTGGTGTTCGGCAGGGTAACGAACACCGTCGTCACCCCATGCTCCGGCATCTCGAGCGGCGCGGAAACATCCGCGCCCAGCACGCCGCGATAGGTTTCCGCCGCCGCCGCCAGATCGGGCACGACGATGGCGACATGGTTCAGCCGGCCGATCATGCGCTGGTTCCGTCCTTCGTCATCATCCGATGATAGGCTGGCTAGTCCAGCCTGACCACATGCACATCGGTCACCGGTTTGCGTCCCAGATCCTCGTTCAGCGCACGGCGCACCGCGATCCGCACCGCCTCGGCCACCGACGCATCGTCTCGGCGGGCGCTCGCCTGCATCGCCTCGACCGTATCGGCCGCCAGGTCCAGAATATCGTCACAAGCCACGTCCTCGACGTCGAGGACGCCATGGAAGCTGCCGACGGGGTCGCTGCGCAGCCGGCCGGCCCTGTCCAGCACCAGTGTCAGGGTAACGGCACCGCTTTGCATCAGCCGATGGCGGTCGCGCAGCACAGTGTCGCCCAGCCGCACCAGCCGCTTGCCATCCAGCGCCAGGCGCCCGTTATAGACCTCGTCCACCCGCGCCGCCGGCCCTGGATAGAGCCTGATGACGTCGCCATTGGAGACAACCAGCGTTTCCGGCACCTGGCACTCGCGCGCCAGCTTGGCATGCTCGATCAGATGGCGGCTCTCGCCATGCACCGGGATGGCGATCTGCGGGCGCACATGCTGGTACATGCGTACCAGCTCGTCGCGCGCCGGATGGCCGGAGACATGGATATCATCGTTCTTCGGTGTCACCACCTCGATGCCGCGGCGGATCAGCGCGTTCTGCACCCGGGCGATGGATTTCTCGTTCCCCGGAATGACCCGGGAGGAGAAGATCACCGTATCGCCGCCCTCCAGCGTGATGTGCGGATGGCTGTCGCCGACGATCCGGGACAGCGCCGCGCGCGGCTCGCCCTGGCTACCGGTGCAGATCAGCAGCACCTTGTCGCGCGGCAGGAAGCCGGCATCGTGCTCGCTCAGGAACTCGATGCCCTTCAGATAGCCATTCTCCTTCGCCGCCGAGTTCATGCGCCACAGCGACCGCCCGATCAGCGCCGGATGGCGGCCATGGGCCTCGGCGACCTTCGCCATGGTTTCCAGCCGGGCCACGTTGGACGCAAAACAGGCAACGGCCACGCGGTTCTCGAAGCGGCCCACCATCTCGATCAGGTTCCGGCGCACATCGGCTTCCGATCCCGCCTCGCCTTCCCTGAAGACGTTGGTGGAATCGCCGATCATCGCCAGCACCCCCTCCTCGCCCAGCTCGCGCAGCCGCGCCTCGTCCGAGGTCTCGCCGATCAGCGGATCGGGGTCGAACTTCCAGTCACCCGTATGCACCACCGGCCCGGCCTTGCCGGCGCGGATCACCAGCGCATTCGGTTCCGGGATCGAATGGGTCAGGGTAATCAGCTCGATCTCGAACGGCCCCACTTCGAAGCTGCCGGACAGCGGCACGATGGTGACCGGCACCTGCTTGCCGAAATCGGTGTCTTCCAGCTTGCGGCGCAACACCGAGGCGGTGAACGGCGTGGCGTAGATCGGGCAGCGCAGGCGCTGCCAGAGATAGGGCACGGCGCCCAGATGATCCTCATGCGCATGGGTCAGGATCAGCCCGCACAGCTCGTCCACATGCTCGACGATGAAGGTGGGATCGGGCGTGATGACATCGAGGCCCGGCATCGAATCGTCGCCGAAGGTCACGCCGCAATCGACCATCAGCCACTGGCCCTTGTGGCGGTAGAGATTGAGGTTCATGCCGATCTCGCCAGCACCGCCGAGGGGGAGGAAATACAGCCCCTCATCGTCGGGATCGAGATAATCGGTGGTGGTCCCGTTCCGGGCCGCACTCTTCACGGCCGCGCTCTTGATTGGCGCGGCGGCGCTCTTCTTCTGTTTTTTCGTCATGCCTGTCTGTTCAAGCGGTTTACGATGACCATGCCCTTCATCGTCAGGTCCTGGTCGAGAATATCGAATATGTCGGTCGCATCGGCGAAGACCGGCACCAGTCCGCCGGTCGCGATCACCTTCATCGGCTGGCCGAACTCGTTGCGGATGCGCGCCACCAGCCCCTCGATCAGCGAGATATACCCCCAGAAGATACCGGATTCGAAGCAACCGACCGTGTTGGAGCCGATCACCTTGTCCGGCCGCCGCACGGCGACGCGCGGCAACAGGGCGGCGGCCATGCGCAGCGCCTCGATGGAGAGGTTGATGCCCGGCGCGATGACCCCGCCGCAATAATTCCCGTCGGCATCGACCACATCGAAGGTCGTGGCAGTCCCGAAATCGACCACGATGGCAGGGCCACCGTAGAAATGGTGCGCCGCGACCGTATTGACCAGCCGGTCGGCACCAACTTCTTCCGGGCTATCCACCTTGGCGACCGTCCCCTTCTTCACCGGGGCCTCGCCATAGACCAGCGCATCATGGCCGAAATAGGTGCGGCAGAGCTGACGCAGATTGTAGAGCGTGTCCGGCACGACCGAGGCGATGAGGCATTCCGTCACATCGGAAGGCTGCTTGCCTTTCAGTGCCATGAGTTGGATCAGCCAGATCGCATATTCGTCGGCTGTGCGCTTTGTATCGGTGCCGATGCGCCAGGAGCCGACCTCCCGGTCGCCATCATAGAGCGCGAACTTCACATTGGTGTTGTTGGAGTTGATTGCCAGCAGCATGTTCATCTCCTCCTAACGCGCCAGAAAAACGTCGCCGGCAGTAATCCGCTGCCGTCCGTCCGGCTGTTCCAGCAACAGCGCCCCATCCATGTCGAGATCGGCGAACACACCATCAAGAGTACTGTCCGGTAGCCGCACCTGGATCGGCGCGCCAAGCCCGATGGCATCGCTGAGCCAGGCCTCGCGGATCGGCGTGAATCCTCGCGTCCGCCACAGGCTGTCCCAACGGCCCAGCGCCTCCAGCAGGGCGTCTCGCGCCGCCGCCACGCCCGGATCTGCATTCAGGGCGGCCAGGCTGGTCGCCGGGCGCTCCGCATTGTCCGGATGGTGCGCCAGGTTGATGCCCATGCCGAGAATCACATACTCGACATCGCCGCCATTGATCGGCCCGGTTTCCAGCAGGATGCCGGAAATCTTGCCTCCCTCGACCAGCACGTCGTTCGGCCATTTCACCGCGACCGCGGCACTGTCCGGCAGAAACCGGCGCACCGCATCGCGCATCGCCAGAGACGCAACAAAGGAAAGCTGGGCCGCCTGCCCCACCGGGCAGGATGGCCGCAAAATAGCCGAAAGGTAGAGATTGCCCGGCGGCGAGGCCCAGGCGCGGCCCCGGCGGCCCTTCCCGCCCAGCTGCTCGACAGCCGTTACCGCCGTGCGGTCGGCCGCGCCCTGGCGGGCAAGAAGGTGGGCCTCGTCATTGGTGCTGCCGACGCTGCCGAGGGCGACGACCTCGAAACGCGGGGCGGCTGCTCTCATCCCGGGAAGAGCGCTGCCGCCGCCTGCGCGGCCCCGTTCAGAATCGGCGCCGGCCACAGGAAGAACAGCAGGGTAAACAGACCGCTGACCGTGATCACGGTACCGAGTTCGCGGCGAACCGGGCTGTCCAGCTCCTCCACCGGCTCATCGAAATACATCACCTTGACGATGCGCAGATAGTAGAAGGCACCGATCACGCTGCTGACCACGCCGATCACGGCGAGGATGTACAGGCCGGCCTCGATGGCCGCCAGGAACACGTACAGCTTGCCGAAGAAGCCGGCCAGCGGCGGAATGCCGGCCATGGAGAACATGAAGATGGTCAGTGCCACCGCCATCATCGGATGGGTTCGGGACAGGCCCGCCAGGTCCGAGATGTTCTCGACCAGCCGGCCTTGCTGGCGCATGCACAGGATGACGGCGAAGGTGCCGACATTCATCACCAGATAGATCGCCATGTAGATCAGCACGCCGCGCACGCCGATCTCGCTGCCAGCCGCCAGGCCGACCAGCGCATAGCCCATATGGCCGATGGAGCTGTAGGCCATCAGCCGCTTGATGTTGGTCTGCATGATCGCGGCCAGCGCGCCCAGCACCATGGAGCCGACCGAGATCAGGATGATGATCTGCTGCCACTGATTGGCGATCTCGCCGAACGGTTCCACCATCACCCGGCAGAACAGCGCGATGGCGGCGAATTTCGGCGCCGAGGCGAACAGCGCCGTCACCGGTGTGGGCGCGCCCTCATAGACGTCCGGCGTCCACATGTGGAACGGCACGGCGGAGACCTTGAAGGCAAGGCCAGCCGACAGGAACACGATGCCGACGATGAGGCCGACCGAGGGCTCGCTGCCCAGCGACTGCGCTAGAACCGCGAAATCGGTGCTGCCGGTGAAGCCGTAGATCATCGAGCTGCCATAGAGCAGCATGCCGGAGGACAGTGCGCCGAGGACGAAATATTTCAGGCCGGCCTCGGTGGAGCGCAGCGAATCGCGCCGGAAGGCAGCCGCGATATAGAGCGAGAGGCTCTGCAGCTCGAGGCCGACATAGAGCGACATCAGATTGTTCGCCGAAACCATCATCATCATGCCGACCGTGGCGAACAGGATCACCACCGGATATTCGAAGCGCGCCGCGTTCTCGCGCTCCAGATAATCCATCGACAGGATGACCGCGACCGCCGAACCCAGCAGGATGAACAGCTTGGCGAACAGCGCGAAGGAATCCGCAACGAACATGCCCTCGAAGGCGATGGTCTTGCTGCCCCAGCCGGCGAAGATGTACAGCAACACCGCGGTGACGGCGAAGCTGCCCACGGTCAGCCAGGACAGGCTGCGCAGCGACCGGTTGCCCTGGAACACGCCCAGCAGCAACAGCACCATGCCGGCGCAGGCCAGGAAGATTTCCGGGATCGCCGGTCCGAGCACGAGGGTTCCGAGCACAAGGGTTGTGTCTTGCATGTCCGTTCGCCCCGTCCCTTACCGTACCGCCACGGACGTCGCTTGGCCGGCAGCCAGCGCCGTCTCGTAATTCTGGATCAGATTCTCGACCGACACCGCCATCACGTCCAGGAAGGTCGAGGGATAGATGCCCATCCACAGCACCAGCACGATCAGCGGCGCGAACAGCGCCTTCTCGCGCCAGTTCAGGTCCAGCATCGCCTTCACATCGTCCTTGTCCAGCACACCGAACACGACGCGCCGGTAGAGGTAGAGCATGTAGGCCGCGCCCAGCACCACGCCGGTGGCCGCCAGAAAGGCGATCCAGCTGTTGGTCATGAAGGCGCCGGTCAGCACCAGGAACTCGCCGACGAAGCCGCTGGTGCCCGGCAGGCCGACCGAGGCCAGCATGAACACCATGAACACCAGCGCATAGCGCGGCATGTTGTGAACGAGGCCGCCATAGCGCGCGATCTCGCGCGTGTGCAGCCGGTCATAGACCACGCCTACGCACAGGAACAGCGCTCCGGAGACAATGCCGTGGCTCAGCATCTGGAAGATCGCCCCCTGCAGCCCCTGCATGGTGGCGGTGAAGATGCCGATCGTCACGAAGCCCATATGGGCGATCGAGGAATAGGCGATCAGCTTCTTCATGTCCTCCTGCGCCAGCGCCACCAGCGAGGTGTAGATGACGGCGACGATGGACAGCGTGAAAACCAGCGGCGCGAAATACTCGCTCGCCTCAGGCATCATCGGCAGGCTGAAGCGGATGAAACCGTAACCGCCCATCTTCAGGAGCACGCCCGCCAGGATGACGGACCCCGCCGTCGGCGCCTCGACATGGGCGTCCGGCAGCCAGGTGTGCACCGGCCACATCGGCACCTTCACCGCGAAGGAGGCGAAGAAGGCCAGCCACAGCCAGTATTGCATGCTGGACGGAAAGCCGTGCGCCATCAGCGTCGGGATGTCGGTCGTGCCGGCATCGAAATACATCGCCAGGATGGCCAGCAGCATCAGCACCGAGCCGAGCAGCGTGTAGAGGAAGAACTTGAAGGCGGCATAGACACGGCGCGCCCCGCCCCACACCCCGATGATGAGGAACATCGGGATCAGCACCGCCTCGAAGAAGATGTAGAACAGCACCAGATCCAGCGCGCAGAACATGCCGACCATCATCGTCTCGAGGACGAGGAAGGCGATCATGTACTCCTTCACGCGGGTCTTGACCGACTCCCAGCTCGCCAGGATGCAGATCGGCGTCAGCAGAGTGGACAGCAGCACGAAGAACATCGAGATACCATCGACGCCCATATGGTAGCCGATGCCGAATTCCGGCATCCAGGCGACCTTCTCGACCAGCTGGAAATCTGCGGTCGCGCTGTCGAACTGCACCCAGATCATCAGCGACAGGGCAAAGGTGATGAGCGATGTCCACAACGCCATGTTCCGGGCGTTGCGGGCCACCACCTCGGCCTCGCCGCGGGTCGCCAGGATGAACAGGGCGCCCACCAGCGGCAGGAAGGTGACGAGTGAGAGCAAGGGCCAGCTACTGGTCATGGGTCAGGCCATCCGAGAGAACACGTACCAGGTCACCAGCACCACCACGCCGATCAGCATGGCGAATGCATAGTGATAGAGATATCCCGACTGCAGCAGCGCCGTGCGCTGTGCCAGCAGCCGCGTGGTCATCGCGATGCCGTCAGGGCCGAAGCCGTCGATGATCCTGCCGTCGCCCTGCTTCCACAGCACGCGGCCGATCCAGCGCGTCGGGCGCACGAACAGGAAATCGTACAACTCGTCGATGTACCATTTGTTCAGCAGGAACAGGTACAGCGGGCGCCACTGGGTAGCCACCGCTTCCGCCGTGCCCGGGCGCAGCATGTAGACGTAATAGGCACCGCCGATGCCGACCACGCCGGCCAGGATGGGCAGCAGCTTCACCCACAGCGGCACATGGTGCGCCGCCTCGATGACGTCGCGGCCCTCCAGCACGAAGATGGATGCACCCCAGAACGCCTCGCGGCCATCACCGACGAAGGATTCGTAACCGACATAGCCGGCGAAGATGGCGCCGATGGCCAGCACGATCAGCGGGATCGTCATGACCTTCGGCGATTCGTGCACATGCTCCATCGTGTGATGGTCGGCGCGCGGCTTGCCGTGGAAGGTCAGCAGCAGCAGGCGCCAAGAATAGAACGCGGTCAGCACCGCCGCGATAATGCCGAGCCAGAAGGCGAAATGTCCGACCTGCGTGCCGCTGGCGAAGGCCGATTCCAGGATCATGTCCTTGGAATAGAAGCCCGCGAAGAAAGGCACGCCGGCCAGCGCCAGCGAGCCGATCCACATCAGCCCGTAGGTCAGCGGGATCAGCTTCCAGATACCGCCCATCTTGCGCATGTCCTGCTCGTTGGACATTGCATGGATGACCGAACCGGCGCCCAGGAACAGCAGCGCCTTGAAGAAGGCATGCGTCATCAGGTGAAATATCGCCGCCGAATAGGCCGACACGCCGATGGCGAAGAACATGTAGCCCAGCTGCGAGCAGGTCGAGTAGGCGATGACCCGCTTGATGTCGGTCTGCGTCAGGCCGACGGTCGCCGCGAAGATCGCCGTGATCGCGCCGATGAAGGTCACCACCTCCAGCGCCATCGGGGCATATTCGAACAGCGGCGACAGGCGCGAGACCATGAACACACCGGCAGTCACCATCGTCGCGGCATGGATCAGCGCGGAGACCGGCGTCGGGCCTTCCATCGCGTCCGGCAGCCAGGTGTGCAGGATGAACTGCGCCGATTTGCCCATGGCGCCCACGAACAGCAGCAGGCAGATCGTGGTCAGCGCGTCGAGCTGCATGCCCAGGAAGTCGATCTTCTGGCCGACGGCGCCGGGCGCGGCCTGGAACAACTCGTCGAAGGCCACCGTATCGAACAGCAGGAAGCAGCCGAAGATGCCCAGCATGAAGCCGAAATCGCCGACGCGGTTCACCAGGAACGCCTTGATAGAGGCGTCGTTGGCGGAATCCTTGTGGTACCAGAAGCCGATCAGCAGATAGGAGGCAAGGCCCACGCCCTCCCAGCCGAAGAACATCTGCACCAGATTATCGGCCGTCACCAGCATCAGCATGAAGAAGGTGAACAGCGACAGATAGGCCATGAAGCGCGGGATCGAATGATCGTGCGACATGTAGCCGACCGAATAGACATGCACCATCGACGACACCACGGTGACGACGATCAGCATGACCGCGGTCAGCGTATCGACGCGCAGCGCCCAGCTGACATCCAGCGCGCCCGACTGGAACCAGGTGAACAGCTCCACCGTGCGCGGGTTGCCACCCAGCGCCACGTCGATGAACACGAGGATGGACAGCGCCATCGATACCAGCATCAGCGCGCAGGTGACGAGCTGAGCCGCGCGGTCGCCGATGACCCGGCCGAAGAAGCCCGCGATGATGGCGCCCAGGAGGGGCAGAAAGACGATTGCGGCAAACATCCTGGATCAGCCCTTCATCATGTTGACGTCTTCGACTTCGATCGAGCCGCGGTTGCGGAAGAACACGACCAGGATGGCAAGGCCGATGGCCGCTTCCGCTGCCGCCACCGTCAGCACCAGCATGGCGAATATCTGGCCGACCAGGTCGCCCATGAAGCTGGAGAAGGCGACCAGGTTGATGTTCACCGCCAGCAGCATCAGTTCGATCGACATCAGGATGATGATGACGTTCTTCCGGTTCACGAAAATGCCGAAAATGCCCAGCGTGAACAGGATCGCCGCCAGTGTGAGGTAATGGGACAGGCCGATTTCCATGATGCTTACACTCCCCCGCCGGTCGGCACCTTGACGGTCGCCACCACATCTTCGGGGCGGCGCGCATTCTGCACGGCGATGGACTGCTTACGCACGCCCTCGCGCTGGCGCATCGTCAGCACGATGGCGCCGATCATCGCGACCAGCAGCACCAGCCCCGAGGCCTGGAACAGATAGACATACTTCGTGTACATGACCCGGCCGATGGCCTCGGTATTGCTGACATCGGCCATGGCCGGCGTCGGCAACGCCGACATCTGCGCCATCTCCGGCGCCAGAATCCAGGTCCCGAAGACCAGCCCCAGCTCGATCAGCAGGATAATTCCGATCAGCCCGCCAATCGGCAAGTATTGCAGGAAGCCCTCGCGCATCCGCACGAAGTTGATGTCCAGCATCATGACCACGAACAGGAACAGCACCGCGACCGCGCCGACATAGACGACGACCAGGATCATCGCCAGGAATTCCGCCCCGATCAGCACGAACAGCCCGGCAGCGTTGAAGAAGGCCAGGATGAGATAGAGCACGGAGTGCACGGGATTGCGCGAGGCGATGACCATGACGGCCGACGCCACGGTGATCCCCGCGAACAGATAGAAGACTAGTGCCTGGATAATCATCAAGCCCTCGATTGGTGCCCCTGGATGCGGCCGACCATGACCGCCCCTCCCCTAATAAAACCTTGCATCCCCGCCTGTACCCCCGCCGGCCGCGCCCTCAGCGGTAAGGCGCGTCAACTGCAAGATTCGCCGCAATTTCCGCTTCCCAGCGGTCGCCATTCGCGATCAGCTTGTCCTTGTTATAGAACAGCTCCTCGCGGGTCTCGGTCGCGAACTCGAAATTCGGTCCCTCGACAATAGCATCCACCGGACAGGCTTCCTGACAGAAGCCGCAATAGATGCACTTCGTCATATCGATGTCGTAGCGCGTGGTGCGCCGGCTACCATCCTCGCGCGGTTCCGCCTCGATGGTGATGGCCTGCGCCGGGCAGATCGCCTCGCACAGCTTGCAGGCAATGCAGCGTTCCTCGCCGTTCGGATAACGGCGCAGCGCATGCTCACCCCGGAAGCGCGGGCTGATCGGCCCCTTCTCGTAGGGGTAGTTCAGCGTCACCTTCGGCTTGAAGAAATACTTCAAGGTCAAGGCCATCCCGGAGACCAGCTCCGTCAGGAGCAGCGCGCGGGCATTTCGATCAATGAACGCCATGCAGTCCGTCCCTCAAATCCCTTCCGTGGCGGCCGGCCCTTTGCCGGGCCGGCACATCGAACCCCAAATCACCCCCCGGTCCGGCGGCGCCTACCATAGTCGCCGCCCGCCGGATGACAAGCCTCACTTCGGCAGCCAGTCGAAAGCCACCAGCACGCCCGCCGTCAGCACCACCCAAAGCAGCGACAGCGGCAGGAACACCTTCCAGCCCAGACGCATCAGCTGGTCGTAGCGGTAGCGCGGGAATGTCGCGCGCACCCACAGGAACACGAACAGCACCGCGCAGATCTTCAGCACGAACCAGATCGGCCCCGGCACCCAGTTGAACGGCGCGACATCGAACGGCGGCAGCCACCCCCCCAGGAACAGGATGGTGGTCATCGCGCTCATCAGGATCATGTTCGCGTATTCGCCGAGGAAGAACAGCGCGAAGCTCATCGACGAATATTCGACGAAATAACCGGCCACCAGCTCCGACTCGCCTTCCGGCAGGTCAAACGGCGCGCGGTTGGTTTCCGCCAGCGCGGACACGAAGAAGATCACGAACATCGGCAGCAGCGGGATGGCGAACCACACCGTCTCCTGCGCACGCACGATGTCCGACAGGTTCAGCGACCCGACGCAGAGCAGCACCGTGATGATGACGAAGCCGATGGACACCTCGTAGGAGACCATCTGCGCCGCCGAGCGCAGGGCGCCCAGGAACGGGTATTTCGAGTTCGACGCCCAGCCCGCCATGATGATGCCGTACACGCCCAGCGAGGAAATCGCGAACAGGTACAGGATGCCGACATTGATGTCGGCGATCACCATGCCATCGCCGACCGGGATCACCGCCCAGGCCACCATCGCCAGCACGAAGGTCAGCATCGGCGCCATGATGAACACGACGCGGTTGGCGCCTGCCGGCAGGATCGTCTCCTTGGCGAACAGCTTCAAACCGTCGGCCAACGGCTGCAGCAGGCCGAACGGGCCGACCTTGGCCGGGCCGGTGCGCAGCTGCATGCCGGCGATCACCTTGCGCTCGGCCAGCGTCAGATAGGCGACCGCCACCAGCAACGGCACCACAATGGCCAGAATCTGGGCCAGAATGATGATCAGCGGCAGTACATAGCCGTCCCAGAACTCAACCATGGGTCCCCGTCATCCCCTGCTCGTCGCCCGCATTCTTCAGCACGAAGGCCTCGGTGCATTTCGCCATCGTCACCGAGGCGCGGCTGACCGGGTCCGTCATGTAGAAATTCCGGATCGGATAGGCGATGGCCGCATCCTCGATGCTGCCGGCCTCGCCGAACGCGCCCCACGCGCCGGCCTCGGCATGCTCCACCCGGGCGAACGCCGGATGGTCCGCCACCAGCTTCTGGCGCAGCTCGATCAGCGAATTGTAGGGCAGGGTCTTGCCCAGTCGCTCCGACAAGGCGCGCAGGATCTTCCAGTCCTCGCGCGCCTCACCCGGCGGGAAGGCCGCCATCTTGCCGAGCTGCACCCGCCCCTCGGTATTGACGTAGAGGCCTTCCTTCTCGGTATAGGCCGCCCCCGGCAGGATCACGTCGGCGACATGCGCGCCGCGATCGCCATGATGGCCCTGATAGATCACGAAGGCTTTCTTCAGCCGGTCGCTGTCAATCTCGTCGGCGGCCAGCAGATAGACCGTCTCGATCTCGCCCTTCTCCGCACCGTCCAGGATGCCGGCCACGTCCTTGCCGCCCTCGCCCGGCACGAAGCCGAGATCGAGGCCGCCGACGCGCGACGCCGCCGTGTGCAGCACATTGAAGCCGTTCCAGTCCTCACGGACCATGTTCAGCTTCTCGGCGATCTCCCGCGCGGTTGCCAGGATCGCGGCGCCATCGGCACGGGTCAACGCGCCCTGCCCGATCACGATCATCGGCCGCTCGGCCGCCTTCAGCACCTTGGCGAAGGCGTGCTTGCCGGAGGCGAACTGGGACAGGATGGCCGGGCTGTCGCCCAGGAACTCGGTCTTGTAGGTCAGATCCACCGGTGCGCCGATAGAAGCCACCTTCAGCCCGCCCGCCAGCCAGCGCTTGCGGATGCGTGCATTCAGGATCGGCGCCTCGGTGCGCGGATTGGTGCCGATCAGAAGGATGGCGTCGGCCTGCTCGATACCGGCAATGCCCGTATTGAAGATATAGCCGCCGCGCGGGCCGGCAGTCAGCTTGGTGCCGTCCTGCCGGCAGTCGAGGCTGGCGGCCCCAAGCGCCGTCATGATGCCCTTCAGCGCATACATCGATTCGGCATCGACTGTATCGCCGGCAATCGCCGCCAGCTTCGCGGCCGGTGTCGCGCGCATCCTGTCGGCGACCGCAAGCAGCGCCTCATCCCAGCTGGCTGGCTGCAGCTTGCCGTTCACGCGGACATAGGGCGTGTCCAGACGCTGGCGCTTCAGCCCGTCGCAGGCATAGCGCGTCTTGTCGGAAATCCACTCTTCGTTCACGTCCTCGTTCAGGCGCGGCAGCACGCGCAGAACCTCGGAGCCGCGGCTGTCCACCCGGATGGCGGAGCCGACGGCGTCCATCACATCGACGGTCTCGGTCTTCTTCAGTTCCCACGGCCGCGCCACGAAGGCGTAGGGCCGCGAGGTCAGCGCGCCGACCGGGCACAGATCGATGACATTGGCCGACAGCTCGGAAGCCAGCGCCTTTTCCAGATAGGTCGTGATCTGCATGCTCTCGCCGCGATACAGCGCGCCCATATCATCGACGCCGGCCACTTCGCTGGCGAAGCGGATGCAGCGCGTGCAATGGATGCAGCGCGTCATGATCGTCTTGATCAGCGGCCCCATATGCTTGTCGGTGACCGCGCGCTTGTTCTCATGATAACGGCTGTCGCCCAGGCCATAGGCCATCGCCTGGTCCTGCAGGTCGCATTCGCCGCCCTGGTCGCAGATCGGGCAATCCAGCGGATGGTTCGCCAGCAGGAATTCCATGACGCCGTTGCGGGCTTTTTCCACCAGCGGCGTGTCGGTCTTGATGACCATGCCTTCAGCGGCCGGAAAGGCGCAGGAAGCGATAGGCTTCGGTGCCTTCTCCATCTCCACCAGGCACATGCGGCAATTGCCGGCGATGGACAGGCGCTCGTGATAGCAGAAGCGCGGCACTTCCTTGCCGGCCACTTCGCAGGCCTGCAGGACGGTGGCCCCGGCAGGGACCTCGACTTCGATGCCGTCGACAATCAGTTTCGGCATGGATATTCCCCTACCCCTATCCTACTCGGCGGCCCGGGCGGCAACGCCGCCCTTGCGCGCATGGATGCGCCGTTCCATCTCCGGCCGGAAATGCCGGATCAGCCCCTGGATCGGCCACGCTGCGGCATCGCCCAGCGCGCAGATCGTGTGCCCCTCGACCTGTTTGGTGACGTCTTCCAGCATGTCGATCTCGCCGACTTCCGCCTCGCCGCGCACCATGCGTTCCATGACGCGCCACATCCAGCCCGTGCCCTCGCGGCACGGCGTGCACTGGCCGCAGCTCTCATGCTTGTAGAAGTAGGACAGCCGGGCGATGGCCTTCACGATGTCGGTCGATTTGTCCATGACGATGACCGCCGCCGTGCCGAGGCCGGACCGCTTCTCGCGCAGCGTGTCGAAATCCATGAACAGCTCGTCGCACTGCTCAGCCGGCAGCACCGGCACGGAGGAACCGCCGGGGATCACCGCCAGCAGATTGTCCCAGCCGCCACGCACGCCGCCGGCATGCTTTTCCAGCAGCTCGCGCAGCGGAATGCCCATCTCCTCTTCCACATTACACGGCTTGTTCACATGGCCGGAAATGCAGAACAGCTTGGTGCCGCTGTTCTTCGGACGGCCCAGGCCAGAGAACCAGGATGCGCCGCGCCGCAGGATGGTCGGCACCACCGCGATGCTCTCGACATTGTTCACCGTCGAGGGGCAGCCATAGAGGCCGACCGCCGCCGGGAAAGGCGGCTTCAGGCGCGGCATGCCCTTCTTGCCTTCCAGGCTCTCGATCAGTGCGGTTTCCTCGCCGCAGATATAAGCGCCGGCACCGCGATGCAGATAGAGGTCGAAATCCCAGCCCGACCCGCAGGCATTCTTGCCCAGCAGGCCGGCGTCATAGGCCTCGTCGATGGCGGCCTGCAGGCGCATCGCCTCGTTGTAGAACTCGCCGCGGATATAGATGTAGGAGGCGTGCGCGCCCATCGCGAAGCTGGCGATCAGCGCCCCCTCGATCAGCTTCTGCGGGTCGTGGCGCATGATCTCCCGGTCCTTGCAGGTGCCGGGCTCGGATTCGTCAGCGTTGATGACCAGGTAATGCGGGCGGGCGCCGATCTCCTTCGGCATGAAGGACCATTTCAGCCCGGTCGGGAAGCCGGCGCCACCACGGCCGCGCAGCCCCGATTCCTTCACCTGATCGATGATCCAGTCACGGCCCTTGGCGATGAAATCCTTGGTCTGATCCCAGTCGCCGCGCTTGCGGGCAGCGGCCAGCTGCCAGCTTTCCTGACCATACAGGTTGGTGAAGATGCGATCTTCGTCCTTCAGCATCAGACACTCGCCTCATCGCTATCCGACGTATCGGCTTTCTTCCTGGCAGGCTTCTTCGCCGGCTTCATGTCCAGCAGCGTGGTCGGCCCGCCTTCCGGCGCCGAGAACTGGCGGCCATTCATCGGGCCCGCCGGCGGCACCTCGTCGCGCGCCAGCTGGTCGAGCAGACTGGTCGTCGTCTCCGCCGTCATGTCCTCGTAGAAATCGTCATTCACCTGCAGGATCGGCGCATTCGCGCAGGCCCCGAGGCATTCGACCTCGACCATCGAAAACTTGCCGTCCGCCGTCACCTCGCCGAAATCGATGCCCAGCTTCTTACGGCAGGTTTCCACCACATCGTCGGAGCCACGCAGCCAGCACGGCGTCGTGGTGCAAAGCTGCAGGTGATACTTACCGACCGGCACCAGATGGAACATGGTGTAGAAGGTCGCGACCTCCATCACCCGCATCGGCGCCACGTCCAGGATTTCAGCGATATGCTCCATCGCCGCCTGCGGCACCCAATTGTCGTGCTGGCGCTGCGCCAGGTCGAGCAAGGGCAGGACGGCAGAAAGCTGGCGGCCTTCCGGGTACTTGGCGATGATCTTCTTGACCGTCGCCATGTTCTCCTTGGTGAAGGAGAAGCTCTCCGGCTGCTGCACCTTCAAGGTCGGCGCGGCGCTCATCGGTCGATCTCCCCGAAAACGATGTCGAGCGACCCCAGGATCGCCACGGAATCGGCCAGCATGTGCCCCTTGCACATGTAATCCATGGCCGCCAGGAACGGGAACCCCGGGGCGCGGATATGGCAGCGGTACGGCCGGTTGCTGCCATCGGCCACCAGATACACGGCGAACTCGCCCTTCGGCGCCTCGACGGCGGTGTAGGTCTCGCCAGCCGGCACGTGATAGCCCTCGGTATAGAGCTTGAAGTGATGGATCAGCGCTTCCATCGACTGCTTCATCTCGCCGCGCTTCGGCGGCGCCACCTTGCGGTCTGTGGTCTTCACCGGGCCATCCGGCATCTTCTCAATGGCCTGGCGCATGATTTTCAGGCTCTGGCGCATCTCTTCCATGCGCACCAGATACCGCGCATAGCAATCGCCGGTCTTGCCGATCACCACGTCGAAATCCATGTCGGCATAGGCATCGTAGGGCTGCGACTTGCGCAGATCCCACGCCACGTTGGAGGCGCGCAGCGACGGGCCGGAGAAGCCCCAGGCCTGCGCCTCCTCCGCCGACATGACGCCGATATCGACGGTGCGCTGCTTGAAGATGCGGTTCTCGGTCAGCAGGCTCTCGATATCGTCGATCACCGCCGGGAAAGTCTCGGTCCAGGCCAGAATGTCGTCAGCCAGTCCGGCTGGCAGGTCCTGATGCACGCCGCCCGGCCGGAAATAGGCCGAATGCAGGCGCGCACCGCACACCCGCTCATAGAACTCCATCAGCTTCTCGCGTTCCTCGAAGCCCCAGAGCAGCGGCGTCATGGCACCGACATCGAGCGCGAAAGTGGTGATGTTCAGCAGATGGTTCAGGATGCGGGTGATCTCGGCATAGAGCACGCGGATATATTGCGCGCGCGCCGGCACACCGATGCCCAGCAGCTTCTCGACCGCCAGCGCATAGGCATGCTCCTGGCACATCGGCGAGACATAATCCAGCCGGTCGAAATAGGGCACTGCCTGCAGGTAGGTCTTGTACTCGATCAGCTTCTCGGTGCCACGATGCAGCAGGCCGATATGCGGGTCGGCACGCTCAATGACCTCGCCGTCCATCTCCAGCACCAGCCGCAGCACGCCATGGGCGGCCGGATGCTGGGGGCCGAAATTCAGCGTCATCGGCTTGATTGTGACCTCAGGCATCAGGCTTTCCCCTCATCCTGCGGGACATTGGCCTTTTCGTCGCCCGGAAGCTGACGGGTCATGCCTTCCCACGGGCTGGTAAAATCGAAGGTCCGGAAATCCTGCACCAGCTTCACCGGCTCATACACCACGCGCTTCTGCTCTTCGTCATAGCGCACCTCGACATAGCCGGTCAGCGGGAAATCCTTGCGCAGCGGATGTCCCTCGAAACCGTAGTCGGTGAGGATGCGGCGCAGGTCGGGATGGTCGCTGAACAGCACGCCGTAGAGATCCCAGGTCTCGCGCTCGAACCAGTTGGCGCTGGGGAACACCCCGACGACCGACGGCACCGGCGTCGCCTCGTCGGTTGCCACCTTCACCCGGATGCGCTGGTTATGCTTCATGCTCAACAGGTTATAGACCACCTCGAAGCGCTGTTCGCGCGCCGGGTAATCGGCCCCGCAGACGCTGACCAGCACCTTGAACTGACAGTTGCTGTCATCGCGCAGCATGGTCATCAGCCGGATCAGCGAGGCCGGGCGCGTCCACAGGATCAGCTCATCGGAGACAAGCTCGCTGCGCTCCACCTCGTTCGCCGCAGCGCCGGCGATATAGTCGCCCAGATCGATCAATGCTTGGTTCATGATGCAGTCGCTAGCGAAGAGAGGGGATCAGCGGGCAAAGCTGCTGGAACGGCCGATTTTCTTCTGCAATTGCAGGATACCATAGAGCAGGGCCTCTGCCGTCGGCGGGCAACCCGGCACATAGATATCGACCGGCACAACGCGATCGCATCCGCGCACCACCGAATAGGAATAATGGTAATAGCCGCCGCCATTGGCGCAGCTGCCCATCGAGATGACATAGCGCGGCTCCGCCATCTGGTCATAGACCTTGCGCAGGGCCGGCGCCATCTTGTTGCACAGCGTTCCGGCGACGATCATCACGTCGGACTGGCGCGGGCTGGGGCGGAACACGATGCCGTAGCGGTCGAGATCGTAGCGGCTGGCAGCGGTGTGCATCATCTCCACCGCGCAGCAGGCGAGACCGAAGGTCATCGGCCACATCGAACCGCTGCGTGCCCAGCCGATCAGCTTGTCCAGCTGAGCGACCACGAACCCCTTGTCGGACATCTCGTCGGTCACATGGCGCAGCAGGGCGTCCTGCTCGGCGCCGGGAGGCAGCGCCCCCTGGGGAGCCGGCACGAGGCCGTTGCGCGGAAGGGTCACTCCCATTCCAGGGCTCCTTTCTTCCATTCATAGGCAAAGCCGATGGTCAGGATGCCGAGGAACACCACCATCGACCAGAAGCCGAACAGCCCGATCTCGCCCAGCGAGATTGCCCAGGGAAACAGGAAGGCAACCTCAAGATCGAAGATGATGAACAGGATCGCCACCAGATAGAAGCGCACATCGAACCGGCTGCGCGCATCGTCGAAGGCCTCGAACCCGCACTCGTAAGCCGACACTTTTTCGGAATCGGGACGCTGCGGCGCGACGAGATAGGAGGCGATCACCATCACGGCGGCCAAACCAATGGCTACGCCGAGAAAGATCAGTATCGCCAGATACTCTTTCAGAAACTCTTCCATGCGATGCGGCCCTAGCGAGAACTCACCGGGTTGGTGTCGGGGCTCAAGGCCCCTGTCCCGTGCATTTGGCAGTCCGCCGTACGCTGCCCCTGGCCATCGCCATCGGACAGCGACTTCGTCAGCCATCGGATACGGGCGCCACTATACAGATGACATATCATTTGGCAAAGCAAACCGCACATGCAGCATGCATTCAGACGCGCCAAAATCCACCGGAACGCGCCCTAAAACGCGTAATGCGCCGCACACGGAAAGTGGCGACGCATCGACAGCGAAATCGGGTATTCATTTCCGAAGAAATGGCGGGAGTGACGGGGCTCGAACCCGCGACCTCCGGCGTGACAGGCCGGCACTCTAACCAACTGAGCTACACCCCCGCGACAGGGCCCCTCGTGAAAGGGAGCCTTGAAATAGCGTCTCACCCGATGGGTGTCAACGATCTTTCTCCAAGCTGAAACAGATTGTCCGACGCTAAAGTAGAAGCCGTTACAAAGCGTCGCGGATAGCCTGGAAATGGTGGGCGATGACGGGATCGAACCGCCGACATTCTCGGTGTAAACGAGACGCTCTACCGCTGAGCTAATCGCCCTTAAGCACCAGATACCCTCTGGCATCGGCGCGCGCGGCGCCGAAATAAAAATCACGCCAGGAGAAAACCCGCTGGCGTGATTTCTAAAGCCCCAAAACGGAACGCGATTTAGTTGATCGCGTCCTTCAGACCCTTGCCAGCCTTGAATTTCGGCTGCTTGGAAGCTGGGATCTTGATCTTCTCACCGGTCCGCGGGTTACGACCTTCGCTGGCCGCGCGCGCCGAGACGGCAAAAGTGCCAAAGCCAACGAGACGAACTTCGTCCCCCGTCTTCAGCGCAGAAGTAATCGAATCGAAAACAGCATCGACTGCCTTACCGGCATCAGCCTTCGTCAGTCCGCTGTTTTCCGCGACCGCAGCCACGAGTTCATTTTTATTCACGTCGGCCCCCCTCGCAATCCTCAAAAAAGAAAGGCGTATTCAAATCAACGCCCAAGAACGCCACGAGGACATCCTCAAGACCGAGAGACTGTAAATCGCCCGATCCGCCTGCGTCAATCGCCAAGCCGCAGAAATCCGCAGTTTCCTGACGTTTTCTGGGGATAAATGCAAGTTTGCCGCATATTCCGGGATGCATCCGGAGAGGAATGCGAAAAAAATCGGCCCCCGGTCACGAGGACAGGGGGCCGATTCGGCAATTCACTCAGACAATCTGAGCCTGTGGGCAGGATCAGTGGGTCGTCAGACCGCCCCGATCCTCTTCGCCGGCAGGCCGGGACACCGGTTCCACCTTGCTCTCATCCCATTCGATCGGGATCAGCGGCTGGCTCAACGCCACCTTCAGAACCTCGTCGATGTTCGCGCAGGGGATGATATCCAGACCCTTCTTCACATTGTCCGGGATATCCGCCAGGTCCTTTTCGTTCTCCTGCGGGATCAGCACGGTCTTCAACCCGCCACGCAGTGCCGCCAGAAGTTTCTCCTTCAGGCCGCCGATCGGCAGCACGCGGCCGCGCAGCGTGATCTCGCCGGTCATCGCAACGTCCCGGCGCACCGGAATGCCGGTCAGCACAGAGACGATGGCCGTGACCATGGCGACACCGGCGGACGGACCGTCCTTCGGCGTTGCCCCTTCGGGAACATGGACGTGGATGTCCTTCTTCTCGAAGATCGGCGGCTTGATGCCGAAGGCAATGGAGCGCGACTTCACGTAGGACTCGGCGGCATGCACCGATTCCTTCATCACATCGCCCAGCTTGCCGGTCGCAGCCACCTTGCCCTTGCCCGGCAGCGTTACTGCCTCGATCGACAGCAACTCGCCGCCAACTTCGGTCCAGGCCAGGCCGGTCACCACGCCGACGGCATCTTCCAGTTCCACCTCGCCATAGCGGAACTTGCGCACGCCCGCATATTTGTCGAGGTTGGTGCTGGTGACCTTGATGCTCTCCTTGCCCTCGGACAGGATTTCCTTCACCGCCTTGCGCACCAGGTTCGCGATCTCGCGTTCCAGGTTACGCACGCCGGCTTCCCGCGTGTAGTAGCGGATCAGGTCACGCAGCGCGCCATCGGAGATCGACCATTCCGCTTCCTTCAGGCCGTTCTCGGACACCTGCTTCGAGATCAGGTGACGGCGTGCGATCTCCACCTTCTCATCCTCGGTGTAACCGGGGATGCGAATGACCTCCATGCGGTCGAGCAGCGGCTGCGGCATGCGCAGCGTGTTCGCCGTGGTCACGAACATCACATCCGACAGGTCGTAATCGACCTCCAGATAATGGTCGTTGAAGTTCAGATTCTGCTCGGGATCCAGCACCTCAAGAAGCGCGGAACTGGGATCGCCACGCCAATCGGCGCCCAGCTTGTCGATCTCGTCCAGCAGGAACAGCGGGTTCGAGGTTTTCGCCTTCTTCATGCCCTGGATCACCTTGCCCGGCATGGAGCCGATATAGGTGCGCCGATGGCCGCGGATTTCCGCCTCGTCGCGCACGCCGCCCAGGCTGATGCGCACGAAATTGCGGCCCGTCGCCCTCGCCATGGACTTGCCCAGCGAGGTCTTGCCGACGCCCGGCGGGCCAACGAGGCACAGGATCGGCCCCTTGATCTTGCCCACTCGCTGCTGCACGGCGAGATATTCGAGGATGCGCTCCTTCACCTTCTCGAGCCCGTAATGATCGGCGTCGAGAACCTCCTGCGCCAGCTTGATGTCCTTCTTGACCTTGCTGCGCTTCTTCCACGGAATCGAAAGCATCCAGTCGAGATAGTTGCGCACCACCGTCGATTCGGCCGACATCGGGCTCATCGAGCGCAGCTTCTTCAGCTCCGCCATCGCCTTGTCGCGCGCTTCCTTGGAGAAGCGCGTCTTCTTGATCCGCTCCTCCAGCTCGGCGACCTCATCGCGGCCGTCCTCGCCCTCGCCCAGCTCCTTCTGAATCGCCTTCATCTGCTCATTCAGATAGTACTCGCGCTGGGTCTTCTCCATCTGCCGCTTCACGCGGTTGCGGATGCGCTTTTCCACCTGCAGCACACCGATCTCGCCCTCCATGAAGGCAAAGATCTTCTCCAGCCGCTCGGCGATCGAGTTGGTCTCCAGAAGCTGCTGCTTGTCGGCGATCTTCAGCGCCAGATGCGAGGCGACCGTATCGGCAAGCTTGCTGGGGTCGTCGATCTGGTTGATCGAAACCAGCACCTCCGGCGGGATCTTCTTGTTCAGCTTGATGTACTGCTCGAACTGCGCGACCGCGGCGCGCGACAGCGCCTCCAGTTCCTGCCCTTCGGAAGCAACATCGTCGAACACTTCGGCATAGGCCTGGAAGAAGTCCGGATTGTCGGTAAAGCTCTTGATGCGCGCGCGCTGGCCACCTTCGACCAGCACCTTAACGGTCTGGTCCGGCAGCTTCAGCAGCTGCAGCACAGTACCGATGGTGCCCACCTGATAGATATCGCCGGACTGCGGATCGTCCTGGCTGGCGTCCTTCTGCGTGACAAGCATGATCTGCTTGTCGTCGCGCATCACATCCTCGAGCGCGCGAACAGATTTTTCGCGCCCGACGAAAAGGGGAACGATCATGTGCGGAAACACCACGATGTCCCGCAGCGGGAGAACCGGAAACGTGCCGTCACGCGATTGCTCGTACATTCTACCTCTTTTCGACCCTGTCCCGCCGGGGGAATAACCGCTTCGATAAGGCTGGAAGCGACAGAAAATGGCGCGGGATGGCAGATCGACCTTTCGACTAATCAGATGGCCCTTGTTCAGGCCCGTTCAAGAGCGTGGCAGCACCATACATCGTCCGTCAATACGGAACAGCCACAACCCCTTGATTAGAGGTTGTGGCCAGTTCGGATTTCAATGTCGATGCAGCCCCCAGAGGACGCCAACGGGGGACCGTCACGCGCTGGTATTCGCGTCCTTGTTGCGCTCGCGGCTGTGGACATAGAGCGGCGCCACCTTGCTCTCCACAACCTCGCGGTTCACGACGATCTCGTCGATATCCTCCATGCCCGGCAGGTCGAACATCGGGTCCAGCAGGATACTCTCCATGATCGAACGCAGGCCGCGCGCGCCGGTCTTGCGCTGGATCGCCTTCTGCGCGATGGCGCGCAGGGCGTCCTCGGCGAAGGTCAGATGCACATCCTCCATCTCGAACAGCCGCTGGTACTGCTTGACCAGCGCGTTCTTCGGGTTGCTGAGGATGTCCACCAGCGCATTCTCGTCCAGATCCTCCAGCGTCGCGAGAACCGGCAGACGGCCGATAAATTCGGGGATCAGGCCGAATTTCAGCAGATCCTCCGGCTCGACCTCGCGCAGCACATCGCCGGTGCGGCGCTCCTCCGGCCCCTGCACATCGGCGCCGAAGCCGATCGAGGTGCCCTTGTTGCGCTGCCCGATAATCTTCTCCAGCCCGGAGAAGGCACCGCCGCAGATGAACAGGATGTTGGTCGTATCGACCTGCAGGAATTCCTGCTGCGGATGCTTGCGCCCGCCCTGCGGCGGCACGGAGGCAACGGTGCCTTCCATGATCTTCAGCAGCGCCTGCTGCACGCCCTCGCCCGAGACGTCCCGCGTGATCGACGGATTGTCCGACTTGCGGGAAATCTTGTCGACCTCATCGATATAGACGATGCCGCGCTGCGCCCGCTCGACATTGTAGTCGGCGGCCTGCAGCAGCTTCAGGATGATGTTCTCCACATCCTCGCCGACATAGCCCGCCTCGGTCAGTGTCGTCGCATCGGCCATGGTGAAGGGCACATCGATGATGCGCGCTAGGGTCTGGGCCAGCAGCGTCTTGCCGCAGCCGGTCGGGCCGACCAGCAGGATGTTCGACTTTGCCAGCTCGACATCGCCATTCTTCGCACCATGCGCCAACCGCTTGTAGTGGTTGTGCACGGCAACCGACAGCACGCGCTTGGCGTGGCTCTGTCCGATGACGTAGTCGTCCAGCACGGTCCGGATTTCCGTTGGCGTCGGAATGCCGTCGCGCGATTTGACGAGGCTGCTCTTATGCTCCTCGCGGATGATGTCCATGCACAGTTCGACGCATTCATCACAAATGAATACGGTCGGACCCGCGATCAGCTTGCGGACCTCGTGCTGGCTCTTGCCGCAAAAGGAGCAATAAAGCGTATTCTTCGAATCGCCGCCGCCGGATTTGCTCATCTTAACTCCGTGGGGTCACGTGCGCTCAATAGGCTATGTTAGCCGCAGCGTTCCGCTGGGCTCAATGTGAAAAAGCGCGGCCATGCGTCGATTTCGTTACAGCCGCCTTCACACGATCAACATTATTTAAATGGGTTATGGCAACCGCCAGGTAAAGGCGCGCGCCATAACCCATTGATCGTTATTTCTTTTCTTCCGCCTCAGGCACGGCGCGGCGGGAAACGACCTCGTCGATCAGGCCGAAATTCTTCGCTTCTTCGGCCGACATAAATCGGTCGCGTTCCAGCGTCTTTTCGATTTCCTCGATCGGCTGACCGGTATGATCGGCGTAAATCCGGTTCAATCGGGCGCGGATCGAGAGGATTTCACGCGCCTGAATCTCGATGTCCGTCGCCTGCCCCTGGGCCCCGCCGGAAGGCTGATGCACCATCACGCGCGAATGCGGCAGGCAGAAGCGCTTGCCCTTGGCACCAGCGGCCAGCAGCAGCGACCCCATCGACGCCGCCTGGCCGATGCACAGGGTGGACACGTCGGGGCGGATATACTGCATGGTGTCGTACATCGCGAGACCGGAGGTGACGACACCGCCCGGCGAATTGATGTAGATCGCAATATCCTTGGTCGGGTTTTCCGACTCCAGGAACAGCAACTGGGCACAGATCAGGCTGGCCACGCCGTCATGCACCTGCCCCGTCAGGAAGATGATCCGTTCCTTCAACAGCCGGGAATAGATGTCGTAGGCCCGCTCGCCCCGGTTGGTCTGCTCGACCACCATCGGGACCAGGGTGTTCATATAGACGTCGATCGGATCACGCTCACTCATCGCTCGGGTGCTTTCCTGCTTCGGACCGAAGCCGCCGGGCGTCGTACCCGGCGGCGGTGGGCATCATGTCACGGGAATTTGGCCCGCAACAAGCCCGGCTTCAAGCGCAGGATCACTCCGACTTGGCGGCGGCCTTCTTCGCCGGCTTCTTCGGCTTGGCTTCCGCAGCCTCATCCTTGGCGTCTGCCTTGGCATCCTTGTCGGCAGCCTTGGTCTTCTTGGCGGCGGCCTTCTTCGCCGGCTTCTTCTTGTCGGCGCCGGCTTCCTCGCCATCCTCGTCGATCGGCTTGAACAGCTCTTCCGCCGTTACGGTCTTTTCCGAGACCTTGGCCATTTCGAGGATGAAATCGATGATCTTCTCCTCGAACAGCGGCGCACGCAGATTGGCCAGCGCCTGCGGATTGCCGCGGTAGAATTCGACCACCTGACGCTCCTGACCCGGATAGCGGCTGGCTTCCTGGATCATCGCGCGCTGCACTTCCTCATCGCTGACATCGATGTTGTTCAAGCGGCCGACCTCGGAGAGCAGCAGGCCCAGACGCACGCGGCGCTCGGCGATGGTGCGGTACTCCGACTTCTCCTCGTCGTTCAGCTTCTCATCGACGGCGTGCTTGTGATCGTGGTCATGCCCGTGATCGTGGTCATGCCCGTGATCGTGATCATGGTCATGATCGTGGTCGTGATCATGATCGTGGTCATGCGCGTGATCGTGATCCGCGCCAGCAATCTGGCGCACGATGGTCTCGTATTCGGCGTCGAGCATGCCCTGCGGCACCTCAAAGCTGTGCGACTCGGCCAGCTTGTCGAGCAGGCGGCGCTTCACCCTGGTGCGCGCGGCCTGCTTGTACTCGCCCTCGATCTGCTGGCGGATAGCGGCCTTCACGCCTTCCAGATCGTCGAAGCCCAGGCTCTTGGCGAACTCGTCATTCATCTCGACCGGGATCGGCTCGTGCAGTTCCTTCACCTCGACGGTGAAAGCGGCTTCCTTGCCAGCGAGTTCGGCATTGCCGTACTCCTCCGGGAAGGTCACCTTCACTTCGCGGGTCTCGCCGGGCTTGGCGCCGACCAGCTGATCCTCGAAGCCGGCGATGAAAGTGTTGGAGCCGAGCGTCAGGCGCGCGCCCTCGCCCTTCAGCCGGTCGTCATCCTTGCCTTCCAGCTTGCCGGTGAAATCGATCACCACCACGTCGCCGCTCTTCACCGCGCGCTTCTTCTCGACCGGCTTGGTCTGCTGGTTCTGCTCGGCGATGCGGGACATCGCCTGCTCGATCTCTTCCTCGGCGATTTCGGCGGTCTCGCGCTCGACCTCGATGGTGGAGAAATCGACCGGCACGATCTCCGGCATGACCTCGACCTTCAGCTTGTATTCGAGGTCGGCACCCTCGTCGAACTTCTCGATCTCGATCTGCGGCTGCATCGCCGGACGGACATTATTCTCCGCGAGAGCCTGGCTGGAGCTGTCCTGCACCACCTGCTCCAGCACCTCGCCCATGACCGAGGCGCCAAAGCGCTTCTTCACCAGCGTCAACGGCACCTTGCCGGGGCGGAAGCCCGGCAGGTTGACCATCCCCTGCACTTCCGCAAGGCGGATATTCAGCTTTTCCTCGATGTCCTTGGCGGCAACGACCACCTTGAATTCACGGGTCAAGCCGGCGGACTGCGTCTGGGTGATTTCCATGGGGCTCTCGAATCGTTCTCGTCTGGGGCCGCGACGGGCGGCGGTGTCAGGTCAAATCTTCAACGCGTACTATCCGGAATGGCAACCCGGCCTTAGGCGGCATGGTGCGGGCGGAGGGACTTGAACCCCCACGGCTTTCGCCACAGGAACCTAAATCCTGCGTGTCTACCAATTTCACCACGCCCGCCCGGGACGCCGCACCGGCCGGGATCGCGACGCGCCAGCCATAAAGCCACGGACCATAAAGCCTGGGGCCGTGCAACCAAGCGCTATCGCCGCTCTCCCGAGCAACGCTAAGGGGGCGCTTGTATACCAATTGCCGGGACGCGGCAACACCCGCTCAAAAGCCCGGTGCGCGATTCCGCCGCAGCCGCTGCAGCAGGCCCGGCAGACGGTCGGGGATATCCTCGGCGATCAGCCCGGCCGGCGCGATGCCGGCGGCGGCGCCATGCAGCCAGACGGCGGCGGCCGCGGCCTCGAAGGCCGGCATGCGTTGCGCCAGCAGTCCCAGCACCAGTCCCGCCAGCACATCGCCGGCTCCGGCTGTCGCCATGTCGGCGGGGGCATTGTCGTTGATAACCGCCCGGCCATCCGGCGCCGCGATCACCGTGTCCGAACCCTTCAGGACCAGCACCGCACCCAGCATCCTGGCCGCCTGACGGGCGCGGTTCAGCCTGTCGCCCATAAGGTCAGGGAACAGCCGCGCGAACTCGCCGTCATGCGGGGTCAGCACACACGGCCCCTTAATCAGCGCGGCCAGCGCAGCCGCCTCGCCAGCGAAGGCGCTGATGGCGTCGGCATCCAGCACCGTCGCGCGTCCGGTCTCCAGCACGGCGCTCACGGCAGGACGCACCTCCGCGCCCTGCCCCGCTCCCGGCCCGGCCAGCAGCGCGTTACGGCGCGGATCGCGCAGGATATCGGCAAGCGCCTCCCTGTCCGGACATTCCTGCACGATGGCACCCGAATGGTCGGCGGCATAGATATCGGCGGTCCCCGGCGGCACCGCGAGGCTCACCAACCCCGCCCCGATGCGCCGTGCCGCCTGCGCCGCCAGCCTTCCGGCGCCGGTCATCGGCCCGCCTAGGATCAGCGCATGGCCGCGATGGTATTTGTGGGTGTCACCGCGCGGTACCGGCAGGCTGTCCAGCCACAGCGCCGGGCCGTTGCGCCAGCAGGCCGGGGCGATGTCATCCATTACCGATTCAGGAATGCCGATGGGGGCGATCTCGACGGTCCCGCAGAGATCGCGACCGGGCAGCAGCAGATGGCCCGGCTTGGCGCGGAAGAAGCTGACAGTCAGCGCCGCCTGTGGCGCGTACCCTAGAACCTCACCGGTATCGCCGGAAACGCCGCTCGGCACATCGACCGCAATGATGGGCAGGCCTCGCGCCCCTGCCGCCTCCAGCGCCGCGCGCGCCAGGCCATCCACCGGTTTCGACAGGCCAGCACCGAACAGCGCGTCGATGACAAGCCCGATGCCGCTCCAATCGATGTCGTCAAAGCCGATAACCGGGCCGGCCCAGCGCGCGGCCATGACGGCCGCGTCGCCTTTAAGCTCTCCCGGCGGCACCAGCGCGGCGATTGTCACCGGCCAGCCGGCCGCCGCCAGCAGACGTGCGGCGACATAGCCATCGCCGCCATTATTGCCCGGCCCTGCCAGCACCAGCACCGGTCTGGGCGCCCAGCGCCGGCGGATCGCGTCGGCGACCGCCCTGCCCGCCGCCTCCATCAGGTCGAGGCCGGGCACGCCCCCCGTCATCGCCGCCTTGTCCGCCGCATACATCTGGGCGGTGGTCAGCAGCGCCAGGGAGGCGGCTTTCATGGCTACTTCCCGCCGGTGATGTCGGCGACCGCCCGGACCTTCGCCAGCGCGCCGTCGCGCAGGAAGGCGACATCGGCGCCGTCCAGCACCAGGTCGTAGCCCTGGCCGAACAGCGTGCGCGCGTCGAATTCCGGCGTCGGGATAATGCCGATGAGCTTGCCGGCCTGTTTCACCTTCACCTTCACGCCCTCGATAATCTTGCGCACCTCGGGGTGGTCCGGCTGGCCGAAATAGCCGAGACTGGCGGACAGATCCATCGGCCCGACGAAGATCAGATCGACGCCCTCGGTGCCGGCGATGGATGCTGCATTCTCGACGCCGGCGCGGGTTTCGATCTGTGCCATGACCAGCAGCTCATCGACCGTCTTTTCCAGATAGGTGGCGAGATCGGCGCCATAACCGGAAGCGCGGACGATGGGATAGGCGATGCCACGCACGCCGCGCGGCGGATAGCGGCAGGCGGCGACGGCGGCCTGTGCCTCCTCTGCCGTGCTGATGGCAGGAATCATCACGCCCTGCGCACCGGCATCCAGGATGCGCTTCAGATAGACCGTGTCGTTCCAGGGCACGCGGACCATGGCCGGGCAACCGCCGGCCTGGGCTGCCTGCATCTGCTGGATCGCCGCCGTGATATCGCCTGGCCCGTGTTCGCAATCGATCAGCACCATGTCGAAGCCGGCGCGCGCGCAGATTTCCGCCGCCATCCCGTTCGCCATGTTGAGAAAGCAGCCTAGGGCAGGCTTGCCGGCCTGCAATCTTTCCTTGAGCGGCATCGCCTGGGTCACCTGTTCGTCCCTCCCCTTCATTAAGACGGTTCATGCATAGGCCCGGCGCTGCGTCGTGACAAGCACGCGCCAGGGCAGATCAGCGCTGCAGTCGCGGGATCGTTTCATGAAACCGTCCGCAACTCTTCACGCCAGCGCAACCGCCCCGCCATGCCGACGTAACCGCCCCCGTTTAATCGAGACAGGATTGGCCGCTTGCGGCCCGTAAAGCCTTAGAGGGGGAACTCAAATGGCCTATACGTTACAAATCCTGCACGCTTCCGATCTGGAAGGCGGTGTTGACGCGATTGGGCGGGCGCCGAATTTCGCCGCCATCGTCGATTACCTGGAAGACACCTACGCGAACACCGTCGTGCTGTCCGCCGGCGACAATTTCATCCCCGGCCCGTTCTTCAACGCGGCCGCCGATTCTTCCATCGCGGCAACGCTGAACACGGTCTATACCCAGCTTTACGGTCAGAGCTTCGAGGACCTGTCGGCTGGCTCCGGCCGACTCGACATCGCGATCATGAACACCATCGGCTTCGATGCCTCGGCGCTCGGCAACCATGATTTCGATGCCGGCACGGACGGTCTGCAGTCGGTGATCGCCGCCAGCCTGGGCAGCAGCACGGCCGATACCGGCTGGCTCGGCGCCATGTTCCCGTATCTCAGCGCCAATCTGGACTTCTCGGCCAATAGCGGGTTGAACGCGCTTTATAGCAGCGAGTTGCAGACCAACACCGCCTTCCAGTCGCTGAATGCGGCGGGCGAGCTGGTCTCCGGCGCGCCGAAGCTGGCCGCCTCCACCATCATCGAGCGCAGCGGCGAAAAGATCGGCGTTGTGGGTGCCACGACGCAGGTACTGGCCTCGATCTCCTCGCCGGGCAGCGTGGTTGTCGAAAGCGGCGGCAGCAACGATATGGCCGCGCTGGCCGCGATCATCCAGCCGGAAATCGACGCCATGCTGGCCGCTGGGGTGAACAAGATCATCCTGGTCAGCCACCTGCAGCAGATCGCGCTGGAAAAGGAACTGGCCGGCCTGCTGAAAGGCGTGGACGTGATCATCGCCGGCGGCTCCGACACGCTGCAGGCCGATGCCGAGGACGTGTCGCGCGGCCTGCAGGATGGCGATACGCCGGCCGAGACCTATCCCTACCTCACCACCAACGCCGACGGCGATCCGGTCGCCATCGTCAGCACCGACGGCGAATACAGCTATGTCGGCCGGCTGGTGCTGACCTTCAACGACAATGGCGTGCTCGATACCTCCAGCATCGATGCGAATGTCAGCGGCGCCTTCGCCTCCACGACCGAGCAGGTCGAGGCGCTGTACGGCACGACCGATGCCTTCGCCGATGGCAGCAAGGGCGATCTGGTGCAGGAACTGACCAGTGCGGTCAGCTCCATCGTCACCGCGCAGGACGGCGTCATCACCGGCAGCACCAGCGTTTATCTGAACGGCGTGCGCGGCTCGGTGCGCACCGAAGAAACCAACCTCGGCAACCTGACCGCCGACGCCAACCTCTATGTGGCGAAGCAGACTGACAGCAGCGTGCTGGTCTCGATGAAGAATGGCGGCGGCATCCGTGCCGCCATCGGCCAGGTCAGCGAAACCTCGCCCGGCGTGTACGAGCTGTCGGCGCCCGAGGCGAATGCGTTGTCCGGCAAGGAAGCCGGCCAGGTCTCGCAGCTCGATATCCTGAACTCGCTGCGCTTCAACAACGCGCTGTCGGTCGTGACCGTCACCGCCGACCAGTTGAAGCAGCTGGTGGAGCATTCCGTCGCCGCTTCCGGCGGCGGCGCCTCACCGGGCCAGTTCGGCCAGTGGGGCGGGCTGCGCTTCAGCTACGACACGGACCAGGCAGCCGGCAGCCGCATTCAGAACCTCGCCATCGTTGACGATGACGGCTTCATCGTCGATGTCATCGTGCAGAATGGCGAACTGGTGGGCGACGCCAGCCGCGCGATCCGCATGGTGACGCTGAGCTTCCTGGCCGATGGCGGCGACAGCTATCCGCTGGACGATTTCATCGCCGCCGACCCGACCTTCGCGAACCGGGTCGATCTGGCCGACACGCTGACCGACGCCGGTCTCTCCACCTTCGCCGCCCCCGGCACGGAACAGGATGCCCTGGCGGAATATCTGGCCGCTCTCCACAGCACCACGCCGTATGCCGAGGCGGATACCGCCGCCAGCCAGGATACCCGCATCCAGAATCTGGAACTGCGCGGCGACTCCGTGCTGACCGAGCAGCGTAACGGCAGCGATGGCGCCGACACGATCAATGGCGGCGGCTACAATGACAGCATCCGCGGCGGTGCCGGCAACGATTCGCTGACCGGCGGGGCCGGCAACGACACCATTGAGGGCGGCGACGGCAACGACCGGATCGACCTCAGCGGCGACAGCGGCGTGGCGGTGGCCAACGGCAACCGCAACGCCGACACCATTATCGGCGGCAACGCGGGCGAAGTGTTGCGCGGCGGCAAGGGCCATGACTCGATCGATGGCGGGGCTGGCAACGACCTGCTCTATGGCGGCCAGGGCAATGACACGCTGACTGGTGGCGACGGGGTGGACTTCTTCATCTTCGAAGCGGCCAGCGGCGTCGATGTCATCACCGACTTCCAGGCCGGCACGGACAAGCTGTTCATTTCGTCCAACGCCAACAGCAACGGCCTGTTCAGTGCCGAGCAGGTGCTGGCGGCAGCGGTGAACAGCGGCGGCAACGTCGTGATCGATCTCGGCGGCAGCAACAGCATCACGCTGCAGGGCGTGGCCGTGGCCGACCTGACGGCGGCGGATTTCGCCGTCGCCTGATCGGGGAGCAGCAGAAAATACACAAGGCGCGTCGGAGAAATCCGGCGCGCCTTTTTCTATCGCACGACACTTTGGGGAAATGGGGCGAGCTACGGGGTTCGAACCCGTGACCTCATGGACCACAACCAAGCGCTCTAACCAACTGAGCTAAGCCCGCCACCGTGGGAGCGCCTTGGTACCCGAACGTCCCTTTCCGGTCAAGAACCAGATGTGGGATTCTTCAGGGTTCAGGCCGCTTGTCTGCCAAAATGCCGGGCCAGCCGGTCCAGTGCCTCGTCCAGCACCGTATCCTGCTTGGAGAAGCAGAAGCGCGCCGTGGTGCGCACGGCACTCTCCTGATCCTGATAGAAGGCCGACACCGGAATCGCGGCCACCCCCGCCTCCTCGATGATATGGCGGCAGAAATCAGCATCGTCTCCGGTGAAGCCCAGCGGCGCGAATCCGGCATTCACAAAATAGGTGCCCTGGCAGCGCTGGACCGCGAAGCCGATCGCCCTCAGCCCCTCCGAGAAACGGTCGCGCTTGGCCTGCATCGAGGCGGCCAGACCGGTGAAATAGCTGTCATCCTGCATCAGGCCGAAGGCCACCGCACGCTGCAGGTTGGGCGCCGTGGTGAACACCAGGAACTGGTGGCATTTCGAGATTGGCTGCAGCAGCGCCGGGCTGGCCGTCACATAGCCAACCTTCCAGCCGGTCAGTGAAAAGGTCTTGCCGGCCGAACCGATGCGCACACAGCGTTCGCGCATGCCCGGCAGGGTCATCAGCGGGTGGTGTGTCAGCCCGTCGAAGACGATGTGCTCATAGACCTCGTCGCACACCGCATAGGCATCGTGCTTCTTCACCAGATCGGCGATGAAGCCCAGCTCCTCCCGGCTGAACACCTTGGCCGCCGGGTTCATCGGGCTGTTCAGCAGGATCAGCTTGGTCTTGTCGGAAAACGCCGCCGCCAGCGCCTCGTAGGGCAGTTCCCAGCGCGGCGGCTCGACCCGTACCAGCTTCGGGATGCCGCCGGCGCGGCGGATCATCGGCAGGTAGCAATCGTAGAGCGGCTCGATCAGGACAACCTCGTCGCCCGGCTCGATCAGCCCGAACAGGCATGAGGCCAGCGCCTCGGTGGCACCCGAGGTCACCATAGTCTCGGTCTGCCAGTCCACGTCCAGATCGTAGAACCGTTTGTTGTGCGCGGCGACGGCCTGGCGCAGCTCCGGCACCCCCATCATCGGCGGATACTGGTTCGGCCGGTCGGCCAGCGCCGCCTGTGCGGCGGCCACCACCTCGGCCGGGCCATTATCGTCCGGGAAACCCTGTCCCAGATTGATCGCCCCCTTCTCCATGGCCAGCCGCGACATCACCTCGAACACGGTGGTTCCGTAACCGGAGAGGATGGCATTGGCTGGCTTCATGGCAGGGTTCCCGTCGCTAGAGCCGGATCGTTTCAGATTGAATCGCACTCTCGTGCCGCAAAAGGGCAAATTTCGTAGCATGAAGTGCTGGCGCGGGCCATGCGGTTTTCGGCTTCTCCGCCCTGCCCGGCTTGCGGCATAGTGGCCGCCAACAATAACCAGCCTTCCAGGAAACGATCCCGCCATGGCCACCACACCCGACGCCCCGCATCTCGCCGCCCGCATGTCCACGCTGGGCACTGAAACCGCCTTCGAGGTGCTGGCCCGCGCCGGCCAGCTGGCCGCGCAGGGCAAGGACATCATCAATCTGGGCATCGGCCAGCCCGACTTCCGCACGCCCGACCATATCGTGGAGGCCGCCTGCAAGGCGCTGCGCGACGGGCATCATGGCTATACTCCGGCGGCCGGCATTCCGGCCCTGCGCGAGGCGGTCAGCGCCGACCTGCAGCGCCGTCTGGGGGTCAGCGTCGATCCCGGCCAGGTGCTGATCGTGCCCGGCGGCAAGGTGACGATGTTCTTCGCCGCCATGCTGTATGGCGAGCCCGGCGTCGAGATCCTGTACCCGAATCCCGGCTTCCCGATCTACGAATCCGTGATCCGCTTTTCCGGCGCGACACCGGTGCCGATCCCGCTGCTGGAGGAGAACGGCTTCGCCTTCTCCGCCGAGGATGTGCTGTCCAGGATCACGCCAAAGACCCGCCTGCTGATGCTGAACAGCCCCGCCAACCCCACCGGCGGCGCCGTCCCGAAAGCGGAGATGGACAAGCTGGCCAAAGGCCTGGCCGATCATCCGCATGTCACGATCATGAGCGACGAGATCTATGGCCAGATGCTCTATGACGGGCGTGAGCATGTCAGCCTGCTGTCCTATCCGGAACTGCAGGACCGGGTGATCCTGCTGGATGGCTGGTCGAAGACCTACGCCATGACCGGCTGGCGGCTTGGCTACAGCGTGTGGCCGAAAGCCGTGCTGCCGCATGCCGAGAAGCTGGCGGTGAACTGCCATTCCTGTGTGAACGCGGCCACGCAATATGCCGGCATCGCCGCGCTGACCGGCCCGCAGGATGCCGTGCACGCCATGGTGAAGGCGTTCGACGAGCGCCGCCGTGTCATCGTCTCCGAGCTGAACCAGATTCCGGGCTTCCGCTGTGTCGAGCCGGGCGGTGCCTTCTATGCCTTCCCCAATGTCGAGGGGACCGGCATCGGCACCAAGGAACTGCAGACAAGATTGCTGGAAGAAGCCGGCGTCGCGGTCATCGCCGGCACCAGCTTCGGCAAGCATGGCGAGGGCTATCTGCGTTTCTCTTACGCCAACAGCACGGAGAACATTCGGGAGGCAATGACGCGCATCCGCAGGCTGCTCTCCGCGTGACTATGGCGCGATATTAAGCACTGGACGATTAAAATTTAGCCGAACAAATGCCCGTTTTATGTGCAATATGACATCAGATCGTCCCGATTCCCGCAACCAGCGACAAGGCCGCCGGGCGACGATGCAAGCGTTTCCGCGATTCCGGCAAGCTGGCATGAGTCCTGCTATCACAGGATTAACCGTGGGCGGCGGAAGCTGATCCCGGTACCTCCCGATGGCCTTAGCCGCAGACGACGAAAAGAGAACCGCATATGAAAAAAGTCGAAGCCATCATCAAGCCGTTCAAATTGGACGAAGTGAAGGAGGCGCTGCACGAGGTTGGCATCCAGGGCATCACCGTCACCGAGGCCAAGGGCTTTGGACGGCAAAAGGGCCATACCGAGCTGTATCGGGGCGCCGAATATGTCGTGGACTTCCTGCCCAAGGTGAAAATCGAGATCGTTATGGAAGATTCGATGGTAGAACGCGCCGTCGAAGCCATCCAGCAGGCGGCCCAGACCGGCCGCATCGGCGATGGGAAAATCTTCGTCTCGACCATTGACGAGGTTATCCGTATTCGTACCGGCGAGCGCGGCGCGGACGCCGTCTAACGAGACTGCCGGGTAAATCCCCGGCAGAACCACCACAGTCACCCAAACCTTAAGAACCCGAGCGAGGGAAAAGGGATATGTCGGACACCAAGACCGTAATGCAGATGATCAAGGAGAACGGCGCCAACTACGTCGATCTCCGCTTCACCGACCCGCGCGGCAAGTGGCAGCACGTGACGCAGCACATCGAGACCGTCGATGAAGAGGCGCTGGTCGAAGGCTTCATGTTCGACGGCTCGTCGATCGCCGGCTGGAAAGTGATCAACGAATCCGACATGACCCTCATGCCGGACCTCGAGACCGCCGTGATGGATCCGTTCTCGGCGCAGCCGACGCTGATCCTGGTGTGCGACGTGCTGGAGCCCTCGACCGGCCAGCCCTACGAGCGCGACCCGCGCTCCATCGCCAAGAAGGCGCTGGCCTATCTCGGCAGCACCGGCATCGGCGACATCGCCTATTTCGGCCCCGAGGCCGAGTTCTTTGTGTTCGATGACGTGCGCTTCAAGACCGGCATGAACGAGGCCTATTATCACCTCGATTCCGAGGAAGGCCCGTACAACAGCGGCAAGGTCTATCCGGAAGGCAATCTCGGCCACCGTCCGCCGGCCAAGGGCGGCTATTTCCCGGTTGCCCCGGTCGATAGCGGCCAGGACATGCGCGGCGAGATGCTGGACACCATCTCCGCGATGGGCGTCAGCGTCGAGAAGCACCACCACGAGGTGGCGGCAGCGCAGCACGAGCTGGGCATCAAGTTCGACACGCTGGTGAAGTGCGGCGACAACATGCAGATCTACAAGTACTGCATCCAGATGGTCGCCGCTGCCTATGGCAAGTCCGCGACCTTCATGCCGAAGCCGGTGAAGGGCGACAATGGCTCGGGCATGCATGTCCACCAGTCGATCTGGAAGGGCGGCAAGAATACCTTCGCGGGTTCAGGCTATGCCGACCTGTCGGAGACGGCGCTCTATTACATCGGCGGTGTGATCAAGCACGCCCGCGCGATCAACGCCTTCTCGAACCCGACCACGAACAGCTACAAGCGGCTGATTCCGGGCTTCGAGGCGCCGGTGCTGCTGGCCTACTCCTCGCGCAACCGTTCGGCTTCCTGCCGCATCCCGCACGTCGCCAGCCCGAAGGGCAAGCGCGTCGAGGTGCGGTTCCCGGATCCGGCCGGCAACCCGTACCTGACCTATTCGGCGCTGATGATGGCCGGCCTCGACGGCATCATCAACAAGATCCATCCGGGCGACCCGATGGACAAGAACCTGTACGACCTGCCGCCGGAAGAGCTGGCGGAAGTGCCGACCGTCTGCGGCTCGCTGCGCGAAGCCCTGCAGTCGCTGGATGCCGACCGCGAGTTCCTGACCCGCGGCGAGGTGTTCACCAATGACATGATCGACGCCTATATCGCGCTGAAGTGGGAAGAGGTGTACGCCTTCGAGCACACCCCGCACCCGATCGAGTTCGAGATGTATTACAGCGTCTAAGCTGACCGTCTCCCGATATCCGGGATGAGAACGCCCCCGCCAGCCGGCGGGGGCGTTTTTGTTGCTCCCAGGAAAACAGATGGCGAGAGCACAAAAAAACGGCCCCGCCGCAGCGGAGCCGTTCCTTATTTTATCTTGCTGCCGATCAGGAGTGCGCAGCAGCGCCGCCGTGGCTTTTCATGGCGTCCAGTGTGCGGCGCACAATGGCCTTCACCGGGTTCACGATGAACAGGGTCATACCCTCGTTGATCGCCTGGGCGCGCAACTGGCGCGCGTACCGGACATGGATGTAAATCTGGCTCGGATCGAAGGGCGGCAGCTCATAGTTCTGATATGCCGCGTGGGTCTTTTCGAGGTCTTTGAACATCGGGTATCTCCGTAAAAATGGGTTACGAAGAGCGCTCTCCCATATCGTTGAAACCAATATATTGCTGCGACGCACAATAGGCAAGCCTTACTGTCCTATTTGCCATGCGTGCACTGCAACAAAACCCTGTCCGAGGCGCAGGTCTCGTCTTGCGCGGACGGTTCAGGTTTCCGGATCGACCGGTCTCGGCCGCCGGTTCTCGTCGATGGCGACGAAAGTATAGGTACCTTCCGTCACCAGCACGCGGGGGCTGTGGTCCCGGCGCTGCGCCCAGGCCTCGATGCGAATGGTGATGGAGGTGCGCCCCACCCGTTCGATAGCCGTGTAGCAGCACAGAATGTCGCCGATGAAAACCGGCCGGTGGAAGGTCATCGCATCCACCGCGACCGTGGCGACCCGCCCGCTGGCCCGCTGCTGCGCCGCGACACCGCCGGCGATATCCATCTGGGAGAGCACCCAGCCGCCGAAGATATCGCCATTCGGGTTGGCGTCGGCCGGCATAGCGACCGTCCTGATCTGCAGATCGCCATGCGGCGCCCGTTCGCTTGGCACAGCTTCGGTTTCGTTCATTCTCCCCTCCTCTAAAAGGCGGCAATATCTACTATATATTGTTAACCTAAAGTTACCCCCCACAGGATACGCTTGAACCGTTGCCCGCTGCAGATATACTCCGCTTATGGCAGACCTTTTTCAAACCACAGCGCGCGATACCGGCGATTACACCGCCAAGGACATCGAGGTTCTCGAAGGGCTGGAGCCGGTCCGACGCCGGCCCGGCATGTATATCGGCGGCACCGACGAGCGCGCCTTGCACCATCTGGTTGCCGAAGTGCTCGACAATGCGATGGACGAGGCGGTCGCCGGCCATGCCAACCGCATCGAACTGGACCTGCTGGAAGATGGCAGTGTCATCGTGCGCGACAATGGCCGCGGCATTCCGATCGACCCGCACCCGAAATATCGCGACAAGTCGGCGCTGGAAGTGATCCTCACCACCCTGCATTCCGGCGGCAAGTTCAGCGATTCCGTCTATAAGACCGCCGGCGGCCTGCATGGCGTCGGCGTTTCCGTGGTGAATGCGCTGTCCGACCGGCTGACCGTCGAGGTCGCCCGCGACAAGCGGCTATACGCCCAGCATTTCAGCCGCGGCGCACCGCAGGGACCGCTGGAGGTGATCGGCGCCGCCCCGAACCGGCGCGGCACCACGCTGAAATTCCACCCCGACCCGGAGATTTTCGGCGAGCGCGCACGCTTCAAGCCGGCGATGCTGTACCGCCTGGCGCGCTCCAAGGCCTATCTGTTCAAGGGCGTGGAAATCCGCTGGAGCTGCGATCCCGTGCTGATCACCGGCAGCGATACGACACCGGCCAGCGACACGCTGCATTTCCCCGGCGGCCTTGCCGACTTCCTCGGCCATGCGCTGGAGGATCGCGCGCAGGTCACCGCGCAGCCCTTCACCGGCGAGGTGGAGGTGCAGAATGGCGAGAACGGCCGCATTGAATGGGCGATTGCCTGGCCGGCGGACGAGGATGACGGCTTCCTGAACGCCTACTGCAATACCGTGCCGACCCCGCTGGGCGGCACTCATGAGCAGGGCTTGCGCACGGCGCTGCTGCGGGCACTGAAAGCCTATGGCGAACTGGTCGGCAACAAGCGCGCCGCGCAGATCACGGCGGATGACATCCTGGGCGGCACGGCCGTCATGCTGTCAGTCTTCATCCGCGACCCGCAATTCCAGGGCCAGACCAAGGAAAAGCTGGTCTCCCAGCATGCCACCCGCCTTGTCGATCAGGCGGTGAAGGACCGGTTCGACCATTGGCTGGCCGACCAGCCGGAACAGGCGAACCAGCTTCTGGGATTCATCATCGACAAGGCCGAGGAACGGCTGAAGCGCCGGCAGCAGAAGGATACCCAGCGCAAGACCGCGACCCAGCGGCTGCGCCTGCCCGGCAAGCTGGCCGATTGCACCCGCACCAACCGGGAAGATACCGAAATCTTCCTGGTCGAGGGCGATTCGGCGGGCGGCTCCGCCAAGCAGGCGCGCCGGCGCGACACCCAGGCGGTGCTGCCGCTGCGCGGCAAGATCCTGAACGTCGCCTCAGCCTCGGCCGACAAGCTGCGCGGCAATCAGGAACTCGCCGATCTGATGCTGGCGCTGGGCTGCGGCACCGGCGACCGCTATGACGAGGCGGCGCTGCGCTACGACCGGGTCATCATCATGACCGACGCCGACGTCGATGGCGCGCACATCGCCTCGCTGCTGATGACCTTCTTCTATCGCGAGACGCCGAAGCTGATCGAGAACGGCCATCTCTATCTGGCCATCCCCCCCCTCTACCGGCTGACGCAGGGGGCGGTGACGCTCTATGCCCGCGACGACAAGCATAAGGACGAGCTGATCGCCAATGGTTTCAAGGGACGCGGCAAGATCGAGATGAGCCGCTTCAAGGGCCTGGGCGAGATGCCCTCGCAGCAGCTGAAGGAAACCACCATGGACCCGGACAAGCGCGTCCTGGTCCGGGTGACCATTCCCGACATGCGCGACGCCGAACAGCGCGAGGACGCCAAGGACACCGCCCAGCTGGTGGAAAGCCTGATGGGCCGGAAGCCGGAACTGCGCCTCGCCTTCATTCAGGAAAATGCCCGCTTCGTCCGCGATCTGGACGTCTGACGGCGGCGGCATGTCCCGCGCCGAACGCAAGAAGCAGGAGAAGGCGGCCCAGGCCGCCTTGCGCCGCGCCGGCCTGCCGGTCGGCCACGATTTCCCGCTGTTGTTCGCCCATACCGGGAATCTGCGCCGCATCCTTGCCCAGCGGCCGAACGCGGCCCGCGCACAGGAGGCGGCACGGCATCATCTCGATGCGCTGAACCGGTCACTGCGCCAGCAGGCCGGCGCCTTCGCCCTGGAATGCAGCAAGGGCTGCAGCTATTGCTGCCACAATATGGTGACAGCCAGCGCGCCGGAGATTTTCCTGCTGGCCCGGCATTTCAGGAAAACCGATCCATCCCGGCGGCAAGACGTGCTGGAAAAGCTGAAGGCCGCCGATCTGGCGGGCCGCGATCTCGACCCGCGCCAGCGTTACCTGGCGCATATTGCCTGCGGCCTGCTGGACGAAAATGGGCTGTGCGGCGCCTATGAGTCACGGCCCAATGTCTGCCGCACCATGGTTTCGGCCTCGGTCGCAGCCTGCCGCGCCAGCTTCGCGGGCGAGCCGGCGCAGATTCCGGTGCCCAAACCCTATGGCGCGCTGCGCACCGCCTATTCCTACACGCTGCTGGCGGCATTGCAGGCCGAAGGGCTCGATGACCGGCTATACGAGCTGAACCAGGCGCTCTGCATCGCGCTTGAAACCGGGGATGCCGAGCAGCGCTGGCTTTCCGGCGAGGATATCTTCGCCGGAATCCGCCATGAGCGGGTGGATGCGGGCGAGCAGCCGCAGATCGCCCTCTTCCTCTCGGTGCTGGCGGCAGGGGCGGAAAATTCCCCCCTGCCCGCCAACCCGTGGATCGCCGGATAAATCCGGGCTAGGCCGCGTCGAACTTGCCGAATTCCCAGTCCTTGCCGGGGGCGGCGTCGAACAGCGCCCTGGTATATTCATGCTCCGGCGCACTAAACACCTTGCTGGCCGGGCCGTATTCCACCACCTCGCCCTTGAACATCACCGCCACGCGGTCACAGATCTGCGCGGCCACCCGCAGATCATGGGTGATGAACAGCATGGCGAGATTGAAGCGCTTGCGCACATCGTCCAGCAGATCCAGCACCTGTGCCTGCACCGACACATCCAGCGCCGAGACGGCTTCGTCGGCGATCAGCAGTTCCGGTTCCATCGCCAGCGCCCGTGCAATGCAGATACGCTGACGCTGACCGCCAGAGAACTGGTGCGGGAAACGGTCAACCGCGGAAGGGTCGAGCCCCACAAGCTTCATCAGGTCGCGGGCGCGTTCCCAGGCTTCCTTCGAGGACAGGCCGAAATTCATCGGCCCCTCGACAATCGACTGGCCGACGGTGCGCCGCGGATTGAGCGAGCGGTAGGGATCCTGGAAGACGATCTGCACCTTCTTGCGGTGCGGCCGCAGCAAGCTCGGCGGCAAGGTGCCGATATCGACATTGTGCAGATTGATGGAGCCCGAGGTCGGGTCGATCAGCCGCACCACGCAGCGGGCCACGGTGGACTTGCCGGAACCGGATTCGCCGACGATGCCAAGTGTTTCGCCACGGCGGACCGTCAGGCTGACATCCTTTGCCGCATGCACCGGATGCGCCTTCTGGAACAGGCCGCCGCCACCGCCATAGGTCTTCGAGAGATTCTCCGTCTCCAGCACGATCGGTGCATTGACGATGGGTTCACGATGCTTCGGCTTGATGCTGGGCACGGAGGAAATCAGCATCCGCGTGTAGGGATGCTGCGGGTTGCGCAGGATCTGCTTTGCCTCACCAAATTCGACCAGCTTGCCATACTGCATGACGGCGACGCGGTCGGCGATTTCCGCCACCACACCGAAATCATGGGTAATGAACAGCACACCCGTCTGATGGCGCCCCTGCAAATCCTTGATAAGACGCAGAATCTGGGCCTGGGTCGTCACATCCAGCGCGGTCGTCGGCTCGTCGGCGATCAGCAGCACCGGATCGAGCGCAAGCGCCATCGCGATCATGATGCGCTGGCGCTGGCCGCCGGAAAGCTGGTGCGGATAGGAATTACGGATACGTTCCGGGTCCGGCAGATGCACATCCGCCATCACCGTCAGCACCCGCGTCAGGCGCTCTTCCTGGCTCATCTGCGTGTGGAAGCGCAGCAATTCATCGATCTGGTCGCCAACCGTCATCACCGGATTGAGCGCCGTCATCGGCTCCTGGAAAATCATCGACATGCGGCTAGCGCGCAGCTGCCGCATGCGCTCCGGCGTGGCGGTGAGCAGATTCTCGCCTTCCAGCAGGATTTCGCCGGCGGTCGGCACCAGCTGTTTCTTCGGCAACAGCCCCATGACGGTATGGGCCGTCACCGACTTGCCGGACCCCGATTCGCCGACAACGCAGAGAATCTCCTGCGGACGGACTTCCAGGTTGATGTTTTCCACCGCATTCTCGCGGTCGGCGCCGCGCGGCAGGCGAACGGTCAGGTTCTTTACTTGCAGGACCGGCTTATCGGACATCTGTTCCCTTCCATCTCCCAGAGCCGGATCGAACGATCCGGCTCTAACCAAAAACATAGAGGGCGATTCACGCTTTAATGCGATCGCGCTCTAGAACGGTTCACGCTCGCCTGGTTCATCGTCCCCCGCTTCACCACATCAGCGCGGCGTGCGAGGGCGTTTCATTGTCACGCCCGGTCATTTCCCGGACGCAGGTTAGACTATAGCGAAGATGTCAGGGTTTGAGGCAAGTTTGCACCGCAAAAACGCGGGAATCCGAAAAAAAGAAGCCGGCGTCAGCGGCGTAAATCCTGCAAGGCCGCCTGCTCCCTGATATCGACGTGAAACCCGTCGCTGTCCGATCGCCTCAGCACGGTATAGCGGACAATTCCCACGGTCCCGTCATGCAGGGTGCGGGCCGCGCAGTCACGCGCTTCAACGACATCTTCGGCCATCCGGCGTCGGTTCTCACGGTAGGAAACCACCTCGATCCCGGAAGCCCGCGCCGGCGAGTTCGTTGTCAGGGTTTTGCGAATCTGCTGGCGCACCGCGTCACTGTCGCAATCCGGCACCCCGGCATCGGGAAAACCGCCATACAGCGACCATGACAAACCGGCGACCAGAACCGCAGTGCCCAACAACCAGCCAAACCGGCGCCTTGGTGGGCGTTTGAAAAATATGCGCTTACGACTCATATACGATCCATAATTCAGTGCAAAAACACAGGTAAGGCGATGGTAAAAAATCGCCTACCGGCAATCAACTCAACAAAAAATGGACACAATATGACGGAATCCTGCCTCAAATAACTATACTGTGAAGATTAAAAAATTCTGTTAACTAATTGAACTACACAAAACACCAAAACAGTATTTATCAGATTTTTACCACCACCACCCAGGAATGACATGAGTGACGGCAAGAACATGGACAGTGCGACCAAGAAAACCCCGACGAAATGGGTGAGCCCCATCAACCTGCTGATCGTGATCGCGGTCTTTGTCGTGATCGGCATGGTGGCGCTCGGCGCTAATCTGTTTATGGATCGCTCCATCGTCCAGACCGTTCAGCAACAGGATGAACAGCTGTTCCCGCGCCTGTCTGACAACCGCGCGGCCGTAAGCAGCATTGTCATCGAGCGCAGCGGCGACAGGCTGGAACTGACGCGTCAGGAAGATGGCCAGTGGGGGCTTGCCAACTGGGACGGTTATCCGGTCGATGAGAGCAAGATCGCCGGCCTGATCGACAGCTTTGCCGCCCTGCACGGCGCGCCGGCCAGCACGGAGAAAATCACCGCCGCCAATGTTCCTGATTTGCGCAATCAGAACACGGCAACGGCTGTGACCGTCCGCGACCGCGGGGGAAACGCCCTTGCCGACCTGCTGATCGGCGACACTGTCGCCACGCCGGGAGGCGCTGAAATCAACCGGACCTACGTCCAGCCCGGCGGTGAGGAACGCGCCTGGCTGTCCGCCAGGGAAATTGCCGTCCCCATCGATCTACCCGCCTGGACGACCTCCATCATCCTGGATATCGGCCCGGACCGTATTACATCGGCACGTCTGCGCGATGCCAAGGGCAACAGTTTGGGCATCGAGCGCCAGGAAAATATGGAGCACCCTTTCAAGCCGACCGGCCTGCCTGAAGGCGCCCGTGTCTCGGAGGCCTGGCAGCTGACCCGGATGGCCGGTGCGCTGGAAAAGCTGCAGATCGTCGAGGCCCGCAAGGCAAATGACGCCACCCTGCCGCCGGACGCCGACAAAGTCGAGGCGGAGTTCGAAACGCTCGACGGGTTGCGCGTAAAACTGGCGATGGTCCGGCAGAATGATGTGAACTGGGCTGAAATCAAGGCGGAAGCCGACAGTGCGGGCGATGCGAAGCAGGAGGCAGATGCCATTAATGCCCGCACCGCCGGCTGGCACTTCCGCCTGCCCGACTTCGCCACAGAGGGCCTTGTCGCGACGACCGACGCGGTGATCGACAGGACGAGTCCCCGCCCCGCGGCCCCTGCTACGCCCCCCGGCACGGAACAACAGGCACCACGGCAGTAAGACCTCTTGGCGGCTTAAGGGTTAACGCCCTTACCGCCGCACAAGCTGCCGCCAGAAATCGTACACCACCAACGCGCAGCCAATGACTGCGACCACGATCAGCGCCGGCTGCTTCACCGACAGCGCGATGATGCCGATGAAGCCGATGAAGAAGGCCAGCGCGATCAGGCCGAGCAGACGGTCGAGAATCATGGCGTCCTCCTGACGGCCCTTAACGGCCATAGATCAGCTGGGGCAGCCAGTACACGATCTCAGGCACCGTGTAGAGCAGCACCATGGTGATGAACACCATCCCCACATAGGGCAGTGAGCCGCGGAAAATCTGCACCAGCTGCACATAGGGTGGTGCAATCCCCTTCAGATAATAGGCCGACATCGCCATTGGCGGCGTCAGGAACGAGGTCTGCAGGTTCATCGCAATCAGGATGCCGAAGAACAGCGGATCGATATCGAACAGCGGCAGCAGCGGCAGGAAGATCGGCACGAAGATGATGATGATCTCCGACCATTCCAGCGGCCAGCCGAGCAGGAAGATGATCAGCTGCGCCAGGATCAGGAACTGCAGCGGCGTCAGATCCAGCCCCTTCACGAACTCGCTGACCACATGCTCGCCGCCGAGATAGGAGAATACCGAGGAAAACACCCAGGAGCCGACGAACAGCCAGCACACCATGGCCGTCGTGCGGACCGTCAGATACACCGATTCCTGCAGCCGCCTCCAGGTCAGCGCCCGATAGGCGACGGCCAGGAACAGGCCGCCGAGCGCACCAATCGCCGCCGCCTCCGATGGGGTGGCGAGACCGAACAGGATCGCCCCCAGCACCGAGATAATCAGGAAGGCCAGCGGGAAGAAGGATGTCACCAGCATCCACAGCACCCGGCTGATCGGCACATCCGCCTGCTTCTCCGGCTTCGGCGCCAGATTCGGCTGCAGCCAGGCGCGCACCAGAATGTAGATCAGATACATGCCCGCCAGCGTGAAGCCGGGCAGCAATGCCCCGGCATACAGCCGGACGATGGAGACGCCCGACGTCGCCGCATAGACGATCAGCATGATCGACGGCGGAATCAGGATGCCGAGCGTGCCGCCCGCGCAGATCACGCCCGATGCGAAGCTGGTGTCGTATCGCGCCTTCAGCATGGCGGGGAAGGCAAGCAGCCCCATCAGCGTAACCACAGCGCCGACGATGCCGGTCGCGGTGGCGAACAGCGCGCAGGTAATCAGCGCCGCCACTGCCATCGATCCCGGCACACGCCGGGTCGCGACACTCAGCGTCTGGAACAGCCGGTCCACGATGTTCGCCCGTTCGACGATATATCCCATGAACAGAAAGAGCGGGATTGCCGTCAGCACATCGTTCGACATCACCGAATAGGTCTGATTCACGAACAGATCGAAAATGCGGTTGTCGAAGATCGTCCGCATCCTTTCGGCATCGAAATAGGCGTAGTAGCCAAACCCGATTCCCATCGCCATCAGCGTGAAGGCGATGGGGAAGCCCAGCATGATGATGATGATGAAAATCCCCAGCATCATGATCGCAATGACGGGATCGCTCATGACCGCTCCACTTTCGGCGTGACGACATCGACAGCCTCGCTGCCATGGCGAAGGGCGTCGATCCCTTCTTTCTGCAGGACCGCCTCCAGCTCCTCGACATCGGATTCGCGCTCCGGCCAGGCGCCGCGCCGGATCGTCAGAATGCAGCGGAACACTTCCGCGATCCCCTGAATGGCCAGCAGCACCCCAGCAGCGATGATGACGCTCTTGAACTGATAGATCGGGATATTGGCCGGGCTCATGACGCTGACCTCAAGATAGCGCCAGGACCGGCTGGCGTACCTCCAGCCGGCGAAAATCAGCGCCAGGACACCGGGAAAGAAGAAGAAGAAATAGAGGACCAGCTCGATTTTCGCCTGGGTCGCCGGCTTCCAGAGCCGATAGACGAAGTCGCCCCGCACATGGCCATCACGCGACAATGTGTAAGCGCCCGCCATCATGAACATGGTGCCGTACATCATGTAGGTCAGATCGAACGCCCACACCGTGGGGGCGTTCAGGACATAGCGGACGAATACCTCGTATCCCACGCCCAGCGTCATGACCAGGACGCACCAGGCAAACGCCTTGCCGAACCAGGCCGAAAGCTTGTCGGCGAACCGAATGAACTGCTCCATCTAACCGCTCGCAATATATCCTTCGGGACAAGGGGCGCCGTCCCGCCCGGCGGCAGAAAAGCCCGGCCCGAAGGCCGGACTTTCCCTATCCGCGCTCTCGCGGCCAAGAATCAGAAGGTGATCTTGCCGGGATAGTAATGCTGGTAGGCCAGCTTGTAGTCCGGCGCGTTCATCAAATCGTAGAACACGACGCGCTCGCACCAGGCCTTCTGGCTGTCCACGACCTTCTTGAAATAGGGGTCGTTCATCAGCGGCGGCAGGATCTTGTCCCAGGCCGCCAGCTGCGCCTTCAGGACCGATTCCGGGGTGCGCTTCACAGTCACCCCATGGTCTTTCTGCAACTTCTCCAGATCCTGAGAATACTGGTGCATCGCCAGCGCATAGTTGGAGGTGCTGGCCGCCTCGACGGCATAGCGCAGGACCGCCTGCAGGTCCGGCGGCAGGCTCTCGAACTTGCGCTTGGAGAAGATGAACTCGAAGCTCTCGCTCGCCTGATGATAGGAGGACAGCATGTAGTTCTTCGCCACATCCTGCGAGCCGAAGCGCATGTCCGAGGTCGGGTTGTTGAACTCGAAGGCATCGATCACGCCGCGTTCCATCGCCGGCACGATTTCGCCGCCGGGCAGCTGCGCCACGCTGGCGCCCATCGCCTGGAACAGGTCGGCGGCAAGACCGACGGTACGGTATTTCAGGCCCTTGACCTGGCTCACATCGTCTATCGGCTTCTTGAACCAGCCGAAAGGCTGCGCCGGCATCGGGAAGCCCATGAAGCCAACGATGTCGAGGCCGAGAATATCCTGCGTCAGCTCACGATAAAATTCGTTGCCGCCGCCATGATACATCCAGGCGATCATCTGCGACGCATTGGCGCCGAACACCGGGCCGGTGCCGAACAGCGAGGCCGCCTTGTTCTTGCCGTACCAGTAAACCGGCACCGAATGGGCCGCGTCCAGCACACCATCATGGCAGGCATCCTGCACCTGGAAGGCTCCGACGACCGCCCCTGCCGGCAGCAGATCGATCTTCAGCCGCCCGCCGGACATCGCCTCGACGCGCTCCACATACTGCTTGGCCATATCCTGGAAAATATCCGAGGACGGCCAGGAAGACTGCATCTTCAGGACGATCGGTGCCTGTGCCAGCACCGCCGGCGCAGCCAGACTGCCGACACCGGCAACGGCACCCGCCGTGGCGGCGGTGGCAACCGTCGTGTTCTTCAGAAAATTGCGACGCGAGGTCGCCTTCTTTACGCTTTCCATGTCTCATTCCTCCCTGTTTTATACGGTTGGCATGCAAACCAGCCGGCCCACCCTTTTTGGATGACATTGATTTTGTTATATTTTTTCTTGTTCGGCTTCTCCACCTTAACGGCAAGGCCTGTGACCAAGTGACATACCACTTCAGTAAGACTTGCCTAACTTGAGCGGCGCCATCAACAAAAAAACGCGGGGCCGAAGCCCCGCGCAGAAACAATTCCGTATTGTGGAAAATTGAGATCAGACCCTTTTCGCCAACCTTGGGTCCAGCGTGTCGCGCAACCCGTCGCCCAGGATGTTCACCGCGAGGACGGTCAGCGACAGGAAAATGCCCGGGAACAGGATGATCCAGGGGGCCAGTTGGAAATAGACCCGCCCCTCGGCCATGATGTTGCCCCAGGTTGGGATTTCCGGCGGAATGCCGGCGCCGAGGAAGCTGAGAATCGCCTCCGTCAGCATCGCCGAGGCGCAGATGTAGGTCCCCTGCACGATCAACGGGGCGAAGGTGTTCGGCATGACGTGGCGGATCAGGATCAGCGGCAGCGGCGTACCAATCGAGATTGCCGCCTCGACATAGGGCTCCTCGCGGATCGACAGCACGACCGAGCGTACCAGACGCACGACGCGCGGAATTTCCGGAATGGTGATCGCCACCATGACGGTCAGCAACGAGGCGCCGGACAGCGACACCAGGGCAATCGCCAGCAGGATGCCGGGGATCGCCATCAGGCCATCCATGATCCGCATGACGATGGCATCGATGATCCGGAAATAGCCGGAGATCAGGCCGACGAACAGACCGATCGCGATACTGAGCACGGCGGCGCCGATACCGATGATCAGCGAGATACGCGCGCCATAGATGATGCGGGAATAGATATCGCGCCCGAAAGCATCGGTGCCCAGGAACCAGTCGGTAAACGGCTTCTTCAGGCGCGATATCGGGTCGAGATACACCGGATCGACCGTCCCCAGGAACGGTGCGAAGATGGCCACGAAGACCATGATCGACAGGATGACGCCCCCCAGGATCACACCCGGATTGCGCAGCGCCTGCCGGAAAATCGCAGAGCCGGGCTTGATCGTAACGGCGGGGATTGGCGCGGATTCGGTTTGCACGGCCATCAGTATCGTATCCTCGGGTCAAACAGCGTGTAGCTGAGATCGATCACCAGATTCACGATCACATAGACGAAGGCGAAGATCAGAATGATGCCCTGGATCACGGGGTAATCCCGCGCCAGCACGGCATCGACGGTCAAGCGGCCCAGCCCCGGCAGATTGAACACGCTCTCGGTCACCACCACACCGCTGATCAGCAACGCGATGCCGATGCCGATGATGGTGACGATGGGCACCGCCGCGTTGCGCAGCGCATGCACCAGCAGCACCCGCTTCTCGGTCAGCCCCTTGGCCCGTGCGGTCCGGATATAGTCTTCGTCGAGAATTTCCAGCACGCTGGCCCGGGTGATGCGGGCGATCAGCGCGATATAGATGACGCTGAGTGTCAGAGTCGGCAGGATCAGCCGCTCGAAGAACGGCCAGAAGCCGCCGGAAATCGATCGATAGCCCTGCACCGGCAGCCAGCGCAGATTGATCGAGATGCCGTAGATCCAGATATAGCCCATCACGAAAACCGGAACCGAGAAGCCGATCACGGAGAAGATCATGATCGCCCGGTCGATCCAAGTACCGTGCTTCCAGGCCGCGATCACGCCCATCGGCACCGCGACCAGAACCGCGAAGATGATCGTTGTCGTGGCCAGTGCCAACGTCGGCTCCATCCGTTGCAGCACCATCGTTCCAACCGAGGTATTGGAGAGGATCGAGGTGCCGAGGTCGCCCTGCAGCAACCGGATCAGCCAGTCGAAGAACTGGAGGTAGATCGGCTGGTTCAGCCCCAGGCGCTCCCTGATCGCTTCCAGCTCGGCGGGGGTCGCGGCGTCACCGGCGATGATCGCCGCCGGATCGCCCGGCGTCAGCCTGAGCAGCAGGAAGACGACGAGTGCCACCACCCCCATGACGGGGATGGTGGCCAGGATGCGCCGACTAATGAAGGCAAACATCGTCGGTTTTTCTTTTCTTCTGAGTTTTCAATATAGATGCCTAAGCCGTTTTAGCTCTTGGTCTTTTCGATGTTCCAGAAGAACGGTGCCGGGCCGTCCAGGACGCCCTTCACCACGCCCTTGCGCCAGGCGCTGACGGTGAAGAACTGGCCCAGCGGCAGGTTCGGGATGGTCTTCCAGGCGAGCTTCGACATCTCCTCGGCCAGCGCCTTCTGCTTCGCCGCATCGGTCTCGCGGGCGAACGCATCCTTCAGCTTCTCCATCTCCGCATTTTCGTACCAGCCGAACCAGCCGCCCTTCTTGCCGCGGCCGTTGATGCCGAGATTGGCGACCGGGCTCATCAGGTCCGGGCCGACCCAGGTGGTGATGAACATGTTCCAGCCGCCGTCAGCGACCGGATCCTGCTTGGCGCGGCGGCCGACCAGGGTCTGCCAGTCCATCGCCTGCAGATCGACCTTGAAGCCGGCCTGACGCATCGCCTGGGCGACGATCGGCGGGTGGCTGGACAGCGTCGCGACATCGGTCGGGTGCATGACCAGCACCGGGGTGCCGTCATAGCTGGAGGCCGCAAGCAGTTCCTTCGCCTTGGCGATGTTGCCCTGCATCATGCCTTCGGAACCGGCTTCGGTGCCGTAGGCCGTGCCGCAGACGAACTGCGCCTTGCACAGTTTGTAGTATTTCTCGTTGTCGCCCATCATGCCGACCATCACGTCCTTCTGATTGATGGCATAGGCAAGGGCCTGCAGCACCTTCTCGTCATTGAAGGGCGGGTGGATGTGGTTCGGGCGCAGCATCACCATGCTGCCCAGCTTGTTGATGACGCGCATCTCGACGCTGTCTTCCGCTTCATACAGCGGTAGCAGGTCGGTCGGCGGGCTTTCGACATAGTCGATCTCGCCGCTGATGAGCGCGTTCGCTGCCGTCATATGGTCCGGCATGGTGACCCACTCGACGCGATCGACCTTGGCCACCTTGCCGCCGGCGGCCCAGCTGGCCGGCTCGGAACGCGGCTTGTAGTCGCCAAACTTGGCATAGACGGCCTTCACGCCCGGCTGGAAGTCGGCCTTTACCCAGGTGAAGGGGCCGGACCCGATCTGCTCCGGCATCGGCTCGGACGGCGGGGTCTCTGCCAGCTTCTTCGGCACGATGAAGGGCACGTTGGAGCTGGGCTTCGACAGCGAGGCCAGCACCAGGCCATAGGGCTCCTTCAAAATGATATCGAAGCTCTTGTCGCTGGTGGCCTTCATCTCCTTGACGAAGTCCATCAGCTTCTGGCCCATACCATCGCGCTTGCCCCAGCGCATCAGCGATGCGACCGCATCCTCGGCTTTCACCGGGGCGCCATCATGGAACTTCAGCCCGTCGCGCAGGGTGATGGTGTAGGTCAGGCCATCGGCGCTGACCTTGTAGCCTTCCGCCATCTGCGGGGTGATTTCCTGCTGCTCGTTCAGCGCGAACAGCGTGTCATAGATCATGTAGCCGTGGTTACGCGACATGTAGGCCGTGGTCATGATCGGGTCGAGCACGCGCAAGCTGGAGTGCTTGACCACGCGCAGTACCGATTCGGCCGAGACCGGGGCGGCATTCGCCAGCAGCATCGGCGCGCTCAGCGCAATGACGGCGCAAGCCCCCTTCAGCATGTGATGAAGTTTCATCGTGATAAGTCCTTTCCTGTTCAACTTTTTTTTAGCTATCGCGGCTTTAACCGATCGACGCTTCCCCGCCACTAAGGCGAAAACCGTGCCAACTCGGCGATGCCGCGAAATTTTTATAAGAGACTGATTTTATTAGATAAGCCGTACTCCTTTTTGCTGTTGCAGTGGCTTCTGCCTGTTTATTGCCCGTGTCAGGCATGGGCCTGCCCTCATACGAGGCAGTTCACCCCCGACTGCATCACTGTTGGGCAGTCGATGGCAAGAGCGTATCGTCATTCATCCGGTCCAGCGGGTAAATAGGCCGCCTTAGCCGGGTGAAGGTGAGAATGCTGTTATCCGAGGTCGTCACCCCGTGCCCGTCGCAGGTGATCGTCGCCTTGCCCAGCCCGGCGAAACCCGCGCGATAATGGATGCGGCTCTTCAGCACCAGATAGCGCTTGTGCTCCGGCTCGATGCCGACGGAGCGGAACACGCCGGTATCCCAGGGCTCGTGATGGCGCGACACGATGACGATCTGGACCTTGCCGGTATCCAGCACCGCCGTCGGCCCCATCTGCACCGTCACGCCGGTGTACATCGGCCCGTGCACGACCCATTCGCCATCCGTCAGGGTCTTCACCTTGCCGGTGATTTCCAGCGGCGCACCCTTTAGGTCGATCGACGGCATGTCGGTCTTGCCGCCCAGCTTGAGGGTGACCGTGGCGCCGACACCGGCTTTCGCCATCTCCTGCACCGCCGCCGGATCCCAGACCGCGGCGACGGCGACATCCTCCAGCCCCTGGCGCATCACCTCGGCGATCACCGTCATCACATCCTGCGTGCCGCCGGAACCGGTATTGTCGGCATGGTCGAGCAGCAGCACCGGGCCTTCCGTCAGAACCTTGGCCCGCGCCACCGCCTGCTCCAGCGGCTCATGCTGGTAGATGAAACTCTCGCGCGCCTTCCAGGCCGCCTCGCCGATCTCGTCGCAGACGGCCCTTGCCTGCGCCGCATCGCCATCGGTCACGGTAATGATTGAGGTACCGGCATCGCGGATATCGGCCATCGGAAAACCGCCGAACACGCTGGCCGCCATCACGCCCGGCTGTGCCTCGGCCGCGCGAGTCATGGCGATCAGCGACTTCATCGGTTCGTCATCGGTGCCCTGCCTCAGGGTCTGGGACAGCAGCGGCAGGCTGCGCCAGGCCATCACCGGCCGGCACTTGTCCTCCATGCTGTCCAGCACGATGCGGCCGACCTGTTCGGCAACCTCGTACATATCGACATGCGGATAGGTCTTGTAGCCGATCAGCGCGGTGCAATTATCGACCATGCGCTGCGTCAGATTGGTGTGCAGATCGAGCGTAACGGCGATGGGTACATCGGGCGCGATCTTACGGATGCGGGCCAGCAGCTCGCCTTCGCCATCCTCATGATCGACCGTCACCATGGCGCCGTGCAGATCGAGCAGCACGCCGTCGCAGCCTTTCGCCACTTCCTCGCAGATGGCGCCGGCCATGCGCTCATAGGCATCGCGTTCGACCGGGCCGGAGGGCATCGCCTCCGCCGCCATCGGGATGGTGAAATCGGCGCCGCGTTCGCGCGCCAGCTTCATATAGGCGCCCAGCGGCATCGCCGTCGTCTCGAAGGCCTTGCGGGCGGCCTCTCCGGTGAAGGCACCCCAGGCCTTGAACCGCGCCCAGTCGGTGCGCAGCGGGGAGAAGGTGTTGGTCTCGTGCTTCATCATGCCGAGAACGAGACGCATCCCTTGGACCTCCTGTTTTCGCCAGTTGGAAAATAAGACTGCCCGCTCCGCCGGCCCGGCACAATATTGTACGCACCCGGACAGTTACGCCGGCAGGTTGTAAACGCTCCTTACTGCCCGGCTTTCGGCTCGTTCAGAATATCGAGCGGATAGATCGGCCGCCGGACATGCCTGAACTCCAGCTGGTTGTAATCCGAGGTGCAGACGCCGACGCCGGCGCATTCCACCACATCCTTCATGATCGGCTTGAAGCCGGCGCGCCAGTGCACCCGGCTCTTCAGGCACAGATAGCGCTTGGCAAGCGGGTCGATGCCCAGGCTGTAGAAGCAGTTGAGGTCGTTCGGCTCCTGATGGCGGGAGATCACGACGATCTCCACCTTGCCGGTATCGAACACAGCAGTCGGCCCCATATCGTTCAGGATGCCGGTGCCCATCGGCCCGCGATTGCGGAACTCGCCATTGGTCAGCACGCGCACCGTGCCGGTCACCTCCAGCGGTTCGCTGATGGCATCGGCGGCCAGCAGCGGCATCTTGATCTTGCCGCCCAGCTTCAGCGTCAGCTTGGCACCGATGCCGGCCTTGATCATCTGCTGCACGGCTTCGGGATCGTGGATCGCAAAGAAGGCGACATTCTCCAGACCCTGCCGGATGATCTCGCCCAATACGGCGGTTGTGTCCATGGTGCCGCCAGAGGCCGCATTGTCGAAATGGTCGAGCAGCACCACCGGCCCGTCATTCATCTTCTTGGCGCGCGCCACCGACTCGCCCAGCGGCTCCAGCTTGTAGACGAAGGCCTCGCGCTCGTCCCAGGCGAAGTCCAGCAACTCGTCCAGATATTTCTGCGCCAGTGCCTTGTCGCCATCGGTCACCACCACCGCCGACAGGCCGGCATTGTGGATGTCGGCATGCGGGAAGCCGGTGAACAGGGTCGCCGCCAGCGCCCCGCCGGTGGTTTCCATCTCATGGGCGCGAATCTGCAGCTCCTTGTTCGGGAAATCGTCGGTGCCCTGGCGCATCACATGCGGCAGCATCGGCCGGTTGCCCCAGGCCATGACCGGATTGGCCGTGCCCTTCAGCTTGGCGATCACCGGCAGCGCCGCGCGTGTGCCGGTCTCATAGACGTCGATATGCGGATAGGTCTGATAGCCGGCCACCGAGGTCGCGTTATCGACAATCTCGGCATAGAGGTTGGTGTGCATGTCCAGCGCCACCGCGATCGGCGTGTCGGGCGCGATCTCGCGCAGCATCTTGATGAGCTGGCCTTCGCCATCCTCGAAGCTCTCGGTCACCATCGCGCCATGCAGGTCGAGCAGGATGGCGTCGTATTTCCGCGCCTTCGCCGCCGCGATGATCTTGCCGGTCATGTAGTTGTAGGCATCATCCTGCACCGGGCCGGAGGGCCAGGCCTGGCCGGCAACCGGAATGTCGTAGGTGGCGCCCTCTTTCTCCGCGATGTCGATGAAGGCAGCCAGCGCACTCTGCGTGCCGCGATAGGCCGCAACGGCGTCCTGGCCTTCCGGTGGCGTGCCGCGGCCGCGGGCAAAGCGCTCCAGCGGTGTGGGTACCGGGGAGAAGGTGTTCGTCTCGTGTTTCATCATGGCGAGCAAGAAATGCATCGAAACGAATCCCCATTCAGTTGTTTTGTTTTTTCAGACAGGCCGATATGCAAACTTCCTTTACAAGTCCCGTCAAGCCCTCCCGTGCTAAATCACTAAAGTTGTATGGAATCCCGCTGACTCAGGGGTTAGTGTTCCGTTTCATAAGAAGCCGGCCAGCGGAGGATGCGCGCCATGAGGATCACCCGGATATCCGCTTACCAGATCGATCTGCCGCTGCATGAAGGCAGCTACAAATGGGCGGATGGCAAATCCGTGGAGGTGTTCGATTCGACCGTGGTCGCCATCGAGACCGACGAAGGCATCACCGGTCATGGCGAGGTCTGCCCGCTCGGGCCGGCCTATCTGCCGGCCTATGCCAATGGCGCGCGTACCGGCATCAAGGAACTGGCGCCAGGGCTGATCGGGCTGGACCCGCGTGACCTCGGCACCATCAACCGGGTGATGGACCAGGCGATGCGCGGGCACCCTTACGTGAAATCGCCGCTCGACATCGCCTGCTGGGACATTCTGGGCCAGGCAACGGGACTGCCGGTGGTGACTCTGCTCGGTGGCCGCTGCGGCGAGGATGTCCTGCTCTATCGCGCGATCTCGCAGGACACGCCCGAGGCGATGGCGGCCAATGTGGCCGGCTACCGGGCGGAGGGCTATACCAAATTCCAGCTGAAGGTCGGCGGCGACGCGGATACCGACATCGCGCGCATCCATGCTGTCGCCGAGAAGCTGCTGCCCGGCGATGTGCTGATTGCCGATGCCAATACCGGCTGGCTGATGCATGAGGCGGCGCGCGTGGTCGAGGGGGTGCGCGATGTCGATGTCTATATCGAGCAGCCCTGCCCATCCTACGAGGAATGCCTGGCGATCCGCCGCCGCACGCCGAAGCCCTTCATCCTGGACGAGGTGATCGACGGGCTACCCGCCGTGCTGCGCGGCGCGTCGGACCTCGCCATGGACGTCATCAACCTGAAGATTTCCAAGGTCGGTGGGCTGACCAGGGCGCGGCAGATCCGCGATCTCTGCCTGTCGCTCGGCATTGCCATGACCATCGAGGACACCTGGGGCGGCGACATCACCACCGCCGCCATCGCCCATCTCGCCCATTCGACGCCGGCCGATTTCCTGTTCTCGGCGACGGACTTCAACTCCTATGTCACTGTCTCCCTGGCGGAAGGGGCGCCGCAACGCCAGCACGGCCGGATGAGCGCCTCGACCGCCCCGGGGCTGGGCGTGATACCGCGCATGGAGGTGCTGGGAGCGCCGGTGTTCAGCGTGGGGTGATCCGCAGCAGCCGGAATTCGGCATCCAGCCGCCAGCTGCCGTCCTCCTGCTGGCTCTCGCCGCGCCAGACGAAGCTATCCGGCGTGATGTCGTTGAAGCTCCAGCGCGCCGGGCGGCCATATTCCTCGCCTTCCAGCACGATCCGGCCATCCGTCAGGCGGCCGGACAGCCGGTTCAGCACGCCGGTCACCGGGTTCAGCCAGAGGATGCGCCAGGTCTCGCCATCCCCATCGAGCCAGCGCAGCGTGGTGCTGTAGCGGTCGCGGACCGGCAGGTCGCCGCCCTCTCGTTCACCACGGGGCGGGGCGATCCAGATATCCTGGATGACCCGGCCCTCCAGTGCCCAGCTGAACCACCATTCGCCCTCGCCGGTGCGTGCCGTGCCATCCTCGGCATAGTCGAACACTTCGGCACGCCAGCCGCCGATCACCCAGTCGAAAGCCTTCGCCGCCTCCCCCAGTTCCGGCGACGGGCCGGACGAGAAGAGGGCAGCGGCCAGCACATGGGTCAGTCCGCGCGCCGGCGCGCCATCGGCGATGCGCGTCCAGATGCTTTCGTAATCGATGGGGAACCCGTCCTCATCGACTTCCAGCACCGCCTTGAAGTCACTGTCCAGATTGCGGTAGCGGTAACGCCGCTCCGCCAGCCGGTCATAGGCCTGCGGCGCCGCCGTCACAATCATCTCCGGAAACCGCACCCAGGCGGCACGGATTTCCGTTGTCTCCCCGATGGCAGGACGCAGCCGGTTCACCGGCAGCGCATTGGTCGAAGGGCTCACGCCCAGATCGATATCGGTGCAGCCGGCAAGATCCGGGGCGGCCGCGCCGTTCAGCCGCCAGTTGCCCGTGCCGTCATGCAGCAAGGTCAGGCTCTGCGTTGCGCCCTCGAAATCCTGACTGACCTCGACCCGCCTTGTGATCCAGCCGGCATCGCACTGCAGCCGGTATTCGACGCGCAAAGGGGCGCCCTTCTCCGCCAGCAGCACGGTGCCGGCGATTTCGATTCCCGAATCGTCACGGCGAACGGTGGCCTGTTCCATGCTGTTGCCGTCCCAGTCGCGCCGCCACATCAGGGTCCGCATCTTCGGTGTCATTCGCTGCCTCCATGACTTTGGTATGGCTGGACCCTAGCGCCCGACACGCGCGCGTTTCTTGGGGATTATTGCTATAATTTCGCCCATGAGCATCGCCCCTGCCATCGATCAGGACAAGGTCACCCAGAGCTTCCTCGCCGAGGGCTCCGGCTGGAGTGTCAGCGACGTGATCTGCCGCTGCGGGCCTGAGGACAAACCCTATGAGGAACAGCACGGCCCGGCGGTGATCGCTGCCGTGCTGTCGGGCAATTTCGTCTATCGCTCGGACCGGGGCAGCACGCTGATGGCAGCGGGATCGCTGATGCTGGGGAATGAAGGCGCCTGCTATTCCTGCGGGCATGAACATGGCGCCGGCGACCGCTGCCTTGCCTTCCATTTCGCACCGGAATTCATGGCGGAGGTCGCAGGCGCTCTGCCCGGCGTAAAACATATCGATTTCCCGCAGCACCGGCTGCCACCCGTGACGGCCTTGTCGCCGCTGTTCGCGGCGGCGGAAGCCGCGCTGTCGGAGCAGGATGCACTGGCATTGGAGGAGCTGGCGCTGCGCATGGCCGGCGCGGCATTGCGCCTCAGCCATGCCGACGCGGCGTCACCGGAACGGACGCGCGATCTCGCCCGCATCGCAACCGCCGCGCGGCTGATCGAGGCGCACCATCCCGAACCGCTATCGGTCGCCGATATCGCCGCCGCGGTCGGCCTCAGCCGCTATCACTTCCTGCGCCGGTTCAGCGCCGTGCTTGGGGTCACACCCTATCAATATCTGCTGAACCGCCGACTGCGGGCGGCCGCCCGCGCCTTGCGCGAGGACCGCATGAGCGTACTGGACGCGGCGCTATCGGCCGGATTCGGCGATCTGTCGGAATTCACCCGGCGCTTCCGCCGCACCTTCGGCCAGACGCCAGCTTCCTGGCGACGCGGCAAGATAGTCTAGTTCCAGCGCCCCATTTCGGCATCGCGGTGCAGATGGTCGGCCAGCATCATGTTGGTGGCGTAGAGCCGCTTCATCAGCACTTTCAGCAGCGCCTTCACGCCCGGCTCGCAGCTTTCCAGCAGCCGATCCATGACCTGCTCGTTGATCGTCGAGCAGACGGTGAGTTCCAGCGCCCGCACCGAGGCCTGGCGCGGCCCCTTGGCGATCAGCGCCATCTCGCCGATGATCTCGCCGGGGCCAAGATCGGCCAGCACCGTCTCCGCCTCGTTCCGGCCGACAAAGACTTCCACACGGCCGGATTCGATGAGGTAGGCGTGACTGCCCAGCTCACCCTCCCGGAACAGCAGCGCGCCGGCATAAAACACCCGGCGGTCGAGAATCTTGGGCTTGGCCATCCTGCCTCCGCTGTCTTTTCGCAGCTGGCATGCTCCGAAACAGCCTGTTTATCGCGCAGCGTACGCACGCCGTGCAAATCAATAAAATGTTAATCATCATTCACTGCGGCTTCATTCGGGCAGCATCTATTTCTGCTTCCGGAATGATCCGCCGCACGGCGCGATACGTAAAACTTACAGAATTCCAAGATGATCGAAGATTTCACAGCAAGCAAGATGGCACGAGACAGCGACAAGCCCGTTCTCCTCTGGTTTCGCCAGGATCTGCGTCTTGCGGATAATCCGGCGCTGTGCGCGGCCATGGCCAGCGGCCAGCCGGTCCTGCCCGTCTATATCCTGGATGATGAGACGCCCGGCGCCTGGCGGACCGGCGGTGCTGCGCGCTGGTGGCTGCACCACAGCCTGGCGGCGCTGTCCCGCGACCTTGACGCGCTGGGCCTGCCGCTTGTCCTGCGGCGCGGCGATTCACGGCAGATCATCGCCGACCTGGTCAGCGAAACTGGTGCTGCGGCGGTGTGCTGGAACCGCTGCTACGAGCCGTTCGCCCGCAAGCGGGACGAATCCATCAAGGCCGCGCTGAAACAGGGCGGGATCGCGGCGCGTAGCTTCAATTCGGCCCTGCTGCACGAGCCCTGGACCGTCGAGAACAAGGCTGGCGAGCCATTCCGCGTCTATTCCGCCTTCTGGCGCGCCTGCCTCGCTAAAGACGGACCGGAAGCGCCGCTGCCCGCCCCGGAAGCACTGGAATCCACACCTGCCCCTGCGCCCCAGGGCGACAGGCTGGCGGATTGGACGCTGCTGCCCACCGCACCGAAC
>Ga0114898_1000126_pt1 | contig 77981 bp, 62 predicted proteins | sample Malvired_Geostar_FD_83496 | JGI IMG/M metagenome (GOLD analysis project Ga0114898, IMG submission 83496) | Marine viral communities from the Global Malaspina Expedition - Malaspina viral metaG DeepMed_Geostar | ecosystem: Environmental > Aquatic > Marine > Oceanic | place: Mediterranean Sea...
GATGCAAAGTTGGGCAATCGCCAACCAGAAGGGCGGCGTCGGCAAGACCACCACCTCGCTCTGCCTCGCCCGCGGCCTGGCCTCGATGGGCCAGCGCGTGGTGCTGGTGGACCTGGACCCGCACGCGTCGCTGACGCGCGCTTTCGGCATCCCCACCGATCCCGCGCCGTCCGGCACGCACGACCTGTTCTCCGACATCGGCGCTGCACTGGCAACGGTGGCGCGCCGCACCGAGATCGACGGCCTCACCATCGTGGCGGCGCAACCGGCGCTGGCCACCCTGGAGCGCCGCGGCGCCACCCAACCGGGCCTCGGCCTGTCGCTGGGCCGCGCACTGCACGCCGCACGCGGCGCCTACGATTACGCCTTACTCGATTGCCCGCCCACGCTCGGCCTGCTGATGGTCAATGCGCTGGCGGCGGCCGACAGGCTGGTGATCCCGACCCAGACCGACCCCCTGGCGGTGCACGGGCTGAACGACATGCTGCGCACCGCGGACATGGTGGAGCGCTCGCGCCGGCGGCCACTGCCACGGCACATCCTGCCGACGCTGTACGACCGCCGAACACGCTCGGGCGTGCACGTGCTCGACCAGCTCCACGACCATTACGAGGGCCGCGTCTGGCCGAAGGCGGTGCCAATGGATACCCGTCTGCGCGACGCCGGATCGCTGACCGCGGCCGAAGCGCCGACCGGCCGCGGGGCCGACGCCTACCGCTCCGCGCTCAACTGGCTGCTGGACGTGGTGCCGGCACAGCAGGAGGCGGCATGAGCGCACACGCGGTCGACGCCTACCTGGACGAACTGCTCGCGCCGGTGGAGGAGGCCGCCACGCAAGAGGCGAGGCTGCATTCCGCCCCCAGCGCGGTGCCTGCACCCGCACCCGCACCGGTCACCGAACCCGCACCGGAGGTCCCGATGCCCGCCGCGACAGCGCAACCCGCACCCGCACCGAAGGTAGTCCCGAAATCCAGGGAACACGAGGACGCGGCCACGCCGCCGGCGCCCACCGGCAGCCGCTGGCTGCGCGCCATCCTCGGCCCGGACCGCTACGCCTTCGAGCTGCTGCGCGTGCAGGAGGTGGTGCGCATGGCCCCGATCATTGCCATGCGCGGCGCCTCCGCGGCGATGCTCGGGGTGATGAACCTGCGCGGCCGCATCGTGCCCGTGCTGGACCTGGCACTGTGGCTCGGCACTGGCCGGGTGGAACCCGACGAGCAGGCGCGAATCATCGTGGTGGAACGCAACGACGAGCTGATCGGCGTGCTGGTGTCCGGCGTCGACGACGTGGTGACCCTGGCCCGGGAACACATCGAGCCGCCCCTGCGCGGCACCGAAGGCGGCTCCATGCTGGGCGTGGCCCGGGTCGGGCGGCTGCCGACGGTACTGCTCGACACCGCGCAACTCTTCGAATAAGTGCCTCAAGTCGTCGCCGTCCGCGCCGTTAAACCTAAGGACCGACCCGCTGGCATCGCCATGAACCAACTGTCCCTGCAACCCGACCTTGGCATCGAACACGTCGCCGAACTGCACGCGACGCTCGCGCCCTACCTCGACGACGAGGCGCCGCTGGAAATCGCCGGCGACCGCGTCGAACGCATCCACGCCGCCGGACTGCAGTTGCTGCACGCTTTCGTGCGCGACCGCGCCGGTGCCGGCCGCGCCACCACCATCACCCTCGCCTCGCCGACCCTGGTCGACGCCGCCCGCGTACTCGCGCTGGCCGTCAGCCTCGGCGTCGACAAGGCCGCCGCACCGAACGGAGACCCCGCATGAGCGCCCAGTTGTTGATCGTCGACGATTCCACCTCCATGAGGCAGATGGTGGCCTTTGCGCTGTCGTCGGGCGGCTACAACGTGCGCGAGGCCGAAGACGGCCAGGCGGCGCTGGACATCGCCAGGACCGCGAAATTCGACGCGGTGGTGACCGACGTCAACATGCCACGCATGGACGGGATCGAGCTGATCCGCCAGTTGCGCCAGCTACCCGACTACAAGTTCACCCCGCTGCTGATGCTCACCACCGAGTCCGGCGGTGACAAGAAGCAGGAAGGCCGCGCCGCCGGTGCCACCGGCTGGCTGGTCAAGCCGTTCGACCCCGACCAGTTGCTCAACACCGTGCGCAAGGTACTCGGCTGAAGCCATGGACATCACCCAATTCCACGCTGCGTTCTTCGAGGAGAGTCGCGAGGGGCTGCAGGCCATGGAGGCCGGGCTGCTGCGGCTGGAATCGGGCGAGACCGACAGCGAGACCATCAACGTCGTGTTCCGCGCGGCGCATTCCATCAAGGGCGGCGCCGCGACTTTCGGCTTCCGTGCCGTCAGCGACCTGACCCACCTGCTGGAGACGCTGCTGGACGAAGCCCGTGCCGGGCGCCGCACGCTGGATTCCGCCGCCACCGACGCACTGCTGGCCTCGGTCGACGTGCTGGGCGGGCTGCTGGCCGTGGCCGAGCATGGCGGAGAGATCGACGCCGCCGGCCTGGAGCGCGTGCGCAGCGGGCTGGAGCGCCTGCTGTCCGGCGAAGCCGCCACGACAGCCCCCGGTACAGCCGACGCCGCGGGTGACGAAGCACCGGCGCGCTGGCACATCGGATTCCGCCCCGAGCCATCGTTGTTCATGACCGGCAACGATCCGTTGCGGATCCTGCGCGAGCTGGGCACCCATGGCGAAGTCGAAGCGACCTGCCTGGATGACCGCCTGCCCCGCTTCAACGAACTGGATCCGTTCGAAGCCCACCTTGCCTGGGACCTGATGCTGCCCGGCGGCGTACCGCGTGCCGCCATCGACGAGGCCTTCGCCTGGGTCGAGGACCAGTGCGAACTGTCCATCGAAGCGGTATCGCAGGACCGCAAGGCGCCAGTGCCCGGCGCCGTGGCCGACGCTCCCTCCGGGGCAGTCGCCAAGACCAGGGCGGCCACCGAAACCGTACCGAGCCGCGCGGCCAACGCCGACGCCGACAGCTCCATCCGCGTCGCCGTCGCCAAGGTCGACGCGCTGATCAACCTCGTCGGCGAGCTGGTCATCACCCAGGCCATGCTGCGCCAGCGCTCGGAGTCGCTCGACCCGGTCCAGAACGAGGCGCTGCTGACCGGGCTCAGCCAGCTCGACCGCAACACCCGCGACCTGCAGGAAGCGGTGATGAGCGTGCGCATGCTGCCGGTCGAGTTCGCCTTCAGCCGGTTCCCGCGCATGGTGCGCGACCTGGCGGCCCGGTTGGACAAGAAGGTCCGCCTGAAGACCCAGGGCGAGGCGACCGAGCTGGACAAGGGCGTGATCGAGAAGATCGTCGACCCGCTGGTCCACCTGATGCGCAACGCCATCGACCACGGCCTGGAGATGCCGGCCGAGCGCCGCGCCGCGGGCAAGGACGAGACCGGCACCATCAGCATGAGCGCCGCCCACCAGGGCGGGCACATCATCATCGAGGTCGGCGACGACGGCAAAGGCCTGGACCGCGAACGCATCCTGCGCAAGGCCGCCGAGCGCGAGCTGCCGGTGCCGGAGAACCCCACCGACGCCGAGGTCTGGGACCTGGTGTTCCATCCCGGCTTCTCCACCGCCGATGCGCTGACCGACCTCTCCGGCCGCGGCGTCGGCATGGACGTGGTCAAGAGCAACATCGTCGCCCTGGGCGGCCAGGTCGAGATCCGCAGCGCCAAGGGCGTCGGCACCACGGTGTCGATCAAGCTGCCGCTGACGCTGGCGATCCTCGACGGCATGTCCGTCGCCGTCGGCGAAGAAGTCTTCATCCTGCCGCTCAACATGGTGGTCGAGTCCCTGCAGCCCGAGGCGGGCCAGGTGCGGACCATCGCCGGCGACACCCGGGTGCTGCGCGTGCGCGACGAGTACCTGCCACTGGTCAACCTGCGCAAGCAGTACAAACTCACCGACGCGGCCGATGCCGCCACGCCGATCGCGGTGGTGGTGGAGAGCAACGGTCGGCGCCTGGCGCTGGAAGTGGACGAGCTGCTGGGCCAGCAGCAGGTCGTGGTGAAGAACCTCGAGACCAATTACCGCCGCATCCCCGGGATCTCCGGCGCCACCATCCTGGGTGATGGCCGCGTCGCGCTGATCGTGGACGCCGGTGGCATCAACACCGCGCCGGTGCCACTGGCCGTCGCCGCCTGAACCTCCATTTCACCGGCCGCCTGCCCGGCCCCCCACCCCGCCAGGCAATGCTGCAAGGAAACCCGACATGAAAGAGACCACCACTTCCGGCACCACCGTACAGCCCGCCCGCACCACCTCGGGCGTCGATGGCGACGCCGTCAGCAACGAATTCCTGACCTTCGCGCTGGGCGACGAGGAATACGGCGTCGACATCCTGACCGTGCAGGAGATCCGCGGCTACGACTCGGTGACCCGCCTGCCCGATGCCCCGGACTACATCAAGGGCGTGATCAACCTGCGCGGCACCATCGTCCCGGTGATCGACATGCGCCTGAAGTTCCGGCTGTCGAAGGCCGAGTACAACGCGCTGACGGTGATGATCGTGCTCAACGTCGCCGACCGCGTGGTGGGTATCGTGGTGGACGCGGTGTCCGACGTGATCCGCCTGCCGGCCGACCAGATCAGCCCGGTACCCGAGCTCGGCGCGACCATCGACCGCCAGTTCCTGACCGGCATCGGCACCATGGACGAGCGCATGTTGATCCTGCTCGACATCGAGCGGCTGATGACCAGCGCCGAGATGGGCCTGGTGGCGACGGCGGCGCTGCAGTAACCGCCCGCCGCTGGACAGGCAAAAAAAACGCGCCGGTGACGGCGCGTTTTTTCATGGTCGGGCTTTTACAGGACGGGCGGGCGCATCAAAGAGCGAAGTCCAGCCTCACCTTGCCGCGGCCGCCGCCGGGTGCGAAGGTCCACTTCTTCACCGCGGATACCGCGGCGGATTCGAAGGTGCGGGACGGCCGGGCGTTGACCACCGAGACGCTTTCGACCTTGCCCTCGGCATCGACGGTGAACTCGACCTCGACGAAACCCTCGACCCCACTGCGGGCCGCTTCGGGGGGATAGCGGGGCTCCACGCGCTCGATTGGTTCGAGCGCGGCGTGTGCCGGAAGTGCGAATGCCAGGGCAAGCGCGGCGAAGACGAATGCACGGTGACGGGACATGGATGGCTCCTGGGGTTGTTCTGCAACGGACGCTTCGATCGGCACGGCAGGCGCTGTGACCTTTCCGTGTAACCGGTTCATCGGCCGGTGGGCCGGAACCTTTAACGCCCCGCGCCGAACCGCCCCTAAAGTTCTGCCGCCGGTGGCCGTTGTCCCGGGATGTCGACCGCAACGATCCACGACCCGAGGCTTCCGATGTCCCGAACCGCCCAAGACTCCCTGTTCGACCGCATGATGGCGCCCGCCACCGCGCTGATGGCGCGCCTGCGCTTCCAGCAGAAGGCGCTGGTCATCGGTGCGACCTTCATGCTCACCTGCGGCATCCTCGCCGGCATCCTGGTCGTGCGTTCCAACGCCGAGATCAATGCGGTAAGGCAGCAACAGGCCGCCGCCGAAGGGCTGGGCCACCTGCAGCGCTCGATGCTGGCCATGCAGGCCCATCGGCAGATCGCGGTACGTGCCGCCGCCAACGAGTCCGTATCCGACGGCGAGCTGGCAACCGCCGGTGCGACCGCGGTGCAGGAACTGAAGGCCGCCGCTGCCTGGGCCGCCCGCACCGTGCCGGAGTCCGACGTGCTGCCGGCGTTCGACGAAGCCCTCGCGGCCTGGAACACGGCCGCCGCCGACGCGTCCAACCCCGATGGCGCCAGCGCCGCGATCACCCGCGTCCGCGACCTGATGGGCCTGGTGTCGGAAGCCACCGGCCTGTCCCAGGCGCAGGAGGCCTCGATCCTCTACATGGGCCGCGCGGCGAGCGAATGGCTGCCGACGCTGGCCGAGTACACCTCGCAGCAGGGCACCGTCGGCCTGCGCGTGCTTGGCGAGGGTGCCATCTGGGTCGATGACCGGACAGGCCTGGCCGTGTCGCGCACGATGCAGAACTTCCTCAAGAGCCGCATCGAGCTGGAGCTGGCCAACGCGGTCCAGGAGCTGCCCGTGCTCGCCGGCACCGCCGGCAAGCCCATCAACACCGCGTTGACGGCGATGGGCAAGCAGAACGACGCCATCTCCACCCATATCCTCGATGCCGACGAGCCGGTGCTGCCGGTCGCGACGATGGCAGCGCGCGAGCGCGCCACGCACCTAGCGATGGCCGCCGCAATGGTCGGCTCGACCAATGCCATCAACCGTGCCGCGGAGGCCAAGATCGGCGCCTTGAAGGCCACGGCCAACGCCACCTGGATCGTGGTGCTGCTGGTACTGCTGGTAACGGCCTACCTGTTCATCGGGTTCAGCCGCAGCACCCGCGATTCGCTGCGGAAGATCCAGCAGGCGGCCGAAGCCATCTCGGTCGGTGAATTCCCCGAGAACGTTCGGGTGGAAAGCGACGACGAGCTGCGCGACATCGCCCGCGGCATGGAACGTGCCGTGATCCAGTTGCGCGCGTTCTCCGACGCACAGCGCCAAGTGTTCGAAGCGCACCAGGCCGGTGACATCGACGAGCGCCTCGACAGCCAGCGTTTCCCCGGCGCGTTCGGGAACATGGCCGATGAGATCAACACGCTGGTGGCCTCCCACATCGACGTGAAGTTCGCGCTGATGGAGCTGGTACGCGAGTACGCACGTGGCGACCTGTCCCGCGACATGGAGCGCCTGCCGGGCAAGAAAGCGCAGGTCACCGAGGCCGCCGATGCGATCAAGTCGCAGATGCTCGCGGTGAACGGAGAGATCAGGAAGCTGGTCGACGCAGCCGTCGAAGGCGATTTCAGCCGCCGCGGCGACGCCGAGCAGTTCGAGTTCATCTACCGCGAGATGATCGAGAGCCTCAACGCGCTCATGGCGAGCGCGGACCGTGGTCTCAACGAAGTCGGCACCCTGCTGGCGGCCGTCGCCGAGGGCGACCTCACCCGCAAGGCGGCCACCGACCTGCCGGGCCAGTTCGGCCGCCTGGCCAACGACGCCAACGGCACCGTGCGCCACCTCGCCGATATCGTCGGCAACATCCGCCAGGGCAGCGACGCGATCAGCTCCGCCGCCGGCGAGATCGCCGCCGGCAACAACGACCTGTCGCGCCGTACCGAACAGCAGGCCGCCTCGCTGGAAGAGACTGCCTCGTCGATGGAGGAACTCACCTCCACCGTGCGCCAGAACGCCGACAATGCCCGCCAGGCCAACCAGCTGGCGATCGGCGCAGCCGATGTCGCCGGCAAGGGCGGCGAAGTGGTCGGGCGCGTGGTCAACACGATGACCGAGATCAACGAGTCCTCGCGCAAGATCGTCGACATCATCAGCGTGATCGACGGCATCGCCTTCCAGACCAACATCCTGGCGCTGAACGCCGCCGTCGAGGCCGCACGTGCCGGCGAGCAGGGCCGCGGTTTCGCGGTGGTCGCCTCCGAGGTGCGCTCGCTGGCGCAGCGCTCGGCCGGTGCCGCCAAGGAGATCAAGGGCCTGATCGACAACTCGGTGGAGAAGGTCCAGAACGGCAGCCAGCTGGTCGACCAGGCCGGCCGGACCATGGAGGAGATCGTGGAGAGCGTGAAGCGGGTGACCGCGATCATCGCCGACATCAGTGCCGCCTCCGAGGAACAGAGCAGCGGCATCGAACAGGTCAGCCAGGTCATCATGCAGATGGACGAAGGCACCCAGCAGAATGCCGCGCTGGTGGAAGAAGCCACCGCTGCCGCGCGTGCGCTGGAGCAGCAGTCCGGCAGCCTTGTGCAGACGGTTGCCGCCTTCCGCCTCGATGCCGGACAGGCCGCCAAGGCCATGGCGGCCCTCGCCGCCGACAAGGATCCGGTGGTGGAGTTCACCGGCCGCAAGCCGGCCGCAAAGCCTGCCCCCGGCAAGGCCGCCAAGGCTGCGCCGGCACCCCGCCAGCGCACGCAGCGCCCGGCGGTCGTCGCTGCCGGAAGCGACCAGCACTGGGAAGAGTTCTGACCCGGGGCTGATGCAACAGGCAGCAGGACAGCAACGCGCCCACCCGGGCGCGTTGCTGTTTGTGGCATCTCGCCTTGGTCACCTCAAGAAGCCGAGCGCCCGTGCCGATATCACGTTCAGTGGCCCCCACACGGCCGACCCGCCCACGCCGCGTCTTGCGGCCGCAATACCGGAAGCCCATGCGCAAGAATCTCCCTGTCACCGGTACCGAGATCGAACTCGAAGCCGGTGCCACGCTGGTCAGCTACACCGATACCGTCGGCCGCATCCTGCGGGTCAACCGCGCGTTCGTGCAGGTCAGTGGCTTCAGCGAAGCCGAGCTCGTCGGGCAGTCGCACAACATCGTGCGCCACCCGGACATGCCGCAGGCACTGTTCGCCGACCTCTGGAAGACCCTGCTGGCCGGTCGTCCCTGGAGCGGGGTGATCAAGAACCGCTGCAAGAACGGCGACCACTACTGGGTGGCCGCCAACGTCACGCCCGTGCACGAGCATGGCCGCGTCGTCGGGTTCATGTCGGTGCGCCGGAAGCCATCGCGCAAGGCGGTGCAGGCAGCCGAGCGCCTGCATGCGGTGTTGGCGGGTCCGCGGGCCGCGAGCGTACGGTTCGAGGCCGGTGCCGCATCCATCGGACGGCGACTGCGCGACCTCAACCCGCTCTGGCGCCTGAGCCTGCGCCAACGGCTGGTGCTGGCCGCGACGGGCGTGGCCGTGCTTGGCCTGGCGCTGGTGTTCATGGGCAGCGCCGGCGTGCCGCCGACGTGGTTGTACGCGCTGGTTGGCTTCAGCGGCGCATTCGCGCTGTACAGCGCGTGGTGGTTGTCGCACGACGTGGTCGACCGGCTCGAGCAGGCCGTCCTGCAGTTCCAGCGGATCAGCGGTGGCGACTTCGAAGACGACATCGCCGCGACACGTGACGACGAGGTCGGCCGCGTCTTCCAGGGACTGAAGTCGATGCAGATCCGCCTGGGCTACGAGGTGCAGGAGCAGATCCTCGCCGGGCGGACCGGCGCGCGCATCCGCCAGGCACTGGATGCCACGCGCGCCGGCTGCATCGTCGCCAATGAGGACCTGGTGGTGGCGCTGGCGAACCCTGCGGCCATGGCCATGCTCGAGCGCGCGCACGAGGGCACCGCCGACGCGCTGCAGCAAGTGCGGGGCGGCCAGCTGGCCGGCAGCGACCTGCACGCGCTGCTGCAGGGCACCGGCCTGCACCGGGAGAAGATCATGCGGCTGCGGGAGAGCACGCTGCGCCGCCTGTGTCTCGGTGGATGCACCTTCGACGTCACGATCGCCCCGGTGCTGGACGGCGACGGCACCCAGATCGGCGTGGTGACCGAGTGGGAGGACCGCACGGTCGAGCTGCGCATGGAAGACGAAGTGGCCGCGGTGCTCAAGGCGGCCGCCGCCGGTGACTTCGGCAACCGGATCCGCACCGACGACAAGGAGGGCTTCCTGCGGCTGCTGGCGGAGCGTGTCGACGAGCTGCTGGACTCGGTGCGCCAGAGCCTGGATGCCATGCAATCGGTACTGGGCCCGCTGGCCGAGGGCGACCTCACCCGCCGCATCGATGCCGACCTGCAAGGCATCTTCGGCGAGATGAAGGACAGCACCAACCGCACCGTCGACCGGCTCTCGGGCATCGTCGCCACCATCCAGCAAGGCACGCGGGCGATCGACTCCGCCGCTGGCGAGATCGCCGCCGGCAACAACGACCTCTCGCGCCGTACCGAGCAGCAGGCCGCGTCGCTGGAAGAGACTGCCTCGTCGATGGAGGAACTCACCTCCACCGTGCGCCAGAACGCCGACAACGCCCGCCAGGCCAACCAGCTGGCGATCGGCGCGGCCGACGTTGCCGGCAAGGGCGGCGAAGTGGTCGGGCGCGTGGTCAACACGATGACCGAGATCAACGAGTCCTCACGCAAGATCGTCGACATCATCAGCGTGATCGACGGCATCGCCTTCCAGACCAACATCCTGGCGCTGAACGCCGCCGTCGAGGCCGCACGTGCCGGCGAACAGGGCCGCGGTTTCGCGGTGGTCGCCTCCGAGGTGCGCTCGCTGGCGCAGCGCTCGGCCGGTGCCGCCAAGGAGATCAAGGGGCTGATCGACAACTCGGTGGAGAAGGTCCAGAACGGCAGCCAGCTGGTCGACCAGGCCGGTCGGACCATGGAGGAGATCGTCGAGAGCGTGAAGCGTGTCACCGCGATCATCGCCGACATCAGTGCCGCGTCCGAAGAGCAGAGCAGCGGTATCGAGCAGGTCAGCCAGGTCATCCTGCACATGGACGAAGGCACCCAGCAGAACGCCGCGCTGGTGGAAGAAGCCACCGCCGCCGTCCGCTCGCTGGAACAGCAGTCCGCGAGCCTTGTCCAGACCGTGGCGGCGTTCAGATTGGACGCCACCTCGTCAAGCCGTCCAGCTGCCCCAGTGAGCGCCGTTCGTCCGCTGCGTCCCGTATCGCCGCTGGCGCACAGACCGGCTGCGCCCAAGGCGATCCGCAAGGCGCCCGTCCTCGAAACGGTCGGCGGTGAAGCGGAGTGGCAGGAGTTCTAGGCGCCGACCTCAGTCTGCGATGACCGGGAGGTACCCGGGCACCTCAAGGCCACCAGCCGGTGGCCGATAACGGGGATGGAGCAACCGGCTGCCACTGTCCGGCGCCCCTGCCCTTGGCCGCACCGTTTCGACCGCCGGAACCAGAACATGTTCATACCTGTGAATGTCCCCACCCTTCGTCCCTCGCCCGCAATCGGCCGGGCCCGGAGCGATTGCCGTGGGTGACGCATTGGTGGTCGACGAAGCAGGTAGCGAGGCGCGCCAAGGCGATGCGCGGACGCGCGAGTTCGAGTTCAATGACCGCGACTTCCGCCGGATCGCGGCACTGATCCATGCCCGTGCCGGCATCAACCTGAGCCCGCACAAGCGGGACATGGTCTACAGCCGGCTTGCCCGGCGTGTGCGGGCCTTCGGGCTGCACCGCTTCTCCGACTACCTCGATGCGCTGGAGAACGGCGACGGCGAGGAGTGGCAGGACTTCACCAACGCGCTGACCACCAACCTGACCTCGTTCTTCCGCGAGGCCCATCACTTCGATGCGCTCGCCGAGCACCTGGTCGCCGCATATGAAGGCCGCGCCGATCGTCGTGCGCCGCTCAAGATCTGGTGCTGCGCCGCCTCCACCGGCGAGGAGCCCTACTCGATCGCGATCACCGCCTGCGAGGCCTTCGGGACGCTCACCCCGCCCGTGCGCATCCTTGGCACCGACATCGACACCCAGGTGCTGGAAACCGCCGCGCGCGGTGTCTACGCAGTCGAGCGGATCGAGGACCTGTCGGCCACGCGCAGGCAAACGTATTTCCAGCGCGGCAGTGGCCCCAATGCGGGGATGTGCCGGGTCCGCAAGGAACTGCAGTCCCTGCTGGCGTTCCGGCAGCTGAACCTGCTCGACGACGACTACCGCCTGCAGGGCGGCTTCACCGCCGTGTTCTGCCGCAACGTGATGATCTATTTCGACAAGCCGACGCAGTACCGGGTGCTGTCCCGGATCGCACCGCTGCTCGGCCCCGGCGGCGTGATGTACGCCGGCCACTCCGAGAGCTTTACCCATGCGCAGGACCTCGTCGTCTCCTGCGGACGCACCACCTATCGTGCCTGCAGTGCGGGTGCACCGGCATGAACGCAGTCACCGCACCGGCCGAACCCGGCCTCTACTACGACAGCGTGCTACAGACCCCCGCGATCCGCCTGTTGCCGGCCGAGTACCGCGTCAGCGCGGAACCGCTGGCGCTGGTGACCCTGCTGGGCTCCTGCGTGGCGGCGTGCATTTACGATCCGATGCTTGGCATCGGCGGCATGAACCACTTCATGCTGCCGGGCACCTCCGACAACACCCGCTCCCCGAGCGGCGTTCCCGACATCAGCGCCCGATACGGTGCGCATGCGATGGAACTGGTGATCAACGACCTGCTCAAGCGCGGCGCGCGGCGCAGCCGGCTGCAGGCCAAGGTGTTCGGCGGCGGCAACGTGCTCAGCGGGTTCCATACCGATCCCATCGGCACCCGCAATGCGCGGTTCGTGCTGGAGTACCTGTCCGCCGAGGGCATCCAGGTGGTCGCCCAGGACCTGGGCGATACGCAACCGCGCAAGGTGTGCTTCTTCGTCCAGAGCGGCCGCACCCTGGTGCGTCGCCTGCCGTCCACGCGCGACGACGAGATCGTGCGGGCCGAGCGCGCCTACTACGGCACGCTCACCCGCGAGCCGGTTTCCGGCGGAGTCGAGTTGTTCTGACATGGGCAGCATTTCCCCGGGACCCCCGTCCCGCTCCCACCCCGTCCGGGTCCTGATCGTCGACGACTCCGCCACCATGCGACGCCTGGTGAGCGGCCTGCTCGAAGCCGACCCCCTCATCGAAGTGGTCGGTACCGCCGCCGATCCCTACATCGCCCGCGACAAGATCAAGAAGCTGGCACCGGACGTGCTCACGCTGGACGTGGAGATGCCGCGCATGGACGGCGTCAGCTTCCTGCGCAACCTGATGCGCCTGCGGCCGATGCCGGTGGTGATGGTGTCTTCGCTGACCGAACAGGGTGCGGGCGTGACACTGGACGCGCTGGCAGCGGGCGCGGTGGACTTCGTCGCCAAACCGCGGGTCGACGTGGAGGGCGGGCTCGAAGCATACGGCGTGGAGCTGCGCACCAAGATCCACAACGCCGCATCGACACCGGTGGCGCGGCTTGCAGAGACCGTCGCACATCCGCCCCGCGGCAACCTGTCGGAGCTGCTCGATCCGCGCCGCAACGCGCGCCGGGTGCTGGCCATTGGCGCCTCGACCGGCGGTACCGAAGCGATCCGCCAGGTGTTGTCGGTGCTTCCCGCCGGCTGCCCACCGGTGGTGATTGCCCAGCACATCCCCGCCGCCTTCAGCACCGCCTTCGCCGAGCGGCTGGACCGCTACAGCGCCCTGTCGGTGCAGGAGGCCGGAACCGACCAGCCACTGCTGCCCGGGCAGGCCTGGGTGGCCCCGGGTGGGCGCCAGTTGCGCGTCTATCGCAATGGAAGTGGCTGGCGCTGCAGGACTACCACCGAAAGTTCCGAGAACGGCCACAAGCCGAGCGTCGACATCATGTTCGAGTCGATGGCCGAACACGTGGGCCGGGATGGCAGCGCCGCGCTGCTGACCGGCATGGGCAGCGACGGCGCCCGCGGCATGTTGCGCGTGCGCGATGCGGGCGGTTTCACCGTCGCCCAGGACCAGCCCAGCAGCGTGGTCTGGGGCATGCCGCGCGCGGCGGTGTCGCTTGGCGCAGCACGCGAGGTGGTGCCACTGGACCACATCGCCGAGCGCCTGATCGGCGGCGGCGAAAACGGACGCTGATCACGCCTTGCACCACCCCGGACCTAAAGCACGCGGACCGGCTGCCGATACCTCACATAGACCGCCCCCGACGAGAGCAGCGATGGATTCCCGAGTAGTAGTACGCCTTGCAGCGCCCGTGGCACTCACCATCCTAGTACTGGCCGCGCAGCTGCTCGGCTGGCCGACCGCCGCCACGCTTGGCGCCACCGTCGCGATGGTCGCGGCCTGGCTGGTATTCGCGTGGTACGCCTATCGACCCGGCAACGGCACCGTGGTGCGTGAGCAGACCAAGCTGTTGAACGAGCTTCGCACCTTCGTCAATTCCGAGATCCACGGTTCGCGTACGGAAATCGAGCGCACCCGCGAGCTGATCCGCGAATCCGTCGGCAAGCTGGGCGGCAGCTTCGAGGCGGTGAACCGCAAGTCGCGCCAGCAGAGCGAGATCGTCACCCGCATCATCAACCGCACCGGCGAAGACGGCGGCATGGACGTGCACCAGTTCGCGCTGCAGGCCAGCCAGAAGATGGAGCAGCTGGTCGAGGCGCTGGAAGAGGTCAGCGGCCAGAGCGGCAACACCGTGACCCACATCGACGCGATGGCCGAGCACCTGGACGGCATCTTCGCGCTGCTCGAGGACGTGAAGTCGATTGCCGACCAGACCAACCTGCTGGCGCTGAACGCCGCCATCGAAGCGGCCCGTGCCGGCGAGGCGGGTCGCGGATTCGCGGTCGTCGCCGACGAGGTACGCAACCTGTCCGAGCGCTCCACCGCGTTCAACGAGCAGATCCGCAAGCTCGCCCACAGCTCCAAGGACGCGATCGCCAAGGTCCGCGACACCGTCACCCGGATGGCCTCGCGCGACCTGGACCGCTCCCGCGGTGCACGGGTCGAGGCGGCGGCGATGCTGGAGCGCGTCGACGGCATGAACCGCGGGCTCGGCAACGGCATGCGCGAGATCGCCGAGTGCGGCCGCGCCATCGACGGCTCCGTGGCCGAAGCCGTGCGATCGCTGCAGTTCGAGGACATCGCCACCCAGGCGCTGGGCGCGGCGACGCTCCACCTGGAGCGGCTGGGCGAGATCAACCGCGAGGCCACCGCCCTGCAGGAGTTGCTGCAGCGCGGCCACCACGACGGCGAGATGCAGCGGGCCCTGACGCAACTGCTGCAGCGGATCGCCCAGATGCGCGGCGAATGGGAGCGGCCGCCGCACAAACCGGTGATGCAGCAGTCGATGGATGCCGGCAGCGTCGAGCTCTTCTGAACCACACGCCCGGCACCCCCGGAACACAAGGCCCCGCCAGCAGCGGGGCCTTTTCCGTTCAGCAACATGATGCCGCGGCCGGGCCGGCTGACCGGAAACTGTGCGGGTCGTCATCGCCCCCAGACCCGCGCCGAAGCACACTGCGCGCATGGCGTCCGACATCCCCGACAGCCCCGCCCTCGCCCGTTCACCGGTATTCCGCGGCCGCAGGCCCCTCGCGGTGCTGGCGCTCGTGCTGGCGTTGCTCGCGGCGTTCGCCATCGCATGGTTCGAGCTCCCCGCGCTGGCATCCGCCGGCGTGGCGTTGGCGGTACTGGCCGGGATTGCGATCGGCTACGTCCTGGCGCGCGACAACGAGGGCGCCGCGGACCTGTCCCGCCACGAGCAGGACCTGACCCGACAGCGCGAGGAGCTGCGGGCATTGGCGCGCCGCATCATCACCCTGCAGGAAGACGAGCGGAGCGCGCTCTCCAGGGAGCTGCACGACGACATCGGACAGGACATCACCGCAATCAAGCTCTCGACGATGGCGCTGGCCGACGAAGATCCGGTGCGCCGAGGCGCGACGATCGCCGAGATCGGTCGCATCGCCGACGACACCGTAGTGAAGCTGCGCAACATCTCGCTGTTGCTGCGCCCGCCGCAGCTGGACGCGCTGGGGCTGGAATCTGCACTGCGCTGGCAGTCGGGCGTCCTGCTGCGCAGCGGAGGGCCGCGGCTCGATCTGCAACTGGCCGCCCTGCCCCATCGACCCGACCCGGCAGTGGAGGTTGCCTGCTTCCGCATCGCACAGGAGGCACTGACCAACGCGCTGCGCCACTCCGGTGCGGAGAACGTGGTGCTGACACTGGCCTGCGACGGCCGCCTGCTTCACCTCGAGGTGGAGGACGACGGGCGCGGCTTCGACCATGGACGCACCCATGGCCTGGGCATGGTCACCATGCGCGAGCGGGCCCAGCAGCTGGGCGGCCTGCTGGAGGTCGATACCCGCATGGGTGCCGGCACCTGCGTGCGGGCAAGGCTGCCGATGCAGGCCGCCGCGACCGGATCAGGCGTGGTTGACGCCCACTGACCTGCGCCATGCCGCAAGCAGCACCGCGGTGGCGGCCGCCACGTTGAGGCTTTCCACTGCGCCGGTACCGGGGATCGACAGGCGGTCATCGCATGCCGCTGCGAATCCGCGATCCATGCCCTCGCCTTCGGCCCCCATCACGTAGACCAGCCGCTCCGGCAGCGGGGCGGAGAACAGGTCCCTGCCGCCTTCGACCAGCGTCGCCGCCAGGGTGAATCCTGCGCCCCGCAGCTGCCCGGCAGCTTCTTCCGCTTCCGGCAGGCGCACCAGCCTCACCGCCTCGGCACCGCCCTCGGCCACGCGCGCGGCGGCACCGGACAGTGCCAGCGTGGAGTCCGGTGGCAACAGGATCGCCTGCGCGCCGAAGTGCGCGGCCGACCGCAGGATGGCGCCGAAGTTGTGTGGATTGCCGACGCCGTCGAGCCAGATCGCGCAGCAATCGCCGCCGCCCACCTCGGCCAGCCAGTCGGCCAACGCCATCGGCTCCTCGCGCAGCACGTCGGCCACCACGCCCTCGTGGTGCGAACTCGCCGCGAGCTTGCGCAGGTCTTCCTCGCCCACCACCCGATAGCCCACCCGGTTCGCTGCGCACCACTTCAACAGTGGTTGCAGGGTGGGGATGCGGGACTCGGCGAGGTACAGCTTGCGGATGGCGGCGGGACGGCGGGCGAACACCGCCTGCACGGCGTTCAGCCCATGCAGGCGCAGCTCGCGCGCCCCCGTCGATTCGGCGGGAGACGTCGACGCAGAGCGCGCTGTATTCCACGGCGCATCGCGCCCGCCACCCGACGGCGGGCGTGCACCGCGGAAACGACCGTAGGGATCAGCCGTCATCTTTGCCCGGCCGCAGGACGGATGCATCGGGATCGGGCAGGACCGGCTCGAGGCCATCCTGCCGGCGCAGCCAGAACCGCGCGTTCTTGATGCCCAGCGCTTCGGGATCGAAAGTGAAGTCCTCCACGCCCGACTGCTTCTGCGCCTCGTAGTCCCGCAGTGCCGCCAGCGCCGGCTTCTGCAGGATCAGGATCGCGATGAGGTTCAACCAGGCCATCAGGCCCACGCCGATGTCGCCCAGCGTCCACGCCATGCCCGAACTGCGCACCGCGCCGAAGGTCACCGCCGCCAGCAGCACGATGCGCAGCACGAAGATCAACCATGGACGATGCACCTTGCGGTTGATGTAGGCCACGTTGGTCTCGGCCATGTAGTAGTAGGCGAGCGTGGTGGTGAAGGCGAAGAACAGCAGCGCGATGGCGACGAAGCCCGCGCCGTAGCCGGGCAGCACCGATTCCACCGCGTTCTGGGCAAAGCCCGGACCGGCCTCGATCCCCGGCAGCGCCTCGGCCAGCATCTCCCCGCCGATGCCGACCACGTTGTACATGCCGGTGGAGAGGATCATGAAGGCCGTGGCCGAGCACACCAGCAACGTGTCCACGTAGACCGAGAACGCCTGCACGTAGCCCTGCTGGGCCGGGTGGGCCACCTCGGCGGCCGCGGCCGCGTGCGGACCGGTGCCCTGCCCTGCCTCGTTGGAATAGATGCCGCGCTTGACGCCCCACTCCACCGCCAGCCCGAGCATCGCACCGAAGCCTGCATGCAGGCCGAACGCGCTCTCGAACACCAGCATGAACATCGCCGGCAGCTGCTCGTAGTTGAGGAACATGATCACCAGCGCGACCAGCATGTAGGCGAGCGCCATGAATGGCACCACCACCTCGGCAAACTTGGCGATGCGCTTGACGCCACCGAAGATGATGAAGCCCAGCGCCACCACCACCACCGCGGCGGTCATTGCCGGGGGCGTGCCGAAGGCGTTGGTCATGCCCTGGGCGATGCCGTTGGCCTGCACGCCGGGCAGCAGGAAACCGGTGGCGACGATGGTGACGGCGGCGAACAGCCACGCGTACCACTTCTGGCCCATCGCCTTCTCGATGTAGTACGCCGGACCACCGCGGTAGCGCCCCTGGTCGTCCTTCTCCTTGTAGATCTGGGCGAGCGTGGACTCGACGTAGGCGGTGGAGGCACCCAGGAAGGCCATGACCCACATCCAGAACACCGCACCGGGCCCGCCGAAGGCGATGGCCGTGGCGACGCCGGCGATGTTGCCGATGCCGATGCGGCCCGACAGCGAGATCGCCAGGGCCTGGAACGAGGACACGCCCGCCGCCGAGCTGGTGTTGGTCAGCATCAGGCGGATCATTTCGCGGAAGCCGCGCACCTGCATGAAGCGCGTGCGGATGGAGAAGTACAGGCCGGCACCCAGGCACAGCACGATCAGTGCGCGGCTCCAGATGATGTTGTTGAGTCCATTGATCAGGTCTTCCACGTGGCGCTGTCCCCTGGGCTTGGGCCGCCGGCTCGCCCGGCGGCAAGACCGCACCATAACCGGATTCGGCAGGGGCGAAAATCCGCCCCCGTCCGCCCCCCGGGGACTCAGGCGTGGCCGCCGACCTCGGGGGCCTCCGCTTCCAGCCGGTCCAGCTCCTGCGATACCGCATGCGGAGAGCGGGTGAATCGCGCCAGCAGCACGTAGAACGCCGGGACCACGAACAACGACAGCAGGGTCGAGAACGACACGCCGAAGATCACCACCACGCCGATGGTCGCGCGGCTGGCCGAACCCGGCCCGCCGGCCAGCACCAGCGGCAGCGCGCCCATGACCGTGGCGATCGAGGTCATCAGGATCGGCCGCAGGCGCACTCCGGCAGACTCCACGATGGCCTGGTGGATGCTGCGCCCCTCGTCACGCAACTGGTTCGCGAACTCCACGATCAGGATGCCGTTCTTCGCCGCCAGGCCCACCAGCATCACGATGCCGATCTGGCTGAACAGGTTGAGGCTGCTGCCCGTCACCGCCAGGCCGATCAGCGCGCCGAGCACGCCCAGCGGTACGGTCAGCATGATCACGAACGGGTGGATGAAGCTCTCGAACTGCGCGGCAAGCACCAGGTAGACCACCAGCAGCGCCATTGCGAACGTCAGCAACACCGCGCCGCCGGCCTTCTGGTACTCGCGCGATTCGCCCTTCCAGTCGATCTGCGCGTACTCCGGCAGCTCGGTGTCGACCACGCCCTGCAGGAACTCGAGCGCCTCGCCCATGGTGTAGCCCGGCGCCAGGCCGGCGGTGATGGTGATGGCACGCAGGCGGTTGAAGCGGTTGAGGCTGCCGGCTTCGGCCAGCTCGGTGAGGGTGACCAGGTTGGACAGCTGCACCAGCTCGCCGCTGCTCGAGCGCACGCGGATCGCGTCGAGGTCGGCGGGCGAAGCGCGGTTCTCGCGGTCGGCCTGCACGATGACGTCGTATTCCTCACCCTCCTGCACGAAGGTGGTGACCCGCCGGCTGCCCATCATCGTTTCCAGTGCCTGGCCGATGTCGGTGACGCTGACGCCCAGGTCGGCTGCCCGCTGGCGGTTGATCTGGACGCGCATCTGCGGACGCGTTTCCTTGTAGTCCGAGTCCACCGAGAACAGGCCCGGGTTCTCCTCCATGCGCTGGATCATGATGTCGCGCCACTGGGCGATCTCGGCATATTCCGGGCCGCCGAGCACGATCTGGATCGGCTGGCCACGGCTGCCGACCAGGCCACCACCGACGCGCGGGTTGGCGCGCACGCCGGTCAGTGCGTTCAGATCCTCGCGCAGGGAATCGGCCACTTCGCTGGTGTGCATCTCCCGCTGGTCCCAGTCCTGCAGGAACACGATGACGTTGCCGGTGTGCATCTCCTCGCTCGCACCCCAGCCACCCGGCACGCGGGTGTTGTAGCGGCGGATGGCCTCGTCCTCGCCGCTGTGGCGGGCGAACACTTCCTCGACCTGCTTGATCTGCTCGACGGTGTAGTCGAAACCCGCACCTTCCGGGCCTTCGATGGACACGAAGAAAGCGCCACGGTCTTCGGCAGGTGCCAGCTCGGACGGCACCAGCTTGACGAGGGCGTAGCTCGCCGCGACAGCCGCCAGCATCAGCACCACGAACAACCAGGTCCTGTCGACATGGCGGTCCAGCACGCTCCGGTACCCGCGCCCGACGCGGTCCAGGCCGCTGTTGACCCAGCGATGCACGCGCGTGGTCTTCTCCTCGCTGTGCGGGCGCAACAGTTTGGAGGACATCATCGGGGTCAGCGTCAGCGCGACGAAAGCGGAGATCGCGACCGCGCCGGCCAGCGCGACCGACAACTCGCGGAACAGGCGGCCGGTGTTGCCTTCCATGAAGCCGACCGGCAGGAACACCGCCACCAGCACGGTGGTGGTGGCGATCACCGCGAAAGCCACCTGCTTGGTGCCGCGGTTGGCGGCGACCAGTCGCGGCTCGCCCAGGTCGGCGCGACGCTGGATGTTCTCCAGCACCACGATGGCATCGTCGACCACCAGGCCGATCGACAGCACCAGCGCCAGCAGCGTGAGCAGGTTGATCGAGTAGCCGAACGCGTACAGCGGGATGAAGGCCGCCACCAGGCACACCGGCACCGTCAGCGCCGGGATCAGCGCGGCGCGGAAGCTGCCCAGGAACAGCCAGATCACCAGCAGCACCAGGGCGATGGCTTCGGCGAGTGTCCAGTAGACGCGCTTGATGGAAGCGTCGATGAACACCGTATCGTCGTAGGCGACGAAGATGTTCATGCCTTCCGGCAGGGTCTTCTGGATCTGCTCGGCTTCCGCGCGCGCGGCCCGGGTCACATCCAGCGCATTGGCGGTGGATGTCTTGACGATGCCCAGGCCGATGTTGGGCTGGCCGTTGCTGCGGTAGTAGGCGCGGCGTTCGGCCGATGCCAGCTCGACCCGGGCGACATCGCCCAGGCGCACCACGTAACCGTCCTCGCCCTCCACCAGCGGGATTTCGGCGAAGTCGGCCGCATCTTCATACTCGCGGGCGAGCCGCAGGGTGAAGTCGCGGGTACCGGACTCGATGCGGCCGGCGGGCAGCTCGACATTCTCCGCTCTCAGGGCGCTCTCGACGTCGCTGACGGCAATGTTGCGCGCGGCCATCGCGGCATTGTCGAGCCAGATCCGCATGGCATAGCGTTGGCGCCCGCCGATGCGGACCTGGGCCACGCCGTCCAGGCTGGAGAGCCGGTCGACGATGTAGCGGTCGGCGTAGTCCGACAGCTGCAGCGTGTCCATGCCTTCCGCGCTCATGTTGAGCCAGATGACGGTGTCCGAATCGCTGTCGGCCTTCTCGACCTCGGGCGAATCGGCCTCGTCGGGCATGCGGTCGGCGACGTCGCTGATCGCATCGCGCACGTCGTTCGCGGCCGCCTCGATGTCGCGTTCGAGGGTGAATTCGATGGTTACCGCCGAGCGCCCGTTGACGCTGCGCGACTGGATGGTCTCGATGCCCTCGATGCCCGACAGCGCGTCCTCCAGCACCTGGGTGACGCGGGTCTCCACCACCGCGGCCGAGGCACCGGGGTAGTTGACGTCGACCGAGACGATCGGCGGGTCGATGGCGGGCAGTTCGCGCAGGGTCAGGCGCGAGAACGCCATGATGCCGAGCACGATGAGCAGCAGGCTCATCACCGTGGCCGCGACCGGCCGGCGGATGGAGAGGTCGGAGATGATCATTCGGCGTCGGGCCCGGCACTGCCGCTGCCAGCCGCCTCGACGGTCTCGCCGGCAGCCGTTCCGTCATCCGCCACCCGGCCGCGCCGGCCGGCATCGTCGATAGCCGATCCGGGCCTGAGCTTGCCCGTCCCGTCCACTACGATGCGGTCGCCGGGCTCCAGCCCCGAGACGACCTCCGCCACGCCTTCCCGGCGCTCGCCGACCTGCACGTCCGCACGCTCGACCGTCTCGTCCTCGCGCACGCGGAACACGTAGGAGCTGTTGCCGACCTGGACGATGGCAATCTCCGGCACCAGCAGCGCCTCGCGCTCCGGGCGGATCAGGGTGACCTGCAGCAGCATGCCCGGACGCAGGGCGCCGTCGGGATTGGGGAAGTCACCGCGCACGGCGACGGATCGCGTGGAGGGATCGATGCGGGAGGTCACCGTCTCCACCGTGCCCTCGAACACCCGGCCCGGCCACGCAGCGCTGGTGGCGGTGAGCGTTTGGCCGGCCGCGACGTGCGACAGGCTCGACTCGGGCACGTTGAAGTCCACGTACATGCGGGAGGTGTCGTCCAGCGTGGCGATGGCCGTACCCGGCGTCACCAGCGCACCCGGGCTGACCTGGCGCAGCCCCAGCACGCCGGAGAACGGCGCGCGGATGACCCGGTCGCCGAGTTGGGCGCGAATCTGCCCGACTCGGGCGTTGGCGGCATCGCGCATGGCCCGCTGGCTGTCGAGGGTGGAGCGCGCGATCAACTGCTGGCCGGCAAGCTCGGCCTGGCGCCGGTAGAGCTGGTCGGCTTCGTTGGCCGCCGCCTGCGCTTCCTGCAGGGAGGCACGCTGCTGCGTGCCGCTGAGCGTCACCAACGGCGCCCCGGCCTCGACCTCGTCGCCGCTGTCGAAGTGCACCTTCTCGACGGTCTCGGTGACCTTGGCGGTGACCACCACCGATTCGCGTGCACTGACGGTGCCCAGTCCGCGCACCGTGTCGCTCCATGGCTGCATCGACACCACCTGGGTGGTCACGGCCGCTGCGCTCTCGCCGCCACGCTCCGGGGCTTCACCGCCGCACGCTGCCAGGGCCAGCGTGATCATCAGGACGAAGGCGCGGCGGGCGTGGAGGTGCATGCGTTCTGGGCTCCGGAAGCGAATCGGCGATGGTACCGAGGAGGAGGTAACGGCCGCGTGGGCCATTGGTTGACCGCGGAAGCGCGCCTGGGCGCGGATCAGGGCTTTGCGGGGCGAAAGCGCCAACCTCACGGGATGTTCCGGCCGGTATGGCAAAGTTCCACACCCATTTCGCGTACCCGCCGGGAGGTCGCATGATCCACGACAGCATCCTCGAGACCATCGGCCGCACGCCGGTGGTGCGCCTCCAGCGGCTCGCACCCCAGGGCGTGCAGCTGTACGGCAAAGTCGAGTCGTTCAACCCCGGGGGTTCGGTAAAGGATCGCTTGGCCCTGGCGATCATCCTCGATGCCGAAAAACGCGGGGCATTGAAGCCGGGGGACACCGTGGTCGAAGCCACTTCCGGCAATACGGGCGTGGCCCTGGCCATGGTCTGCGCCGCCCGTGGCTACGGCTTCGTGGCGGTGATGACCGAGACCTTCTCGATCGAGCGCCGCAAGCTGATGCGCGCCTACGGGGCGCGGGTCATCCTCACCCCGGCCGCCGAGCGCGGCACCGGCATGGTGCGCAGGGCCGCCGAGCTCGCCGAGAAGCACGGCTGGTTCCTGGCCAACCAGTTCGCCAACCCGGCGAACCCCGCCTTCCATCGCAATACCACCGCCGCCGAGATCCTGCAGGACTTCGCCGGGCGCCGGCTGGACCACTTCGTCAGCGGCTGGGGCACCGGCGGCACCGTCACCGGCGTCGGCGAAGTGCTGAAGCTGGCACGCCCGCAGGTGGAGGTGGTCGCGTGCGAGCCGGCAGGCGCTTCGTTGCTGGCCGGCAAGGACTGGACTCCGCACAAGATCCAGGGCTGGACCCCGGACTTCGTACCCGAGGTGCTCAACCGCGACGTGGTGGACCGGATCCTGCCGGTCGATGAAACCCTCGCCCGCGACACCGCCCGCCGGCTGGCAGCGGAGGAAGGCATCTTCGCCGGCATCTCCGCCGGCGCCACGGTGGCCGCCGCGCTTGAAGTCGCGCGCTCGGCCGCGGATGGCGCCGTGATACTGGCGATGCTGCCCGACACCGGCGAACGCTACCTCAGCACCTTCCTGCTGGAGGATGTGCCTGAAGGTTCCGACGACGAGTGGCTGGCGGGACTGCCGTAACCGGCGAGGCCTGCCGGCCGCTGCCAAGGCGATAGCGTTCGGCTACAAGTGCGAGAATCCCCGTCAGGCGGGCACCGCCCGCCCCTGTCATGGCCCCGCTGAGCGGGGTCGTTTCATCTAGGGACGCTCGTAACGCATGTTTGAGAACGCATTCAACAACATCGACCGCGCCATGCGGAACGATGAAGGCCTGGCGTCGGAGCTGGACTACGCCGAACAGACCTCCTGGCTGCTCTTCCTGAAGTACCTGGACGACATGGAGCACGAGTGGGCCGACGAGGCCGCGCTTGAGAACCGGCAGTACACGCCCATCCTGGAAGCCCCCTATCGATGGCAGGACTGGGCGGCACCGGAGCTGGATGGAAAGCCCGATCCCAACACCCTCACCGGCGCGGACCTGATCGAGTTCGTCAACGGCCAGCTGATCCCTTACCTCAAGTCGTTCCGCGAGGTGACGGAAGATGCCGATTCGCTGGAATACAAGATCGGCGAAGTGTTCTCCGAGATCTCCAACCGGTTCCGCTCCGGATATTCCCTGCGCGATGTCGTGGAAATCGTCGACACCCTCAACTTCGGCAGCAGCGATGCCAAGCACGAGCTGTCGGACCTGTACGAGACGCGCATCAAGCGCATGGGCAACGCCGGCCGCAACGGCGGCGAGTACTACACGCCGAGGCCATTGATCCGCGCCATGATCCAGGTGGTGCAGCCGAAGATCGGCGAGACCATTTATGACGGAGCCTGTGGATCGGCCGGCTTCCTTTGCGAAGCCTTCGAGTACCTCCGCCGAGGCGACCTGTCCTCCAGCGAGTGGGACACGCTGCAGACGAAAACCTTTTACGGGCAGGAGAAGAAATCGCTGGCCTACGTGCTGGGCGTGATGAACATGATCCTGCATGGCGTCGATGCGCCTTCCATCCGCCACACCAATACGCTCGCCGAGAACGTGATGGACATTCAGCAGAAGGACCGCCACGACATCGTGCTGGCGAATCCTCCCTTTGGAGGTGGCGAGCGCAAGGAAGTGCAGCAGAACTTCTCGATCAAGTCCGGCGAGACCGCCTACCTGTTCCTGCAGCACTTCATCCGCAAGCTCAAGGCCGGCGGGCGTGGCGCGGTGGTGATCAAGAACACCTTCCTCAGCAACACCGACAACGCCAGCGTCGCCCTGCGCAAGGAACTGCTGGAAAGCTGCAACCTGCACACCGTGCTCGACTGCCCGAGCGGCACGTTCCAGGGCGCGGGGGTCAAGACCGTGGTGCTGTTTTTCGACAAGGGCGCGCCGACGCGCAAGGTCTGGTACTACCAGCTCGATCCGGGTCGCAGCATGGGCAAGACCAATCCGCTCAATGACGAAGATCTGGCCGAGTTCGTGGCCCTGCAGCCGGATAAGGTCGACAGCGCGAAGAGCTGGACAGTGACAACGGACGCCATCGACAAGGCGACTTGGGATCTGTCGGTCCGGAACCCGAATGCGCCCGAGGAAGCGCCGCTGCGCAGCCCCGAGCAGATCATCGACGACATGCTGGCGCGCGATACCGAGACGGCGGCGATTCTGCAAGAAATTCGGGGGATGTTGTGAGCCCCCAGCTTCAACGTCGATCGAAGTCCGAGTGGCCCTCTCGGCGACTGGGTTCTCTCTGCGAGGTGATTGCTGGGCAGTCTCCGAGCAGTTCGTCGTACAACGGGGCAGGCGCAGGGTTGCCGTTTTATCAAGGTAAGAAGGAGTTTACCGAGCGCTTTCTTGGCACGCCGACGGTATGGACGAGCGAGGTCACGAAGCGGGCGATACCGAGAGACATTGTCATGTCTGTTCGTGCGCCAGTCGGACCAATCAACGAAGTGGTGGAAGAGATCTGCATCGGTCGCGGACTCGCAGCAATCCGGGCAGGCAAGGAGCTCGATCGGAATTTTCTTTGGTACGTGCTTCTATGGATGCAGCCGACTATCTCCGGGAACGCGGGAGCCGTTTTCCCCTCAATCAACAAGAACCAGGTCGAGTCGCTGCTTGTCCCGTGCCCAACGATGGACGAGCAGAAGCGGATCGTCGCGGTGCTCGATCAGGCCTTCGCCGGCCTTGATCTCGCCCGCGCCCATGCCGAGGCCAATCTGGCGGATGCGGAGCATCTATTTAATGCGCTCGTCTCAGAAAAGTTCTCGATCCGGCACTCATGGCATCGGGCGGATCTCGCTTCCCGGGTGAAGTTTGTCGACTACCGGGGAAGAACGCCTCCGAAGAGCGATTCCGGCATTCGATTGATTACCGCGAAGAACGTGCGAATGGGATTCGTGAAGGAGGATCCCGCGGAATTCGTGCCGGAAGATGTCTACGAATCATGGATGACGCGCGGCATCCCAAGGCGCGGCGATGTTCTGTTCACAACGGAGGCGCCGCTGGCTAACGTTGCCCAGCTTGGCACGGATGAGAAGGTCGTTTTGGGTCAACGGCTTATCACCATGCAGACGAATCCGGCCGAAATTGATCCGGCTTTTCTGAAGTGGTCGCTTCTATCACCGCAGATGCAGAAGGACATCCGCGAGAAAGGGACAGGAGCCACGGTTCTCGGGATCAAGGCAAGCCTGCTCAAGAAAATTCCGATCTACATACCTCCTGAGCCGCGAGACCAGAAAAGAATCGCGCAAGAGTGCGACGCTGCCTTCACCACACGGGATCAGCTGGTCATCAGCTATTCGCAGAAGATCGAGAGTATTGCCAGCCTCCGCCAATCCCTGCTCCAGCAAGGTTTCTCCGGCCAACTGACCTGACATCAGTAGCGTTGACCTGCCGTCGCCATGTGACACATATGTGCTACATTCTCCGCTGACGAATCCGTCCCGAGAGCGTGTCATGAGCACCACCACCATCCGCCTGCCCGACGAGCTGAAGGCCCGCATCGCCGATGCGGCGAAACGGGCCGGCACGACCTCCCACAACTTCATCCTTGAGGCGATCGCCGAGAAAGCCGATTCGGCCGAACGCCGGGCGGCGTTTCATGTCTTGGCGGACCAACGCTACGCCGACTTCCTCGAGTCCGGGAAGAGCATCCCGTGGGAGGAGGCGCGCAGCTACCTCAAGGATCGGCTCGCGGGGAAGCGTGTGAAGCAGCCGGTAGCCCGCAAGCTGGACCGGTGAGGGTGACGCGCATCCGACTCGCCTCCGGTGTGATCGACGATCTCGACCGCATCGTGGAGCACCTGCAATGCCATGAGATCGAAGGTGCCGAGGCGAGGGCGGGTGAAATCATCAGCGCATTCGATGTGCTCGCAGACAACCCGCTCATCGGCCGCCCCGCGGAAGACGACAAGCGCGAACTGCTCATCGGCCACAGCCCGCGCGGATACGTCGCGCTGTACCGATACCTGCCGGTGATCGATATAGTCCTGGTACTCGCCATTCGTGCGCAGCGTGAGGGGGGCTACGCGCGACCATGATCGAAACCGAAGCCGATACCCGCGCCAACCGCATCGATCCCGTCCTGCGTGATGCCGGCTGGGGCGTGGTGGAAGGTGCGCAGGTGCATCGCGAATTGATCTGCCCGGGCCGCATCCTGGCTGGCGGCGAACGCGGCGCGGCATTGTCGGCCGACTACGTGCTGAGCTACCGGGGCCGCAAGCTGGCGGTGGTCGAGGCCAAGCGTGCCGGGCTCGGGCATACCGGCGGCGTCGGCCAGGCCAAGGATTACGCCGGGCGGCTCCAAGCACGCTTCGGTTACTCGACCAATGGCATCGGCTGGTACGGCATCGACATGCAGACCGGCGCGGAGGGCGACATCGCGCTGCCGTTCCCGACCCCGGACGAACTCTGGGAACGCTGCTTTCCCGAGGGCAACGACTGGCGCGAGCGCTTCGGGGCGGTGCCGTTCGAGACCGGTGGCGGCAAGTGGCAACCGCGCTATTACCAGCACAACGCCATCACCGCGGTGCTCGAGGCGGTGGCACAGGGACGCGAGCGCATCCTGCTGACGCTGGCCACCGGCACCGGCAAGACCTCCATCGCCTTCCAACTCACATGGAAGCTGTTCCATGCCAAATGGAACCTCGGTCGTGAGCCGGTGCGCCGCCCGCGCATCCTGTTCCTGGCTGATCGCAACATCCTCGCCGACCAGGCCTACAACGCCTTCAGCGCGTTCCCTCCCGATACGTTGTGCCGGATCAGCCCGGAGGAGATCCGCAAGCTCGGCAAGATCCCGCGCAATGCGAGCGTGTTCTTCACCATCTTCCAGACCTTCATGACCGGTGATGGCCGCTTCACCTTCGAGGGTTACGAGCCGGACTTCTTCGACTTCATCGTCATCGACGAGTGCCACCGCGGCGGCGCGCGGGATGAAAGCACCTGGCGCGCGATCCTCGAGTACTTCAGCCCCGCTGTGCAGCTGGGCCTGACCGCTACCCCCAAGCGGGACGCCAACACCGATACCTACGCCTATTTCGGCGAGCCGGTGTACACATACGCGCTGAAGGAAGGCATTGGCGACGGCTTCCTGACGCCGTTCAAGGTGCGGCAGATGGCGTCGACGCTGGATACCTACCGGTTCTCCGACGAGGACGAGCTGGTGTCCGGTGAGATCGACCCGGACAAGGTGTATTCCGAAGCCGACTTCAACACGAAGCTGGTCATCGACCAGCGCGAGATCAGCCGCGTGCAGGAGTTCATGGACCAGATCGACCAGCGCCAGAAGACGCTGGTGTTCTGCGCCACCCAGGACCATGCGGCACGGGTGCGCAACTTCATCAACCAGGTGAAGGACGACCCGGACCCGCATTACTGCGAGCGCGTGACCGCCGACGACGGCAAGCTGGGCGAGCTGCACCTGCGCGAGTTCCAGGACAACGAGAAGACGCTGCCGACCATCCTGACCACCTCGCAGAAGCTGTCCACCGGCGTGGATGCCCGCAACGTGCGCAACATCGTGCTGCTGAGGCCGATCAAGTCGATGATCGAGTTCAAGCAGATCATCGGACGCGGCACCCGCACCTTCGACGGCAAGGACTACTTCACGATCTACGACTTCGTGAAGGCCTACGAGCATTTCAACGATCCCGAGTGGGATGGCGAACCGCTGCCGCCCGAAGCACCTCGTGCCCCCGGCTCACCACGTGAGGCGCCCGAGTACCCGGAAGGCCTTCCCGAACGGCCGGGGGGAACTGGTGAACCGCCCCCTCCGGAAAAGGTCGTGGTGCGGCTGGCCGACGGCAAGGAACGCAGGATCCACTACGTCGCGGCAACCACGTACTGGTGGCATGGCCGGATGATCACTGCCCAGGAGTTCATGAAACAGTTGTTCGGTGATCTCGGGGCAATGGTGGCCTCCGAAGACGAGTTGCGCGCGACCTGGAGCGATCCGGACCAGCGGGAGGCGTTTCTCCGGCAGTTGCAGGAGCGCGGCTACGATGCCGAGCGCCTTGACGACATGCGCCGCCTGATCGACGCGCCGAACAGTGACGTCTTCGACGTGCTGGCCTACGTGCGCTTCATGCTGGCGCCGCTTGCGCGCTCACAACGCGCCCGGGCCGCCCGCCAGAGTGGGCTGGACGGATATGAGCGGGAGATGCGCAGCTTTCTGGACTACGTGCTGGGCGCCTACGAGTTGCACGGCGTCGAGGAGCTGGCCCCGCGCAAGCTCGCGGACTTCCTGCGCATCCGCTATGGCGGCACCAACGACGCCAAGCGCCTGCTTGGCGGCGTAGAGCAGATCCGAGGGGCTTTCATCGACATCCAAGCGCACCTGTACCGTTCAGACGCGCGCGACAGGACAGACCGGGCCTGAAGAACCGCCTCTGCGGGAGCGGTTCCAGTTGGGATCCGGGGTCGTGGCGGGGTTTGGGACATCAGATCGCGGCTGAAGCCGCTCCTACAGGAACGCCGGCTCGAGGCCGGCGTTCTTTTGCATCGAACTGTTGGATTGGTGCGCTTACGCGGACTTCCACTGGCCGAGCGCCGCCAGGCCGTTGTCGCGGGCGCGGGCGAACACCGTGTCCTGCGCCTTGCCGACGTTGCCGACCAGGTCTTCCGACCACAGCTTCAGCGCGGCGGACTGCATGGCGCGACCGTAGGAGAAGGACAGCGGCCACGGCTTGGCGCCCATGCGGTTCATCGCGTCGAGGTGGGCGGTCGCGTCCTCGTCGGACTGGCCACCGGACAGGAACACGATGCCCGGCAGGGTTGCCGGCACGGTCGCCTTCAGGCACTGCAGGGTTGCCGCGGCAACCTCCTCGATCGAAGCCTTCTCGCCGCTGGTGGAACCCGGCAGCACCATCGAAGCCTTCAGGATCGTGCCTTCCAGCATCACGTTGTGCTCGTACAGCGAGGCGAAAAGAGAGCGCAGCGTGACTTCGGTGACCTCATAGCAGGTGTCGATGTCGTGGTTGCCGTCCATGATGACTTCCGGCTCGACCATCGGCACCAGGCCCTGCTCCTGGCACAGCGCCGCATAGCGGGCCAGCGCATGGGCGTTGGCATCGATGCAGGTGCCCGAGGGGGTGTCGTCGCTGATGTTGATCACCGCGCGCCACTTGGCGAAGCGGGCGCCGAGCTTGTAGTACTCCTCCAGGCGGGCGCGCAGGCCATCGAGGCCTTCGGTCACCACCTCGCCCGGGAAGCCGGCGAGCGCATGGGTGCCCTTGTCGACCTTGATGCCCGGGATGATGCCGCTCTCGGTCATGACCTTCGTGAAAGGCACGCCGCCGGCGGTGGACTGGCGGAGGGTCTCGTCGAACAGGATCGCGCCGGAGATGTGCTCGCCCAGCTTCGGCGTCGTCAGCAGCATCTCGCGGTAGGCGCGCCGGTTCTCTTCGGTGCACTCGATGCCGACGCCGTCGAAACGCTTCTTGATGGTCGCGTTGGACTCGTCGATCGCGATGATGCCCTTGCCAGCGGCCACCATGGCCTGGGCGGTTTCGGCAAGCTGTTCGATGCTCATGGATACGTCCTGCGGGAGCGAGAGGGAGCCGCTGATTATAGCCGTGGGCCCACGTGCAGGCGACGTGGAGCGCGGCTTCGGCGGCACCGGCCGGGCGCCTACAGCTCCCCGAGCCCCTGGGCGGCTCCGCCGGCGCCGACCTGCAGCAGCCGCAGGGTGTTGGTGGCGCCGAGCTGGTCCATGTTGTCTCCGCTGGTAAAGACCAGCCGCTCGCCCTGTTCCAGCCAGCCGGATTCGAACAGGTGGCGGATCACGTCGCGCGCGGCGTCCTGGTTGCCGAGGCCGCGGCTGTCGAAATCCATCGGCACCACGCTGCGCATCAGAGCCATCTGCCTGCGCGCGCCCGCGTGCCGGGATAGTGCGAACACCGGCGCCGGGGACCGGAACCGCGACAGGAACCGCGCGGTGCCACCCGATTCGGTGAGCGCGACGATGGCCCGCACGCCGATGTGCTCGGACAGGAACATCGCCGCCATGGCGATGGCCTGGTCGGCGCGCTGCAGGTCGCGCGGGGCTTTCTCGAAATCGGTGTCGTGGTCGAACTGCCGCTCGGCGCCCAGGCAGATGCGGGCCATCGCCTCGACCGCCTTCACCGGGTAGCGGCCGGCCGCGGATTCGGCCGACAGCATCACCGCATCGGTGCCATCGATCACGGCATTGGCGACGTCCAGCACCTCGGCACGCGTCGGGATCGGGCTTTCCACCATCGACTGCAGCATCTGGGTGGCGGTAATCACCACCCGGTTCCGCGCCAGCGCCTCGCGGATGATCTTCTTCTGCAGGCCCGGCAATTCGGCATCGCCGATTTCCACGCCGAGGTCGCCGCGCGCCACCATCACCACGTCGCTGGCGTCGACGATCTCGGCCAGGTTCTCGATCGCCTCGGCGCGCTCGATCTTGGAGACCAGCGCGGCATTGCTGCCGGCCTCGCGCGCGACGCGGCGTGCCTCGTTCATGTCGTCGGCGGTGCGGCAGAACGACACCGCGATGAAGTCCGCGTCCAGCCGCGCGGCGAGCTTGATCAGCTCGCGGTCGTGCCCGGTCAGCGCGCCGAGCGACAGGCCGCCGCCCTGCTTGTTCAGCCCCTTGCGGTCGGACAGCTCGCCATCGTTGAGCACGCGCGTGGAGATGCGCTCGCCCTCCACTGATTCGATCTTCAGTTGCACCATGCCGTCGTCCAGCAGCAGCACGTCGCCTTCGCCGACGTCGCCGGGCAGCCCGAGGTAGCTGACACCGACCTGCGTCTGCGTGCCCATCGGGGCGTCGGCACGGGCGAGCAGGTCGAAGCGCTCGCCCATGCGCAACTGGACCTTGCCCTGTTCAAAACGCTCGATGCGGATCTTCGGACCCGGCAGGTCGGCGAGGATGCCGACTTCACGCCCCACCCGGCGGCCGGCCTCGCGCACCGCCTCGGCCCGCACCTCATGGGACGCGGCATCGCCATGGGAGAAGTTCAGCCGGACCACGTCCACCCCTGCCAGCAGCAGCGCATCGAGTACGCCGGGCGGGTCGCTGGCGGGCCCGAGGGTGGCCAGGATCTTGGTGCGACGTAGCGCAGCTGCCATGCCGGGTTTCCTCGTGTGAGACGATTCCGCGACGCTAGCACAGCCCGCCCACGCTCCGGATGGCACCACGATGTCCGCCCCGACCACGATCGATCCGCCCCTCCAACCCGGCCCTGCCGACGCCGACGCCGACAGTGTTTCGCTGCAGCCACCGTTGTTGACGGGCGGGCGCGTGGCGATCCGCGGATTTCGCGAAGACGATCTCCCGGCCCTGTACGGGCTGCACAGCGACCCGGTCGCGATGCGGCATTGGAGCTTTCCGCCCTGGACCGACATCAGCCAGGCGACGGACTACTTCACCGACGCACTCGCCGCGCGCGATCCCGACCGCATGCTGTGCTGGGTCATCACCCTGGTCGGCGAGGACCGGCTGATCGGGACCACGACGCTGTGCTCGATCGACCGCGCCCAGGGCCGGGCCGAGCTGGGGTATGCACTCGCGGTTCCGTACTGGGGCAAGGGCCTGGCCTACGAGGCCACGCGGCTGGTGGTGGACCACGGGTTCAAGCAGCTCGGGCTGCGCCGCATCGAAGCCGACATCGATCCGCGCAATACCGGATCCTGCCGCCTTGCCGAGCGGCTGGGCTTCATCCGCGAAGGCCTGCTCCGCGAGCGCTGGTGCGTTGGCGGCGAGATCTCCGACACCGCGCTCTACGGCCTGCTCGCCCGCGACTGGCGCTAGCCATGCAGGAGCTGTAGGAGCGACGTCAGTCGCGACCGGGAAACCAGAGGAGGGACCGGCTGGCGGGTCGCGACTGACGTCGCTCCTACACAGCCGGTCGGTACGCTGGTTACGTGTTGGCGGATCAGCCGCGGGCGGCGAGCGCGGCGACGGCCGGCAACTCCTTGCCTTCCAGGAACTCCAGGAACGCGCCGCCACCGGTCGAGATGTAGGACACCCGGTCGGCGATGCCGTACTTGTCGACCGCTGCGAGGGTGTCGCCACCACCGGCGATGGAGAAGGCGTCGCTGTCGGCGATCGCCCGGGCGAGCACCTCGGTACCCTTGCCGAAGGCATCGAACTCGAACACGCCGACCGGCCCGTTCCAGACCACGGTTCCCGCGCTGCGCACGAGATCGGCATAACGCGCCGCCGTCTCCGGACCGATGTCGAGGATCATGTCGTCCGCGCCCACCGCATCGACCGGCTTCACCGTCGCCGGTGCATCCGCGGCGAAGGCCGGCGCCACCACCACGTCGGTCGGCACCGGGATGTCGGCGCCACGCGCCTTGGCCTCGGCCATGATCTTGCGCGCGGTGTCGACCAGGTCGGCCTCCACCAGCGACTTGCCGACGCCGTGGCCCATCGCGGCGATGAAGGTGTTGGCGATGCCGCCGCCGACGATCAGCTGGTCGACCTTGCCCGCCAGCGAGGACAACAGCTCCAGCTTGGTGCTGACCTTGGACCCGGCGACGATCGCCAGCAGCGGGCGTGCCGGCTCGTGCAGGGCCTTGCCCAGCGCATCGAGCTCGGCCATCAGCAGCGGGCCGCCCGCGGCGACCTTGGCCTGCCGGATCACGCCGTGGGTCGATGCCTGTGCACGGTGCGCGGTGCCGAAGGCATCCATGACGAACACGTCGCACAATGCGGCGTAGGCCTTGGCGAGCGCCTCGTCGTCCTTCTTCTCGCCCGCGTTCATGCGGCAGTTCTCCAGCAGCACCAGCTGGCCGGGGGCCACGTCGACGCCGCCGACCCAGTCCTTGACCAGCGGCACTTCGATGCCGAGCAGTTCCGACAGGCGATCAGCCACCGGCTGCAGCGAATCGTGCTCGTTCCAGACGCCCTCGCTGGGGCGGCCCAGGTGCGACATCACCATCACCGCGGCGCCCTGCTCCAGCGCCAGCTTGAGCGTCGGCAGCGCGGCATCGATGCGCTGGCTGGAGGTGATGCGCGCACCGCCGCCGGTCCGCTCGATCGGCACGTTCAGGTCCTCGCGGATCAGTACGCGCTTGCCCTTGAGGTCGAGATCGGTCATGCGGAGGATGGGCACGGTGGTGGCTCCTGGAATGTCGAAAGGGGGACGGCCGACGGATCAGCCGGCCCCGACATTGTCCCCGGCCCCGGGCTCCAGTGGAACCGCCATGGGAGCCGGCCGGGTGGGTCAGCCCCCTACGGGGGTGCGCCGGAGCAGCGACAGGGCGAGGCCTCCCACCACCAGCGCACCCAGCACCAGTACGAACCACAGCGACCAGGAACGCCAGTCCCGCTCCGGCGGCGCCGGCTGCAGCGCCGCGTCGCCGGCCAGCTCCCGTGCCTCGCCCAGTGACGCGGCCGCCGGTTGCCAGTCCTCACCATGGCGCGCCCTCAATGCGTCCACCAGGGCCCGCACCGGATACTCAGCGCGCCGCGTGCGGGCGCTGCCGGCGACCAGCCGGTACGGCGGCGTGCCCTGGGCGACGAACACGATGGATTCGGGCCGGTAGCCGAGGCGCAGCGCCGGTGGTTCACCGGTGCCGTCTTCGCTGGAAAGCCGCCATGACCGGTCGCGCACGGACTGGCCCAGTACCCGTGGCGCGGACATGTCCCCGGCATCGACGCGGTAGGCCAGCCACGGGCCGGCCCGCAGGCGCCACGGCGCATCGCCCTGCTCCCGGCTTTCCAGGCGCCAGTGCGCGGCATGGGCGCCTTCCAGCGACAAGTCGGCGAGCGACGCCGGAATTCGCGCGGGCAATGTGTAGAGCCACTCGCCTTCGGTGCCCGCGGCAGGCGAAAGCGACATCCAGCGCGCGGGGGGGCTGGCGACATTCGTGGCCGGCACCGCCTTGACGCCCGACAGTTCCAGCCCGGGCCCGGCTGCCAGCGGTACCAGCCGCAGGTAATCCATCGAGCGCGGGAGATCGATCCGGCGCTGTTGCAGTCGCCGCCCATCGCGCTGGAGGTCCAGCAGCCGGACGCTCGGCACCAGCACCTCCCAATGGTTGAGGTCGTCGCTGCCTTCGACCCGGTAGGGCGAGTCGAGCGGCCCCTCGTGGGCATCCCACTCCAGTTCCAGTGTGGCCACGTCCGGGGCCCGAGGGTCCTGTCCCGGCAGCCTGGCATCCAGCAGCCACGCACTGCTGCCATCGCCTGGCGACTGCACCTCTCCCACCAGCAGCTCGACCACGTCGCCGGCACCGTCTCGCCGGGCGCGTACACGCAGGCCATCCAGCGACGGCTGCCCACCGGAGAAATCAACCGGCCCCAGATCGAAAAAGGGAATGTCGAGACGGCCCGGCTCCCGGGCCGGCACTGCCTCCGCCGCGAACAGTGCCGAGGGCACCGGGCTGCCGTCACTGTCCAGGATTTCCAGGTCGCGTGCATCGTGCCGCGTGACCTGTTCGTACACCTCCTCCGGCAGCTCCACCCGATAGGCGCCGCCGGTCTCGCCGACCGGCAGCTTCACGGGCCACTCCATCGCGTACTGGGCGGTGGCCTCGCGCGGAAGTTCCGCCAGCGCCGGCAGGCAGGCCAGCAGCAGCGCCGGCACGATCAGCCACGGCTTCATGCCGACTCCCCCACCGGTGTGGCCGCCGGCGGCTCCGTGTCGGCGCCTGCCGCCTTGGGCGGTGCCGGGGCGATGTAGCCCACGACGGTGCACAGCACGCCATAGGCCAGGAAGGACAGGATGCCGAACAGGTTGCCAAGGTGTTGGCGGTCGATGAGCACCAGCTTGGCCAGCACCACCGCCATCAGCACCGCGCCTGCCAGCCACAGCGCGCGATGGCCACGCCGGGAGCCGATGATCCAGCCGATCACCCCCAGCACGCTCCACAGCACCGTCAGGCTGGTCTGCACCACGCTCTCGCGGAACATCATCGCGTCCCATGGCACGCCGCCCCACTGATGGGTGGCCCGCAGCGTCACCGCGCTGGCCAGCAGGAACCCGGCGCCGGCCAGCCAGACCGGCCGGTGCGTGCGCAGGGCATCCGGCGCCAGCGTCGAAGCGGCCCAGAGGCCGAGCAGGACCACCGCCGCCAATTGCACCAGCTCCAGCGGGTTCAGCACCGGAATCCACGGCAGGGGCGCGCTGCCGCCTTCGGAGAAGAGGGCAAGCAACCACCCGCCTGCGAGCACCACGACGACACTGCCCTGCAGCAGCTGGCGCCAGTCGCCGAAACGGGCGGCAACCGGAGCCCCCACGCGGGCGGGGTGCCACTGGACCAGCGCCATCATTGCCAGCACCGGCAGCGCGAACGCCGCAATGCGCCAGCCATGCGCGAGCCCTGCCTGCGTGGTGAGGTAGGACAGGCCGAACGCCGCCGCTGCCGTCCAGGCCCACAGCCAAGCGCCATGTGCCAGCGTCAGAACGTTGGACGGATCCCGGCGGAGCGACGCCAGGCCGTACCAGCCAGCAAGCGCATAGGCACCCCAGGCGAACACGCCGTAGCCGGCGAAGGGATGTCCGGCATCGACCGCCTGCATCCACGCCAGCGGCAGGGCGAGCGCAAGGCCGGCTGCCACCGTCCATGCCAGTGCAGGCGCCGGCCAGCGACGATGCGCAAGGGCCGCGATCGCCGCCGTCAGGCCGAGGAATGCCAGCCATGCATGGGCACCCGAGGCCAACGGCACGAACGATTCGATCTCCGCCCCCGCATTGCCCAGCCACCACGCCAAAGCCCACGCATAGAAGCCGAGCGCCAGCCGGGTCGAGCCGTTGCGCTGGTAGCTCCAGGCGGTCGCGAAGCCGGCTAGCGAGATCAGCGCCGCTCCCATCGCCCACGCATTGGCCACTGGTCGGGCCGCCGTAACCGAAGGGTCATCCAGTCCGATGAAGAAGGCGACTGCCGCCATCACCTGCAGCACAGCGCCCGCCAGTTGCGGCAGGCGCCTCTCCTGGCGCAATCCGAGCCAGACCAGCGCCGCGCCCTCAAGCGCGAACACGCTGGCGGTCGCCTTGGCCGACAGCGCCAGCGGCACTGCGAGGGTCGCGAAGCCGACTGCGAGCACCGCGTGCGACGTGGCGAGCAGGCCAAAGCGTTCGCGCCCGCGCAGCCACCCTGCCAATGCGGCGTAGAGGGCGCCGAGGCCGAGCGCGCAGAAGGCCAGCGGCATGCGCTCGCCTTCCAGCAGCCCCGCCTGGAGCGAGAACGCGACCAGCGGCGTGCCGAATACCAGCGAACCATCGACCACGCCCCGCTTCGCGCCGCCGCGGCGCCACGCGTAAAGGATCGGGATCAACAGGTAGAGCACAAAGAACAGTGCGAGGAACGGCTGTGTCGTCGCGAAGTCCGCGCTGTCATAGCGCGCAGCGCCCCACGCGGCGCCGATGCCGAAGGTGAAGCCGAAACCCATCAGGTTCAGCACGCGCCACGGCCTCCACCATGCAACCGCGAAGATGCCCAGGTTGAGCAGCGCGTAGTAGCCGAACAGGGCGACGTGGTTGCCGCTTCCGGTGGACAACCAGATGGGCGCCAGGAAGCCGGCGAGGATGCCGAGCACCGCCAGTGCGATGGCGTCCTGCCGTACCGCCAGCACACCCAGCCCGGCCACGAGCACCACGCTCAGGCCGAATGCCGCACCGATCGGCATCAGGCCGTACAGCTTCGCCGCCGCGAAGACCACCAGAAGCAGCACGCCGACGGCGCCACCCTGCAACGCGAGTGCAAAGTTGCGCCGGGCGATGCGCTGGCGCCAGCCGAGCACCAGCCCGGCGATCGCCGCCAGGGCAACGCCGGCCAGGCGCAGCTCGATCGGAAAGGTCATCCAACCCTGGTCGGATGCGTGCTTCAGCAGTGCGGCGACACCGGCGAACAACACCAGCATTCCCACCTTGACCGGCACGTTGCCCTCGGTGAACCAGCGACGCACCGTGCCGGCTGCCAGCTCCAGCGGCGATGGCCGGGCGGGACCGGGCTTCGCGAAGACGGATGGCGCGGCGGATGCCGACCTGGCCGCGACGGGCGCAGCCGGCGACGGAGACGGAGACGGAGACGGGGATGTGTGCGGCACCGGCCGGTCTGCAGGCGGGTGTGCCGCCGGCGGGGGTGGAGCCGGCCGCGCCGCGTCCACCTCCGGGGCTTGCGCCGGACGTGCCTGTGGCGCGGGCGCCGGCTGTCGCGCCGGCTCCTGCCGTGCAGCGGAGGCGGCCGCCAGCTTCGCGACCTGCGACTCGAGTTCGGCCACGCGGCCCTTCAGGCTGCTGACCATCACCAGTGCGACGATCGCCAGCACCGGCACCGCCAGCACCGCGAGCAGCACCAGAACGAACACGCTTTCCATACGGCTGTCCCCGACTCCCCCTGTCTGCGCGGAAGACTACAGCACTCGCGCTCGTTATTTGGCGGCCTGCACCCAATCGACCCCATATATGGCGTTGACGACTCGTCAGAACCACCCTATGTTGTGCCCGTCGGTGCCAACCACCCGGTTGGCTTTGAAAGGGAAGCCGGTGCGGACCATGTCCAATGCCGGCGCTGCCCCGCAGCGGTAGCGGAAACGATCGCCGTCATTGCACTGGGTCCAACCACCCGGGAAGCGACGGCCAGTAGGAGGACCGGTCCATGGTCCGCGTCCGGAGCCCGAAGACCTGCCGACACCCGCGCGAAGCACACCGCGCGGCGAACGGCCAAGGGAGTCGCAAGGCTCCCGCGCCCGCGGGGGCGTGGTCGTACCGTCGAAGCCGCCCTCGCGGCAGGCGACGGTGCGCGCGTACCCGTGCGCCGCCTTCGAGGGGAGGACGGCGAAACGTGCGCCATCGCACCGGAGTCGACATGACCACCCAGACCCCCGCCGCACCTTCGCGGACCACCACCGCCACGCCCGTTGCCCGCCGGGACGACACCAGCGGCACCGCCGCGGCCACTCCACCCGACCTTGCCGCTCCCGGCGAAGCGATCACCTTCAAGCTCACTCCGCCTGCCGCCACGCTGGGCATGACGGTCACCAAGCGCAACGGCGGAAGGGAGCCGGTCGACCTCGACAAGATCGTCCGCGCGATCACGCGCTGCAGCGGCGACCTGCATGCCATCGACCCGATGCGCGTCGCCACCCGCACCATCTCTGGCCTGTACGACGGCGCCAGCACCCGCGAGCTCGACGAACTTTCGATCCGGACCGCCGCACTGTTGACGGCGGAGGAGCCGGAGTACGGCCGGCTCGCCGCCCGGTTGCTGGCCGGCGTGATCGACAAGGAGGTGGTGGCGAGCGACGTCAACGCCTTCTCGCAGTCTGTCCAGCGCGGGTACGACCTCGGCCTGATCAACGAGCGCCTGGTGGGGTTCGTGCAATCCAACGCGCGCAAGCTCAACGATGCCATCGACAACGGGCTCAATCACCGCTTCGACTACTTCGGCCTGCGCACGCTCTACGACCGCTACCTGCTGCGCCACCCCACGGCCCGCACCGTCATCGAGACCCCGCAGCAGTTCTTCATGCGCATCGCCTGCGCGCTGAGCCCCGACGTCGCCGATGCCCTGGCGCTCTACCGGCGCATGGCGCAACTGGATTACCTGCCCAGCTCCCCCACCCTGTTCAACGCCGGCACCACCCACGAGCAGCTCTCGAGCTGCTTCCTCCTGGACTCGCCGGAGGACTCGCTGGAGGGGATCTACCAGCGCTACATGGACGTCGCCAAGCTGAGCAAGTTCAGCGGCGGCATCGGCCTGGCCTACACCCGCATCCGTTCGCGCGGATCGCTGATCCGCTCGACCAACGGCCTGTCCAACGGCATCGTGCCGTGGCTGAAGACGCTGGATGCATCAGTCGCCGCCGTGAACCAGGGCGGCAAGCGCAAGGGCGCGGCATGCGTGTACCTGGAGCCATGGCACGCCGACGTGGAGGCCTTCCTGGAACTGCGCGACAACACCGGCGACGAAGCCAGCCGCACCCACAACCTCAACCTCGCCAACTGGATCCCGGACGAGTTCATGCGCCGGGTGGAGGCGGATGCACCGTGGTCGCTGTTCGATCCGCACCGGGTGCCGCAATTGACCGACCTGTTCGGCCCGGCATTCGATCGCGCCTACGCCGCTGCCGAAGCCGCCGGCCTGGCGACGCGCCAGGTGCCGGCACGCGACCTCTACGCCCGCATGATGCGCACCCTGGCCCAGACCGGTAACGGCTGGATGAACTTCAAGGACAAGTGCAACCTGGCCTGCAACCAGACCGCGCGCGACGGCAACGTGGTGCATCTGTCAAACCTGTGCACCGAGATCGTGGAGGTGACCTCCGCCGACGAGACCGCGGTCTGCAACCTCGGCTCGATCAACCTGTCCCACCACGTGGAGATGTTCGCCGACGGCCCGCTGCACGGCCAGCCGGGCCGGTTCGACTTCGAGCGGCTGGCGGAAACGGTCCGGCTTGCAGTCAGGCAGCTCGACCGCGTCATCGACCTCAACTTCTACCCGATCGAGAGCGCGCGGCGCGGCAACCTGCGCTGGCGGCCGGTGGGGCTGGGCGCGATGGGCCTGCAGGACGTGTTCTTCAAGCTGCGCATGCCCTTCGACTCGGAACCGGCGCGCCAGCTGTCGCGCGACATCGCCGAGGCGATCTACTTCCATGCGCTGTCCGCCTCGGTGGAACTGTCGATCGAGCACGGCCGGCATCCCGCGTTCGACGAAACCCGCGCCGCCCACGGCGAGCTGCAGTTCCAGGCCTGGGGCATCGAACCGGGCGACCCCGCACGCTGGGATGCGCTGCGCGAGCGGATCATGGAGCACGGGCTGCGCAACTCCCTCCTGGTGGCGATCGCACCGACCGCGACCATTGCCTCCATCGCCGGCTGCTACGAGTGCATCGAGCCGCAGGTCAGCAACCTGTTCAAGCGCGAGACCCTGTCCGGCGATTTCCTGGTGGTCAACCGCTATCTGGTGGAAGAGCTCAAGAAGCTGGGGCTGTGGACGCCTGAGCTGCGTGATGCGATCAAGCGCGCCGACGGCTCCATCCAGGGCATCGACGAGGTGCCGGAGACCCTGCGCGGCGTCTACCGAACGGCCTGGGAGCTGCCAATGCGCGCGTTGATCGACATGGCAGCCGACCGTGGTGCGTTCATCGACCAGAGCCAGTCGCTCAACCTGTTCATCGAGAACCCGAACATCGGCCAGCTGTCGTCGATGTACATGTACGCGTGGAAGAAGGGCCTGAAGACCACCTACTACCTGCGCTCGCGACCGGCGACCCGCATCGCCAAGGCCACGGTCGGCGAAGCTGCCGCCAGCGCCCCGGCTCCGGCGGCGACGTCTCCCGCCGGGGCCATCGCCTGTTCGCTGGAAAACCCCGAAAGCTGCGAAGCCTGCCAGTAGCCGCCGCGACAGCCCCCTGTAGGAGCGGCTTCAGCCGCGATCGTGGAACCGGAGCGAGCGACCAAGCATCCGATCGCGGCTGAAGCCGCTCCTACAACCGCAGGGAAGTCGCCGTTCGCGGAACACCCGCCCCGAATACAAGGAAACACGCCATGACCACCCACCTGCTCGACCCCGGCTTCGACCTCACCCTGCGGCCGATGCGCTATCCGCAGTTCTACGACATGTACCGCGACGCGATCCGCAATACCTGGACGGTGGAGGAGGTCGACTTCTCCAGCGACCTCAACGATCTCTCACGCAAGCTCGGCCCCGCCGAGCGCCACCTGGTCGAACGGCTGGTGGCCTTCTTCGCCACCGGCGATTCCATCGTCGCGAACAACCTGGTGCTCAACCTCTACCAGCACATCAACGCGCCGGAAGCGCGCATGTACCTGTCGCGGCAGCTCTACGAGGAGGCGCTGCACGTGCAGTTCTACCTGACCCTGCTCGATACCTACCTGCCCGACCCGGTCGCGCGCGCCAAGGCCTTCGCGGCGGTGGAGAACATCCCCTCGATCCGGGCCAAGGCGGACTTCTGCTTCCGCTGGATGGACTCGATCCAGCACCTGCGCCGGGTGGAGACGCGCGGGGACCGTCGGCAGTTCCTGCTCAACCTGGTCTGCTTCGCCGCCTGCATCGAAGGCCTGTTCTTCTTCGCCGCCTTTGCCTACGTGTATTACCTGCGTTCGCGCGGCCTGTTGCATGGGCTGGCGGCGGGCACCAACTGGGTATTCCGCGACGAGAGCTGCCACATGGCCTTCGCCTTCGAAGTCATCGCCACCGTGCGCAAGGAGGAGCCGGACCTGTTCGACGACGAGCTCCGGGCGGACATCGTGCGCATGATCGAGGACGCGGTGGAGTGCGAGATGGCCTTCGCCGAAGACGTGCTGTCCGGCGGCGTGGCCGGACTGTCGCCCCGGGACATGCGCCAGTACCTGCAGTACTGCGCCGACCAGCGTCTGGTCCGCCTGGGCATGCAGCGCCACTTCGGTTCGACCAATCCCTTCGGCTTCATGGACCTGCAGGATGTGCAGGAAGTGACCAACTTCTTCGAACGCCGCGTGTCGGCCTACCAGGTGGGGGTACAGGGCGAGGTGGCCTTCGATGCCGCCTTTTGAACCGGGGCGGGCCTATTCCCCGACGACCGGCAGGCCAAGGCCACGGCTGCCGTCGTTCAGCCCCAGGCCGTAGCGCAGGCTGGCGCCGATGCGGTCTGCATAGTCGCCCATGCGCTCGGCCTCGGTCGCCGGCAACACCTCGTGTGCGGTCTGCTTCCAGAGCACCAGCCAGTGTTCGAAGTGTTCGGCCCGGATCGGATGGCCACGGTGCTTGCCCATTGGATTGCCGCGATAGCTGCGGGTACCCAGTGCGACCGACGACCAGAACGAAGTCAGCAGTTGTTTGTGCTCGTCCCAGTCGTCCACCGCCGGGTTGAACACCGGCCCCAGCATCGGGTCCCTCCGTACCTTTTCGTAGAAGCGGTCCACCAGCCGCGCGATCTGTTGCTGGTCGAGTGGGTCCGTTGGCGGGGGCTGGTCGGTCATGGGGAATCCAAAAGAAAAGGGGCGGCCAGTGGCCGCCCCTTCGACATGGAGGCTTACTTGCCGAGGGTCAAGCTGCCCTTCATCAGTGCCACGTGGCCCGGGAACGAGCAGAAGAAGGTGTAGTCTTCGCCCGCCTTCAGCTTGGACACCGGGATGGTGACGGTGGTGGACTCGCCGCCCCCGATCAGTTTGCTGGCGGCGATCACCCGGGCGTCTCCCGCCTTGACGTAGTTGGCGTCGGCGCCGGCCTTCATGCCGTCGGCGTTCACCGCGTTGACGTCGGACGTCTTGGTGACCACGAAGTTGTGGCCCATCACGTTCTTGGCCAGCTTGCCGGTGTGCTTCAGGGTCACGGTGTATTCCTTGCAGGAGGCAGGAATCGTCATGCTCTTGGTGGTGAACTGCATGGCGTCGGTGCTTTCGACGGTGGCCTTGCATTCGGCCGCCATGGCGGGGGCTGCGAAGGCGCCGGCGATGCCGAGCAGGGCGATGGCGGACAGTTGGCGGATCATCTTGGTTGGCTCCATTGGGGTTTTCTTCGGGGGTCATTCTGCTCACCGGGGGCGGGGTCCGCCTTGATCCAGATCAGTGATCGGGCCGTGGAGCTGAACGCAAGATGCACGTGTCCAGCAACGCCCTGGAGGAAACCGAATGACCCACGTCGTCACCGAGAACTGCATCAAGTGCAAGCACACCGACTGCGTGGAGGTGTGCCCGGTCGACTGTTTCCACGAAGGGCCGAACTTCCTGGTGATCGACCCGGTGGAGTGCATCGACTGCACCCTGTGTGTCGACGAATGTCCGGTTGGCGCCATCTACGCCGAGGATGACGTGCCGGCGGGCCAGGAGCCATTCCTCGCCCTCAACGCCGAGCTGGCACCGCAGTGGCCCGTGCTGGACAAGCGCAAACCCGCACTACCTGACGCCGCGGAGTGGGACGGCGTCCCGGACAAGCTGAAGCTGCTGGAGCGCTGAGCAGACCGGCTCACACCGTTGGAGAGCGTTCGGTCCGGGAGAACGGGACCCATGAAAAAGGCCGGGATCTCCCGGCCTTTTTGCATGCAGGTGGATGTGCGCTTACTTCGCGATCACCCGGGCCAGCTCCAGGCACTTGTTGGAGTAGCCCCACTCGTTGTCGTACCAGCTCACCAGCTTGACGAAGGTGCCGTCGAGCGCGATGCCGGCTTCCGCATCGAAGATCGATGTGCGAGCGTCGCCGCGGAAATCGGTCGCCACGACCTTGTCCTCGGTGTAGCCCAGGATGCCCTTGAGCGCGCCCTCGGACTGCGCCTTCATCTCCGCGCAGATCTCGGCGTAGCTCGCCTCCTTCACCAGCTCCACGGTCAGGTCGACCACCGAGACGTCGGAGGTCGGCACGCGGAAACTCATGCCGGTCAGCTTCTTGTCGAGCTCGGGGATCACCTTGCCGACCGCCTTGGCCGCACCCGTGCTCGACGGGATGATGTTCTCCAGGATGCCGCGGCCGCCGCGCCAGTCCTTGTTGGACGGGCCGTCGACGGTCTTCTGGGTGGCGGTGGCGGCGTGCACGGTGGTCATCAGGCCGCGCTTGATGCCCCACTTGTCGTTCAGCACCTTGGCCACCGGTGCCAGGCAATTGGTGGTGCAGGAGGCATTGGAGACGATCGCCTCGCCGGCGTACTTGTCGTGGTTGACGCCGAACACGAACATCGGGGTGTCGTCCTTCGACGGCGCCGACAGGATCACCTTCTTAGCGCCCGCGTCGATGTGCTTCTGCGCGGTGTCCTTGGTCAGGAACAGGCCGGTGGATTCGATCACCACGTCGGCGCCGACCTCGTCCCACTTCAGGTTGGCCGGGTCGCGCTCCTGGGTCAGGCGGATCTTCCTGCCGTTGACGACGAGGTTGCCGCCCTCGACCGAGACGTCGCCCTTGAAGCGGCCGTGCACGGAATCGTACTGCAGCATGTAGGCCAGGTAGTCCGGCTCCAGCAGGTCGTTGATCGCGACCACTTCGATGTCGTTGCCGAAATTCTGGACGGCCGAGCGCAGGACGTTGCGTCCGATGCGGCCGAAACCGTTGATACCAACCTTGATCGCCATTGCAGGGCTCCTGACGGGCGTGGGTGAAAGACCGCCATTTTAGCCCAACGGCGACGCCGGGGTTGCCCCGCCGCCACAACGTGAATCCGTTCCCGCCCGTATTGATCCGGCTCAAGGACAGGCGTCGGGGACAGGCGGAGACTGTCCCTGTTCCCCCTCCAAGACACGAGGCATCCATGAAGTCCCGCACCACCCTGATCGCCCTGGCCGCCCTCCTCGGCGGATTCTCCGCTCCCGCCCTGGCACAGTCCGCAGGCGACTGGACCATCGGCCTGGGTGCCCACCAGGTCGATCCAAAATCCGGCAATGGCTCGCTTGTCGACGGCACCCTGGACCTGTCGGTAGAGGCCGATGCACGGCCGACCATCACCGCCGAGTACTTCATCCGCGACAACCTCGGCATCGAGGTGCTCGCCGCGCTTCCCTTCGAGCACGACATTTCGATCGACGGTCTCGGCACGGTCGGTTCCACCCGGCACCTGCCGCCGGTGGTCTCGCTGCAGTACCACTTCGGCAGCGACCGGGTCCGCCCGTTCGTGGGCGCCGGCGTCAACTACACGCACTTCTTCGAAGAGGAAGCCAGCGGCGCGTTGGCGGGTAGCCGCCTCGAGCTCGACGGGTCCTGGGGGCTGGCCGCCCATGCCGGCATCGACTTCAAGGTCGGCGGGAACGGCGCGATCCGCCTCGACGCCCGCTGGATCGACATCGACAGCGACGTCGAGTTGAACGGCGCCCCGATCGGTACCGCCAACATCGACCCGATGGTGTACGGCCTGGCCTACGTGTTCCAGCTCTGAGCCGCTACTGACGGCGACGACATTGCCCGGCTATCCTGCCGGGCATGTCACGTCCAATGATGCGGCCCGTGTTGGCCGCCCTCCTGCTGGTCCCTTCCGTCGCCTCCGCATGGGGGCCGCAGGGCCACCGTCTCGTCGCCCGCCTGGCCTGGACCGAACTCGATCCCGCCGCGCGCGCGCAGGTGCGGCAACTGCTGGCCGGAGAATCCGACCCGACCCTGCACGGCATCGCCAACTGGGCCGACCAGTTGCGCGAGCACGATCCCGACCTGGGAAGGCGCAGCGCCAAGTGGCACTACGTGAACATCGGCGAGCACGATTGCAGCTACGACGCTGCCCGTGATTGCCCGCAGGACGATTGCGTGGTGGAAGCGATCCGCCAGCAGACCCGCATCCTCGCCGACACCTCACGCCCCGCGGCGGAGCGGCGCCAGGCCCTGAAGTTCGTTGTGCACTTCGTCGGCGATGTCCACCAGCCGCTCCACGCCGGGCATGCCCACGACAAGGGCGGCAATACCTTCCAGGTGAACCTGGACGGCGACGGCAGCAACCTGCACCGCCTGTGGGACAGCGGGCTGCTCAACACGGCAGGCCTCGATGACGACGCCTGGATGTCGCGCCTGGAGGACCTGCCGCTCGTGGTCTCTGCCGGGGAGGGTCCGGCGGCCTGGGCCGAGGCATCGTGCCGGGTTGTGGTCGAGCCGGGCTTCTACCCGGCCGGGCCACGGATCGACGGCGACTACGTCACGACCTGGCTACCTGCCGCCCAGGCGCAACTGCGCCGCGGAGGGAGCCACCTGGCCGAGGTGCTGAACCAGGCGCTGGGGGCACAGGCGGACGACCAGCAGGGCTGATCGTCCGTCCCGCCCCATTCGGGGAAGTCAGTCCTGCTTCGCTTCCTGGCCGGGCGGAATCCGGAAATCCACCGGCACCCGCACCCGCCCCGGAACCGCCTTGCCGTCCTCCATCGGCGGATTGAAGCGCCAGCGTGAAGCGGCATCGAGCGCAGTCTGTTCGAACACACCCTCCGGCGTCGCACTCTCCACCACCACCCGTCCCGGCTTGCCATCGGGCTGGATGTCCACCACCAGCACCACCCGGCCTTCGATACCGGCCGAGTACGCACTCTCCGGATAGGCCGGCGGAGCACCGGGATACGGCGGTGGTGGCGCGGGTGGTGCCGGTGGCGTCGGTGGTGCGGGTACGTCCGCGGGAGCACGGGGTGCCGGCGGAGCGGGCGGGGCCGGGGGCGCAGGTGGCGCCGACGGAGCGTGCATCCCGACCGGTGCACCCACGACAACGACGGGCGGCTGGGCCGCCCACGCCGCGTAGCCCATGGACAGCGACAGCGCGCAGACCGCCGCACTGCCAACCATCCAGCGATACCGCTTTGGAGCAGGTTTCCTGAGCATCTCGAGTCTCTCCTTCATCGGGTGGCCATGGCCCCAGTGACATCCCAACGGCAGCGGTTGCGCCGCCAGCTGGGTCTTCAACATCGCCTCGCCATAGGCGCGGCGCGAAGCGGGTCGTTGCGCAAGTACACGCCAGTCGCAGGACATCTCCTGGTCCTGCCGGAAGCAGCGCGCGCCGAAGTGGACCAGCGGGTTGAACCAGAACAGGCACCTGAGCAGCGCCAGCAGCGCGTTGGCCTGCAGGTCACCGCGTGCCAGGTGGATGCGCTCGTGCTCCCATAGCAATTCCAGTTGTTCGGCGCTGTAGCGCTCCTGGAAGTCCATCGGGAACACGATGTGTGGTCGCCACAGGCCGATGGCGGCCGGCAGGCCACGACAGGCCTCGGCTTTCATTACGCCCGGCGCGAGCGGCTGCAGCCGGCCGAGGCCCCGCCGGAACTGCCGCTGCAGCGCCGCAAAGACAGACAGCATCAACAGCACCCCGGCAGCCCAACCGGTCAGGAGCGCAATGGACAGCAAGCCACCGTCCCCGGCTGGCGCGACGTTGGCGAGCGCCTGCTGCCGGACATCGGGCGCCAAAGCCAACGCGCCCAGCTCCACCGTTGCGGCCGGCAACAACACCGCCAGCATCGCGACCGGCACCAGCAGCCATGACAGGTACGCCACGCCGGCACCGAACGCGGCCCGGAGCGGGCGTCGCGCCGACATCACCAGCACGAGGGCCACGCTCGACGAGAGGGTCAGCTCAACCAGGACTCCCAGCAGCTCACTCGCGTCCATCGTCGAGTTCCTCGATCAGCTTGCGTAACTCCACGACATCCGCCCGGCTCAGCTTCCGGTGCGAACTGAAGTGCGCGACCAGCGGTGCCACGCGGCCGTCGAACAGCCGCTGCAGCAGGCCCTCGCTCTCGCCCAGCATCCATTGGCCGCGCTCCAGGATGGGCGAGTACAGGTAGCGCCGACCCTGCCGCTCGGCCTGGATGGCGCCCTTGTTCAGCAGCCGGCCGAGCAGGGTCTTGATGGTGGCGGCCTGCCATTCGCGCTCGCCTTCCAGCGCGGCGACCACCTCCTCCGCGGACATCGGGCTTCGGTTCCACAAGACCTGCATCACGGCGGATTCGGCTTCACTGATCTGCATTGTTTACATCCGTAGTTTCATCTGCAGATTACGCCTGTAATCGATGCTGTCAAGCGACCGGCCACTCAAGAGGGGCGCGTTCCTGCCGATACGACGGATGCTCCCTCCGCCCGGCCTGTCCCGCCCGCATGACTCCCGACCCGCTTGCGATCCGCTTCCAGCCGACCATCGCGCCTGCCGACGGCCGCGTGCTGCTGATCGAGAATTCCCGCGCCTATGCGGCTCTGCTGGCAGCCGAACTGCGCGAGCAACTCGGGATCGGGGTGGTCATCGCGGCCTCGCTGCGGGAAGCACAGCAACGCCTGGCCGAGGACGATGACTACTTCCTGGCGCTCACCGGGCTGGTGCTGCCGGACGCGGGTGCGGAGCTGATCACCGATACCCTGGCCCGTGCAGGCATCCCCATGGTCGTGGCGACCGGCGTCTACGACGAGGCCATCCGCTCGAGCATGGCGGACCTGCCGATCATCGATTACGTACTGAAGGAAGCTCCCGGGACCATCGACTACCTGGTCTGGCTGGTCCGCCGCCTCCATCGCAACCGGACCATCACCGCGATGGTGATCGACCACTCCCTGTCCGCCCGGGCGCGCATCGCCGGCCAGTTGAAGCTGTACGGATTCCGGGTGATCCAGGCCGGCGACCCCGCCACCGGCCTGCAAGCACTGGAGCAGGATGCCTCGATCCGCCTGGTCATCCTCGACCCCGACATGGAGTCCGGCGGCGATGCCGGCGGCATCGGCTTCATCCGCCAGGCGAGACGCACACACCCGAGGGGCGTCCTTTCCATCATCGGCACGTCCTCCTCGGCCGATCCATCCAGCGTTGCACGTTTTCTCAAGAACGGCGCCAACGACTTCCTCGAGAAGCCTTTTTCGCGGGAGGAGTTCTTCTGCCGGATCTCGCAGAACATCGACAACCTGGAGCTCATCGGCACGCTGCAGGACCTCGCGACAAAGGACTACCTGACAGGCCTCCCGAACCGCCGACACTTCCTCGACAGGGCCGAGCGGATGCTGCGGAAGGAACCGGGGACGGTGGCAATGGCAATGCTCGACGTGGACCATTTCAAGCACGTCAACGACACCCACGGCCACGAAGCGGGTGACGAGGCGTTGCGCGCAGTCGCGGCCGCCATCGCCGCACACGCGGGCCCGGACGACATCGCGGCGCGTTTCGGCGGCGAGGAGTTCTGCCTGCTCGCGCCCGGGCTCACGGAAGAGGAGGCCGAAGCAGGCTTCGAGCGCCTTCGCCGGGCCATCGCCGACCTGCGAATCCCGCTCCGCCACCACACGTTGCAACTGACCATCAGCATCGGCGTCTGCCACCGCAACGACGGGGACCTGCACGCCCTGGTTACCGAGGCGGACCGCCTGCTCTACCTGGCGAAGGCCAAGGGCCGCAACCGCGTGGTGTGCGAATCGCGGGGGGTGTCGGCGTGATCCGCCAGACCAGGACCTATGGACCCACTCGGGCTCCCGGTATGCTGCTTCGGAACCGAGGCCGCTGATGGGACTTGAAGAACAAGAGATCCGCGTCGACCAGCTGACTCCGGGCATGTACGTGTGCCGGCTGGACCGGCCCTGGGAAGGCGCGCCATTTTCGCTGCAGGGTTTCCTGGTCCAGTCGGGGGAGCAACTGACCTGGTTGCGGGATCACTGCAAGCTGGTCTGGATTGATCTCGAGCGCGGCCTGGGGCCTGCCGACGCCAAACTTCAGGTACGGCACGCGGGCAGTCCTTCGGCGCAAGCGCAGAAGCTTCTCGGCAGCGTGCGGCATCTGGATACCGCCACGTTTGACGAAGAGCTCCCGGTCGCACGCAGGGCCATGGACGATGCCGCCCGGCTGACCTCCCGCATTCTTGATCACGTCCGCGAGGGTGGAAAGCTCTCGATTGCGGAAGTGCGGGAGGCTGTGGTGCCAGTGGTGGAGAGCGTGCTCCGGAACGCCGATACGATGTTCTGGGTGAATGCGCTGCAGAAGCTCGACGGCTACGCCTACAGCCATGCCATCAACTGCAGCGCCCTGCTCGCCGCCTTCGGTCGCCACCTCGGCCTGCCTGCGGAGCTGCTGGTGGGGCTGGCCAGCGGGGGGCTGTTGCTGGACATCGGCAAGACCCGCCTGCCAGAATCGCTGCTGTGCCATCCGGGCCCGCTGGACCACGAAGGCATGCTCCGGGCGCGCAGCCATGTCGAGCTCGGGGCGCGCATCCTCGATGCCTCCCAGGAATACGCGGCCGAAGCGATGGAAGTCGTGCGGACCCACCACGAGCGCTGGGACGGCTCGGGCTATCCCAACCAGTTGATGGGCACGATGATCCCGCTTTACGGTCGGATGGCGGCGATCGTCGACAGCTTCGACGCGATGACCAGCCAGCGACCGCACGCGCCAGCCATGGCGCGCCACGCCGCCCTCCAGCAGATCTACCAGCAGCGCGACGTTCTCTACCAGGGCGAGCTCGTCGAGCAGTTCATCGGCTGCCTCGGCGTCTACCCGACCGGTTCGCTGGTCGAACTGAGCACGGGTGAGGTCGCGGTGGTGATGACCCAGAATCCCGCGCGGCGCCTGCGGCCACGGGTCATGGTGCTGACCGATGCCAAGAAGGTGCTCCGGGACCCGTTCGTGTCACTGGACCTGATGGCGCAGGTCGAGGGACTGCCCCTGTCGAAGCAGATCAACATCACCAAACCCCTGCCGATCGGCGCGCACGGGCTGGACCCGGCGGAGCTGTACCTGTGAACCGCGGCACGTTGGCGACCCGGCTGGATGAGTTGCTGGAAGCGAATCCCTGCGAAGAGGGCCGGACGATTGGCGTAATGCTGGTCCGGCTGCAACGCCTGCGGGAGTTCCGCCTGGTGTACGGTTTTGCCGCAGGCGATGCCGTGTCGTCGGCCGCATGCGAGGCGATGCGCCAGGCCCTGCGGCCTTCCGACGAGATCCACCGGATCAGCGAAGACGAGTTCGCGGTTCTCCTGCCCTGCCTGCGCGGCCGCAACCACGCCGCACTGGCCGGCAGTCGCGTGGTGCGGGCATTCGAGGCCCCCCTGCAACTGGGGCACCGGGCCGCGCTTGCGTCGGTGGCGGTCGGCATCAGCATCAGTCCGGAACACGGAGTGGATGCCGAATCGCTGCTGCGCCGGGCCGAACTCGCGTACGGCGAGGCCGCCCGCCACACCGAACGCAGTGTCGTCTATTCGGCCGAGAACGAACCAGTGCTGGTGCCGTACGAACTGCTGCGCGACGCGATCACCGGCAACCAGCTCGAGGTCTACCTGCAGCCGATCCTGGACCTGCGCCAGCACCGCCTGACCGGCGCCGAGGCCCTGTCGCGCTGGCATGACCCGCAACTGGGGCAGGTCTCGCCCGACAACTTCATCGGCCTGGCCGAGGATACCGGCCTGATCTCGGACCTGACCCGATGGAACCTCAACGCCAGCCTACGCCACCTCGCACGCGCGCGCAGACAGGTCCCGGACATGAACCTGTCGGTGAACCTGTCACCGAGAATGTTTGGTGAGCGGGACATCGCAGTACAAATTGCCTCGGCACTTGAGGTGTGGGATACGTCGCCGGAAGCGGTGACCCTGGAAGTGACGGAGAACGCCCTTATGGAAGACCCCGCACTCAGCCTGCAAGTTCTTACCAAGCTGCGCGACCGGGGCTTCGAGATTTCAATCGACGACTTCGGCTCCGGCTACTCCTCCCTCGCCTACCTGAAGCAGTTCCCCGCCACCGAGCTCAAGATCGACCGCAGCTTCGTGATGGACATGCAGAGCGACGCGCGATCGGTGCAGTTGGTCCGGTCGATGATCGACCTGGGGCACCACCTGCAGATGCACGTGGTCGCGGAGGGCGTCGAGGACGCCACCACCTTGGAACTGCTCACCCGCATGGGGTGCGACCGGGCACAGGGCTACTACATCCGGAGGCCGCAGCCTGCCGCCGATTTCGTGGCCTCGCTGGCGCCGCAGGATCGCTGAGCCGCCGCAGGTCGCTCGCGGGGCGGTGCGATAATCGGCGCATGGCCGGACCCGCAACGCTTGCATCCATCGACGAAGCCGTCGACTTCATCCTGTCGCGCTCCAGGGGCGAACTGCACGTCGCAGCGCCGCTGGGCCTGGGCAAACCGCACCTGCTGTTGAACGCCCTGTTCCGCCGGATCGCCGCGGATGCTTCAAGGCCGCTCACGCTCTATACGGCGCTGTCGCTGGATCCACCCGCCGCCGGCAAGGGCCTGGCGGCGCGCCTGCTGGGGCCATTCCTGGCCCGACACTTTGGCGATGACTTCCCGCGGCTCGAGTACGTCTCCGCGCTCAAGCGCGGCACCTTGCCACGCCACATCCGGGTGGAGGAGTTCTACCTCCAGTCCGGCGCGTTGCTCGGCGTTCCACAGGCGCAGCAGGACTACGCCAGCCTCAACTACACCCACGTCGCCCGGGCCTTGGCCGATCGCGGGGTCGGCTTGATCGTGCAGCGGGTCGCGCGCGAGCCGGGAGGGAACCGGATATCACTGTCGTGCAATACCGACCTCACCTTCGACGCGATCGATGCGATCGTCGCGAGCGGGCGCCCGAGGCCACTGCTCGTCGCCGAAATCGACCCGCAACTGCCGTGGCTGGACGGCACCGCGGCGGTCGATCCGGGCTTCTTCGATGCCGTGGTGACGCCCCCCGGCCCGCACCCCAGGCTGTTCGCGCTCCCGCGCCAGCCGGTGGCGGAGGTCGACTATGCCATCGGCTTCCATGCCAGCACGCTGGTGGCGGACGGCGGTACCCTGCAGATCGGGATCGGAGCGTTGGCGGACGCTCTGTGCCACGCGCTCGCGCTGCGCCACGTCGATAACGATGCCTACCACCGCGTGCTCCACGCATTGGGATCGCCCGCGGCCGGCGACCCGTCGCTGGCGCCGTTCGCGCAGGGCCTGTACGGCTGCAGCGAGATGCTCAACGAAGGCTTCCGGCGCCTGGTCCAGGTGGGGGTGATCCGGCGCAAGGTGCTCGAGGACGAAGCGGCCATGCAGCGCCTGGCCGATGGCAGCGCGGATGAAACGGACCACGCTCGCCTCGAGCGCGAAGGCCAGTTCCTGCATGGCGCCTTCTACCTCGGCTCGCCCGAGTTCTACGACTGGCTGCGCAACCTCGACGAAGACACCCGGCGCGCGATCGACATGCGCCGCGTCAGTTCGGTCAACGAACTGTACGGCGGCAATGAACGTCTGGAGCGGCTGCAACGCCGCGACGCACGCTTCTTCAACAGTTGCATGATGGCGACCGCCCTGGGCGCCGCCGTATCGGATGCGCTGGAGGACGGTCGGGTGGTCTCCGGGGTCGGCGGCCAGTACAACTTCGTCGCGATGGCGCACGCGCTACCCGGCGCACGCTCGGTGCTGATGCTGCGGGCCACGCGCGAAAGCGCCGGCCACACCACCTCCAACATCCTCTGGAACTACGGGCACGCCACCATTCCGCGCCACCTGCGCGATATCTACATCACCGAATACGGCGTCGCCGACCTGCGCGGAAAGCGCGATGCGGACTGCGTTACGGAGATGCTGCGCATCTGCGACGCGCGTTTCCAGCAGCCGCTGCTGGAGGAGGCCAAAGCCGCCGGGAAGGTGCCGCAAGGCGAGAGCATGGTCGCGACCACGGCATTGAATACCCCACAACGGTTGCGCGAAGCGCTCGCCCCCCTGCGCCGCGACGGCACCCTGCCCGATTACCCCCTCGGTAGCGATTTCACCCGGGAAGAAGAGCGTCTGGTCACGGCACTGGCCTGGCTGCAGTCCGCCACCGCAGGCCGGAGCGGAAAGCTGAAGACCATCGTGCGGGCGCTGGTGTACCGGGGGGCAGCCCCTTCGGAACTGCTCGCCCGCATGGACCTGCAACAACCGAAGGGCCTGGCAGCACGGCTGCAGGCCCGGCTGCTCGCGCTGGCATTGCGCGAGACCCGGGAGTAACAGCGGTCGCTACAGCGTGCTCGCCGCCTCGACGACGCGTTCGACCGTAAACCCGAAGTGCGGGAACAGCTTGCCAGCGGGGGCCGATGCACCGAAGGTATCGATGCCCACCACGACGCCGTCCAACCCGACGTACTTGCGCCAGAAGTCCGAAACGCCGGCCTCGATCGCCACCCGCTTGCGGCAAGCCTTGGGCAACACCGAATCGCGATAGTCGGCGGGCTGGCGGTCAAAGACATCGGTCGAAGGCATGGAGACCACGCGAACGTTGTCACCCAGTGCCGCGGCCGCCTGCATGGCGAGGCCGACTTCCGAGCCGGTCGCGATCAGGATGGTCTCGGGCTCACCCTTCGAGTCCTTCAGCACGTAGCCACCACGCGCGATATCCGCGACTTGCGCATCGCTGCGCTGCTGGTGGTCGAGGTTCTGGCGCGAGAAGACCAGGCAGCTCGGCCCGTCGCGGCGTTCGATCGCGGCCTTCCACGACACTGCCGACTCGACGGCATCGCAGGGACGCCAGACGTCGTTGTGCGGGATGTAGCGCAGGCTGGCCATGTGCTCGATCGGCTGGTGGGTCGGACCGTCCTCGCCCAGACCGATGGAGTCGTGGGTGTAGACGTGGATGGCATGCGCGCCCATCAGCGCGCTCATGCGCACGGCGTTGCGGGCGTAGTCGCTGAACACCAGGAAGGTCGCGTCGTACGGCACGAACCCGCCGTGCAGGCTGAGCCCGTTGCCGATCGCGGTCATCGCGAATTCGCGCACGCCGTAATAGATGTAGTTGGCGTCGCGGTCCTCCAGGGTCACCGACTTGCTGCCGCTCCACAGCGTCAGGTTGGAGTGCGCGAGGTCGGCGGAACCGCCCACCAGCTCCGGCAGCAACGGCGCGAAGGCCTCGATCGCCATCTGCGATGCCTTGCGCGAAGCCACCGTCGGGCCATCGGCCTGCAGTTTGGCGATGTACGCATCGGCGGCAGCGGAGAAGCCTTCTGGCAGCTGGCCCTGCGCCCGCCGCACCAGTTCGGCGGCCTCCTCCGGGAACGCGGCGGCATACGCGTCGAATGCGCGCTTCCACTCGTCCTCGCGGGCCGCGCCGGCATCGCCGACCCGCCAGCCGTCGTAGACCTCCTGCGGGATGTGGAACGGTTCGTGGTCCCAGCAAAGGCCGGTCCGGCAGGCGGTGATCTCCTCCAGGCCCAGCGGCGCGCCGTGGCTGGATTCCTTGCCGGCCTTGTTCGGCGAGCCGTAGCCGATCGTGGTCCGGCAGCAGACCAGGGTCGGCTTGTCGTTGCAAGCGATTGCCTGCTCGATCGCCGCCTTGATCGCATCGCTGTCGTGGCCATCGACGCCGCGCACCACGTTCCAGCCGTAGGCCTCGAACCGTGCAGGGGTGTCATCGGTGAACCAGCCGGCGACGTTGCCGTCGATGCTGATGTGGTTGTCGTCCCAGAACGCGACCAGCTTGTTCAGGCCCCAGGTGCCGGCCAGTGACGCGGCCTCGTGCGAGATGCCTTCCATCAGGCAGCCGTCGCCCATGAACACCCACGTGCGGTGGTCGACCACCTCGTGCCCCGGGCGGTTGAAGCGCTGCGCCAGCAGCTTTTCTGCCAGCGCCATGCCGACGGCGTTGGCGAAGCCCTGCCCCAGCGGGCCGGTGGTGGTCTCCACGCCAGGGGTCATGAAGTTCTCCGGGTGGCCCGGGGTCTTGGACTCGAGCTGGCGGAAGTTCTTCAGGTCGTCGATCGACAGGTCGTAGCCGGACAGGTGCAGCAGTGCGTACTGCAGCATCGAGCCGTGGCCGTTTGAGAGGATGAACCGGTCGCGGTTGAACCAGCCCGGGTTGGCCGGGTTGTGGCTCAGGTAGTCGTTCCACAGCACCTCGGCGATGTCGGCCATGCCCATCGGCATGCCCGGGTGGCCGGAGTTGGCCGCCTGCACGGCGTCGATGGCGAGGAAACGGATGGCGTTGGCGAGGTCGCGGCGGGTCGGCGTGGGCATGGGCTGCGCTGGCGAGGAATCAGCGCCCATTGTCCCATCCCGCCGCGGCCGTGTCGCCCCGACGGCCGAGGACCGTCGGGGCAGCGGCAAGGCAGCGTTTTGGCTACGCGTCCGTCCTGGGCGCGACTGGTGCCGCGCCCGCCCCTTCCTCGCTGCGGCCGATCACCACCGACCCGGCCATGTCGCCGCCCACGTTCACCACCGTCCGGCACATGTCGAGGAAGCGATCCACGCCCAGGATCAGGCCGATGCCTTCCGGCGGGATCCCGAACATCACCAGGATCATCGCGATCACCGGGAGCGAGCCGCCCGGAACGCCGGCGGCGCCGACCGACCCCAGGATGCACATCACCAGGATCAGCCCCTGCTGCAGCAGCCCGAGCTCGACCCCGAAGAACTGCGCGAGGAACAGCACCGTGATGCCCTCGAACAGCGCCGTGCCGTTCATGTTGGCGGTCGCGCCCAGCGTGCACACGAAACGGGCCACCCGCCGCGGCACACCCAGCTCCTCCACCGACACCTTCAGGGTGGTCGGCAGGGTCGCGCTGGAGGACGAGGTGGAGAACGCGGTGAGCAGCGCCGGCTGGGCGCCACGGAAGAAGCGCAGCGGCGACATCCCGCCGAAGACCCACAGCAGCGTCGGGAACACCACGAAGAAGTGGATCGCCAGCGCGAGCACGACCGTGCCGACGAAGCGCGCCAGTTGCACCAGCACGTCCAGGCCGAGCTGGGCCGTGATGGAGAACAGCAGGGCGGCGACGGCGTAGGGCGCCAGTTCAATGACCCAGCCGATGATCTTCAGGCAGATGTCGTAGATACCCTGCACGGTACCGACGAAGGTCTTGGTACCTTCGGACTGGAGGACGGTCGCGGCGATGCCGAACATCAGCGCGAAGAACATCACCGCGATCAGGTCGCCGTCGGTGGCGGCGGCCACCGGGTTGCGCGGCACGATGTTGAGCAGGACGTCGATGCCGGAAACGGCTTCCCGGCCGCCGGCGATCTCGGTGGCGCGGGCGGACGACTCGGACAGCAGCGTCTGGGCGATATCGGGGGGCAGGCCCTGCCCCGGCTGGAGCAGGTTGACCAGCACCAGGCCGATCGTCACCGCCATCGCCGTGACCACCAGGATCCAGAGCAGGGTCTTGCCGCCGATGCGGCCCAGCGAGCGCGGATCGCCGATCTCCACCACGCCCAGCACCAGCGCCGAGAACACCAGCGGTATCACCACCATGAAGAGCAGGCGCAGGAACAACTGACCTATGGGGTCGGCGACGTAGGTCACCAGCACATCCAGCCAGGCGGCTTCGCCGACCAGCATGTTCGCGGCAAGACCGGCGACCACGCCCACGGCGAAGCCGATCAGCATCCGCGTGTGCAATGCCAGGCCGGTCCTGGTCCCGTCCGTGCTGTCGTAAGCCGTCATTGATTCATTCCCCGAGGTCGGCGGCGAGCTTAGCAAACGCGCGCCGGGACCCGACGCACGCCGCCGGGCTCACGGATACAGGGGGGGCAAGGGACCGGCGTCGGCCGGGGCCGGCTCGGCCTTCCAGCTCGGCCCGTCGGCGAAGGCGCTGCGCAGGAGCGATCGCGCCTGCACACCGTCGCCATCGCCCCAGCGCGCCCGCTCCATGGCGTCGACCGCTTCGACCTGGGTTCGATCCGCCAGCCGGTTCCGCAGCAGGTCGACGTTGGCAACCGGCGGCCGGGCCATCGCGCACAGGGCATGGGCCACATCCGACAGGGTGCCTACGTCCAGTGCACGGACCAGTCCTCCCCGATCCGCAGGGGCGACTGTTTCCGGCGCCGCGTCCTGCTTTCCAAGCCCGGGACTGGGGTCGGGGCGGTGCATGGCCCACGCCAGGGTCAACAACCACAGCAGCGCGAAAGCGACGGTTGCAATGATCCATACGCGGTTGTTGCTCCAGTCGAGCCATCCGGACCCGCTGTCCGCGGTAATCGACGTGCCGCCGGATGCCGTCGCGCCTACCGGCGGCATTGGCGCAGGCGCTGCGAGCGGCGGCAGCGGGTCGGCGCCGCTTCCGGCGCCGACCACCAGGTCCAGCGCCGGCAACCGGGCGGTCCGGACGGCGCCGGCAGCCACGTCCCACCACTCGATCTCCAGCCCGGGCAGCGTCACCTCGCCCGCTCCAGCCGGCACCAGCGAGAATGCCCGCGTCAGCGTCACCCGGGGCCGGCCATCGACGAAACGCTCGTCGGCCTGGACCGGCTCGGCGAACATCTGCACGCCATCGATCGGTGGCAGGCGCAGCTCCGGCAACTGCGCCGCACTGGCACCGTCCGCCGCCAGCTCGACGGTGACGGTGGCGGCACTACCCGCCTGCAGGTCCGCGGGGGTCGCGGCGTAGCGCAACTGCAGGTCGTGCAGGGGCAGCCAGGGTTGGGGGGCGCCGACCGGCACCGGTCGCACATCCAGCGTCCGTGCGGGGGCCTGGGCGGACAGCGAGCCGCTGCGCCCGAGGAAATCGTCGAAGAATCCCGCGGCCCCTCGACCCTGGAACTTCGCGCCCGGAATGCTGAGCGGCCCGCTGGACTCGGGGATCAGCTGGTAGCGGCGCTCGATGACGGTGTAACGCCGCCCCTGGATATCGCGCGCGAACTGCGCGTCGTCGCCGACCTGCCGCAGGCTGGCGCCATCGGGTGACGGCTGGTCCAGGCTCCCCGACACCAGCGGAACCGCCGAGTACAGCCGCACCACCCAGCCCACCGCCTGCTGCACGTACGGGTCGGAGTCGTCGGCCTCGCTCTCGAGGAACACGTCGTCGCCCGCCCGCGTCGGGGTGCTGGTGCTCGCCGGAGCAACCACCAGCGAAAGCGGCTGGGTGCGCTCGCGCCCGACCTGCAGGGCCGGGACGGTCACTACCCCGTCCTGGCGGGGGCGCAATGCCACGGCGTGCAATGTGCGGATGGTCACCTCGCCGTTGTTCATTTCAACCTGGCGGCGGCTGGTGCGCCCGCTGAGCTCGAAGTCGGCCTGGAGCGGAGCGTAGTCGGGGGCGCCACCACCTTCGGCCAGGATGTTCAAGGTGACGGTTTCACCAGCGGCGATGCGATCCCGATCCAGCCAGGCCCTCGGCTGTGCGGCCGCCGCGACGCACCACAGCGACAGCAACACCAGCAGGACCACCTGCAGAGACTTTCGCGACATCGTGCTCATTCCTCCCACCCGCCGCCCATGCGCCGGCGCTCGTATTCGATACGGAACTTCTCCCGCAACAGCCCGCCCGGGTCATCGGGCACCCGGCGGAGCCATGCCTCGTTGGCGAGCCGTCGCTCCCGCTGCTCCGGGGTTTCGTTCGATGGCACCGCCTGCGCAGTCTCTTCCGTCTCACCCTGCACGTCCGCACGGGCATCCTGCAGCGCCTGCTGCATGCGCTGGCGCTGGGCTTCGTCCGCCTTCTGCTGCTCCTGCGGGTCGGCAGGGGTGGATCCGCTCCCATTCCCGGCGTCCTCGGCCGGTTCCTGCTCGTCTCCAACAGGCGGCCGCGCGTCCGGAGGCTGCTGGTCACCACCTTCGCCTGACGGATCGCCTTCGGCCTCCGCACTGCCCTGTTCGCCCTGCCCGGCGGAATCCGGGTCTCCCGACTCGCCTTCCTGCTGCCCGGCGTCAGGCTGCCCGGGCTGTCCCGGCTCGTCGGGCCCGCCCTCGCCCTGTCCGTCCTCCGATGCTTCGGATTCCTGCTTGCGCATGGCTGCCTCGACCGCCTGCCTGTTGGCAACCGCATCCTCCATCCCGGGCCGCTGCCGCAATGCTTCGTCATAGGCCTCGATGGCCCCGGCATAGTCGCCGGCACGGGCCAGCGCGTTGCCGCGGTTGTAGTCGGCCACCGGCCCCTCGACCTGGCCGTACAGTCCGATGGCGCGGTCGTACTCTTCCGCACGATAGGCTTCGGCCGCTTCCGCCATGCGTTGGTGCTGCACCTGGTCCGGCCGCTTCCACAGCTCGGCTGCGTGCAGCTCCGCCGCAGGAAACCACGGCACCAGCAGCAGGATCCCGACCGCGGCGCCGCGCCGGAATCCGAACAGGACCAGCACCATCAGCGGGAACAGAAGCCAGTAGCCCTCGTCCTGCCAGGCAAGACCGGCCCCGGCGCCGTCCCGGGATTTTGCAGCGACACCCGAAGTCTGTGGATCCAGCACGCCCAGGGCCCGGAGGTCCGACATGTCGGCAGCCAATGGCGCGAAGTCGCCATTGCCGGCAGCCGCCACGTCTCTCAAGCGGCCGGTTTCCAGGCGGGTGGTGGCCTGGGTGCCATCCGGTCGGGCATGCGTGGCCCCCGCCTCGGAACCCAACCCCAGGAGGGACACTTCGAAGCCGTCCGCAGCGGCCTGGCGTGCCGCCTCGACAGCGCGCGCGTCCGCATCGTTGGTGACCAGCAGCACCTGGCCGCGATCGAATCCCGCCTGGCGCAGCAGGCGCACCGACCACTCGATGGCCTGGTCCGGCCGCTGGCCGTCCACCGGCATGATCGCCGGGTGCAGTGCATCGAGGAACACCGCGACGTTGGCGGGGTCCGCGGTCAGCGGGGCCACGGTGAAGGCTTCCCCGGCCCAGGCCACGAGCCCCACCTGTCCGCCCTGGCGATGCTCCAGCAATGCCGAGAGCTTGGCGCGGGCGTGGGCCAGCCGGGAGGGCGGAAGATCTCCGGCCAGCACATGGCTGGAGAGGTCGAGGGCGACGACCAGCGGCACCGCATCCTGCCGAAGCGGCTGTTCGACCTGTCTCCACCCCGGCCCGGCGAGTGCCACCACCGCCAACAGGTAAGCAAGCGCGCCCCCCAGTGCGAAGGCCATGCCCCGGCTGCGGCCGCGGTCGACGAGGTGCGCAAGCAGGTGCGGATCGACTGCGTCGCGCCACGGGTCGTCGCGGCGATCGCGGAGCAACAGCCACCACGCCAGCACCGGAAGCGCGAGCAAAGCCCACAACCACTCCGGCCGCACGAACTGAAAGGGCAGTTCGAACGCGCTCATCGCGGCCTCCTGCGGGTCCGCGCGAGAGCGAGCAGACCGGCGAGCAACGCCGCCGCAAGCGGCCATGCATAGCGCTCGATCATCGGCCTTATCGATTGTCCCGGGCGTTCGATCGGTTCCAGCCGGTCGATCTCCGCATAGATGCCGGCGAGCTCGCCGGCATCGCGCGCGCGGAAGAAGCGCCCTCCGGTGATGTCCGCCATCTGCTGGAGCGTTTCCTCATCGATCTCGTCACCCGCACCGGCCATCGGGAGCTGGAATCCGAACAACGAGAGAGAGCCTTCGCCGCCAAAGGCGATGGTGTGGACCCGGATGCCCTCGTCGGCGGCAAGCTCGGCCGCCTTGGCGGGCTCCAGAAGCCCGGCGGTATTGACACCATCGGTCAGCAGCACGAGTACCTTCTGCCCACCCTCCTGGTTGCGCAGCCGCTTCACGGCCAGCCCCACCGCATCGCCGATGGCCGTTTCCTGTCCCGCGATGCCCACCACGCTGTCCGCCAATTGCTGGCGCACGGTTTCATGGTCGAGCGTCAGCGGCGCAAGAACGTACGCCTGCCGACCGAACACCACCAGACCGATGCGGTCACCGGTGCGGCGGTCGAGGAAGTCCGCCAGCACCGCCTTCGCCGCCGTCAGCCGGTCAACCAGTCGCCCGTCCAATTGCATGTCGGGTTCGCTCATGCTGCCCGAGAGGTCCAGCGCCAGCATCAGCTCCCGCCCCGCCAGTGGAGGCTGGATAGCCTCACCGGCCTGCTGTGGCCGCGCCGCCGCCACGCAGAGCAGCAACCATGCAAGCCACAACAGCCACGGAACCCGCCCGCCGCCCAATCCCTTGCCATCCTCGGCTACGGCGCGAAGCCGGGTTTCATACGGCACCCGCAGGGCGGAGCCATGGCGACGGGCAGGCAGCAGCCATCGAAACAGCAGCGGCAAGGGGAGCAACAGCAGCGCCCACGGCCAGGCGAAGCCATCCAGCCAGGCGGGCATGATCTCGGCCGCCGTAGTCGCGAAGATAGCGTTCACCGTCAACGCATCCATAGCAGGAAACGCTCCCGTGCCAGCGGCCGCAGGGCCTGCACTTCCGACGGTTCCACGTTGCGGCGCCAACCTCCTTCCAAAAGCAGCCGGCCTGCTCCGGTCGAGAACACCGGCCCCTGCTGCTTGCCGCCAGGCCCATCGAGGAATGCCAGCCAGTCATCCCCCTGCAAGCGGTCGGCACCCGGATCACGCGTGCGCGCGGCACGACGCAGGAGCTCGGACAGCAGCGCCACCTCTTCGGCCGGAGTGGCGGCCTGCGCAACCGTCCCGTCGAACAGGGCGGCGAGCCGTGCGCGCCTGAGACGGCGGCGCCGGCTCCACCAGCCCCACGCCAACAAGGCCAGGACCAGCAGCAGGAGCAGCATCCACCAACCGGGCGCGGGTGGCCACCAGGGCGGCGCCGGCGGTTGGTGGATGTCACGCAGCGCCAACGGGGCCTGCATCACGCCACCATGGGCCGGGCGCGGCCCAGCAAGGGCAGCCAGGATTCGCTGGCGGCGTCGGTCAGCAACCGGTCCGCCCGCACGCCACAGGCGGCCAACGATGCGATGGCTTCGTCCCCCGGCTGGCGGAATTGCCGGTTCCAGCGCTCGCGCTGGGTGCGGCTCCCGAGATCGAGCTCCACCCGCTCTCCGCCGCTGCGGAAGGCGACGGTGTCGTGTGGCGGGGACAGTTCGAGCGGGTCGGTCACCAGGAGGACCACGACCTCATGATGGCGGGCAAGCGACGACCAGCGGCGGCCCGGGATATCGGCAGTCCCCAAGGCGTCGGCGAGAACGACCAGCCGGGAGCCGGGACGCAGCAGTCGCTGGGCGTGGTCGAGCGCCACCCCCAGCCCCTCATCACCTTCCGGTGCGGTGTGATACCAGCGCACGAGCGCGTCAAGTACGCGCAAGGCGCCACGGGCTCCACCTGCCGGGCTGACCGGCTTTTCACGGGAGCTGCCACGCAATGCGGCGATGCGGTCGCCATCGCGCGCTGCCGCCCACGCGGCCACCGCTCCCGCCCTTGCCGCCTGGACCGATTTGAACCGCACCCGGGTCCCGAAGTACATCGATGGGGCGGTGTCGGCCACCAGCAACGTCAACCGCTCCCGCTCCGCCTGGTAAAGCTTGGTGTGGGCGTTGCCGGTACGCGCAGTCAGCCGCCAATCGATGTGCCGCGCATCGTCACCGGCGACATACTCCCGCGACTCCGCATACTCCATACCTCGCCCCCGCAGGGGCGACAGTGCCTGGCCCGACGGGCCGTGCCGCCCGAGCCGGGCCCCGCGCCTGCCGGTGGCCACCGCCCGTAGCGCCAGCAACTCCGGCAGCGTGGGCGCGATGCCCTCAGACATCGGTCGGGGCACCGCGGGAAATGGAAGCCAGCCTCACGGCAGCGGCACCTTGGCCAGCAGCTCCGCGACGAGCCGGTCGCCATCCCACCCTTCAGCCGTGGCCTCGTAGCTCGGCAGTACCCGGTGGCGCAGCACCTCGGGAGCTGTCGCACGCACGTCGTCCGGCGTAACGAAGTCACGACCCGCCAGCCAGGCATGCGCGCGCGCGCAGCGTTCGAGCGCGATGGATCCGCGCGGGCTCGCGCCCCACTCGATCCGACGGCCCAACGCCTCGTCGTAGCGCGACGCGTTCCTCGAGGCGAGCACCAGCTCCACCAGGTAGCGCTCGACGGCGGGGGCGACATGCAGGTCCAGCACCGCCCCGCGTGCCGCAAACACGTCGGCCTGGGGAATCCGTTGCTGTGCCGTTTCATGGGGCCGCAACACCTCCCTCGCACGCTCCCGCGCCAGCCTCAGGATCTCCACCTCGGCGCCGGCGTCCGGATAGCCGATGCGCACGTGCATCAGGAAGCGGTCCAGCTGGGCCTCCGGCAGCGGGAAGGTACCTTCCTGCTCGATCGGATTCTGCGTGGCCATGACCAGGAACAGCGGCGGCAGCGGGTAGGTCGCGCGACCGACGGTCACCTGCCGCTCCCCCATGGCCTCCAGCAGGGCCGACTGCACCTTGGCCGGGGCCCGGTTGATCTCGTCGGCCAGCAGGATCGGATGGAACACCGGCCCGGGCTGGAACTCGAAGCGGCCATCCTGGGGGCGCCACACCTCGGTGCCGGTGAGGTCGGCGGGCAGCAGGTCCGGGGTGAACTGCACCCGGGCGAAATCCGCTTCCAGGCGCGCAGCCAGCGCACGCACCGCCGTCGTCTTTGCCAGTCCGGGCGCGCCCTCCACCAGGAGGTGCCCATCGGCGAGCAGCGCGATCAGGAGACGCTCGACCAGCGCCGCCTGCCCTACGATCTCGGACGACAGCGCGTCACGCAATGCCTTGAAGATATCGTGCAACCGTGCCGACTCCCTGTCGTCCGCCGTGGGCATAGCGACATCCGTGCTGTGGGTGTGGTCCATCCTGTCCTCTTGGGTTGTCGAGAGCGCGGCGGCCCATGATGCCGCATCGGGTTCGACCGGAATGTTCACACGGGGTTCCCGCGCACTTGTCACATACCAACAAAAACGGGGCCCGAAGGCCCCGTTGCGAAGATCATGCAGTTGTCAGGATCAGCGATGGTTGCGCTGGGCGACTTCCAGGACCTTCGGGGTGACGAAGATCAGGAGTTCCGCCTTTTCCTGCGAACGACCCTTCTTCTTGAACAGGTTGCCGAGGAACGGGATGTCACCGAGGAACGGCACCTTGGAGACGTCGTCACGCTCGCGGAACTCGTAGACGCCGCCGACCACGACGGTCTGACCATCTTCGACCAGAACCGCGGTGTTGACCTGGCGGGTGCTGATCTGCGGCACGTCACCGATGGAGGTATCGATGAAGCCCTCGATCTCGTCCTTCTTGACGTTGAGGTTGAGGAACACGCGGCCATCGTTGGTGATGGTCGGGGTGACCTGCATCTCCAGCACCACTTCCTTGAACTGGACGCTGGGGGTGGCCACGCCGCCGGCGGTGGCCGGCTGGATGGTCACGTAGCCCACTTCCTGGCCCTGCTTGATGATCGCCTCGCGCTGGTTGCTGGTCACGATGCGCGGGTTGGAGATCACCTCGCCACGACCCTGCTCCTGCATGGCCGACAGTTCGATATCAAGCGCGTATCCGGCATTGAGGATCGACAGTGCGACCGCACCGGCCGGATTGGAGACTGCGAGGTCGGTCATCAGCCCCCGCGTCAGCTCCCAGGTCTCCCCCGGCCCAGCGCCAAAGGCGGAGTTCTGGCTTTCGATGTTGTTCTCGACGGAACTGTTGAACCACACATCCCCGTCACCTGTATATCCGGAGAGGCCGAACTTGGCGCCCAACTCCCGCATGAAGCTCTCGGTGGCGACCACCACGCGCGCCTCGATCACGACCTGGTCCACCGGGCGGTCGATCACCGCGATCAGCTCCTTCATCTCGGCGACTTTCTTCGGCGTGTCGCTGATCATCAGGGTATTGGTGCGCTCATCCGCCACAAGGCGTCCACGCGGCGAAAGAAAGCCGGTGTCACCATCGTTGCCCGAGCCACCACCCGAACCGCCACCGCCACCACCGGAGCCGCCGACGCCCTTGGCTTCGGTCAGGGCTTCATAGATCTGGGTGGCGTTGTGGTAGTTGATCTGGATGTATTCGGTGGTCAGCTCCACGCGGTTGGACATCGCGATGCGCGCGTCTTCCCTGTCCTGCTCGTACTTGGCGATCTCCGCCTGGGGCGCGATCCAGACAACGTTGCCATTGCGACGCTTGTCCAGTCCCTTGGCCTGCAAGACGATGTCGAGCGCCTGGTCCCACGGCACGTTGACCAGCCGCAGGGTCACGTTGCCCTGGACGGTATCGGCGGCGACGACGTTGAGGTTGGATTCCTCGGCGATCAGCTGCAGCACCGTGCGGACCGGCACGTCCTGGAAGTTGAAGGTCACCGGCCGGCCGCCGTAGCGCGGGGTATCGGTGCTGCTCGAGACCGAGGTCGTCGCGCCCACACCCGTCCCGGTGTTGCTCGCCGTCGATGCGACGGCCGCGGCACGCGGCACGATCTCGACGATGTATTCGTTGCCGGTCTGGTAGGCCATCGACTCGAAGTTGCCGTCGGTCTGCAGCACCACCGTGGTGCCACCACCGCTGCTGCGTGGCTCGATGCGGTCAACCGGCGTGGCGAAGTCGGACACGTCGATGGAGCGTTGCAAGGTCGCCGGCAATTGGGCGTTGGCCACGTCGATGACGACCTGCCCTCCCTGGTTCCGGAGATCCGGGCTTGCGCCGTTGCCGTCGAATCGCAGCACCAGGCGGCCGGAGCCGCCGTCGCCGCGCTTGAAGTCGATGTTCGCGACGGAAACGCCACCCGGCACCTGCTTGGCGGGGTCGGATGCCAGCGCAGCCTGGCCCACCAGGACCGAGGTCGGCCCAGTTGCAGGCAGCGGAGCCGCGTGCACGGCGGTGAAGGCGGCCAGCGCGCCAAGCACCAACCCGTAGCCTGCGCCCCGGGCAGCCTTTGCGGCAGTCATGGGGCGCCGGGCAGGCCGCTCTCGTGTGGCTTTGAATACGGTCATCGTGCTATCCCCCAATCCTTATTGATCTTCCAGCGCGACGGTGGCCGGGCGTTCAAGCCAGCCCCCGGCGCCGTCCGGAACCAGTTCCACCAACTCGATGCGGTCCTGGGTCACCGAGGTCACCCGACCATCGTTCTGCCCCATGTACGCACCGGGTCGTACCCGATAGGTCACCTTGTCCGGCGCCATTACCAATGCCACGGTCGCGCTACCCTCGCCCAGCGTGCCCACCATGTCGAGACTGTCCAGCGGGAACTGCTCGAGGGTCTGCTTGCGCCGATCGGAATCGGGACGCGGGCCACTACCGGCGTTGCGGTCGGTAAAGGCCGTGCTGAAAGGATCCCGCATGCCCTGCGCAGCGTATTCGAAGGTCTCGAACTGCTGCATCACCGGCAAGGGCGGCAATGGCGGCGCGGGTTGCGCCTTCACCTCGGCCACCCAGTCTTCCAGGTTCGGGGCGTCATCGTAGGTACTGGTCACACCGCGCGTGCAGCCGGCCAGTACCAGCAGGGCCAGCCCGGCCATCAGCAGTCGCCGGCCGGAAACCGGCTTGGAAATCAGGTTCCGCATGTCAGGTCCCCTCCCCGGCGGCTTCGGCCTGGGCGGCCTGCTCGGCCATTTCGTCTTCGTCGAGGTAGCGGTAGGTCTTGACCGTACCCGCCAGTTCAAGCGCGGAGTTCGCCGTAATGCTGGTCCCTTCGCCGCGCGGCTTCAGGGAAATGTCGTGCATGGTCATGATCACCACGCGCGGCAGCGAGGCCACGCCGCTGACGAAAGCACCAAACTGGTGGTAGCTGCCCACCATGCGCAGGGCGATCGGCTTCTCGGCGTAGAACTCCTTCGGCTCCTCCGGGCCCGGCTGGAACAGCTCGTTGCTGATCCCGGTGGCCAACGCGGTCTGCGAAATGTCCACGATCAGGTCCGGCATCTCGGTCTTGCTGGGCAGCTGGCGCAGCATCTGCTGCAGTTGCTGTTCCATCTGCGCCAGTTGCAGCTTGAGCGGCTCCAGGTTGGAGGCCTTGCCCTGCTCGGTCTCGAACTCTTCCCGCAGCTCGACCTCGGTACGCTCCAGACTGGCCAGCGTGTCGAGCTTGTCGCGTACCAGCAGCCACCAGCTCAGGAAAAGGATCAGTGCGGCGACGATCACGTACAGGCCGATCTTGGCCTGCTGCGGCCATCCACCGATGTTGTTGAAGTCGAGTTCTTTGAGATTGATCTTCTTCTGGCTCACGAGGCGGCTCCTGCGGCAGGCGCGGCAACGGGTTCTTCCCCGGCCTCGGCATCTTCAACGACAGTCGGCGCGGGATCGGCGGCATCTGCCGGATCGACGGGTGCCGCGGCATCGGCGGCCCCGGCGGCGGCTTCTTCACCGACGGCGACCGGCGTGGTCACCGCCTCGGCGGGTGCGGGCACGGTATCGGGAATACCGTCGCCGTCCTCGTCGATGGGCGCGTTGGGATTGGCGAGCTTGACCGTCAGCCTGAACTCGTAGGGCAATCCCTTGTCGTCGCCCTTGGCCTCGATGATCGACAACTCCGGTCGGCTCATCCAGCCCGAGCCCTCGAGATTGCGCAGGTAGGTACTGACGCGGGCGTTGGACTGTGAGCGCCCCTCGAGGCTGAGCGTCTCGCTGTCCTGCTTGATCGAGGTGAGGACCACGCCATCGGGAATCGTGCGCACCAGCGAGTCGAACAGGTGGACCATCTGCGAGCGATTGGCCTGCAGGCGTTCGATGACTTCCTTGCGCGCCAGCAGGCGGGCCTTCTTCTCATCGAGCTCGTCGATCTCGACGTTCTGCTTCTTGACCTCTTCGATCTGCGCGGTCAGGTACGCGTTGCGCTCGTTCTGGCCGTCGATCTGGGCGTTGTAGAAGAAGATGATCAGGACCGACAGCAGCACGGCGCCCAGGGCGGAGAGCCCCAGCATCACCATCGCTTCCTTCTGCCGCTGCTTGCGGCGCTCCGCGCGCCACGGAAGGAGATTGATCCGTGCCATCAGTCGAAGCTCCTCAAGGCCAGGCCGCACGCGATCATCAACGCGGGGGCATCCTGGGCCAATGCATGCGCCTGCACGCGCGGCCCGAGGGTCATGTGTGCAAGCGGGTTGGCGACCATGGTCGGCACGCCCAGTTGCTCCTCCACCATCGGCGCGATGCCGGCGATGGCGGCGCAGCCGCCGGCCAGGACGATCTGGTCGACCCGGTTGTGCTCGCTGCCTGCGTAGAAGAACTGCAGCAGCCGGCTCACCTGCTGCACCATCGCCTCCTTGAACGGGTCCAGGACCTCGGTCTCGTAGGTCTCGGGCAGCCCGCCCTGGCGCTTGGCCAGACCGGCTTCCTCATAACTGAGGCCGTAGCGGCGCATTACCTCGTCGGTCAGTTGCTTGCCACCGAACACCTGTTCGCGGCTGTACAGGCTGCGCCCGTTGCGAAGCACGTTGAGCGTGGTCATGGTGGCGCCGGCATCGATCAGCGCGACCAGGCCGTCACGCGGCGTGCTCAGCTGGTCGGCGAGCAGGCCGAACGCGTTCTCGATCGCGAACGCTTCCACGTCCATGACCTTCGGGGTCAGCCCCCCCATTTCCAACGCCGAGGCCCGGACTTCGACGTTCTCGGCGCGCGATGCCGCCAGCAGCACCTCGACCGATTCGGTGCTGCCAGGCACGGGGCCGAGCACCTCGAAATCGAGGTTCACTTCCTCGATCGGGTAAGGCACGTAGTTGACCGCCTCGAGCTCCACCTGCGCCTCGAGATCGTCGCCTTCCAGGTCCGCGGCCATCGGGATCACCTTGGTGATCACCGCGGAACCGGCCACTGCGGCGGCGGCATGCTTGGCGCGCGTACCGGAACGGCCGACGGCGCGTTTGATCGCCTCGCCCACCGCTTCGGGCTCGACGATGTTCTTCTCCACCACCGCGTTGGGCGGCAGCGGCTCCACCGCGTAGTGCTCCACGCGATAGCGGTTGCCCGCCCGCGACAGCTGCAGAAGCTTGACCGCAGTCGAACTGATATCCACGCCGACGAGCGCCGGCTGGCTCTTCGTTATGACACCCACAGTATTTCTCCCCTTGCCACCAGCACTGGCACGCGCTTCCCGTGGCCCCGTCCTAGATAACGGACTTTTCACGGCACCGCAACCACTTCTCCCGTTATTTGCCCACCAGTGCCCCATTCTGACCCTGGGCGTCCGGCGGCAAACCGGGTGTCGCGCTCGTGGCTCCGGTGCCATCCCCGGCTCCTCTATACTCCACCGCCACGACACTCGCAATGCGGAACCGCTTGATGCCCCCCCGTTTTCGACGCTTCCTGCGCTGGTCGCTGTTCGCCCTGGCCGGCCTCGCCCTGCTGGGCGTGATCGCGCTCGGCACTGTCTACTACCTCGTCGCGCCCCAGTTGCCGGATGTGCAGACGCTGCGCGACATCGAGCTGCAGGAGCCGATGTACGTGCACTCGCGCGACGGCCGGTTGATCGCGGTGTTCGGCGAGACCCGCCGCTATCCCGTGGACATCGACGAGGTGCCGGAGCGGCTCAAGCAGGCGTTCATCGCCATCGAGGATGCGCGCTTCTACGACCACCACGGCGTCGACTACCGCGGCGTGTCCCGCGCCATCTGGCTGCTGCTCACCAGTGACCAGGAGCGGGTCGCCGGCGGCTCCACCATCACCCAGCAGGTGGCGCGGCAGTTCTTCCTGAGTTCGGAGTACAGCTACACGCGCAAGCTTGCCGAGATGTTGCTGGCACTGCGGATGGAGCGCGAGCTCAGCAAGGACGAGATCTTCGAGCTGTACCTCAACAAGGGGTTCTTCGGCAATCGCGCCTACGGCGTGGGCGCGGCCGCGGAGTTCTACTACGGCAAGAAGCTGGACGAACTCGATCTGGACGAGATGGCCTCGCTGGCCGGCATTCCCAAGTTCCCGTCCAGCGGCAACCCATTGAGCAACCCCGAGCGTGCCAGGATCCGCCGCGACTACATCCTGCAGCGGATGGCGGAGCTGGGCTTCATCAGCCAGGACGAGATGGCGCGGGCACAGGCAACGCCGATGCATGCGGCCCCGCACGAACCGCCGCTCCAGCTGTACGCGCCCCACGTCGCGGAAATGGTGCGGCAGCAGATGGTCGAACGCTTCGGCGCGGAAGCGCTGACCAAGGGTTACCGCGTCACCACCACCATCGACCCGGAGATGCAGCGGGCCGCCAACCAGTCGATCCGCGATGGCCTGGTCGAGTACGACCGGCGCCATGGCTGGCATGGCGTCGAACAGCAGTTCGAGCTCGCCGCCGACGAGGATGTCGAAACCATCCGCGCCCGCCTCCGGACGGTCCCGGTGCAGTCCAACATGCTGCCGGCCATCGTGCGATCCACTTCGGATGCTTCGGCGACGGTGGTCCTGCCCAGTGGCCGCGAGGTGGTGCTGGGCAAGGACGACGGATGGGGTGGACGCGCGCCGGGCAAGCTCGTCGAGCGCGGCGACCTCGTTCGCGTCTTCCGCCCTGAGCCCGGGCCGGAAGACGAAGCGACTGGTGAAGAGGATGCCGACGCACCCGGTTACAGGTTGACCCAGATCCCGCGGGCGCAGACCGCGCTGGTATCCATGGAGGCCGACACGGGCGCACTGCGGGCCCTGGCCGGTGGCTTCAGCTTCGCCGGAAGCAAGTTCAACCGCGCCACCCAGGCACGCAGGCAGCCCGGCTCCAGCTTCAAGCCGTTCCTGTATGCGGCGGCGTTCGAGCGTGGCTTCAATCCCGCCTCGATCGTGCTCGATGCCCCGGTAGTCTTCCAGGACCGCCGCGGCCACACCTGGCGGCCACAGAACAGCACCGGCAACTTCGCCGGCCCGATGCGCCTGCGCGAGGCCCTGGTCCAGTCGCGCAACCTGGTCTCGGTCCGGCTGCTCGACGCCATCGGGGTCGATTACGCCCGCAAGTACATCAGCCACTTCGGATTCGAGGAAGCCAATCTTCCGCCCAATCTTTCGATGTCGCTCGGTACCCCCTCGCTGACGCCGATGTCCGTGGCCCGGGGCTATGCCGTCTTCGCCAATGGAGGGTTCCGGATCGATCCGTGGCTGATCGCCGAAGTACGCGACCGCGACGGTGCCGTGATCTTCGAGGAGAACCCGCCGACCGCCTGCCCGCAGTGTGGCGGATCAGGCCGCAGTACCGCGGCTTCCCGCAGCGACCGCCTGGTCGGAGGCTTCGATCTCGGTCCAGCGCAGGCACCGCGACCTGCCGAACCCGCGGCCCCGGAAGAACCCGAGGCGCCCGCGGCCCAGCCGCCGGAAGACATGGTCAAGGCACCGCGGGCCATCGACTCGCGCATTGCCTACCAGATGGTATCGATGCTTCGCGACGTGGTACAGCGCGGCACCGGCGCCCAGGCCCGCAAGCTCGAGCGCGAGGACGTCGGCGGCAAGACCGGCTCGACCAACGACTACCGTGACGCCTGGTTCTCCGGCTTCGGCGGCGGGCTGGCGACCACCGTCTGGGTCGGCCGCGACGATTTCCAGTCACTCGGCCGCGGCGAATACGGTGGCCGCGCCGCACTGCCGATCTGGATCAACTACATGCGGGTTGCGCTGGAGGATCGTCCGGTGACCGCGAACACGCCGCCGGACGGCATGGTCGAAGTGTCGGTCGCGGCTAATGGCACGCTCCTGCCGGGCGGCAGTGGCGGCATCCGGGAATGGCTCAAGGTCGAGGATCTCGAGCGCATGCAGGCGCACTCGGAATACGACAGCACGTTCGACGCGGATGCCGCCGAGGAGACTTTCGACATCTTCTGATCGTGCTAGCTTCGTGGCAGCGGGCGGTCGCCTGATCGCCCTCGCCCTGTTGTCGCCGCGGTGCCAGCCCCGGAGCCACCATGCCACGCCACGTTCGCAAGCCCGCCCGCCCGCCGCGCGGTTCTTCGTCGCCCAAGGCCGGCAAGCTCGGTCCCCGTGGCGAGCAGCGTCGCCTGCGCATCGCCCAGGAGGCAGCGCGGTTGATGGCCGAGGGCGGCTTCCGCGACTACCACCAGGCGAAGGTGAAGGCGGCACAGCGCCTGGGCGTACGGGACCTGGCCCTGCTACCCCAGAACGTCGAGGTCGAGCAGGCACTGCGCGAGCACCAGCGCCTGTTCCAGCCAGACGCCGCCAATGAGCTTGGGATCCGGCGCGAAGCCGCACTGGCAGCAATGGAGTTCTTCCAGCCGTTCAATCCGCGGCTGGTCGGAGCGGTGCTGGAAGGCACGGCGGATACCCACAGTGTCGTGGCACTGCACCTGCACAGCGACGATCCCGACGCCGTGGCGCGCCACCTGGAACAGCACGGGATACCGGCCGAGGCAGGCGCCCGCCGATTGAGGCTGGACGCCCAACGCAGCTCGGAATTCCCGACCTGGTCGCTGGTCGCCGATGACCTGCCGTTTGAATTGACGGTGCTGCCCACGGCCCAGCTACGGCAGGCGCCGCTGTCGACCATCGACGAGCGGCCGATGCGCCGCGCCTCGACATCGCGCCTGAAGGAGCTGCTGTCCGCCGGATCTCCCGATGCCGATCCCGGCGAGAACGACTGAAAGCAGAACGCCCCGCTCGGAGGCGGGGCGTTCTGGCCATGTCTATTGCGATTGCCGGGACTATCGCTGGTCCATCGAGACGTAGTCGCGGTTGGCCGGCCCGGTGTAGACCTGCCGCGGACGGCCGATCTTGTTCTCCGGGTCGTCCTGCTGCTCCAGCCAGTGCGCGACCCAGCCCGCGGTCCGGGCAATGGCGAACATCACGGTGAACATCTCCACCGGGATGCCGAGTGCCTTGTAGATGATGCCGGAGTAGAAGTCGACGTTCGGGTACAACTTGCGCTGCACGAAGTAGTCGTCCTTCAGCGCCGCTTCCTCGAGCTTCATCGCCACGTCCAGCAGCGGGTCGTTGACGCCGAGCTGGCCCAGGACCTCGTGGGTCATCTTCCGCACCAGCGCCGCACGCGGGTCGTAGTTCTTGTAGACGCGATGGCCGAAGCCCATCAGGCGGAAGCCGGACTCCTTGTCCTTGGCCTTGTCGATCGCCGACTGCACGTTCTCCGGACGGCCGATCTGGTTGAGCATCTTGAGCACGGCCTCGTTGGCGCCGCCATGTGCCGGACCCCACAGCGCCGCGACGCCGGAGGCGACGCACACGTAGGGGTTGGCCCCGGTGGAACCGACCAGCCTGACGGTGGAGGTGGAGGCGTTCTGCTCATGGTCGGCGTGCAGGATGAACAGCAGGTCCATCGCCTTGGCCGCGACCGGATTCAGTTCCAGCGGCTCGCTCGGCACTTCGTACAGCATGTGCAGGAAGCGCGTGGTGTAGTCGAGGTTGTTGCGCGGGTAGCGCAGCGGCCAGCCAATGGAGTGGCGGTAGCAGGCGGCCGCGATGGTCGGGACCTTGGCGATCAGGCGGACCGCCGCAAGGCGCCGCTGCTCGGGATCCTCGAGGTCGAGGTCGTTGTGGTAGAAGCTCGCCATCGAGCCGAGCATGCCGACCAGCATCGCCATCGGGTGGGCGTCGTGGCGGAAGCCACCAAGGAAGCTCTTGAAGGCTTCGTGCATCATCGTGTGATGCGTCACCTCGTGCTCGAACGAGGCGAACTCGGACTTGGTCGGCAACTCGCCGTTGATCAGCAGCGACGCCACTTCGAGGAAGCTGGACTTCTCCGCCAGTTGCTCGATCGGGTAGCCCCGATACAGCAGGACGCCCTCTTCGCCGTCGATGTAGGTGATCGCCGACTTGCAGCTGGCCGTGGCGGTGAAGCCGGGATCATAGGTGAAGCACCCGGTCGCCTTGGGCAGCTTGCCGATGTCGATGCACGGCGCGCCCAGGGTGGGCTGGTGCACGGGCAGCTCGACACTGCTGGAACCGGCGGACAGGGTGGCCTGGGAGAGGCCGGGGTTCTGGGAATCGGACACGTAGCACTCCTCATGTCGCGTGCCGCGGCATGCGCGACACGGAGGGGGGAACGGGAATCGCGGCGGGCGCGATACCGCGATTATCGCACAACGCCCCCGTATGGGCGCCGGACGCTGCGTTCCGTGGGAACGGCCATGAGGGCAGGGTCGACGCCCTGACGGGGGCGCGGAAAACGCAAAAACGGCCGCCTTCCGGCAGCCGTCTTCACTTCCGGGAGCGGCCAGGCCGCCACCGGTTGGATTACTTGGCGTAGCGCTTGCGGAACTTGTCCACGCGGCCACCGGTATCCATGATCTTGTGCTTGCCCGTGTAGAACGGGTGCGAAGCCGACGAGATGTCGATCTTGATCAGCGGATACTCGTTACCGTCTTCCCACTTCACCGTCTCCTTGTTCTTGGAATCAGCAAGGGTCGAGCGGGTCAGGAACTGGAAGTCGCTGGTCACGTCCTGGAACACGACTTCGCGGTATTCGGGATGGATGCCGGCTTTCATTGGCACTCACCAATTATGCGGAGGGAAGCGCGCTAGTATAGCGGCCGTCCTGGCGACCGCGCAAGCCCGGATTACACCTCCAGCCAGGGCCCCTCCCTCGCCACATTTATTGCGCCGCGAGGGCATCGGCAACCAGGCGCTGGAACCGCTCCTGGTCGTAGCGCAGCAGGATGCGGGCATTGTCGGGCCTGCCCTCGCGGCGTTGCCAGTCGACGATCGTGGCGCCGCGCGCGAGCGATCCGGAAAGCTCGACCGCGACCGGCCGCTCGGCCACCTCCGTCGCACCATGGGGTTCCAGTGCATAGGCCATCGCCAGGGCATCGGCCGAATGCCAGCGATCCCCCCGGGTATCGCCCGCCCACTGCCGCGTCTTCGCGGAGATGCTGTCGTAGAACCGGGCGCGCGGCGAACCGCAGGCCAGCCACCGGTCGACGTCGTGGTGCGACAGCCCGTGCGCGAGCGTCGCCTCCCAGTCGGCGAGGTCGAATCGCCCGAAAGCCTCGAAGACGATGTGGGCCGCCTCGGGATCGAAGCCGATGTTGAACTCGGCCACGGCACTGGTATTGCCGCGCCCGTTGACCGCCCCGCCCATGACGACCAGGCGCGCGACGCGCTCGGGCAGGGTCGGGTCGAGCTTCAGCGCCAGCGCGACGTTGGTGAGCGGCCCCAGCGCGACGAGCAGGAGCCGCCCCGCGTGCTGGTGCGAGAGCCGCAGGATGGCGAGTGCGGCGTGCTCGTCCTCGGCGTTACGCCCACTGGGGGTGTATCCGGTGTCGCCAAAGCCATCGTTGCCGTGGACGTAGCCGGCATCCTCGGCCGCATGCAGCAGCGGCGTCGTGCAGCCGGGAAACACCGGCACCTCCACGCCCGCCACTTCGCACAACTTGAGCGCATTGGCGAGGGTGTGGTGGAGGCCGACATTGCCGGCGGCCACGGTCAGTCCGACCACCTCGTGACGGGGGTCGTTGAAAGCCATCAACAGCGCGAGTGCGTCGTCGACGCCGGGGTCGGTGTCGATCAGCAAGGGGATCCTGGTTGCAGTCATCGGGTCATCAAGGTGTAGACGGACCCGCATCGTAGCCGCCGAAGCTGCCGGCCGCGCCCGGGAACACCACCGGGCTCTCCGCGCCATCGTGGCCGACCGCCGCCACGCCGAAGAAATAGTTGTCGATCACCACGTTCTCAAGCGTGTATTCGTCGACATCCCCGACGTAGATGCTGCGGGACCACTGCGGCTCCGTGGTCAGGCGCCAGTAGATGCGGTAGCCAGCCAGCCCGCGCGCCTGGCTGCCGGTGGGGCGCTGCCACTTGAGCGTGGTATCGGCGGTCACCGCGCCTGAAATCCCGACATCCGCCGGTGGTGGCGGCGCGCTGGCCAGCCCGGCGAGCGTCACGGCATTGAGGGCGGTGAGCTTGGCGGCGTAGTCGAAGTCGACGCCATCGATGGTGTCGCCATAGACGATGCCATCCTCGGTGCGCAGGTCCTGGTGCTGGCGGTCGTAGTGCTCGTTGGTTTCCATGATGCGTACCGCCGGCGCGCCGATGTCGTTGAACGGGCGGTGGTGCCCGCCGCGCCCGAAGCGGTCGAGCCTGTAGATCATCATCACGTCGAGGTTGGGCACGTAGCGGTCGGCCATGCGGTCGATGTACCGCGCCAGGTTGCGCGAAGGTGAATCGACCTCGCCGCCGGTGAAGCGGCGTGCCCGTGCCTCCTCGGGCGTCTCGGTGAATCTCGTGCCTTCGGCGAACACCCTGGCGGTGGTGTTGTCGACCACGCCGTTGATGCCGGCGATGTTGCCGATCATGTCGTTGTTGAGCACCGCTTCCAGCCGCCACCCTTCCTGTTGGGCGTGCCCGGCCAGGATCTTGCCGCCGAAGAGCCCCTGTTCCTCACCGGCCAGGGCGGCGTAGACGATGGTGCCTCCGAAGCGGTGCCGGGACAGCACCCGGGCCGCCTCCAGCGTGCCGGCGACGCCGGATGCGTTGTCATTGGCGCCGGGCGAATCGGACGTCGCGTCCATGACATCGGAGACACGCGAGTCGATGTCGCCACTCATCATCACCACGCGACCGGGGTCGTCGGTGCCGCGCTGGATCGCGATGACGCTGGTGATTTCGACCGGGTCCGGCACGCGGGTCTCCCCGGACACCACGTCCGACACATAGCGCACTTCAAGGCATCCACCGCACTCGGCGGAGATGCGCTCGAACTCGGCCTTGATCCAGCGCCGCGCGGCGCCTATGCCGCGGGTGGACGACTCCGTCTCCGACAGGGTGTGGCGGGTACCGAACCCGACCAGGGTGCGGATGTCCGCTTCGATCCGCTCCGCCGAAGGTGCCGTGCCGATCTCTTTCAGCAGCGGCTGGGAAGCCGGCGGCACCTCGACAGGCGCCCCCCAGGCGACCAGCGGCAGGGCAAGGAGGAAAGCGACCGGGACATTCAGATGGCGCCGCATGTGCAAGCTCCGTGTGGATCAGATCCAGAGCATAGCCGCAGCGGTCCCGGTCGACGGTCCGCCCCGCTCACGCCCCGGCGAAACGCACCGCGCCGCCGACCCAGCGCTGCACGAGGCGATCGGCGACGGCCGGATCCGTGCACAGCAGACGCTCGGCCATGTCGTGCACCTGCGGCAACAGGTCGGCATCGCGTGCGAGATCGGCCAGGCGGAATTCGGCGACACCGGTCTGGCGGGTGCCCAGCAGCTCGCCGGGCCCGCGCAGGGACAGGTCGCGCTCGGCAATCAGGAAGCCATCGTTGGTCTCGCGCATCGTCTGCAGGCGTTCGCGCGCCACCTGCGACAGGGGCGAGCGGTACAGCAGCACGCAACTGGATACGGCACTGC
>Ga0114898_1000128_pt1 | contig 76982 bp, 88 predicted proteins | sample Malvired_Geostar_FD_83496 | JGI IMG/M metagenome (GOLD analysis project Ga0114898, IMG submission 83496) | Marine viral communities from the Global Malaspina Expedition - Malaspina viral metaG DeepMed_Geostar | ecosystem: Environmental > Aquatic > Marine > Oceanic | place: Mediterranean Sea...
GCTCCACCCCTCCGGGGTCCCCCTCCCCCGCAAGCAGGGGAGGAGCATAGATGTCCGATTCCCAGAAACGCCTCGCCGGCGAGGCCGCCGCCCTTCGGGTTGAGGCGGGCATGAAGGTCGGGCTCGGCACCGGCTCGACCGCCGCCTGGTTCGTCAAGGCGCTGGCGGCCCGCAACCTGCCCGACCTGCGCTGCGTGCCGACGTCGGATGCCACGGCCGATCTGGCGCGTGAGCTGGGCCTGGCGCTGTCGACGCTGGAGGACACCCCGCGCCTCGACCTGACCGTCGACGGGGCGGACGAGGTCGGCCCGGGTCTGGCCCTGATCAAGGGCGGCGGCGCGGCCCTGCTGCGCGAGAAATTGGTGTGGGAGGCCTCGGACCGCTGCCTCGTCATCGCTGACGCGGCCAAGGTGGTGAAGACGCTGGGCGCCTTTCCCCTGCCGATCGAGGTCGTCGCCTTTGGGCACAAGACCACGGGCAACCGCATCGCCGATGTGCTGGCCGACCACGACATCGCCATGCCCGCCCGCGTCCGCAGCGCCGAGCGCGGGCTGGTGCGCACCGACGGCGGTAATCTGATCTATGACGCCAGATGCGGCGCCATCACCGACCCCAGCCGCCTCGCCGACGACCTGAAACTGATCACCGGCGTCGTCGAACACGGCCTGTTCCTCGACCTCGCGGATGAGGCTATCATCGGCACGAATGACGGGGTTGAGGTGTTGGTGCCCTAAGGGGCAGGGGAGAGGGGCGATGAAAAAGCTGCTGCTCGCGTCCCTGCTGCTCACGACCGTGGTCATCGTCGGTGTGCGGGTGGATTTCGCCGTCAATCCTCACCACCGGACGGCGGTGTTGAAGGGGCTCTGCGAGGCGGGCCTCCCGAACCTTTCCCGTCCGCCGGAAGTTCCGGCCAGACATCTGGGTTGTGCTGTCCTTGGGCCCAAGCAGACGGTGCAAGGCTTTGTTTCCACCGGGTTCGAGGCGTCGCACCTGATCATGGGCGACCAGGTGGTCACGGACCAGTATGGATTCCTGAATGAGTCCGCATGGTTGAGCGGCAGCGACGGACTTGAGCAGCGAGGAGGAGCGGCGCTCGATGGCGTGCTGTCTGCGCGTCGCCCAGGTCTGTGTGGGGGGCGCTTGGCAAAGGTCACGTTGGAAGGCTGGGTGACGGTTTCACGGCGGCTTTGGCCACCTGAACTTGGCCGAACGTGAGTTCTTCGCATACCGGGTGATCTCCGCGACCGCGCCTTCGGAAGAGGAACTGGATCCCTTCCTCTATGGAGTCGCGCCCGACTGGCCTCCCGACACCGTCGCATTTTGCCGGGAACAGGAGAGCCCGGACTACGAAGGGCCCTAGGCTCGAACCTCGCACGCTCAACACGCGCCGCATGTTCTCACGCCACCTCAGCCTTGCCCCACCCACCCCTGATCCCTAAGTCCCTGACGCGGCGGGGGCCCTGCGCTCCCGACCCGTGCCTGCCCTCAGTTCGCCGGAGCGGATTTCAGACCATTCAGACGGTTCAGACGGTTTAATTGCACCGTCTGAATTCCGGACCGCCCCCGGTTTCAGACTATTCAGACCATTCAGACGGTCTTTTTCACCGTCTGGTTCAGGAGCTCCGAATGCCCACGACCTACGACTACGACCTCTTTGTCATCGGTGCGGGCTCGGGCGGGGTGCGGGCGGCGCGGCTGACGGCCCTGTCGGGCAAGACGGTCGCCGTGGCCGAGGAGCACCGGGTCGGCGGTACCTGCGTCATCCGGGGCTGTGTGCCCAAGAAATTCATGGTCATGGCCTCCGAGGTCAGCCACGCGCTGGAAATCGCCGAGGGTTATGGCTGGAACATCGAGGGCGCGACCTTCGACTGGAAGCGCTTCCTCGAGGCCAAGGACGTCGAGATCGCCCGGCTGTCCGGCATCTATGTCGCCAATCTGGGCAAGGCGGGCGCCGAGCTGATCCACGGCCGCGCCCGTCTGAAGGACGCCCATACGGTCGAGGTCCTGAAGAAGGACGGCTCGGTCGATCGCACCGTGACCGCTGAAACCATCCTGATCGCCACCGGCGGCCGCCCCTGGGTGCCCGGGGACCTGCCGGGCATCGAACATGCCATTACCTCGGAAGAGGCCTTCCACCTGCCGGAACTGCCGAAGAGCATTCTGATCGCGGGCGGCGGCTATATCGCGGTCGAGTTCGCCGGCATCTTTGCCGGTCTGGGCGTCGAGACCACCCTGGTCTATCGCGGGCCGAACATCCTGCGTGGCTTTGACGACGATGTGCGCGCCCATCTGGCGGGCGAGATCGAGCGGCGCGGCATCAAGGTGGTGCTGGGCTGCCAGCATTCCTCGATCGAGAAGACCGCCGACGGCCTCGTCAGCCACCTTGAGAATGACATGAGCCTGACGACCGAGGCCGTCATGTTCGCCACCGGTCGCACGCCTCACGTCAAGGGTCTGGGGCTCGAGGAGGCCGGGGTCGAACTGACCAAGGGCGGCGCCATCAAGGTCGATGAATATTCCCGCACCAGCGTCGACAATATCTGGGCCATCGGCGACGTCACCGACCGGATCAACCTGACGCCCGTCGCCATCCGCGAGGCCGTGGCCTTCCACGAGACCCGCTACAAGGACAATCCCTCATCCTTCGACTATGAGGCCGTGGCCACGGGCGTCTTCAGCCAGCCGCCGGTCGGCGTGGTCGGCCTCAGCGAGGCCGAGGCGCGGCGTCACTGCTCAAAGGGCGTCGATGTCTATCTGACCCGCTTCCGGCCCATGAAGACGGTGTTCGTCGGCTCGGACGAGCGGGTGCTGATGAAGCTGGTGGTCGATGCCGACACCCAGCGCGTGGTCGGCGTCCACATCGTCGGCCCGGAAGCCCCCGAAATGATCCAGTTGGCCGCCATTGCCGTGAAGGCCGGCCTGACCAAGGCCCAGTGGGACGCGACCTGCGCCGTTCACCCGACCCTGGCCGAGGAACTTGTCACCCTGAAGGACAAACAGTCGGTCGCCGCGACCGCCGCCGAATAGGAGTCAGAACCCGGCCAGCCGGTCCCGGATCGGCTTCAGGCCCGCCAGCAGCGGCTCGATCTCGGCCGCATTCTTCTTCCACTTGTCCGGTGCCGGCGGGGTCAGGGTGTGGCGCGACTCCGGCAGCTTGCCGCCGGTCCGCTCCGCCAGGGCCGCGTCGAACTCGAGGTCGGCGAAGCCACAGATGCCGCGCATCACCGCCGCCGGATCGGCCACGAAGTCGGCATAGCGGACCACGTGGCGCCGGTCCTCCGGCAGGGCCGACAGGTCGTCCATAATGGTCTGGTTGGTGGTCGCCCACTGATAGGCCGCGACCTCGGGCAGGGGCTTGTCCTTAAGGCCCTGCCAGCCCTGCGGCAGCAGCAGCGACCACGGGCCTTCCCAACCCGGCAGCTGCGGATAGGTCACCCAGCCGCCCGACCGCCAGGCGTCGATGATGCTGGAGACATTCTCCTCCGGCTCGCGCCACAGGAAGACAAACCGGGCGTCCGGGAACAGGGCGTTGAAGAAGGGGATCCGCAGGGCGTTCTTGGGCGTCTTCTCCAGCAGCCGCACGCTGTCCTGGTTGGCAAAGGGCCGCTCGGCCCCGTCGCGCAGCTTCTCGGCCAGCCGGGCCTTCATCGCCAGGCCGATCTGGTCGCTGTAGTGCTCGGCCGTCACCCGGTTCGAGTCGATGCCCGGAGCACCGGGCCGCAGGGCCTTGAAGCCCTCGACCAGCCAGTGGGCTTCGCCGCCCACGGTGTGCAGCTGGGGCGTCACCGCCAGCGTCTCGAACAGGGCCGTACTGCCCGAGCGGGGCGCAGCCACGATGATCACCGGCCGGTCATAGTCCGGCGTCTGCAGGATGGCGGACGGACGCGCCGGGGCCGGGCTCGCACCCGCGGCTGCGGGGGAGGGCTGACCCATCATGCCGGTGGCGACCCCGCCACCCATAGGCGCCACGCCCGGGTTGACGCCGTAAGCCCCGATCCGCTGCCGGACGACCGCGGGCACGGGCATCATGTTGGAGCTGACCCTCAGGTCATCGCCCAGCGCCGTGACCTGCTGCATCAGCATCTGCAGCCGCTTCTGATAGTGGGGGATGCCCCGGTCGGTGTCGGCGAACAGCGACCACAGCTGGCGCCAGTCCTGCCGGAAGGCGTGCGTCAGTCTGGCGAACTGCTGCAGATGCGCCCGGCCCTCGTCGCCCTGCCGCACCGAGCCGGTCTCGGCCACCAGATCGCTGAGCAGCTCGTCGACCTCCGACGGCGGCATGACGCGGTAGATGTTGAACTGCTCGACCGCCAGCGGCGCCCGCTGCCCGGGCCGGAACGGGATCGGCGTCTCGGGCAGGGACTGGGTCGCGGCGGCCTCTGCAAGGTCCCAGAAGCGGCCGTTGCCGGTGGTGTCCGCCACCAGGTGCACGCGCGAGATGTCCGAGCCGTTGTCGACTTTGTGGATCCGCCAGTTGTCGAAGATCCAGGCCTCGCCCGGGGCCATGTGGACCTCTTCGCCGTCGCAGTGGAAGCGCACGTCCGGCGTCGTCACGATCGGCACATGCAGCCGCACCCTGTGAAACCAGTGGTAGTTGATGTCCGTGTGCTCGGGCACCGAGGACCCCGGCCCCAGCCGCATCAGCCGCGATCGGCTCCAGACCACGCCGAAGTGGCTGAGCACCTGCTGGATATAGGGTGAGGACTGCAGGTGCGGCGTCGGCGCCATGGCCCCGGCCACGTCGTCATTCTCGGTGCCGCCGACCGTGATCAGGCGCAGGGCGCTGTTGCCGGGGATGTTGTTCGGGTGCTTGGCCCAGGCGTCAGCCGGGAAGGCCTCAACCTCGCGCCGCAGCTGGTCCACGTCGAAGCGGAAGGGCAGCTTGATGAAGGGTCGGGACAGTTTCACGCGATCACGGCCGATACTCGAGGATGGGGCATGGCCCACAGATACGCCCCGTCCGGGAGGGGGTCAAAGCCGATCGATCTTGTGCTGGCCATGGAGCTGGCGAATGAACGGGCGACCGGGGTCCCGGCCCGTGAGCCGTTCCCGGACCTCGCCGACCACGAACCGGGTGATGGCGGGCAGGGCGAGGTCCTTCAGATCATCCAGCGGGATCCAGGCCACCCGCTCCAGCTCGTCCCCGTGGTCGGTGCGCGCCGGCAGGTCCATGGCGTCGGCATCGGCCAGGAAGAAGCGGGCATCGAAGCGGCGCGGCCTGCCGGGAGGCGTGATCGCCCGGGCGATGTAGCGGAGGGCGGCCAGATTCGCCTGATGCCCGGTCGACAGGAAGTTGCGCCACGGCCCGGCCAGACTGCGCGCCGGAGCGGGACGGCCGACGATGACGCCGGTTTCCTCATGGGTCTCGCGCACGGCGGCCAGCGCCAGCGCCCGGGCCCGCCGCTCGGGCATCTCGCGCTCCAGCAGCGCCAACTCGTCCGGCGAGAGATCCGTCGCGAAGGGGGCGGTATAGTCGCCGCGCTCCACTCGCCCACCGGGGAACACCCATTTCGACGCCATGAAGACATGACCCGGTGCGCGGCGCCCCATCAGCACCTCGGCCCGCCCGTCACGGCTGCGGGTCAGGATCAGGGTGGCGGCGTCCCGGGGCCGAACCCGGGCGCCGACATCGGGGGAGTCGGCCAGATCCGCCCGCGCGTCGAACGGCTGGGTCATTTGCGGCGCCGAGGCCCCTTCGGCTTGCCGGAAGGCGGACCTCCCTTGCCACCGCGCCCGGCCTTGCCGCCCCGGGGAGGGCCACCGCGCGGGCCGCCTCGGCCTCCGGAGTTGCCGGGCGGCTTGCCCTCCTCGGCATCCGACAGCATCTCGAGCACCAGGCCGCCGGTCAGCGGCGTGGCCTCGACCAGTTTGACCTCGACGGTGCGGCCGAGGGTCCAGCGGTCGCCACTCCGTTGGCCGATCAGGGCGTGGGCCGCCTCATCGTGCTGGAAATAGTCCCGGCCCAGCGAGGAAATGGGGATCAGGCCGTCGGCGCCGGTCTCCTGCAGCCGCACGAACAGGCCGAAGCGGGTCACGCCGGTGATCCGTCCTTCGAAGGTTGCGCCGACCCGCTCCTCGAGGAAGGCGGCGACATAGCGATCCGTGGCGTCGCGCTCGGCCGCCATGGAGCGCCGCTCGGTCATCACCAGATGCTCGGCGATGCCGGACAGTTCGGCAACCTCGCGCTCGGTCAGGCCGTCCTTGCCGAGGCCCAGCGCGCGGATCAGCGCCCGGTGGACGATCAGGTCGGAGTAGCGCCGGATCGGCGAGGTGAAGTGGGCATAGCGGTCCAGATTCAGCCCGAAGTGGCCGATGTTGTCGGGGGTGTAGATGGCCTGCATCTGGCTGCGCAGGACCACCTCGTTGACGATCTCGGCGTGAGGCGTGTCGCGCATGCTGTCCAGCAGGGCGTTCAGCTTCTTCGTGGTGGGCGGCTCCCCCTTGTTCCACGGGCGGCCCAGCGTCTGCAGGAAGTCGGCCAGGTTGAAGACCTTCTCCTGGCTGGGGGTGTCGTGCACCCGGTAGATCAGGGGCGTGCGCTTCTGCTCCAGCGTCTCGGCCGCCGAGACATTGGCCTGGATCATCATCTCCTCGATCAGCCGGTGGGCCTCCAGCGAAACGCGCGGTTCGATGGAAATGATCTCGCCCTTCGGCGACATGTTGATCTTTCGCTCCAGGCTCTCGATGGCCAGCGGCGCCCGCTTCTTGCGCCCCTTCAGCATAGTGCGATAGGCGGCCCACAGGGGCTTGAGGATGACGTCGACGATGGGGCCGGTGACGTCGTCGAACCGGCCATCCGCCGCGGCCTGTGCCTGCTCATAGGACAGGCTGGCGTGCGAGCGCATCAGGCCGCGGACGAAGCGGTGGCTGCGCTTCTTGCCTTCGGCGTCGAACACCATGCGCACCGCCAGACAGGCGCGGTTCTCGCCGACCTTGAGGCTGCACAGGCCGTTCGACAGGACCTCGGGCAGCATCGGCTCGACCCGGTCGGGGAAATAGGTGGAGTTGCCCTTGTCGCGGGCCTGCTGATCCAGCGCGGTGCCGGGGCGGACGTAGGCGGCGACATCGGCGATGGCGACCCAGACGATCCAGCCCCCGGGGTTGTTGGCATCCTCATCCGGCTGGGCAAAGACGGCATCGTCGTGGTCGCGCGCGTCGGCCGGGTCGATGGTGATCAGCGGCAGGTCGCGCAGGTCCTCGCGCCCCTTCAGCGAGGGCAGGGCCTGATCTTCAGCCTCGGACTCGACCGTCTCGGAAAAGCCTGTCGGCAGGCCGTGGCTGTGGATGGCGATCAGGGACGCGGCGCGGGGGTCGTCCTCGCGGCCCAGCTTCTCCAGCACCTTGCCGCGTTTGGGACCGTGACGGTCGCTGCCCTTTTCGACCGTGGCCAGCACCAGATCGCCGTCCTTCAGGCCCTCGACCTGGCTCTCGGGGACGATCAGGGTGTCCTTGGCGCGGCGGTCGACCGACTCGATCCGGACCTGACGCGCCGACCGGCGGATCACGCCCAGCACCCGGTCTGCGCCGGTGTCCAGCTTCTTGATCAGCCGGGCTTCCCAGCCGTTTTCGCCGCGCGCAAACCGGACCAGCAGCCGGTCGCCCATGCCGGGCGCCGGGCCGCGATCCTTGCGATCGGGCATCAACACGGCCGACGGGGCGTCGTCCGACGCCTCGACCAGTCTCACGATCAGCTCGCCGTCCACATCACGCTCGACAATGTCGGCGACCCCGACGGGGGGCAGGCCCCCAGCCTCGCTCAGCCCCTTGCGACCGCGCCGGCCGAGGCGGCCCTCATCCTCCAGTTCGCGGATCATCTGGCGCAGCGCACGGCGGTCCGCACCCTTCAGGCCGAAATGCTGGGCGATGTCGGTCTTTTGGGCCGAGCCGGTCTCGCGCAGGAAGGCGAGCAGGGCGTCCTTGTCCGGAAGTCCGGCGGGCGGGCGGCGAGGGGGTTTTGTCATCCTCTTTCCATAACGCGCTTCGGACCGATTTGTCGTCAGGTTCCGAAGGTTGAGCGTGGCGCGGCGAAACGCAGACTGCCGATCTCACGTCGGAGATCCCCATGCTCATCACTGCCCTTGCCCTGTCCTTCGCCCTGTCGACGGCCCCGCAGGACCCACCGACCCACCGGCAGGCCGTCAACTGCACCGGCGTGTTCCTGTTCACCGCCGTGCTGACCGCCCAGGCGGCCGAAACCGACCCTACGGCCGAGAATCGCGAGACCGCCGAGATTGCCGCCACGCTGCTGAAGGCCGCCGATGCCAGCCGGCTGGAGGCTGCATCCCGCGAAGGCCTGTCGATCGACGTCAGCAGCGGCGCGATGGATGCCTGGCTGGAGGCCAATGAAACCGGCGGGGACACCATCCTTGACCGTGAACTGGATGGGTGCATCGCCCTCTACGCCTATGCGATCCCCTGAGGGCATTTGGCCACCGGCTTGACCTGAGCGGACGACCGGACCAGCTTCCGGCTCAAACCTCAGGAGTTCTGAATGTCGCTTGCCCCCAAACCGGTCCTTGCCGGTCCCACCGCCTCGCTGCTTGACCTGATCGGCAAGACGCCCATGGTCGAGGTCAGCCGCATGGATACGGGCAAGTGCCGCCTGTTCCTGAAGATGGAAAGCCAGAACCCCGGGGGCTCGATCAAGGACCGGATCGCCCTGTCGATGATCGCGGCGGCGGAGAAGGAAGGCTGGCTGAAGCCCGGTGGCACAATCGTCGAGGCCACGGCGGGCAACACCGGTCTGGCGCTGACGCTCGTCGGGCAGGCCAAGGGCTACAAGGTCCTGCTGGTCATCCCCGACAAGATGTCCAAGGAGAAGATCCAGCACCTGCGGGCCATGGGCGCCGATGTGCGGCTGACCCGCTCCGATGTGCCGCACGGACACCCCGAATACTATACCGACATGGCCGAGCGCCTGACCCAGCAGATCCCCGGTGGCTACTACGTCAACCAGTTCGCCAACGACGCCAATTCCCTGGCGCATTTCGAGACCACGGGCCCGGAGATCTGGGAGCAGATGGACGGCAAGGTCGACGCCTTCGTGGCCGGCATCGGCTCGGGCGGCACCATCACCGGCATCGGTCAGTTTTTGAAGTCAAAGGGCTCCGACGCCCAGATCATCCTGGCTGATCCAGTCGGCTCGACCTTGGCCGGCATCGTCAACGAGGGCGTGCCGGGGCCGGAGGGCAGCTATACGGTCGAGGGCATCGGTCAGAACTTCGTGCCCGAAACAGCCCATATGGACCTGATCGACAAGGCCTATTCGATCCCGGATGCAGAGGCGATCGCTACGGTCCGCGAGCTGCTACTCAAGGAGGGGATCCTGGCCGGCTCGTCGTCGGGCACGCTGATTGCCTCTGCGCTGCGCTGGTGCCGTGAGCAGACCGAGCCGAAGTCCTGCGTGACCTTTGTCTGCGATACCGGGGCCAAGTACCTGTCCAAGGTCTATAACGATGCCTGGCTGGCCGATCAGGGGCTGGGCGAGCGCGAGCTGCATGGTGACCTGTCAGACCTGATCACCCGCAAGTACGAAGACGGCGCCGTCGTCTTCGCCGGGCCGGACGACACCCTCGACACCGTGTTCAAGCGGATGCGTGGCGCGGACGTCTCGCAACTGCCGATCTTCAGCGAGGGCCGGCTGGTCGGGATCGTCGACGAGAGCGATCTGGTGCACACGATGAACACCGACGCGATCACCCGCGAGGAGCGGTTCAAGTTGCCGGTGTCGGAGGTCATGACGCGCGATCTGGACACGGTCCAGGTCAATGAACCGCTGGAGGCGCTGGTCCCGCTGTTCGACCGCGACCGGGTGGCCATCGTGCTGGACGGCGACCGGTTCGTCGGCCTGATCACCCGCACCGATCTGATCAACCACCTGAGCCTGAACCGGTGAGATGAGCCCGGATCGTCGCCAGCTTCTGATCGGGGGCCTCGCGGCGACGACGGGAATCTGGCCGCGGCTGGCCAGCGCACAGGATCCGGCGGCGCTGGGCATTTCACTGGTCACCTATCCCAGCGGGTCTTTCCCGATCAACGGGCTGCTGTTCTCGCCGGTCGGTGAAGCCCGCCGGGGCCCCATGGCCGGGGCGGCCGTCGCCCTTCTGCATGGCGGCGGGGGCGCCCAGGACGATGTGCACATCTTCACCGAAGGGGCTCTGTCCCTGGCGGCGCAGGGCTATCACTGCCTGATGCCAAACTATTTCGATGCGACGCCCAGCCAGCGCCGGAGCACGGCTGTGGCGGCGCGACGATGGCGCAAGGCGATCCTTGACGGGCTGGGGTGGCTTGGCGGGCGACCGGGCGTTGATCCCGACCGTGTCGGCGCGCTGGGCTTTTCACGCGGCGGCTCGCTGGGGCTCGATGGGGTGCTCGAAGAGGGCGGCGCCCAGGCGTTTGTAGGCGTGGCCTCGGGCGGATCGCTGGACACCGCCGACATCCGGCACCGGCCGCCCGTCATGTTCATCTATGCCGATGGCGATCCGCTGGTTTCGGCCAGGCGCGTGCGAGAGCGGGCTGCAGCCCTCGCCGCCGCAGAGGTGCCGGTGGAGATGCATGAGCTGACCTCGCCCCGCCACCGCTTTGATCCGGACGAATGGCGGGCCGTATTCAATGTTGCCGGGCGCTTTTTCGAGCGGACCCTGGCATGAGGGCAACCCGTCGCGCGCTTCTGATGATGGCGGCCGCCGCGCCTTGGCTGGTGGGATCGGCCGGGGCAGCGCAGGCGGCCTTCTCCGTCGAGACCTTGACCTTCGAGAGCCGGGGCAAGCCGATCCGCGCGGCGCTCTATATCCCGTCGAGGCCAAACGGGTCAGCGGTCGTCTTCCTGCATGGCTCGGGCGGCATAGGTCCGGCCTATCTGACGCTGGCGGAGCGGTTCGCGGCCGAGGGCTTCAAGGTCATGGTCCCGGCCTATTACGATGCGGCCGCTGATGACGGGGTGCGGCCCGAGCCGGTCATGGACGCCTGGCGCGCGGTCGGCAGTGATGCTGTGGACTGGATGATCGAATCCGGGATCGACCGTCGCCGCGTCGGGGTCATGGGCTATTCGCTGGGATCCTATGTAGCGGTGGACGGTGCGCTCGGGAACAGTCGCGCGGCGGCGGCCATTGGTGTCGCAGGCGGCTGGGATGTCTATGTCCCGCGCCCGCCGCGTCGCCGCATTCCGGTGCTGGTCATCCAGTCGCAGAACGACACCCATGTCTCGCCTGAAAGCACCCGTCGGTGGGTCGATTTCCTGCGGCAGGCGGACGTGCCGGTCCGGCTGCAGGTGTTGCGTGGCGCCGGGCACATCTATACCCCCGCCCAGTGGGAAGAGGTTCACCGCATGGCGTCGGACTTCTTCCAGCGAACCCTTCTCTAGAGAGTCCATCCCCGCATGACCGACCGCAAGAACCGCCCGGGATTTTCCACGCGTGCCATCCACGCGGGGCAGCGCCCGGACCCGACCACGGGCGCCGTCATGACGCCGATCTACGCCACCTCCACCTATGCCCAGGAAAGCCCGGGGGTGAACAAGGGCTATGAGTATGCGCGGGGCAAGAACCCGACGCGCGAGGCGTTCGAGGCCTGTATCGCCGACCTTGAAGGCGGCACGCACGGATTTGGCTTTGCCAGCGGCATGGCGGCGACCTCTACGGCCCTGGAGTTGCTGGATGCCGGCAGTCACATCGTCACGGGCGATGATCTGTATGGCGGCTCGTGGCGGCTGTTCGAGCGGGTCCGGCGGCGGTCGATGGGGCTGGACTTCGCCTATGTCGATCTGAGCGACGTTTCGGCGGTCGAGGCGGCGATCACGCCGAAGACGAAGATGCTGTGGGTCGAGACCCCGACCAATCCGCTGATGAAGCTGGCTGACATCGAGGGCCTGTCGCGGATCGCCAAGGCCCATGGGCTGCTGCTCATCGTCGACAACACCTTCGCCACGCCCTTCTGCCAGCAGCCGATCGCCCTGGGCGCCGACGTCGTCATGCACTCGGCGACCAAGTATCTGAACGGGCATTCGGACATCGTCGGCGGGGTGCTGGTGACGGCCAACCCCGAGCTGGCGACCCAGCTGAAGTTCCTGCAGAACTCGGTCGGCGGCATCATGGGGCCGTTCGATGCCTTCCTCGCGAACCGGGGGCTGAAGACGCTGGGCCTGAGGATGAAGGCCCACTGCGAGAACGCGCTGACGGTGGCCCGCTGGCTGGAGACCCGCAAGGGCGTGGCGCGGGTTATCTACCCCGGCCTGATCAGCCATCCGGGGCATGAGCTGGCGGCGCGCCAGATGACCGGCGGGTTCGGCGGCATGGTCAGTGTAGTGATCGACGGCGATCTGGACCGGACCCGCAAGGTGCTGGAACGGGTCGAGGTGTTCACCCTGGCCGAGTCGCTGGGCGGGGTCGAAAGCCTGGTGAACCACCCCGCCATCATGACCCACGCCTCAGTGCCGAAGGAGGTCCGCGAGGCGGGCGGCGTCACCGACAGCTTGATTCGCCTGTCGGTCGGGGTCGAGGACGTCGACGACCTGATCGCCGACCTGGACCAGGCGCTGGGCTAGGCGGGGCCGTCAGCCTCGGCCGGGCCGTCCGCTTCGGCCGGGGCGTCGTAGTGCTCGCGGCACAGTTCGCGGAGGGCGGCGTTGAGGGTGCCGCCGTAAAGCGACTCGCGAATCCGCTCGTAGCCTTCGAGTTTCAGCTGGATCTTGATGTCGCCGACGGTCCGGCATTGGCCCTCGCGCGCCAGCTGATAGGCGCGCTCGAGTGTCGTGGGTCGAAATGTCATGCCCCTATATAGGGGCTACGGCCAAGGTTTAGAAGTAGAAGCCGACGTTGGCGACCAGGGCGGAGCCGTATTGATCGCCGAACAGGGCCGGGTCGGCGTCGGTGTCATGGTAGCGCAGGTCGAGGTCGACGGCCGGGGTCAGCTGCCAGGTTACGCCGACGTCCCAGCCGGTGTAGTCGACCGACAGGTCCTGCTCGCGGCGACCGATGCCGGCGGAGACGCTGGTGCTCAGGGTCAGATCCCAACTGGCGCGTGCCTCGACCCAGGTCCACGTCTCGGTCGAGCCGGTGCCGTCCGGCGAATGCTGCAGGCGCAGCTTGGCCTTGGCCGGGCCGATGGCGCGGCTGACGTCGGCCGTGAACTCCCAGGCGTCATCATCCGTGCCCGGATTGGCGTCGACCCGCCACTTGTGCGTGGCATTCAGGTCGAAGTCGAAGCCGCCCCACTGGGGCCGGATGCCGACGCCGGCCTCGATCTCCAGATCAGAGCCCGAGCTGTCGATCGTTTCGGCCCCGGCACCCGTGTAGAAGAAGCCGTCGCTGCTGTTCCATTCCGCGAGCGCCCAGCCCCAGGCGTCGGTGCCGGACTTGGAGACGTCCTTGGAGCGGTTGTCAGTGCCGCCGCCGACCCCGAAGGCCCACTCGCCCCCGGTCATGCTCTGGGCCAGGGCGGGCGATGCAGCGACCGAGGCGGTCAGGGCCACAAGGGCGATCAGGACAGGGCGCATGGGAACTCCGGCGTGTCGGGTCGACAGAAACGCCGCCCCCTTAGCCGAAGTTGCTGTCTCTGGCGAATTGCTCCGAGGCCTGACGGTATTCCTGTTGCATGCGCGACACGAGCCCGGCGACCGGCAGGACGTCGTGGACGCCGCCCGAGCCCTGACCGGCCGACCAGACGGTCTTCCAGGCCTTGGCTTCATCGGCCATGTCCAGCTTGTGCTCGGGCAGGCTCTTGGGGTCGATGCCGTTTTCGATCAGCGACGGCGTCAGGAAGTTGGCGGGAATGCCCGAAACGGCGGGGGTGTAGGTGATGTCCGAGGCGCCGGCGTCCACGATCATCTGCTTGTAGGCGCCCTGGGCCATGGACTCGGTCGTCGAGATGAAGCGGGTGCCCATATAGGCGAAGTCGGCGCCCAGCATGCGGGTGGCGGCGATGTCGCGACCGGTCGACAGACAGCCCGACAGGATCAGGGTGCCGTCAAAGAAGCTGCGCACCTCCTCGATCAGGGCGAAGGGGTTGACCACGCCGGCGTGGCCGCCCGCGCCATTGGCCACCAGGATGAGGCCGTCCACCCCGGCCTCGGCGGCCTTCCGCGCATGGCGGACATTGGCGATGTCGTGGAACACCACCCCGCCATAGCCGTGCACCGCATCGACCACATCGCGGACGGCGCCCAGCGAGGTAATGATCAGCGGCACCTGTTCCTCGACCGAGACCATCATGTCGGCCATCAGGCGCGGATTGGTCGGGTGGACGATGTGGTTGACGCCGAACGCGGCGGCATCGGGTTTCAGCCGCGCCTTGATGTCCTTCAGCCACTCCCGATAGCCCTCGGTGGTACGCTGGTTCAGCGAGGGAAAGGTGCCGATGACGCCGGCATTGCAGGCCTCGACCACCAGATCCGGCCCGGAGACCAGAAACATGGGCGCCGCGATCACCGGCAGTTTCAGTCCGTTTTGCAGCGATGCCGGAATGGCCATGACGTTTCCCTCAGTTGTCTTTCACTACGGATAGCGGGGTGTCGGGGCGGAAGGCAATGGTTTGAAGCGCGGCCATTTCGGCGCTGAAATAATTCCGGCACACGGAACGTCGACGGTGCCGGCACTGAGACGGTCGGAAAGACGGTCTCCTCGTTTGAGGATTTCAGATGCTGTGTTCAATCGTCGCCGCCTTCGCTCTTCTTGCACATCAGGCGTCGCCCTTTCAGCCGGTGCCGATGGGCATGGATCAACGGGGGCGGCCGACGATTGAGGTCACGGTCAACGGCCAGGGGCCTTTCGATTTTGTCGTAGATACCGCCGCACAGCTTCATGTCGTCATGCCGAGGCTGGTGGAGCGGTTGTCTCTGGACGCTGATACGGCGGGCGTTCAGGTCCAGGGCGCGAGTGGACGTTCGGCGGCCCGGATGCACACGCTTGAGTCCATCGCCAGCGGCGCCTTCTGTCAGGAGTCGGTGATGGCCGTGGCATTGCCCAACGCCTCCGTCATCGAGGCCTGGGGCATCGTCGGAATGCGGGGGTTTTCCGGCCAACGCGTGCTGTTCGACAATGAGGCGTCGACCTTCGCCGTCACGCCTTCGGGGGCGCTGGCCGGGGACATGGTTGCGCTGCCGGCTACTCTCTTTTCGACCTTCGCGATCATCACCGTGACCATCGACGGCCACCCGGTGAAGGCCGTGATCGACTCGGGCGCACGACGCAGCGTGGCCAATGACAAGGCGCTCGAAGTTCTCGGCTGGGCCGACGGTGACCCCCGCCTCTCGGCGGGTGAGCCGATCGGTGGCGCGACCAGTGACGAAACGCCGGCGCGGGTCGGGCGGGTCGGAAATCTGACGTTGGGACCAATCGTCTTTGAGGACGCGACCGTGACTTTCTCCGAGCTGTCGGTCTTCGGGGCCCTGGGGCTGGCGGACGAGCCGGCGATCATTCTGGGAATCGATGTCCTGGGCCGTCTGCCCGCCTATGCGATCGATTATCCCCGCGCGGAATTCCAGTTTCGCAGGCTGCCCGCTGACGGGAACGCGCCGTGACGGGCTCATTTTTTGGAATCACAGCCGGCAAATTTGCGCTAGATCGGTGACATGACCACCGACACATCCGGCCTGAGCCAGCTGGGCGCGCAGACGCACCAACCGACCGATCCCGACTCCGCCCGTCTGGAGCGGGTGCCCAATCCACATGCGGACACGCTCTATGTGGCGCGCTTTGCGGTGCCCGAGTTCACCAGCCTGTGCCCGGTGACGGGCCAGCCGGACTTTGCCCATCTGGTGATCGACTATGTGCCGGGGCAGTGGCTGGTCGAGTCCAAGAGCCTGAAACTGTATCTGACCAGCTTCCGCAATCACGGCGCCTTTCACGAGGATTGCACGGTGGCCATTGGCAAGCGTCTGGTGGCCCTGCTGGACCCCAAGTGGCTGCGGATCGGCGGCTATTGGTACCCGCGCGGCGGCATCCCCATCGATGTCTTCTGGCAGACCGGCGTGGTGCCGGAGGGCGTGTGGCTGCCGGATCAGGCCGTACCGGGATATCGCGGGCGAGGGTGAGGCGCACTGGCAACGGGAGCATTCTGCCGATAGCGTTCTCCCGTGATTTAGTTCGGGGAGGCCGGGATGATTGCTCTGGTGATGGCGTATCTTCTGAGCAGTGCCGCAGAACCGGCGTTTCCCGGTCAGGATCCCGAAGGTGACTGGGATTATGCGGTTGCGGAAGACGATAGCTCAAGCGTTGCCAGTGTCGGCTATTCCAGCGGCTTTGTGGTCCGTGTGACCTGCTACGGCGAGGGGACGATCAACGTCGTCATGACAGGCCTGCCGCCCGTCGAGGGCGACCGCTATTCTGTCGGGGCGAGCCGGGCTGATGGACGCACGACGACCGTGCCGACGGCGATCCTGAACTCCGGAACCCTCAGCCTGGACCACGATGAGCGTATCGCCCGCGTCATGAGAGGCGGCGGCGAACTGACACTGCGTCTGGAGGGCGAGCAATCTCCACCGGTGGTCGTTCAGGTCGATCTGCCAGAGCAGCACGCGAACCTTGATCGGGTCATCGCGCAGTGTGGCCGCCGTCTTGATGCGCCACGGGACGCCCTGCCGATCCTGGTCGACCTGCAATCCGCTCCCCGTGCCACCTTCCCGCCGGCGCGACGCGCGCGAACCGGATCGAGCGAGTGGGCGCGTGTTGAAATCAGCTGCGTGGTCTCGGCTGCAACGAGACTGGAAGACTGTCAGATCGAGCATCAGGACGGCGGCACCCGCGCGTATGGTGCCGCAGTCACGCGCGCCTATGACGGCGTGAGGGTCGACGTCGCAGAACCAACGGCAGCTGCGGGGAAGGTGGTGTATGTCGTGGTGACGGGGGCCACCGCCCGCTAGAGACGCCGGACCCAGCCCTTGCCGTCCCGGACCACCCAGCTGACGAAGAGGTCCAGGACGGCGGGCAGGCGCGTCCCGGCGGCGCGCTCCGAGTCCGGGACAAAGGTCGACGGGGGCGAGAGGGTCTCGGCATCCACGACATCGGAATCGCTGTTCATGGGGCTCTCCGGCGAAGGGGCAAGTGGACTATCGGGTTCGACGACGGGATACATGGCGGTCCGAGAGCAGGGCCCGTCCGGCGTCGGTCAGAGCCCAGCGATAGCTGCGTGGTCCGAACGGCAGGAACAGAAGCGGAGACCGGGACTGCGCTTCGGCGGCGGCGAGGTAATTCCGAAAGGCTTGGTCCAGTTCCAATTCTATGGCGACGATATCCCGGCGTGCCCGAAGGCCCCGCCACTCCGCGACCTGCCTAGCCACTTCGGACCGGTGCAGTGCGCCGCCGCTCAGATGGAGGGCGTCCATGATATCGGCCAATTCAGGGCCGCATGCCTTGTCGGGACGGGCCGAGCGGGCGCGCCGGTAGCCGGCAAGATTGACGATCGACACCTGCATTCCTTCCCGGCTACGGGCGCCTGATCACGCCATGGAACCGGTTACCGGCAGAAGGGTGACAGTGTCAACTGTTATGGTGAAGCTTGCGATTCGCGAGGGTCGACCGAACCGAGCGCCCGATCGCTAGCTGGGTGGGAATAGGAGGGGGCGCAGGCAGACGAAGGTGTAGTGTGGGGCGTCTTCGAGAAGGGAGGGAGCCAGCTCGAGCACACGCGTCGTGTCGTGCTGCAGGATGGTCGCCAGGCCATGCAGCGTGGCCCAGATATGCAGGGCATTCCGGTCGGCTTCGGCGGCGGCCGTCAAAACCCGCTGGGATTGGTAGAGCCGCAGGAGGGAGTCGCGCAGGACGTCGTAGGCGGCCTTGACCTGGCCCGCCATGCGGAGGTCGCGGGCCGCCGGAGGCAGGGGATCGGAGAACATGATCCGGTACTTTGCCGGATTGTCTGCGGCATAGCGCAGATAGGCCTGCCCCATGCCGAGCAGGGCGGTCACCGGCTCATCGGCGGCTTCGGCGGCGGCCTGGAGACTGTGACCAAACTCATCGAAACAGCCACCGATCACCTCGGCAATCAGCTGGTCGCGACTGACAAAATGCTTGTAGGGCGCCTGGTGGGACAGGTCGAGCCGCCTGGACACCTCGCGGATCGACAACCGGTCGGCGCCGTCGGAAATGATGATCTCAAGCGCCGCGCGTAGACAGGCGTCGCGAACGCCGCCCTCGGTTTCCTGCAGTGCGGCGGCGCCCGGCATCGATCGTTCCTGAGCTTGAGGGGCCCCTGGTCCGGGCCGCTGCAGAATAGGTCCGTGTACGATGGTTGTAAATTGGTGAGGAGAGTGGATTACCCGCTGCCTAGAAGCCGACGCCGACGCTGACCACCACGGCGCTGTCTTCGGTGTCGCTGTCGACCCAGGCGAGGCTGAGGATGGCGGGGCCGAAGTCGCGTTCGGCGGCCAGTTTCCAGTCGATCTTGCCGTCGGGGGCGAAGCCGCCGTCCTCGTGGCCGACGGAGGCGCTGACGCTGACAGGCCAGGTGGTGGGGGCATAGTCGACGCGGGTCCACAGATAGGTGTTGTCCTCGTCTCCCAGACCGGTCTGGGAGGGGGCGTAGATAACGCCGAGCGTCCAAGCGGCGGGACCGAGGGAGCGACCGATCTGGACGGGGAATTCGACGTAGTCGACGTCGGTGCCGTCGGGATAGCGGTTGTCCCAGACGCCGATGTCCACATCCCAGCCCGAGACCACACCATACCAGCCGGCGTAGAGGGTCACCTCGACGCGGGCGCCGTCGCCGTCGGGGCCGATGCCATAGTCGTCGATGGTCGAGGCCCACACGCCGCCATAGACGCCAGAGTCATGGATCAGGGTCAGTTCCCCCTGCAGCGCGGGCTTTTCGTCGGACAGGGTATAGCCCCGGTCGCGGTAGTCGGAGACCACGGTTGCCTGGCCGCTCCAGGTCCAGGGAGACTCCTGGGCGGAGGCTGCGGTTGCCATGGCGGCGAAGGGGAGGGCGAGGAACAGGGAGGTGAGGCGCATGAACGAGCTCCGCGTGAGCGGCGGACCATGTCGGACAAGGTTTAAGATCGCGTAGCCCACGTGTAGGGAGGCCTTAACCATCACGCATAACGTGATATTATACGATGGAGGCGGAAGATGCGCCCATGTCCGGGGTCCATCCGTCCCACCATCTGGGTTTGCGCCGCGTTCTGACCGCAGCCTTGCTGGTCGGCGCGCTGGTGTTTGGCGGCGCCATGGGCCTGTTCGCCTATGCCTCGCGCACGGTGGACCGGGTGCAGCAGAAAAACGAAGTCGCACTGGCCGGCCTGCGCCTCGGGCGCATGCAGGAAAAGACGCTGGAGGATGTGCAATCTTCGGCCATCTGGAACGATGCCGTGGCGGGCTTTGGCCGCGCGGACAAGACGTGGATTCAGGAGAATTTCGGCGACTACTATGCCGACTATATGGGGCACGACGTCACCCTGGCGTTCGATTCCGGGGGGCAGATGATCCTGGCGTCGCGCGAGAGCGAGCCTGTGGCTGCGGAGGTCGAGGCAGAGCTGACCCGGATAGCCCTGCCGCTGGTGCAGGCGCTGCAGGCCAACCGCCCCGAGGGCTTCGGCTTCGATGCGGCCCAGCACCGGACCGTGGTGGAGCGGGTTGGCGATGCGACCTATTTGCTGGCGGTGTCGACCGTGGTTCCAGAGGACGATTCGGTGACACGACCCGACCGGGATCCCGTGGTTGTGTCGGCTCGAAACATCACAGCGGTGGTCGGCAGCCTGGCCTCCGATCTGGCGCTGAAAGATCCGCTCTTCCTCGCCGAGGCGCGGAACGGGCAGGCGTCGCTGCCGGTCACCGACGGTGCAGGCAAGCGTCTGGGCGTTCTGGCCTGGACGCCCGATCGTCCGGGTGCGCGGGTGCTGGCCCAGGCCGCGCCGCTGTTTGTCGGGCTGGTCGCATCGCTGATCGGGGCAGCCGTGGTGCTGTGGGTGCTGCTGGACCGGATCGCCCGCAAAATGGATCGACAACAGGCCGATCTGGCCGAGGCGCGAGATCGGGCCGAAGCGGCCAATGAGGCCAAGACACGGTTCCTCGCCAACATCAGCCATGAGCTGAGGACGCCCCTGAACGGTGTGATCGGCATGGCCGAGATCATGGGACACAGCGAGCTCAGCCCCATCCAGAGCCGCCATCTCGCGATCCTGAAGGCGTCGGGCGACGACCTGTTGCGGATGATCGAGGACATCCTGCTGGTTACGCGGCTTGAGCGAGCCGAAGTGGCCGTGGAAATGGCGCCGTTTGATCTCGACGCCCTGCTGTACGACCTGGCCGGGCAGACACAGGCTGCGGTGGCGGATCGCGCGATATCGGTGGGGGTCGATGCCGGAGCCCCCGGGCTGTGGAGTGGAGACGCGGCGCGCGTGTGTCAGTCCCTGCAATGCCTGCTGACCAATGCGGCTGACTTCACCAAGGGCGGCGAAATCCGATTGACGTCGACGGTTCGCGCAGACGGTGTCCAGCTGACCGTCGCGGATACCGGACCGGGCATAGATCCCGCCTTCCTGCCGCGACTGTTTGACGATTTCGCCCAGGCGGATGAGTCGATTACCCGCGGTCATGACGGGGCGGGACTGGGCCTGGCGATCTGTCGCCGGCTGGTCGGGGCGATGGGCGGATCGATCTCGGTCCAGAGCGCGCTGGGGGAGGGATCGACCTTCACCATCAACCTGCCCCTGTCACGCACCGAGCCGGTCAGGGCTGAGATGGCTGCCTGATCACGGGCAATCCCCGGTTTCAGCGGTTACTCATCGCCCGCTCATGACGCTCAGGGGCCGGGCTGATCCAACGGGGCCATGACCCCGACCTCCCGCCGTCCCCCGCTTGAGCTCATTGGTCGCCGCTGGCTGTCGGGGGCGCAGGCGTGGGTGGATCGAGGACGGTGGCGGGCCTATGCGTTCGAGCTCCTGATGTTCGGGATCAAACAGGGGTGGGCGTGTCTGTTCGGCGGCCTGCTACTGGTGCTGATCGTGGCGACCTTCCTGTGGTGGCCCGAGGGGGCCGCGGTTGCGCGCTATGACGGCCTGGTGGTGGGGGCGGTGGCGATCCAGGCGGGCATGCTGGTGTTCAGGCTGGAGAGCCGGGAGGAGGCGCGGGTCATCCTGCTGTTCCATATCGCCGGGACCGTGATGGAGCTGTTCAAAACGGCGCACGGGTCGTGGGCCTATCCCGAGGCGTCGGTGCTGAGGGTCGGCGACGTGCCGCTGTTCTCGGGCTTCATGTATGCGGCGGTGGGCAGCTATATCGCGCGGGTGCAGCGCATCTTTCACATCCGGGTGCGGGATTATCCGCCGATGTGGATGACGGGGGTGCTGGCGGCGGGCATCTATCTGAACTTTTTTCTGCACCACTGGCTGCCGGATGTGCGGGGACTGCTGTTCCTGATGGTCGGGGTGTTGTTCGGGCGGGGGTGGTTCTACTTCACGCCGGACCGGCGGCGGCGGTCGATTCCATTGCTGGCGGGCTATGGACTGGTGGCGCTGTTCATCTGGATCGCTGAGAACATCGGGACGCTGGCGCGGGCCTGGACCTATCCGGGGCAGGAGGCGGGCTGGGAACCGGTGTCGCTGGACAAGCTGGGCAGCTGGTTCCTGCTGATGATCATCTCGATCGTGCTGGTATCGCTGGTGCACCGGCCGGAGTGGGAGGCAGACCTTGGTCACCCTCGGGGCAAGTCCGAGGATGACGGATCAGCGGGTTGAGATCTTCGCTGCCGCATCCGGCCGCGGCCGTTCCAGCGGGGGGCTCTCGAGCGTGCCGATGTGGATGAAGCCGGCGATGCGCTCGTCCTCGCCGATGCCGAACAGGGAAAGGGCGCGGGGGTCATAGGCGTACCAGTCGGTGATCCAGCTGGCGGAGAAACCGTGCGCAAAGGCGGCGTGGCTGAGGTTCATGGCCAGCGCGCCGGCGGACAGTTCCTGTTCCCACACCGGGACCTTGTGATCCCGGATCGGGGTCGAGACGACCATGACGGTGACGGGCGGGGCGGTCAGCTTGGCGAGGACGGCGCGGGCCTTGTTGGGATCGGGCTGGTCGTCGGCCAGCGGGCTGAGCGAATGGCCGAGCGCCGCGCGGGTGTCGGGGGTCAGGACCACCAGCCGCCAGGGGAAGAGCTTGCCATGGTCGGGGGTGCGCAGGCCGATGGTCAGGATCGCCTGAAGGTCAGCCTCGGACGGGCCGGGGCCGGCGAGCGCCTGCGCGGGGGCGGAGCGGCGCTGCTGCAGATATTCGATCAGCGCCGGATCGCGGCGGGGCAGGGCGAGGGGGGCGGCAAGCTCGGTCATACGCTGTAGCTAGGCGCGCGACGTGGGCCCCGCCAGTGGGCGGGGTGGCGATTCGGCGGGCGCGAGCCTATCTTCCGCGCTGAACCGAAGAGTGAGGATCCATGGCCACGCCCAGACCGGAGCCCCGACTGGAGGCTGTTCCCGAAGCGTCTGACCTGTGGGCCCAGCTGCGCCGGGCCGCCGAGCAGGCGTCTCGCGACGAGCCGGATCTGGCCTCGCAGATGAACGCGGTGATCCTGTCCCACGGCAATCTGGGCGCGGCGCTGAGCTTTCAGATTGCGCGGAAGCTGGGCGATGCCGAGCTGGGTGCCATGACGGTGCGCGAGGTGTGCCTGGCGGCCTTCGAGGCCGATCCGGGGATTGTTGCGGCGGCCGAGGCGGACCTGCAGGCGGTCGAGGAGCGCGATCCGGCGATCCGCTCGCTGTTGCAGCCGTTCCTCTACTTCAAGGGCTTCCAGGCGCTGCAGGGCTGGCGGGTGGCCCACTGGCTGTGGCTGGAGGGGCGCGAGACCCTGGCCCTGCATTTCCAGAGCCGGATTTCCGAACTGTTCCAGGTCGACATCCATCCGGGCGCGCAGATGGGGGCGGGGCTGTTCCTCGACCATGGCACCGGCATTGTGATCGGCGAGACGGCGGTGGTCGGCGACGAGGTGTCGATGCTGCACGCGGTAACCCTGGGCGGTACCGGGGCCGAGCGCGGCGACCGCCATCCCAAGATCGGCAAGGGCGTGCTGCTGGGCGCCGGGGCCAAGGTGCTGGGCAATATCACCGTCGGCGATTACGCCAAGGTGGCCTCGGGTTCGGTGGTGCTGAAGCCGGTGCCGGCAGGGTGCACAGTGGCCGGGGTGCCCGCGCGACTGGTCAACTGCCCGACCGATGCCACGCCGGCGCGCACCATGGATCACACCCTGGCCGACATTGTGTATGACTTTGTCATCTAGGCCCGACCGGGCTTTCCCTCGCAGGCCCGCTTCTCTAGGGTCCGCGCCGAACGAACTCTGAAAGGCATGCCGTGAACGAGACTGACCAGAAGCGCCTCGAAACCTATCTGAAGCGCACCTTCAATCATGGCGGCATCAAGCTGAAGCCCCGCAAGACCGCCGACTCGGTCGAGGTCTATGTGGATGACGAGTTCATCGGCCTGGTCTTCGAGGACGAGGACGGGGATGGCTCGTTCATGTTCGAGATGGCCATTCTGGGCGAGGACCTGCCGCCGGCCTGAGGGCGCCGACAGACGAATTGAAAACCCCCGCCGGATGGGTCCGGCGGGGGTTTCTTTTTCAGATCAGCCGATCAGCGCTTGCCGAAGATGGCGTCGAAGATCTTTCCGACGAAGGTCTTGCTTTCGGCCGGCTTGGCCGCGGGGGCTGCCGGGGCCGGAGCCGGGCTGGGTGCCGGATGGACGGGAGCCGGTGTCACGGCTGCCGCCTTGGGCGTGGTGGCGGGCTTGGCTGCGGCGCGCGGCGTGGCGGCCTTTTTGGCGGCGGCGGGCCGAGCCGGAGTGGCGCGCGCGGCGGCGGGCTTTTTCGCGGCAGGCGGAGCCTTGGCCACAGCCGGTTTGGCAGCCGGCTTTTTCGCAGCGGCGGGCTTGGTGGCGGCGGCCGGTTTGGCGGCGGCAGCGGGCTTCTTCGCCACCGGCGCCTTGGCGGCGGGCCTGGCGGCAGCCCGGGTCACAGGGGCTTTGGCAGGAGCGGCCTTGGCGGCGGACGGCTTGGCCGCCGCGGGCTTGGCGGGCGTTTTCGCCGTGGACTTCGGTGCCGCTTTAGGCTTGGAAGCCGCAGATGCTGTTGCGCCCGTGCTGGACGTACTCGACTTGGATGGAACCTTGGCCATGTATTCCCCGACCCCTCGGATGAATGTGACGCGAGACGCCGCGCCGACGATGCAATCGATTCGCGATGATAGCGACGTCTGAGAAATGTCAGAGTCCGCAATTCAAATAATCGCACATGGGTCGCGCGATGCAACCGAAGCCCGCGTCGCCGAATGGGATGCCGACCCGATGCTGGAGGGTGTGACCTATTCCATCCTCGAGGAGGATGAGGATCGGGGCATCTGGCGCATCGATGCCTTTCCGACGACGGCCGATGAGGTGGAGCGGCTGGTGACGTCGCTGAAGGGCGATGCGGCCCTGACGACCACGGTCGAGGACCTGGCCGATGCCGACTGGCTGGCGATGTCGCTGTCGGGTCTACCGCCGGTGCGGGCCGGCCGGTTCTTCGTCTATGGCGCGCACGATCAGGGGCGGGTGCCGCTGAATACGGTGAACCTGAAGATCGATGCGGGGGCGGCGTTCGGCACGGGCCATCACGGGACGACGGTCGGATGCCTGATCGCCTTTGACGAACTGCTCAAGCGGGAGCGGTTCGAGCGTGTGCTCGACGTGGGCGCGGGCACGGGCGTCCTGGCCATCGCGGCCGCAAAGACCGGCAGCCGGGTGGCCATCGGCACCGACATCGACGCGCCCTCGGTGCGCATCGCCAACGAGAATGCCGCGCTCAATCAGGCCAAGGCCAGTTTCGTCCAAGCTTCGGGTCTGAACGACCAGAAGGTGCGGGGGCAGGGCCCGTACGATCTGGTGTTCGCCAATATTCTCGCTCCGCCTCTGGTGGCGCTGTCGCAGCCGATCCGGACGGCGCTGCTGCCCGGCGGGGTGGCGATCCTGTCGGGCCTGTTGCGTACGCAGGAGCGCCGGGTGACGGCGGCCTATACGTCCAAGGGGTTCCGACTGGAGCGCCGCATCCACCGCGACGCCTGGAGCGCGCTGGTGCTGAGACGGGGCGGATAGGGCCTCCCAATTCGCCCCCGGGAGATGCTAGGTCTCGCCGCATGAGACAGACATTCGACGAGACCACCGACCCCGGCTTTGGTGCGCGCCACCTGCCGCTTCTGCGACGCGAGATGCAGGCCCAAGGCTTGGACGGCTTTCTGGTGCCGCACGAGGACGAGCACCAGAATGAATATCTGCCGGCGGCCAATGACCGGCTGGCGTGGATATCGGGCTTTACCGGCTCGGCTGGCGCCGGGGTGGTGATGAAGGACAAGGCCGCCGTGTTCGCGGACGGCCGCTATACGGTGCAGGTCAAGGCCCAGGTCGATCAGGCCCAGTTCGAGCTGCGCGATTTCAACGAGACGGCGGTCGCAAAATATCTGTCCGAACAGCCCAAGGGCACAGTGGTCGGATACGACCCGCGCCTGCATAGCCCTGATGCCCTGGCCCGGATGCAGGCGACGGCCAAGCGCGCGGGCGTGACGCTGAAGCCCGTCGACGGCAATCCGCTGGACAGTGCCTGGGGGGCGGAGCGTCCGGCCCAGCCGCAGGCGCCCGTGGTGCCCCATCCGATCGACTATGCGGGCGAGGACGCCGCCGACAAGCGCGCGCGGATCGGCAAGGCCATCGAGGAGGCCGGGGCCGACATGGCGCTGCTGACGGCGCCGACGTCGGTGGCCTGGCTGTTCAATATCCGGGGCGGTGATGTGATCCGCTCACCCCTGCCGCTGGGGCAGGCGCTGATCGACGGCGACGGGCGCGCGCGCCTGTACCTGGATCCGGCCAAGGTGACCAATGAACTGCCCGGCTGGCTGGGCGAAGATGTGACGCTGGAGCATCCGGACACCCTGGCGGCGGCGCTGGACGAGACGTCCGGTCGTGCGGTGCTGATCGATCCGGGCCAGAGCGCGGCCTGGTATTTCGACCGGGTGGAAGCGGCGGGCGGTACCGTCGTGCGCGGGCAAGATCCCTGCACCCTGCCGCGCGCGGTCAAGAATCCGGTGGAAATCGAGGGGTCGCGTCAGGCCCATATCCGCGACGGGGCGGCGCTGGCCCGGTTCCTCCACTGGCTGGACACCGAGGCGCAACAGACCCTGCCCGACGAGCGGGCCGTGGTCGAAAAGCTGGAGCAGTTCCGCGAGGGGACAGGTGCCCTGATGGACCTGAGCTTTGACACCATCGCGGGGTCGGGGCCGAACGGGGCCCTGCCGCACTACAAGCCGGTGACGCGCACCATCCGGCGGATGGAGAAGGGCTCACTGCTGCTGGTGGACGGCGGGGGCCAATATCTGGACGGCACGACCGATGTGACGCGGACGATCGCGGTCGGTGAGCCCTCGGCCGATCAGCGGCGCATGTTCACCCTGGTGCTGAAGGGCCATATCGCCATGGCCGTGGTGCGCTTCCCCGAGGGCATGACGGGGCATCAACTCGACGCATTGGCGCGCCACCCGCTGTGGATGGCGGGGCACGACTATGACCACGGCACCGGCCATGGCGTCGGCAGCTATCTGGGGGTGCACGAAGGACCGCAGCGGATCGCCAAGGCGGTCAACACCCAGCCGCTGCTGACGGGGATGATCGTGTCGAACGAGCCCGGCTATTACCGCGAGGGCCACTGGGGCATCCGCATCGAGACGCTGCAGGTGGTGACGCCGCCCGAGGCCATCGACGGCGGCGAGCGGCCGATGCACGGGTTCGAACAGCTGACGTTGGCAGCGCTGGATCGTCGTCTGATCGATGTCGATCTGCTGACGGCGGACGAGCGGGCCTATGTCGATGCCTATCACGCCGAGGTGCTGGCCAAGCTCGGGCCGCTTCTGGACGGTGAGGTCCTCGACTGGCTGACGGTGCAGTGCGCGGCGCTGTGACGGCGGGGCCAAGCGTGGTAGACTGCTTTCTACCATGCTGAACATCAAGAATCCCAAGGCCCATGCACTGGCCGTCAAGGTCGCCGAACGGACAGGGGAAACCCTGACCGACGCGGTCATTCATGCCCTCGAGGAGCGGCTGGAACGAACCCCGGAGCGTGTCCGCAAAAAGGCGAGCATGGAAGAGTTGCTGGTGATCGTGGAGAACATCCGGCGGAATCTGCCCCCCGAGTTCTTTGAGGAAGAGGACCCCACGGCCTGCCTTTACGATCCCGAGACGGGATTGCCGGCTTGATTGTCGACACCTCGGCACTGGTCTCGGTTCTGAACGCCGAGCCGGAAGCGCTTCCGTTCCTGCAAAAAATGAGCACTGAGCCCGTAAAGATCTCGGCGGTGACACTGTTTGAATTCAGCATGGTGATCGACCGCTACAAGCGGCGGGAAGCGTCCGTCGGGGCTGATCGACTGCTGGCCAGGATCGAGGCCGAAATCGTCTCGGTCGATGCGGCTGCTGCGCGCGGGGCCCGGCTTGCGTATGCGACCTATGGCAAGGGCAACCATCCGGCACGCCTGAATTTCGGGGATTGCTTCGCCTATGCTCTTGCCCGGGAAACGGGAGAGCCCTTGCTGTTCAAGGGCGATGACTTTGCCCGGACGGATGTGAGGTCGGCGGTTTGATCCGGGCGATGACCCTGCTGCCGACGCTGGCGGTGCTGCTGGTCGCTGGGCCGGTGTCGGCTCAGGGCGCGGAGCGGCTGCCGCGTGAGGCGTTTGACGTCATTCCACCGTCGGAACGGGTCGAGGGACGGCGGGGGGCAATGCGGATCGTGCAGTCCGGGTGCCGGGTGGGTCCGACGGCATGGGCGCGACGGCGGGTCGTCGATGTCGCGGTGCAGGAATGGGGCGTGTTCGGCTTTCAGACCATCGATCTGCGCGGCGTGCGCGAGCGTCGCCTGCCGGACGGCGTGGTACCGGATGCGCTCAATCCTGCCCTTGAGGCGCCCGAGCAGGACCGGGCGATCGTGGCGGTGGGGCGGTGGGAGCATACGCCGGGGCTGGCGGCGACCATTGCCGGCTACTGGAGCGCGACGCCGGACGGGGCCGACATCCTGTCCCGTCAGAACCGGCAGTGGCGGGACGGCGAGGGTGAGATCAACTGGGTCGAGCCCTGGTCGGCGGCCTTCATCAGCTGGGTGATGTGCGAGGCGGGCCTGGGCGAGATGGCGCAGTTCGAGCGGGACATCTCGCACCGCGTCTATATCGACCAGGCCATCCGGGCGCGAGATGGCGCGCGGCCCGATGCCGCCTATATCGCCCATGATCCGGGCGAGGTGGCCATTATGCCGGGGGACCTGCTGTGCAACTCGCGGGGCGGGGTCAACTATCGCACCCTCGCGGACCGGCGCCGCGATCTCGGCCGCTATGTCGGCAGCCATTGCGATGTCGTGGTGCGGGTGGGCGACGACACGGTGGCGGTGATCGGCGGCAATGTGCTGAACGGGGTCAGCCTGACGCTGTTGCCGCTGGTGGAGGGGCAGGGCGCCCATCCCGCCGTGGTGTCAGGCGCCGACCTGGACGGGGCCCGCACGATGTTCGCGCATCTGTCGTTGCAGGCCGATCCGGTCGAGGCGACCGCGCTGGATGCCTCGCCGACGATCCGGGCGCTGACCGCGCCTTGAAACCGGCCGGGGCGCTGACCACCTGAATCGTGGTCGTTGATCTCGCGACCCCCCCCCGCACATTTTTCAGGAGAGCGCCCCATGAAGACGCGCACACTGGGTCCGAAGGGACCCGAGGTTTCGGCCATCGGTCTGGGCTGTATGGGGATGAGTGCCTTCTATGGCCCGCCCAGCGACGAGGCCGTCGCCATCGGCGTGATCCACCGCGCGCTGGAGCTGGGCATCACCCTGTTCGATACGGCTGAAATGTATGGCCCGCACACCAATGAGCTGCTGGTGGGCAAGGCGCTGAAGGGCAAACGCGACCAAGCCTTCGTCGCGACCAAGTTTGGCATCGGTTACAATGCTGATCGCACGGCGCTGACCGTTGATGGATCGCCCGCCAATGTGCGTCGCGCCATAGAGGGCAGTCTGACGCGGCTGGGGATCGACCATGTCGATCTCTACTATCTGCACCGGGTCGATGCCGACACACCGATCGAGGACACGGTCGGGGCGATGGGCGAACTGGTGGCCGAGGGCAAGGTTCGCTACCTGGTCCTGTCGGAGGCCTCGGCCGAGACGCTGAGACGCGGACACGCGACGCACCCGATCACGGCGCTGCAGACCGAATATTCCGTGTGGAGCCGGGAGCCCGAGGACGGCATTCTGGAGACCTGTCGCTAACTGGGCATCGGCTTCGTCCCCTACAGCCCGCTGGGCCGCGGCTTCCTCTCGGGGCAGATTCGCACGCCCGAAGATATTGCACCCGACGACTTCCGCCGCTCCAACCCGCGGTTCCAGGGCGAGAATTTCGACCGGAACCTGAAGCTGGTTGAGGCGGTCTCGAGCCTGGCGGCCGACAAGGGCGTCACGCCCGCGCAACTGGCGCTGGCCTGGGTGCTGGCGCAGGGTGAAACCCTGGTGCCGATCCCCGGAACGCGCCGCATCCCGACGCTGGAAGAGAACGCCGCAGCGGTGGACCTGTCGCTTTCGCCCGAGGAGCTGGCGGCTATCGAGGCCGTCTTTCCCCGTGATGCGGCCCAGGGCCACCGCTATGCCGAAGCGGCGCGGGCTGCCCTGAACCGCTGACGGATTACGTAGAATTCACTGGCGCCACGCGCGGTTCCCGAAATAGTACTTGCATATGCAAACACTACAACAGAGCGACCGGGCCGAAGTAGGGCTGAAGGCGCTGGGGTTCACCGAGCTGGAAGCGCGGCTTTACTGCACCCTGCTGCAGGCCGGCCCGTCGACGGGCTATCGGCTGGCCAAGCTGTGTGGGAAGGCGCCGCCGAACGTCTATCAGGCACTGGGCCAACTCACGCAGAAGGGCGTCGTCCTGGTCGAGGAGGGCGAGCCCTCGGCCTATCGCGCGACCGCCCCGGCCGAGGTGCTGGCGGCGATGGAGGCCAGTTTCGAAACGGCCCGGACCGCAGCCGATGAGGCGCTGAAGGCCTTGGCGCGACCCGCCGATGACGACCGGATCTACCAGATCGCCGAGGCCGGGCAGGTGGTGGAGCGCGCGCGTGCCATGCTGGCCTCGGCGCGGCAAATTGTGCTGTTCGACCTGTTTCCGGCCTCACTCGAGGCGTTGCGAGACGATCTGGCGCGATGCGCGGCGCGGTGCGTCACGGTGGCCGGGCTGGTCTATGGCGAGAGCGCCGGGATCGCGGGTGTCACCCAGCGTCGCGCCATGGCCGAGGCGCGGGTCGCCTCGGACTGGCCCGGGCAGCAGCTGACGCTGGTGGTGGACGGGCAGGAGCATCTGGTGGCCCTGATGGCCGAGGGGCTGGGCGGGGTGCATCGGGCCCTGTGGAGCGACAGCGCCTATCTGTCCTGCCTGCAGCACAGTGGATTGTCTGCCGAAATCCGCCTCACGGCGCGCGACAAGTCCATGCCCGATCCTCTTGAAACCCTGTCGCTCTTTGCCAGTGCCCCGGCAGGCCTGACGGCGCTGACGCGGCGATCCAATCCGGAGACACTGTCATGAAGAAGACCTTGATGGCCGCCACGGCCTGGCTGGCTCTGGCGGGCCCTCTTGCGGCGCAGGACGCGTCGGTGACCGAGGTGGTCGAGCACTACCGCGACTGGCGAGGCGGAGCGGCATTCGAGGCGCTGGATGCCGTAAGGATGGAGGGCCGGATACGCGCGTCGGGACTGGACGGAACGCTGACCCTGCTTGCTGAGGCGGACGGCGACATACGGCGCGAGCAGGATCTGGGCGTCGTGCGCTCGGCCAGCGCGCGGCACGGCGCCGACGGGTGGGTGCTGACCAACTCCGGACAGATCGAGGCCCTGAGCCCGCACGCGGCGGAGGATCTGCGGCGCGACGCCCTGTTGCGGTTCGAGGGGGTTCTGGACGACCCGTCGCGGCTGAGCCGTCGACCGGACATCGCGATCGACGGGCGGACGCTGGCCGTCATCGCGGTCAATTTCGGCTCGGACGACGATGAACACGAAATGTGGATCGACGGGGAGACCGGCGAACTCTACGCGCTGCGCCTGGTGCGGGACCGGCGCGAGTCGGTCGTGACCTTCGGCGACTGGCGACGGGTCGAAGGCGTCCGCATGCCCTTCCTTGAACGGGTGACCGGGGACGCCGGCGAGGCCGGTGAGGTGCGCTGGACCCTGATTGACCTGGACCCGGTGGTGACCCACGCAGCCTGGGATCCACCGGTCGTCGTTGCAGCCCACCGGATGGCCGCAGAGGGCGCCCCTGACAGCGGCGCGATCCGCTTTGACCTGTTCGCCGGGACGCGCATCTACATCCCCGCGACGGTCAACGACACGGCGACCGAGGTGCTGCTGGACAGCGGCGCCGAGATGACAGTGCTGGATATGGCCTTTGCCGAAAGCCTCGGTCTGGAATTCGAGGGCGATGTGGCTGCGGTCGGGACCGGGGGCGTCGGCGAGGCACGCTTTGCCCGTGGTGTGACGCTGGATCTGGGCGGGATCGCCTTCGTCGACCGGACTGTGGCCGTGATCGACCTGGCCGCCATAGGTCAGGCGCTGGGACGTCCCCTGCCGGTGATCCTGGGCAAGGATGCGTTCAACGACCTGGTGGTGGATATCGATTTTTCGGCCCGCAGCCTGACCTTCCACGAGCCGGTCGGCTACGTGCCGCCGGAGGGCGCAACCGAGCTGGCGCTTGTGTCGTCCGGAGCCATTCGGGCGGTCCCGGTGTCGATCGAGGGCCGGCCGCCCGTTCTGTTCGACTTCGATACGGGGAACGGCGGCGCCCTGATCGTCTATCCGGCCTACGCTGAGGCCGAGGGACTGCTGGAGGGGCGTCCGGCGACGACGGTGATGTCAGGGGCGGTCGGCGGCGTTCGGGAAAGCGGTCTGGCGACTGTGCAAGAGCTGGAGATCGGCGGGTTCGAGGTGCGAGGAATCCCGTCCGTGTTTCCGCCCGCCGGGCCCTCTGCAGTCGATGCGGACCGGACCGCGGGCAATATCGGCATGGGAATCCTGGGGCGATTCCGGCTGGTGACCGACTTTGCCAACAATCGGCTGTGGCTGTCGGCAACCCCGGAGGCGCTGGCCGCGCCGTTCGCGAAGGACCGGCTGGGGCTGGGCATCCGGTTGGACCCGGGCGTGATCGTCGTGACGCGCGTATCGCCCGGCTCACCGGCTGAGGCTGCGGGTCTGACCGCCGGGGCCCGTATCGTCGCAATGGACGGCCGCGCGGCCGCCGAGATGGATCCGGCGGCCCTGCGCGCCATGTTGACCAGCCCGGCGGGTCGGGAGGTGGTGCTGACGCTGGAGGACGGAGCCACCGTGACGCTGGTGGCGCGCGAGTTCTACTGACCGCCGATCAGGGCCAGCCATTCGTCCTCGGTCAGGACGGTGACGCCGTGCTTTTCGGCCTCGGCCAGTTTGGAGCCGGCGCCCGGACCGGCGACCAGATAGTCGGTCTTCTTCGACACCGAGCCGGAGACCTTGGCGCCGAGGGATGAGGCGCGGGCCTTGGCCTCGTCGCGGGTAAAGCGTTCGAGCGAACCGGTGAAGACGACGGTCTTGCCGGTGACAGGGCTGTCGGCCTCGGGGCGTTCGGCGTCCTCGATGGTGGTGAGCTCGGCTTCCAGCGCTTCGACCACGTCGCGGTTGTGAGCCTCATGAAAGAAGTGGGCGATCTCGCGGGCGGCGACCGGGCCGACGCCGGCGACCGAGGCGATGCCGGTCAGGGCGAGGCCGGGGCCCTCGTTGCGGGCGATGTCGGCAAGGCGACGGATGCCGGGCCAGTCGGAGGCCCGATCCGCAAGCGCACGCCGGGCGGGCGAGGCGAGGCCGGGGAAGGCGAGGCTGAGCTTCTGGTCCAGCGGCGCATCGGGCCAGGGGTCGGTCTCGGCGAGCCTCGCCTCTCCCAGGATGGACAGGACGCGCGCCGAGACGCCGTGCCCCTCGGACAGGCGGGTCCAGGCCTCGGTCTGGATGCCGGTCGAGGCCTCGATCCCGGCCGCCTTGAAGGCCGACCAGCTGCCGAAATGGCGGGCCAGCAGCAAGGAGGTCTGGTCGCCGATGTCGGGAATGCCGAGGGCGTAGACCATGCGCTGGAGGGTGATGGTTCTACGGGCGTCGATGCCCGCGACCAGATTGCCGACGCTGGTCTCGCCATAGCCGTCCTCGGCCCGAAGTTCATCGAGACGGGCCGCATCGCGGGCGAGGCGGAAGATGTCGGCAGGTTCGCGAATCCAGCCGCGGTCGTGAAAGGCGGTCAGCTGTTTCTCGCCCAGACCTTCGATATCGAAGGCGCGGCGGCTGACGAAATGTTTGAGGCGTTCGACGATCTGGGAGGCACAGATCAGGCCGCCGGTGCAGCGTCGGCGGGCCTCGCCTTCCTCGCGCACGGCCTCGGAGCCGCAGACGGGGCAGTGGGTGGGGAAGGTGTAGGGGACGGTGCCGTCCGGGCGCAGCTCGGGCACGATGCCGACGATCTGGGGGATGACGTCGCCGGCGCGCTGGACGATGACGGTGTCGCCGATGCGGACGTCCTTGCGGGCGATCTCGTCCTCATTGTGCAAGGTGGCATTGGAGACGACGACGCCGCCGACGGTGACGGGGGTCAGGCGCGCCACCGGGGTCAGGGAGCCGGTGCGGCCGACGTTTATGTCGATGGCGTTGAGGACGGTGCGGGCCTGTTCGGCAGCGAACTTGTGGGCGATGGCCCAGCGGGGACTGCGGGCGATGAACCCCAGGCGCTTCTGCCAATCCAGCCGGTCGACCTTGTAGACCACGCCGTCGATGTCATAGCCCAGCCGGGCGCGGTCGGTGTCGAGCCCGCGGTGGATGTCGAGCAGGCCCTCGGCATCGTCGACGACCCGGCGGCGATCGTTGACGGGAAAGCCCCACTCCGAAAGTCGATCGATCGCGCCGCTCTGGGTCTCGGCAAAGTCGGCGGAGAGCTCGCCCCAGCCATAGGCGAAGAAGCGAAGGGGGCGTTTGGCCGTGATCGCCGGGTCCTTTTGGCGCAGGGAGCCGGCGGCGAAATTGCGCGGGTTGGCATAGGTACGGCGCCCCTCAGCCTCGGCCTCTGTGTTGAAGGCCAAGAAGGCCTCGGTGGGCGTATAGACTTCGCCCCGGACCTCGATGACGTCGGGCCAGCCGCTGCCGGAGAGCTGGTCGGGAATGTCGGCGAGGGTGCGCAGATTGGCGGTGACGTCCTCGCCCTCGCGGCCATCGCCCCGGGTCGCGCCGACGACCAGCTGGCCCTTTTCATAGCGCAGATTGGCCGACAGGCCGTCAATCTTGGGCTCGGCGATGAAGGCCATGGGCGTGTCGGCATCGAGGGCCAGGAAGCGCCGGACCCGGGCGACGAAGTCGGCGATGTCGCCCTCGTCAAAGGCATTGTCGAGCGACAGCATGGGCACGCCGTGGCGCACGGAGGCAAAGGTGCCGGACGGGGCGACGCCCACGCGGGTCGAGGGGCTGTCGGCGGTGGTCAGTTCGGGAAAGCGCGCTTCTATGGTCAGGGCGCGGCGCTTCAGTGCGTCGTAGGCGGCGTCGGAGACCTCGGGCGAATCCTCGGCGAAATAGAGGGCATCGTGGCGGGCCAGTTCGGACGACAGCCGCGCCAGCTCCGTGCGGGCCTGATCGAGGGTCAGGGTCTCGATGTCGGGGGAGGCGGGCGATGGGGCGTCGGTCATGGTCAGGTCCGGGAATCTTCAGGGCCCTGTCTAGCATCGTGGGCGCGGCTTCCCAGCGCCGATGACAGGAAGTTAATCTGACGGGGTGAGCGGCGACGTCTAGGGTCGCGCGAAGTGTTGTCCGGAGGTTTCATGCGCCGTCTGTCGAAATCCGCGTCTGCCGTACTGGCCATCATGGCCGCCGGGGCCCTGTCCGCCTGTGTGCCCGGCACGACAGAGACGGCGGCAACGCCCGAACCGGTCGAATCGTCCCAGCTGTGGGCCGATCTGACGACCCTGGCCGCCGACGATATGGAAGGCCGCGGAGCGGGGACCCCGGGCGGCGAGCGGGCGCGGAACTACATCGTCTCGCGCTTCGAGCAGATCGGCATTGCGGCGCCGCCCATGGGTCGTCTGCAGCCGTTTACGGCGGAGGGCCGCTCGCATGAGGGGCGCAAGACCTTCAACGGCGTCAACATCCTGGGCCTGATCCCGGGCACCCGGGTGGGCAATCGCTATATCGTCGTGACCGCCCACTATGACCACGTCGGCATGTATGGCGGCGAGATCTACAACGGAGCCGACGACAATGCCTCGGGTGTGGCCACCATGCTGGCGCTGGCCGAATGTCTGAAGGCCAACCCGCCGGAACACAGTGTGCTATTCGTCGCCTTTGACGGCGAAGAGCGGGGCCTGCTGGGGGCGAAGCACTTTGTCGAGGCGCCGCCCTTCCCGCTGGAATCGATCGCCCTGAACCTGAATTTCGACATGACGGCGCGGGCCGAGACCGATGGCTATCTGTGGGTGACCGGCACCTATCAGAACCCGACCCTGCGGCCCCTGCTGGAGGGGATCGGGCCGATCGGGTCGGTGTCGCTGGCGTTCGGCAAGGATACGCCACAGGACACGGGCGCCGACAACTGGGTCAGCGCCTCGGACCACGGCGCCTTTCACGCGGCGGGGGTGCCCTTCCTGTATCTGGGCGTCGACTTCCATCCCGACTATCACAAGCCCAGCGATGACGCGGACCGGATTACCCCGACCGTGTTCCGCAGTGCCACCGATCTGTCGATCCAGTCCTTTCGGGCGCTCGACACCGGCATGAGCCGCTGACGCACAGGGAGAACAAGCCGATGATGTTCCGACGGATCGCCCTTGTGGCCTGCGGGGTGGCGGCGCTTGCGCTGGCCGCCTGCGACCCGCCGCTGGAACCGGCCGATGCGCCGGCCGGCAGTGATACGGGCGCCACCGCCAACCTGCCCGAGGGGTTCTCGAACGACCTCGAGGCCGATGTGTCGGGCTATTACCGGCCGACGACCGAGGTGCGGCAGGCGAGCTGGCGGCTGGACCACGTCTTCCTGGGGCAGCAGCAGGACTTCAGCGCCTGGGAAGGCGGCACGCGCGAGGGACAGTTCGCGCCGGTGATGCTGGAGTTCGTCGATGAGTCGAGCGCCACGGTCCAGACCGAGATGGGCGAGATTCACACCGGTCGGGTGCGGGTGCTGCCACGCTTTTACAGCGTCGAGAACGGCATGCTGCGCTTTGTTGGGGTGTCGGACGAACTGGGCGTCGTGCAGCTGGATGCGCAGCTGAACGACGAGGCGCTGGCTACCGCGCGGCGCAATCTGGGCGCAGAGGGCTCGGTGCTGAACGGCACGCTCAGTCTTGGCGATGCGGCGCCACAGGCGGTGGGCTTTCGCTGGTGGGCGGGGGACTGACGTCGCCCCGCCCGGTCGCGGTGTCCTGGATTAGCTGACCGTCGCCTTGACGATCTTGCCGGGCGCGCGCGGCGGCTCACCCTTGGGCAGGGCGTCGACGTGTTCCATGCCCGAATCGACCACGCCCCAGACCGTGTACTGGCGATCGAGGAAGGTGGCATCGTCGAGGCAGATGAAGAACTGGCTGTTGGCGCTGTTCGGGTCATTGGTGCGGGCCATCGAGCAGACGCCACGCACATGCGGCTCGGCCGAGAACTCGGCCTTCAGGTTCGGCTTCTTCGAGCCCGAGGTGCCCGTGCCGGTCGGATCGCCGCCCTGGGCCATGAAGCCGGGGATGACGCGGTGGAAGACCACGCCGTCATAAAAGCCTTCGCCGGCCAGTTCCGTGATGCGGGCGACGTGGCCCGGCGCCAGGTCCGGGCGCAGGCGGATAACAACGTCACCGCCGGTGTCATTGCCGGTGTCGAGCGTGAAGGTGAGGGTCTGTTCAGTCATACGGGCTCCTTTTGTCGTGGCGGGGTCATAGCGGCTGAACGCGTGGGGCGCTATGTCGGGTGTCATGAGTGAAGATGAAAAGTCTCCCCCCCGTCGCAAGATGGTGCGTCTGCCGACGGCGGGCACCGCTGCGGGCCGGGGCATGGGGACCAAGATGAGGACTGCGGACGACAAGTCCATGTCCAGCCAGCAGTGGATCAAGCGGCAACTGGCCGACAAATGGTCCGAGCGGGCTCGCGCCGAGGGCTGGCGCAGCCGGGCGGCCTTCAAACTGCTGGAAATCGACGACCGGTTTCACCTGATCAAGCCGGGGTCTCGCGTGATCGATCTGGGTGCGGCGCCGGGCGGCTGGGCCCAGGTTGCGGTCAAGCGCGGCGCCACTGCGGTGGTGGGCGTCGATCTGCTGCCGGTCGAACCCGTGCCCGGCGCCACCATGATCCAGGCCGACTTCACGCATGCGGGTGTCGATCAGCAGATGATCGACCTGCTGGGCGGGGCGCCCGATCTGGTGCTGTCAGACATGGCGCACAACACGGTCGGCCACCGCCAGACCGACCATCTGAAGATCATTGCCCTGATCGAGATCGCCGCAGACTTCGCTATCCGCACCCTGAAGCCGGGCGGGCATTTCGTGTCCAAGAATTTCCAGGGCGGCGATGCGGGCGGCGTGCTGGCCGAGTTGCGCGCGGAGTTCAGGGACGTCAAATACGTCAAGCCGGCGTCCAGCCGAAAGGACAGCGCCGAAGTGTTTCTGGTGGCTCTGGGGAAGCTGTAATGCTGGAAACGGCTCTGGCGATCCAGTCGCCGCCCGTCTCAACGACGCCGATCTCGGACCTGCTGGGACTGTCGCCACAGGCTGTGGCGGTCGCGGTCGGGGCCCCGGCACCAGAGGTCGATCCTCTTCGGATCGTCGAGAACGGTCGTTCCATCGCCATCTACCCCGGGAACGCCTTCAGGCCGCAGACGCCAGACGCGCTGCAGTGCGCGACCCAGGTCGTGGAGACGGCGGACCGGCCCCCCTTTTCCGGAACGGAGATCGCTCGCTGGAGCCACTCTGTCAGGGCCCGCTTCATCTTTGAGGACGACAAGCTGGTATCGGTGCGCGGTTCGATGGAATTCACACCCGCCCCGCCGCCCGTCACGCGAGATCGCCGGGCGATTACCGACCATTATCGTCAGGCGGGTGGGGTCAGCGAATGGTCGGTCGCGCCCGGATATCTGCCCCTGTCGGAGGGAGCCGTATTCGTCGATCGGGTTTCCGGCCGGGTCCCCGAAGGGGCTGTGCTGGCGACCTCCTGCAGGAGCCGTCCTGTCCCGGCATCGCCCACTCAGCCGGCGCGGTTCGACTCGGCGGGTTTCCTTCAGGGACTGGCGCTGTTGCCCTTTGCCTGGATGCTGCCCGGTCTGAACGCGGATCGGGATCGGGATGCCCGGGAGGGACCAGCCCTGCTTGCGGCGCTCAGACCCGGCGACCTGCTTCCGGGCGGAGCGGCCAGCCTTGTCCAGGGAAGGCCCGGTACGGAACTGTATCGGGACGCCACCGACGCCGACTACGGCATCGTGGTCGTGAGCGTGGGGAGTTCCGACCGCCGCAATCTGGCGAGTCGCTTCGAGGTCGGCATGATCGGGATAAGAGGGGATCGGGTCATCTGGACCGCCTCTCCCGAGATGGTCGAGGCGCTGGCCCTGAAACCCGTCCTGTGCACAGGACGGGACGGACGACTCGGCAACGTGAGACGCGGCTGCACACGCACCGGCACTTTCACCTTTGATCGCTAGGCCGCCGCCAGATCCTTGGACTTCTTGGCGCGACGGGCCTCGATCCGCGTCCAGATATGGTCGTGCACGGTAAAGAACAGGGTCTGGACCAGCGGCTCGACGATGCCGATAGCCAGGGACACACGGATGTCGCGGGTGATGGCGTAGGCCACGGTGACCGCCACGACGAAATGCATGACGCCATAGGTCAGGGTCTTGAGTGCGACCTGTTTGAACGAGGTCGGCAGGGCGTGACTGTGGCCTGCATGTCCGTGCGAGCGGGTCTGTTCGCGGGCGTCCATCAGTTCCAGACGGGCGGTGAAGGCCTCGGCCGTCTCCTCGACGCGCGTCAGGCGTTTCCGGCGCTCGATGCGGTGCCAGATGCGGTCGTGGATCGAATAGGCAATGGTCTGGAAGAAGGGCTCGACCATGCCCACCGCCAGCGCCAGCCGCCAGTCGCGCGTCAGGGCATAGGCGACCAGAATGGCCACCACGAGGTGCATCACGCCATAGCTGGCGATCTTGAGCGCCAGGCTGCGCGCCGTGTTGAGGATAAGTCGCACCATCGCTCCGGAAAATGGTTGGGATCAGCAACGGTTGCAATGCGATATTTTCTATCGTCGGCATAAGCGCAGCGGCAACACGATTGCCCCTTGCCGAGTCGGGGGGCTCACCGCTATACGCGGCCCGCAAAACGGAGACTCCTCATGGAGATACGCGAAGGCCTAACCTTCGATGATGTTTTGCTCGAACCCGCAGAGTCCGAGGTCATGCCCGCCGAGACAGATGTCTCGACGCGGCTGACGCGCAATCTGTCGCTGAACATCCCGCTTGTGTCCTCGGCCATGGACACCGTCACCGAAAGCCGGCTGGCCATCGCCATGGCCCAGGCGGGCGGTCTGGGCGTGCTGCATCGCAATCTGACGGTCGAGGAACAGGCCGAACAGGTGCGCGTGGTCAAGCGCTACGAGAGCGGCATGGTCATCAATCCGGTGACCATTCACCCGGACACGACGCTCGGTGAGGTGCGCGAGATTGTGGCGCGCAAGAAGATCTCGGGCTTTCCGGTCGTGGACCGCGAGACGGGCCGTCTGGTCGGTATGCTGACCAACCGCGACATGCGCTTCGACACCTCGCCGGATCGCAAGGCGGCCGAGCTGATGACGCGCGACCCGCTCTACACCGTGCCCGAAGGGGCGGGGCGCGACGAGGCGATCGCCATCCTGCGCGAGCGCAAGATCGAACGGGTGATCGTGGTGGACCGCGACATGCGCGCCACCGGCCTGATCACCATGAAGGACATCGAAAAGGCCCAGGCCCACCCCCATGCGGCCAAGGACGATCAGGGGCGGCTGCTGGTCGGCGCGGCCTCGACCGTCGGTGACAACGGCTATGAGCGGTCGCTGGCGCTGGCGGAGGCGGGCGTCGATGTGATCGTGATCGACACGGCGCATGGCCATTCGGTGCAGGTGGCGCGGGCGGTGGAGCGCATCAAGCGCGAGACCAACCGGGTGCAGATCGTGGCCGGCAACGTGGCCACCTATGACGGGGCGCGCGCCCTGATCGATGCGGGCGCCGATGCGGTCAAGGTCGGGATCGGCCCGGGCAGTATCTGCACCACGCGGATCGTGGCTGGTGTCGGTGTGCCCCAACTGACGGCCATCATGGAGTCGGCGCGAGCGGCGAAGGACACGGGCGTGCCGGTGATCGCCGACGGCGGCATCAAATATTCGGGCGATCTGGCCAAGGCCATCGCGGCCGGGGCGAGCGTCGCCATGATGGGCTCGATGTTCGCGGGAACGGACGAAAGCCCGGGCGAGGTGTTCCTGTACCAGGGCCGGTCCTACAAGTCGTATCGCGGCATGGGCTCGGTCGGGGCCATGGCCCGCGGCTCGGCGGACCGGTACTTCCAGAAGGAAGTCTCGTCCGAGAAGCTGGTACCCGAGGGGATCGAAGGGCAGACGCCGTACAAGGGGCCGATCTCGCCGGTGCTTCACCAAATGGTCGGCGGCCTGCGTGCCGCCATGGGCTATGTCGGGGCGGCTACCATCGATGAGTATCAGAAGCGTGCCCGGTTCGTGCGCATCACCAATGCGGGCCTGCGGGAAAGCCACGTCCATGACGTGATGATCACGCGCGAAGCGCCCAACTATCGGCAGGGCTAGGGAGGGTTTCGGCCATGGATATGACGCCTGAGTTTATTGTCCTGGCCGCGACGCTGGTGCTGGCGCTGGTCCAGATCCTGGCGGCCGGTGCCGCGCGCACCGCCGAGCTGGGCGGCAAGTGGAACGCCGGGCCTCGCGACGGCAATCCGCCGCCTCCGGGCAAGCTGGCCGGACGGCTGAAGCGGGCGCAGGACAATCTGTTCGAGACCCTGCCGCTGTTCGTCGCCGCTGTGCTGATGGCGGTGGTGGCCGACAAGACCGGTCCCCTGACCGTATGGGGCGCGCACCTCTATCTGGCGGCGCGTCTCCTTTATGTGCCGCTCTATGCGTTCGGCGTGCCCTATGTGCGCAGTCTGGTGTGGATGGGTGGCCTGGCCGGTCTGGTCATGATCATCGCCGCCCTGTTTGTCTGAAAGAGCTGAATGACCCCTGCTGCCCGCCTCGCCGCCGCCGCCTCCATCCTGGACTCCATCGCCCAGGGACGCCAACCGGCCGAGGTGGTGGTCAAGGCCTGGGGCCAGCAGAACCGCTATGCAGGGTCCAAGGACAGGAAGGCCATCGCCGACCGGGTCTATAAGGTCCTGCGCGCGCGCGGACGCCTGTCGTGGATCATGGGCGGACGCGAGGACGGGCGGGCGCTGGTGATTGGATCGCTGGCGACGCTGGACGGCCTGTCGCTGGAAGAGATCGAGGCCCTGCACACGGGCGAGGGCTACGGCCCCGGGCCCCTGTCGAAGCACGAGCGCGGTCGTCTGGCGATCAAGGACAGCGAACTGCCCGGATGGGTCGAGGCAGGCCTGCCGGAATTCGTGGTCGAGGACCTGAAGGCGACCTTTGGTGAGGGCTGGGCCGCAGAAGCCCACGCCCTGATGGCGCCGCGCGCGCCGATTGACCTGCGGGTCAACGGGGCCATGGCCACGGTCGAGGATGTCGAGGCCGAACTGCGGGCCGCGGGTCTGTCGCCCGAGCCCATGCCCTGGTCGCCGTGGGGCCTGCGCCTAACGTCGGAGCCGCCGCCCAACATCCAGGCGCTGGAGGGCTTCAAGGCCGGACGGTTCGAGGTTCAGGACGAGGGCAGTCAGGTGGTGACCTGGCTGGCGGATGCCCGGCCGGAGATGACGGTCGTCGACTATTGCGCGGGTGGCGGCGGCAAGACGCTGGCGCTGGCCCAGGCCATGCAAGGCAAGGGGCGGCTGGTCGCCTGTGACGTCGTGCAAAAGCGGCTGGACAACATACAGCCGCGTCTGGCGCGGGCCGGCGTCGAGGCCGAGCTCGGGCTGCTGGGCCAGAATGGCGGCGGGGCCGAGGCCCTGAACGGTGAGGCCGATCTGGTGTTCGTCGATGCGCCGTGCTCGGGCTCGGGCACGCTGCGGCGGCACCCGGAGGAAGCCTGGCGGCTCAAGCTCGACGAGGTCGAGCGACTGCACGCCCTGCAGGTGCGGATCATGGGGCAGGCGGCCAAGCTGGTGAAGATGGGCGGGCGGCTGGTCTATGTGACCTGCTCGCTGCTGACCCGCGAGAATGAGGCCAGCCTCGATGCGTTCGAGACGGCCAACCCGGGGTTCCGGCCCGTGTCGGTGACGCCGCCGTGGGCCGAGGGCCCGCAGGCGCGAGTGCGGCTGTCGCCCGGCTCGACCGGGACCGACGGCTTCTTCTTTGCCGCCTATGAGCGAGGGGAATGACGGCACGGCTGGAACGCTATGGCGTGATCACTGTGCTGCCGGTCATGGCGGCAGCGGCTGAATATGGTGCGCATCTGCGGGCGCGCATCCAGCCGCTGATGACCGGCATCGGCCCGGTTGAGGCAGCGGTGTCGCTGACAGCCGCGCTGTCCCGGCTGGAAGCCAAGGGCAAGCGGCCTGACCTGATCGTGTCGCTGGGGTCCTGTGGGTCGCGCACCCTTGAGCATGCGGCGGTCTATCAGGCCTGCTCGGTCGACTATCGCGACATGGATGCGAGCGCGCTGGGCTTTCCGAAAGGGGTGACGCCGCTGTCGGACCTGCCGGCCGTCCTGCCCCTGCCGTGCCAGATCCCGGGTGTGCCGACCGCGCGCCTGTCGACCGGCGCCAATGTCGTGTCGGGCGCCGCCTATGACGTCATAGGGGCCGACATGGTCGATATGGAAACCTGGGCGCTGGTGCGGGCAGCGCAGACCTTTGACGTGCCGCTCATCGCCCTGCGCGGGGTGTCGGACGGCCGGGCTGAGCTGAAGGCGCTGGAGGACTGGACGTCCACCCTGCATCAGGTCGACGAGAATCTGGCCGAGGCCTGGGACCGATTGGGGTCCGTGCTGGACGCGCGCGGTCTGGCCGCTCTTGATCGTTCGGCATCCGACCGACTAGACCCCGCCCATCCTGCCGCCCCGGAACCGATCCCATGAGCCAGCCCGAACACCAGAAAGTCCTGATCGTCGATTTCGGCAGTCAGGTGACCCAGCTGATCGCGCGGCGGTTGCGCGAGGCGAAGGTCTATTGCGAAATCCATCCGTTCCAGAAGGCCGAGGCCGCGATGGCGGCGATGAGCCCGGCGGCGATCATCCTGTCGGGCGGGCCCGAGAGTGTGCATGAGGAAGGCAGTCCCCGCGCGCCGCAGGCCGTGTTCGGGGCGGGCGTACCGGTGCTGGGCATCTGTTACGGCGAGATGACGATGTGCGAGCAGCTGGGCGGCAAGGTCGAGGGCGGCCACACCCGCGAATTCGGCCGTGCCGAGATCACCGTGCAAAAGGCCTCGCCCCTGCTGGACGGTCTGGCCGGCGTCGGCGAGGAAGAGCCAGTCTGGATGAGCCACGGCGACAAGATCGTCGCCATCCCTGAGGGCTTTGACGTGATCGCCACCTCGCCGGGGTCGCCCTATGCGGTGATCGGCGACGAGACGCGGCGCTTCTACGGCATCCAGTTTCACCCCGAGGTGATGCACACGCCGCGCGGCGACCGGATGCTGAAAAACTTCACCCACGGCATCGCCGGGCTGAAGGGCGACTGGACCATGGCCGCCTATCGCGAGGAGAAGATCGCCCAGATCCGTGCGCAGGTTGGCGATGCGAAGGTCATCTGCGGCCTGTCGGGCGGGGTCGACAGTTCGGTGGCGGCCGTACTGATCCACGAGGCGATCGGCGACCAGCTGACCTGTGTGTTCGTGGACACCGGCCTGCTCCGCAAGGACGAGGCCACGCAGGTTACGACCCTGTTCCGGGAACACTACAACATCCCGCTGATCCACGTTGATGCGTCGAAGGAATTCCTCGGCGAGCTGGCAGGCCAGTCCGACCCGGAGACCAAGCGCAAGATCATCGGCCGGGTGTTCATCGAGATCTTCGACCGGGAGTCGAGCAAGATCGAGGGCGCCGAATTCCTGGCCCAGGGGACGCTGTACCCCGACGTCATCGAGAGCGTGTCGTCGTCCAGCGGCAAGGCTCATGTGATCAAGAGCCACCACAATGTCGGTGGCCTGCCGGACTATATGAAGCTGAAGCTGGTCGAGCCGCTGCGCGAGCTGTTCAAGGACGAGGTGCGGGCGCTGGGCCGCGAGCTGGGCCTGACCGACGCCTTCGTGGGACGCCACCCGTTCCCGGGGCCGGGGCTGGCCATCCGCATCCCCGGCGAGATCACGCCGGACGCGGTCGCGACCCTGCAGGAGGCGGATGCCATCTACCTCGAGGAGATCAGGAAGGCCGGCCTGTACGACAAGATCTGGCAGGCCTTTGCCGTGCTGCTGCCGGTGAAGACCGTCGGCGTGATGGGCGACGCGCGGACCTATGAGAAGGTACTGGCCCTGCGCGCCGTGACCTCGACCGACGGTATGACGGCGGACTTCTTCGAGTTTCCGTGGGACGTGCTGGGCAAGACCGCCACGCGCATCGTCAACGAGGTCCGCGGCGTGAACCGCGTGGTCTATGACGTGACGTCAAAGCCGCCAGGCACGATCGAGTGGGAATAGGGTTGGATGCCCTTACGGTCGCGTGACCGTTGCGGTTGATACGTCTTGCGGAGTCGAGGTTCGGCCATTATCTTACCTATGTCTTACCGAGAGGTTCGCCCATGCCCACCCGATCAGAAAAGACCGCCACGACCGTCTCGACCAAGGGGCAGGTGATCCTGCCCAAGGCCATTCGTGATCAGCGTCGCTGGTTGCCGGGCACGCGCCTGACCGTGGAAAATACGCCCGAGGGTGTGTTGCTCAAACCGGCGCCTGTATTTGAACCAACGGAAATCGACGCGGTGTTCGGCTCCCTGGCGCCTACGGGAAAGGCCAGAAGCCTCGAAGACATGGACGCGGCCGTTGCGGCAGAGGCCAAGCGTCGTGCGCGCGATTGATACGAATGTTGTCGTCCGGTTCCTGACCAATGACGACCCTCATCAGGGCGGCGTGGCACGCGCCGTGATCGAGGACGGCGACGTCTTCATTCCCACGACGGTCCTGCTGGAAACCGAATGGGTGCTTCGCAGTGCCTATGACTTCCCGGCCAAGCAGATTGTGCGCGCTCTCAGAGGGTTGGCGGGCTTGCCGGGTGTCACGGTAGAGTCGCGATCGCTGCTGGCGCAAGCGCTCGACGGGATGGAGCAGGGGATGGACTTCGCCGATGCCCTGCATCTGTCGGGTTCAGAACGCTGCACGGTCTTTCTGACGTTTGATCGGAGACTCAGCGATAGGGCAAAGACACTGGCATCGCCGCCGGTCCAGAGGCTGTGACGGCCAGAGAGTTACCCCGGACGTCTTCTCAGCCCGTCAGCCCCAGCGCGCCCGCGCTGCGGTACAGCATATAGGCGGCAACGACGAAAATCAGGGTGGCGAAGACGGCGTTCAGCGCCCCCTTGTGGGTCGAGAGGGTCTTGGCGAGCCCTGCGCCGATCAGGCCGCCGGCCAGGCCGCCGCCGATGAAGACGCCGGCCAGGGGCCAGTCCACCCAGCCGGACAGGGCATAGTTGGCTGCGGTCGTGAGGCCGAAAGCGGTGACGCCGACCAGCGATGAGCCGACTGCGAAAAAGATCGGCATGCGGGTGGCATACATCAGGCTGGGCACGATCAGGAAGCCACCACCGATACCGAAGAAGCCGGACAGGATTCCGGTGGCCGTGCCGGTCGCGACCAACTTTTGTGCATTGTCGGGGGTCAGGGTCACATCCGGGTCGCCGTCGCCTTCGCGCCCGCGCAGCATGAGAATGCCGACGATCACCATCAGCACGGCGAAAAGAGCCAGCAACTTCTGGCCGTCGACGGCCTTGCCGAGGGTCGAGCCCAGCAGGGCGCCCACGACGCCGGCCACGGCGAACAGGCCGGCGATTTTCCATTTGATCGTGCCATGTCGGGCGTGGGGGATCAGATTGAGGGCTGCGTTGGCGGCGACGGCCAGCGCACTGGTGCCGATGGCCAGATGGGGCTCCTTCACCCCGACCAGGTAGACGATCAGGGGCACGGCCAGGATTGAGCCGCCGCCGCCGACCAGCCCGAGGGAAAAGCCGACCAGTGACCCGGCGGCCGCGCCGAGTCCGTATTGCAGCAGGGAAAGGTCCACGCGGGACTCCTTAGAGCCGGCAGCGAAGCCCGGAGAGGTCGTAGCCGGCGTCGCGGGCGGCGGCGATCAGGGTGTCGGCATCAGAGGACGGGGCCCTGGCCAGCGCCCACAGCATGGCGGTGCGGGTGCCGCTGCGGCAGAAGCCGAAGATCGGGCCGGGCAGGGTGTCGAGGGCGTCGGCCATGGCCTTGATGTCTTCAGCGCCGATGCCGCCGCCGGTGACGGGAATGTGGCGAAAGGCGAGGCCGTGTTTTTCTGCAGCCGCCTTCATGTCGGCGGCGGTCGGCTGGCCCGGTTCCTCACCGTCAGGACGGTTGGAGATGACCGCGCGAAAGCCGGCGGCGGCGACGATCTTCACCTCCTCCGGCGTGATCTGGGGCGAGGTGCTGAGCCCGTCATCCAGCTTGCGTCCAGGCATGGTGTTCTCCGTCAGGTTTCAGGCCGTACGGCCGAGGGTGGAGCGAAAGGCGACCATGCCCGCGAGCATGGCAGAGACAAAGACAATGGCCTGCCAGGTGCCGGTCGTGACTGCGGCCAGCGCCGGACCGGGGCACAGGCCGACCAGTCCCCAGCCGAGGCCGAACAGGATGGCGCCGCCGATCAGGGGGCGGTCGATCCGGCGGCTGGTCGGCACCCGGAACTCGTCAGCCAGCATGGGGGCGTGCATCCGCCGGTGGATCAGATAAGCCAGCCCGGACGGGATCAGGGCGCCGCCCATGACGAAGGCGAGCGAGGGGTCCCAGTCGCCGGTCACGTCCAGAAAGGCCAGGACGCGGGCGGGATTGACCATGTCGGAGATGACCATGCCGGCGCCGAACAGCACGCCGCAGAGAATGGCGATGAACAGGCCCATCTCAGAGCATTCCCATCAGATGGCGGGTGACGAAGACGGTCAGGGCCGCTGTCGCCAAGAACAGGCCCGTCGCGGCCAGCGAACGCGGCGACAAGCGGGCAATGCCGCAGACGCCATGACCGCTGGTGCAACCGGATCCCCAGCGCGTGCCGAACCCGACCAGCAGACCGCCGACGATCAACAGCGGGAGGCTGGACGTGATCAGCACCTCGGGCGCCCGGATCACCAGCCCGGCCAGCAGGGCGCCGCCCAGCAGACCGCCCAGGAAGCCGAGGCTGAGTCCGCGCGGCCCGCTGCCGCCCAGACGAAGGCCACTGGCCATCAGGCCCGATATCCCGGCCACCCGCCCATGCATCAGCAGAAACAGGCCGGCGGAGGCCCCGACCAGCAGCCCGCCGGTCAGGGGCCAAAGGAAGGAAATCTCGCTCACAGGACGTTCAGCGGCAGCTTGAGGTAGCGGGTGCCGTTCGATTCCGGCTCGGGCGGGCGACCGCCGTTCATATTGACCTGAACCGACGGCAGGATCAGCCGGGGCATGGCGAGGGTCGCGTCGCGCCGGGTGCGCATGGTCACGAACTCGTCCTCGCTGATGCCTTCGCGCACATGGATATTGCCGGTGCGCTCGGCGCCGATCGTGGTCTCCCAGGCGAACTCGGTCCGACCGGGGGGGGCCTTGTAGTCATGGCACAGGAAGACGCGCGCCGCATCCGGCAGGCTCAGCAGCCGCTGGATCGAGCGATAGAGGGTGCGGGCGTCGCCGCCGGGGAAGTCACAGCGGGCAGTGCCATAGTCGGGCATGAACAGGGTGTCGCCCGGGAAAACCGCATCCCCGATGACATAGGCCAGACAGGCAGGCGTATGGCCCGGCACATGCAGGAGGGTGGCCTCGAGCGACCCCACGGTGAACCGGTCGCCGTCGTTGAACAGCTGGTCGAACTGGCTGCCGTCGCGACGGAATTCGGTGCCTTCGTTGAAGATCTTGCCGAAGACGTCCTGCACCGTCAGGATCTCATGACCGATGGCCAGACGTCCGCCCAGCTTCTCCTGCAGATAGGGGGCAGCGGACAGGTGGTCGGCGTGGGCGTGGGTCTCCAGCAGCCATTCAACGGTCAGATCCTGCGCTTCGACGTATGCAATCATGGCATCGGCCGAGGCGTGGGAGGTGCGGCCCGACGGCGGATCGAAATCGAGCACGCTGTCGATGAGGGCCGCCTTCTTCGTCACCGGGTCGTGGAGGACGTGGCTGACGGTAAAGGTGGCTTCGTCGAAGAAGGATTTGACCACCGGCTGCTTGGCGGGATTCGCCAGGACAGTGGCAATCACCGAGGCGGCATGGTCGCGGGGGGTATCGGGGGATGGAGCGGACATCAGGAGTCTCCGTGCTGTGGAGACCTAATATAAACAGTTTCATAGTTACTGCAAGTGTGTAATTATCGGGATGTGATGACGCAGCCGCCCGATATGGACGCCATGAACGACGACACCCTTCCCCTGCCTGACGTAGAGGCCATGGCCCGTCTGAAGGCCAAGGCCCCGGAGGCCGCCGACCTGCTGCGGCAGCTCGCCAATCCCACACGTCTGCTGATCCTGTGCCACGTCGTGCATCAGGAGCGGGCGGTGGGCGACATGGAACGCGACCTGGGCCTGAAGCAGCCGGGCCTGTCGCAACAGCTGGCCGAACTGCGCCAGGCGGGGCTGGTCAAGACCCGGCGCCAGTCGCGCTCGATCTATTATTCCATCGCCGATGAGCGGGTGCAGGCGCTGATGGGCATGCTGCACAACATCTTCTGTGCCGCGCCGGACGACAATCAGCCGGCGTAGGCGGCCTCGAGCGCGGCGATGTCCAGCCGCTTCATCTCCATCATGGCGTGGAAGACCCGTTTCGCCTTCTCCGGGTCCGGATCGGACAGCATGACCGGCATGGACCGCGGGATCAGCTGCCAGGACAGGCCGTATTTGTCCTTCAGCCAGCCGCACTGTTCGGCTTCCGGGACCACGGACAGGGCGGCGTACAGCCGGTCCAGCTCGGCCTGATCGTCGCAGATGACCTGCAGGGAAACGGCCTCGGTAAAGGTGAAATAGGGCCCGCCATTGAGCGCGGAGTAGGGCTGCCCGGCCAGGGTGAACTGGATCTCCAGCGCCTGCCCCGCCTTGCCGCCCGGATAGTCGTCAGGCGCGCGGGTGATGTGGTCGATGCGCGAGTCGGGCAACAGCGAGACATAGAAGTTGGCCGCCTCTTCGCCCTGATGGTCGAACCACAGGCAGGGGATCAGGCGGCATTTCGGAACGGCATAGGTCATGGCGGGGCCTCCCGTGGGGTGTGGCGGTGACTATATTAAACCAATAAGTTAAATGCAAGTGACTGACCTGGGTCAGAGGGATACTCGCAACGAGCTCCCTGCCGGGAGCGCATTTGACCTATATCGATTTGGTTTTAACGTTCGTTGGCTGGCACGGAACGGGGGGGCTACAGCCATGGTGAAGCTCGGCTCTCAGCTCCATCCCCGTCGCAACAAACGCCTGCCAAAAACGCCTGTCGGGTGGCTTGTCACATGCCTTCTGGGGCTGCCGGTCGCTGTGCTGTTCCTGGGCGCCCTGGCATCTCTCACCGCAGGCGCCTCCTACCTGGGCTATCTCGCGTCAAAGGCAACGGTATTTGATACATGGGGCGCTCTGCACATCGCCTCGACGTTGCTGGCGCTGATCGCCGTCGTGGGAACGGCCCTGGCGGTATGGCGCGTCCGGATGGTCACTGCCCTTCTCCTTGCGGCGCTCCCTATCCCCGCTAAATTCGTTATCGAAGGCAGCCGCTGTGACACGCCCGCCTCGTGTCAAGCTATGGGCTGGGCAGCCTTGCCTCCAGGCGCCTTCGATTGGCGGGTCCGCATCCGGCCTGTCACCGATCCGAATGAGGCGAGGGCCATTGCGTCCAGTGCGCTTTTTCAAGCTAACTCGGAAGATGGCCCGTACGAGGAGAAGCGGTTTGGCGACCACTGGATCGTTTCCACGATCGATGACGACGGGTGGCCCGGCGCAAAGGCCGTCAGGATCGACACGCTGACCGCCCGGACGGCCTTCGTGCCCTGCCCGGAGGACAGGGTCCAATGCGGTATGGAGCGCCCCACAGTTTCCGACGGCCAGCGGGTGTATCGAAACGTCCAGCTTGGCTTGAGTGCGGTTGTTCCCGCGTCCCTGCCGGTCTGCACGACACGATACGATGACGGAGAACCGCTCGGCTTCCATGCCGTGGTGCGTGCGCCCGACATACCGTGCGAGGATCTCGATCAGTCTCGTCAGATGGGCATCGAAGTCCCAAGGTGGCGTCGGTACGGATGCGAAGTGGTCGGGGTACCATCCGCGCCGTGGCGTCCCCTGTCTCCCGAAACGTCCAAGCTATTCAGAAACCAAAGGCCGAAACTGGGAGGCGCTCCAGCAGTGTTCTGCGAACTGCGCGACGGAGATCAGATCGAGATTACCGTCTCTGCTTCCATGGGCTCGGGTTCCGACGTTTACGAGGCATACGTTGTGACCACGCCTACGCACCTTGTCGAAGACATTCGAGCGTTCGAGATATTCCTTCAAAACGTCAGGCTCGGGTCCGCAGCTCGCGAACAGACTGGCTGAATCTCCGCTATGAATCGAAAGCGGATGCGGCGCCTATGGCGCATGGCCTGACATTCGTTGTGGGGACTGAGATGGCAATAATTCTATACGGCATTCCGAACTGCGACACGGTCAAGAAGGCGCGGGTGTGGATGGACGGGGCGGGGCAGGCGTATGCCTTCCACGACTACAAGAAGGCGGGCATCGACGAGGCGCGGCTGCGGGGCTGGGTCGAGCGGCTTGGCTGGGAAAAGCTCCTGAACCGGGCCGGGACGACGTTCCGCAAACTGCCCGAGGCGGACAAGGCCGATCTGGATGCCGACAAGGCCGTGGCCTTGATGCTGGCCCAGCCGTCGATGATCAAACGGCCGGTGCTGGAGGCCGGCGACACCCTGCTGGTCGGGTTCAAGCCTGACGAGTGGAAGTCGGCGCTCGGATAAATCGCTCGGGCCTGCATCCGATACCGGGGAGGGTGGCGACTACACCATGACCGGCCCGTCGATGAGCGGTGGGGCCGATGCGGAGATCAAGAGATGGAAGACCTGTTTCGTGCCTACTGGTGGCTGATGTTCCCGATGGCGTGGTTCGTCATCAGCGGCTTTTCCAGCTGGCTGAACTATCGCAAGCAGCGCGAGACGCTGAAGCTGCTGAAGACCTATGCCGACAAGGGGCAGGAGCCGCCCGAATCCTTGCTGCGTGTCCTCGACAAGCCGATTGATGCAGACAGCGGCGGCCCGGGCCGGCCCGCCAACTACTGGTCGCTGTTCGGTCTGTTCGCGGTGCTGGCCGGCGGGTTCGGCGTCGCCGCCTATATGCCCGAGACCTTTGGCGTCGACATGGGGGTCCGCTTCCCCTTCACCGTCGTGGCTCTGACCATGGGGGCGGTGTCGGTCTGGGCGCTGATCTCGGCCATGACCACGCGACGCGACCGATCCTGAGGTCCGTATCGGGGCAGGTCCGTGATCGACACCCGATCCGATGCCGAACTGGTCGCGGCCGCCCGTTCCGGGTCGGACGCGGCCTTTTCCCGTCTGGTCGAGCGGCATCAGGCGGCGTTGCGCGGTTTTCTGCGCCCCCTGATCGGCGGCGGCTGGGCCGAGGCCGACGATCTGGCACAGGAGACCTTGGTGATCGCCTGGCAGAGGCTGTCGGAGCTGAAGCGGGCCGAGGGCTTTCGCACCTGGCTGATGGGCATCGCCTGGCGCAAGGCGTTCAGCCGCATCCGCTCGAGCCGGCGGGGCTCTGCCCGCGACCTGGCCTGGCTGGAGGGGCAGGGCACGCCGGCCGGGGTGCAGCCCGAAGACGCGTTGTCGCTGCACCGGGCCCTGTCCGGCCTGTCGCCGGCGGAGCGGGCCTGTGTGCTGCTGTGTCTGGCGCAGGACTGGTCGCATGCCGAGGCGGCGTCGGCCTTGAATCTGCCGCTCGGGACGGTCAAATCTCATGTCAGCAGAGGCCGGGCCCGGCTTTTGTCAGTTCTGGGAGGCGCCCATGACGCCGGATGACACGCTGAAAGCCTTCCTGACGGCCGGAACCCCCGGGCCGCGCGATGCGACCTTCGAGCTTGCCGTGGCCGAGCGCGTGGCGCGCCGCCGCTTCTGGATGAGCCAGCTGGCCCTGCTGCCGTGGGTGCTGGTGGCCTGTCTGCTGACCGTGTTCGCGCTGCCGGTCATCAGGGCTACCGGACCGGCGCTCGTGCCGCTGGTGGAGCAGATCGGCATGATCGGCGGAGTGGCGGCGCTGACGCTGGCGACAGCCGGCCTGCTGGTGCGGCGCTTCAGGCCGTCCTGAAGCGGGCGAACTTGGCAAAGTGGTCCGAGGGCCAGACCTCACCGACCGGCTGGTCCCCGATGATCGCGGCCTCGACCGGGGTGAAGGCCCCGGCCTCGTACAGGATGTGGTCGATCTGCACCGACCGGTGGCCGAGCGCAGTGTTCAGCGTGGTGCGGTCTGCCCTGTCCGGATGCAGGGCGCGCAGGGCCTCGGAGAAGCGGGCGCGCAGCGGGGCCATTTCGGGATTGTCGAGCGGGGCGTTCAGATCCCCCATCAGAATCAGCGGCGTGCCGTCGTCGGGCAGCCAGTCCAGCAGGTGTGCGATCTGGCGCGCGCGAATGGCCCCGCCCTCGGCCGTGTGGTGGAAATGGGTATTGGCAATGTCGATCACCGTGCCGTCGGCCATCCGGCAGCGGATGCGCTGGGCGGTGCGGTAGTCGTCGAGCGGCTCCAGCCGGGTCCAGTCGTGATCGAGGATCGGCAGGCGGGTCAGCAGGGCATTGCCATAGCGGCGAGGCTGATCCTCGGCATCGACCGAGCTGAAGACCATCTGCATGCCCAGCCGGTCGGCGAGGGTCCGGGCCTGATTGGGCAGGGTATCGCCGTCCTGAAGCACTTCCTGCAGGCCGATGACGTCGGCGTTCGCGCCGCGCAGGGTCGCCTCGATCAGCGGTAGGCGCGCGCGCCAGTCGCCCTGGTCGTGCCAGATGTTGAAGGTGGCGACTGTCAGGTCCGAGGCGCGACCGCTGATCGGGCCCTTCGCACAGGCGGCGAGCGACAGGGCGGGCAGGGCAGCCAGCAGGTGACGGCGGGTGGTCATGACGCGATACTCCGACAGTCGGCGGCAACCTTACGAAGATTTCACCCGGCGCGGCGCATCTATACAACCCCGTCGGCGCCTCTTCCCTCATAGAAGCCGGGAACATTCTGTTTCAGGCCGCTTGAGAGGATCAAACCATGGACGAGGGCATCGTCGCCATTTTCATCGTCGGGACCATCTTCGCCGCTATCGTGGCGATCATCGTCGGACCCAGCTATCTGAAGAGTCGCGAGCGTCGGGAAATCCAGACGACGGTCCGCACCGCCATCGACAAGGGCCAGCCGCTGCCGCCCGAAGTGATCGAGGCGCTGAGCAAGGACATCACCAAGAATCTGCCGTCGCGCACCAAGGACATCCGCCGGGGGATCATCTGGCTGGCGGTCGGCATTGGCATCGCCGGTTTCAGCCTGATCAATAATCTGGGCGAGCGCGAGTGGAGCGACCATGTCGGCGACGGTATGCTGGCCTTCGCCGTCATTCCGGCGACCATCGGCCTGGCCTTTCTGATCCTGAGCTTCTTCAACAAGAACAGGGACTGAGGGCGGGATCGAAGGGGGACGCGACCATGACCCAACCCGGCCTGTCCGACCGGCACGATGTGGAGCTGGCCGCCCTGGCGGCGGCCAGCGACCGGCGGGCGTTCGGCGAACTGGTGCGGCGGCATTCGTCGACCGTGCGCGCGCTGTTGCGGCGGATGGGGGCCCAGCCCTCGCTGGCCGATGACATCGCCCAGGATGCTTTCATCCTGGCCTATGAGCGGTGCACCGAGTTCCGCGGCGAGGGCACCTTCGCGGCCTGGGTCAAGCGTATCGCCGCGCGCCTCTATCTCAAACGACGCGAGAAAGAGGCGCGCTATGTATCGGAAGATTCGGCAGAAGATCAGGTGTCGAGTATCGATCCCCTCGGTCGTTTCGACCTGGATGCGGCCCTGCAGACCCTGAGCGAGGCAGAGCGCCTGTGTGTGTCGCTCGGCCACGGGGCCGGGATGACCCATCCGGAGATCGCCGCTGCCCTAAATCTGCCGCTTGGAACGGTGAAGTCTCATGTCAAACGTGGTCTGGATAAACTCCGCCAGATACTCAATCCCGGGGCTGGCGAAACAGGGAGGGACTCGCATGTCGGTTGATGAATTCGATCCCTTTATCGAGCGCGCTTTTGATCGTGCGCCGCCCATGCCCGACACCGCCCTGTTCGCGGCGGATCTGGATGCCCGGCTGCAGAGCGGCGCGCGATTCCGCGCGGTCGGTCTGGGGATTGCCGGCGCGATCGGCGGGGTCGTGGCCCTGCGCGAGATGCTGACCCTCGAGATGGATCTCGGCGGCACCGAAGCCCTGCCCGGCGTGGATGCGGCACAGGCGGCGGGCCAGTCGATCAATCTGGATGTGGCCTCGGCCCTTCAGGCGGCGCTGGAGCGCTGGGGCGTGGCGGATCTGGCTCTGGGCGGTCTGGGCAGTATGCAGATGTTCTGGATCGCGGCGGCGGCCGTGGCGGCCCTGGCCCTGGCCGGCGTGGTGCGCCTGTCGCAGGACGTCTGAGCCCCACCCGGGGCCGGCGGGTGACGCGGTCTCTCCGGGGGACTATGCTGCAATGCAAAAGCTGTCCCGGAGCCCGTCATGTCCAGCCAGAAACAGGAAACCGTCCGTCGCCTCGCCGCGCCGGATATCCAGTCCCGCAAGGGCAAGGAGCCGCTGGTCTGCCTGACGGCCTATGATGCGCCGACGGCGGCCCTGCTGGACGAACACTGCGACCTGCTGCTGGTCGGGGACAGCGTCGGCATGGTGGTGCACGGCCTGCCCAATACGGTCGGCGTGACGCTGGAGATGATGATCCTGCATGGCCAGGCCGTCATGCGCGGGGCCAAACGGGCCATGGTCGTCGTCGACATGCCGTTCGGCAGCTATGAGGGCGGCAAGGAACTGGCCTATCAGAACTGTGCCCGGGTGATGAAGGAAACCGGGGCGCAGGGGGTCAAGCTGGAAAGCGGACCGACCGTGCCCCAGACCATCGCCTATCTGGTGGAGCGCGGCATTCCGGTGATGGGCCATGTCGGCCTCAGGCCGCAGGCGGTGCTGACCGAGGGCGGCTTCAAGGCCAAGGGCAAAACGGAGGACGAGCGGCTGCGCGTCATGGCCGAGGCGGAGGCCACGGCGGACGCGGGCGCCTTTGCCGTCGTGATCGAGGGCGTGGCCGAAGGGCTGGCCGGAGAGATCACCCGGGCCATTGCTGTGCCGACCGTCGGAATTGGGGCTTCGGCCGAGTGTGACGGCCAGATTCTGGTGACCCCGGACATGTTGGGCCTGTTCGACTGGACGCCGAAATTCGTCCGTCGCTATGGCGATATGCGCGGCCTTATCCGCTCCGGCGTGGCAAGCTATGCCGAAGATGTTCGCGCCCGCCGTTTTCCTGCCGAAGTCGAGACCTATTTCTCGCGCAAGCCGGTCGCCACGTAGCGCGTGTTTCGCTGCGGACAGATTGTGCGCATTTTCAATGGGGGATGTCTCGACCCGGGCCAAAAATGGTCTAGGGTCGCGCCGAACTCAGATTAACGACTTTGGGGCGTTCATTTCGTGACGGATATCTTCGAGCAGGTCGAGGAGGAGCTTCGCTCCGACCGCTATAAGCGACTGGCCAGAACGTGGCTGCCGGTGGTGGGCGGGATTCTGGTCCTGGCCCTGATTGCCGCGCTCGGCTGGTGGGGCTGGCAGTCGTACCAGACCTCGCGCGCCGCCAATGCGTCCGTCGCCTATGAGCGGGGCATCGAGGCCCTGCAGACCAATGATCTGGCCGCTGCCGAATCCGCCTTTGCCGAGGCCGAGCGCGAGGGCAATGGCGCCTACAAGTCCATGGCCCTGGCCCAGCGCGCCGGTCTGGCCCTGGCCGCCAACCGTGTCGACGAGGCCATCGAGTTGCTGGACCAGTCGGCCAAGGCGGTCGGCGATCCGCTGCTGTCCGACGCCTCGGCCTTCAAGGCGGCCCTGCTGGTGATGGACACCGACGCAACCTATGAAGACATCGAAGGGCGGCTGACGCCGCTGACGCGTGAAGGCCGTCCGATGCGGGCGCAGGCGCTGGAAGCACTGGCTATGGCCCAACTGCAGTTCGGCAAGAGCACAGAGGCGCGCGCGACCTTCGTCCAGCTGCAACTGGGACAGGACGTGCCGGATACGGGTCGTCAGCGCGCCCAGGCGGCCATTGCCATGATCGACGGCGGCACGCTCGGCTCGCTGCCCGGCATCCTCGATGCCCAGAAGGCCCCCCCGGTGGTGGTCTCGCCAGAGCAAGCGGGCGTTTCGCCCGGGGCGCAAGCCCAGGCTCCGGCTCCGGCCCAACCGGCCCCCGCCGAATGACGTCCACGTTCAGGAGTACGCCTATGAACCGGTTCGCCAGAACGCTCCTCGTCTGTGGCGCTGCCCTGTCGGTCACCGCCTGCGGAACCGTCAGCAATCTGCTGCCCTTCAGCCTGGGCCGTTCACCCGACGCGGGCCCGGTCGCCTCCGAAGGTGAGCGTCTCTCGGTGCTGGAGTTCGATCAGGCCATGGTGCCGTCGCCGGCGCTGGCAGGGCGTGACTTCTTCCTGCCCGGTCCGCAGGCCGCCGTGTCCTGGCCGATGCCGGGCGGCAATGCCGAGAATGCGGTCGAGCATGTGATCGCGGGCGCTGACTTCACCATCGCCTGGCGCCGGAACATCGGGGCCGGCTCGGCCCGGACCCGTCAGGTGATGTCCCCGGCCGTGGCCGAGAACGGTCGCATCTTTGCCCTCGACGGCGAAGATACCGTGACCGCAATGGACGCACAGACCGGGTCGGTGGTCTGGCGCGCCTCGGTCAAGCCTGAGGGCCGCGAGGGCGGTGGCTTTGGCGGCGGCGTGGCCCTGGGCGGCGGCAAGGTGTTCGTCTCGTCCGGCTATCGCACCATGACGGCCTTTGACCAGACCAGCGGTGCCATGCTGTGGCAAACGCCCGTTGATGTGCCGATCCACGGCGCCCCGACGGTGGCCGGATCGCGTGTCTATGTGGTCGATCTGGACAACCAGGTCATTGCGTTCGACGTGAATACCGGCTCGGTCGAATGGTCGTACCGTGGCATCATCGAGCCTGCGCGTATCATGCGAGCCTCCAGCCCGGCCATCACCGGCGATACGGTGATCGCACCGATGTCTTCGGGCGAGTTGTTTGCCTTCCGCGCCACTACGGGCCAGCCGGTCTGGCAGGAAGAACTGTCGCGCACGACCCGCACCAGCGCCCTGTCGGAAATCCGGGACGTCGCCGGTCGCCCCGTGATCAGCCGCGGCTTTGTCTATGCGGCCAGCCATTCCGGCGTACTGGCGTCGATGGATGTGCGCACGGGCGAGGCCCGCTGGCAGGTGCCGGTTGCCGCCGTCAACGCCCCGCTGCCGGTCGGAGACGTGGTCTATATCGTGTCCAAGGCGGGCGAGCTGAGTGTGCTGAACCGTGAGACGGGTCAGGTCTACTGGACCAAGGACCTGAATGAGGGCCGCGTGCGTCAGGAAGGCGGCTTCTTCGGCTTCTTCGACCGCACGGTGCGTCCGTCGTGGTCGGGACCGCTGCTGGCCTCGAACCGTCTGGTGCTGACCAACTCCGATGGCGAGCTGGTGGGGCTGAACCCCAAGACGGGTGAGGTCATCTCGACCCTGAACCTCGGGGCGGCATCCTATGTGGCGCCGACAGCCTTCAACGGGGCCATTCTGGTCGTCACGGATCGCGGCGAGGTGATCAGCGTCCGCTGATCCGCCTTTCCGCTACAAGAGAAACACGCTAGACGCCGCTATGGCCTTGAAACTCGCCATTGTCGGCCGCCCCAATGTGGGCAAGTCCACCCTGTTCAATCGGCTGGTTGGAAAACGCCTGGCCCTGGTCGATGACCGGCCAGGGGTTACGCGGGATCGTCGCTATGCCAAGGGCAGCCTCGGCGATCTGGAACTGACCCTGATCGACACGGCCGGGTTCGAAGACATCACCGACGACAGTCTGGAATCGCGCATGCGCGAACAGACCGAGGCGGCCATCAGCGACGGCGACCTGATCCTGTTCATGGTCGATGCGCGTGAAGGCGTGACCCCGCTGGACCGCATCTTCGCCGAGCGCCTGCGGCGTCAGCCCAAGCCCATCGTGCTGGTCGCCAACAAGTCCGAGAGCCGCGAAAGCGGCGGCGGCGTGGGCGAGGCCCATGGGCTGGGCTTTGGTGAGCCGGTGGCCCTGTCGGCCGAGCACGGCGAGGGGATGGCCGATCTGTATGCTGCCCTCGTGGCCGCTGCCGGTCAGGAGTCCTTCATCGCCGACGAAGAGGACGACGCCGACAAGCCGATCCGCATCGCCATCATCGGTCGTCCGAACGCCGGCAAGTCGACCCTGATCAACCGGTTGATCGGTGAGGACCGCATGCTGACCGGCCCCGAGGCCGGCATTACGCGCGACTCCATCTCGGTCGATTGGGAATATGAAGGCCGCAACATCCGGCTGGTCGACACCGCCGGCATGCGCCGCAAGGCCCGCGTGCAGGAAAAGCTGGAGAAGCTGTCGGTCGCCGACACCATCCGCGCCATCACCTTTGCCGAGGTGGTCGTGCTGGTGATGGACAAGGACAATGCCTTTGACATCCAGGACCTGCAGCTGGCCGATCTGGTCGAGCGCGAGGGCCGGGCCATCGTCTATGTCGCCTCGAAATGGGACCTGGAAGAAGAGCCCCAGGCACGTCTGGCCGAGCTGACGCGGCTGGCGGACAGCAAACTGTCCCAGTTGCGCGGCACGCCGTTCGTGGCCCTGTCGGCGCATTCGGGCTGGGGCGTGGACCGGCTGATGCCGGCCATCATCAAGGCCCATGAGACATGGTCGGTGAAGGTGAAGACCCGCGACCTGAACGACTGGCTGGCAGTCGCCACCCAGCGGCACCCGCCCCCCGCCGTCGACGGCAAGCGGATCAAGCCGAAATACATGGCCCAGACCAAGGCTCGCCCGCCGACCTTTGTGCTGTTCGCGAGCCGCGCGTCATCCATGCCCGAGACCTACAAGCGCTATCTGATCAACGCCTTGCGGGAAAGTTTTGACCTGCCGGGTACACCTATGCGTCTGACGGTCAAGTCAGGCGGGACCAATCCCTATGCCGAGGGCGGCGCCAAGTCCGGACCGGAACGCTACAAGGGTGCCGCCAAGACTGCCCCGCGCCGCATCAAGAAGGCGGAGAAGGCCGAGGCCCTGTCCAACCTGCCCGGCAAGGCGCTGGAGCAGAAGAAGGCCGGCGGTCCCAAGCCGAAGATCGTCAGCGGCCTGAAGGCGCGGTCGTCCAAGAAGGCCGGGCAGAGCGTCGCAGTGCAAAAGGGGGCCCGCGGCGGCGCCCGCCAGGTCAGCCGCTCCGGCCGCATCCGCACCGGCCAGAAGCACGCCCCGAAGAAGTAGGACAAGCTCGGCCCCATCAAACAGGAGCGAAGACGTTGATTTCAGCTCTGGTCTTTCTGACGCTGCTCCATGGCGATCCGGTCAGCTGCCACGAGGTCGCTGCCGAAGATCGCCTCGCATGCGGGCGCCGTGCTGTGGCGGCGGCCGAAGCGCAACTGGCCGAGTTCGACGTCTCCGATTGCGCCGAGGCGATGACCACCCTTCAGATGAACGCCTGTGGTGCCCTCGACCTCGCGCGCGCTGAAGAGCAGATGTTCCGCTACCTTGAGGTGGCGCTCCAACGTGCCGAAGAGATCGATGCGGATGTCTTCGGCCCCCAGCCGGTTGAGAGTGCGCGCTATCTCGAAGCGTCACAGGGCGCGTGGGTGTCCTATGCTGATCAGGCGTGCTTGGCCGTCTATGAGCAGTGGAAGGGCGGGACGATCCGCGGGATCATGTGGCAGGGCTGCCGGATTGAGCTGACGCAGGCCCGGACGCATACCATCTGGGGTAATCATCTGACCTCTATGGATAGCTCGCCGCCAGTCCTGCCTGAGCCGTGAACGCTCTGCGGATCAGGCCTGCGCCGCCCGCCATTCCTTGAAACTGACCACGCCCGCCGGCACTTGATCGCCGCGCGCCAGATCGACGACCAGGGGCACGATCTCGGAGGGATGGGGCAGGGTCTCCGGATCCTCGCCCGGATAGGCCTGGGCTCGCAGGCGGGTGCGCATGCGCCCGGGGTCCAGCACGGTGGCGCGGATGTTGGTCGACTCAATCTCATCGGCCCAGCAGCGCACCAGAACCTCGGCTGCCGCCTTGGTCGCGGCATAGCTGCCCCAGAAGGCCTTGGGCGCATTGGCCAGGCTGGTGGTCAGATGGATGGCGCGACCGGCGTCCGAGGCCCGCAGCAGCGGCTCAAGCGAGCGGATCAGGCGGTAGACGGCGGTCAGATTGACCTTTTCGACCTTGGCGAACTGGCGCGGATCGGCGTGGGCGACCGGGGTCAGGCCCTCGGCCCCCATGGTGGCGGCGGTGTTGACCCAGATGTCCAGCCGGCCGAACCGCTCGTAAAGCGCGCCGCCCAGCCGGTCGATGGCGCCGCCGTCGACCAGATCGAACGGGATCAAGGTGGCGTGCTGGCCGGTGGCGGCAAAGATGGCGTCGTCCAGCTCTTCCAGACCGCCCTGGGTGCGGGCTGTGGCCACGACGTGCGCGCCGGCGTTGGCGAGCCCGAGGGCGGCTTCATAGCCGATGCCGCGCGAGGCGCCCGTGACCAGGGCGATACGGTCTTTCAGCACAGGGGCCTCAACCATGGATCAGGCGCTGACCAGCAGGGACAGCTGACGCGGGGAGGCATCGCGGCCGCCCTCCGCGATCTCGCGGTCGAGCAGGCGCGTCGGATAGTCACCCGTGAAATAGTGGTCGGTGAACTGGGGATTGGCCGGATCGCGCGGACCGGCTTCCATCGCGGCATAGAGACCATCGACCGACAGGAAGCCGAGGCTGTCGACCTCGAGGTGAGCGCGCATTTCCTCGAGCGTCTTGTTGGCCGCCAGCAATTGATCCCGCTCGGGCATGTCGATGCCGTAAAAGTCGGGATAGAGGATCGGCGGGCTGGCGGAGCGCAGGTGCACCTCGGAAGCACCCGCGGCCCGTACCGCGCGGACCAGCTTGACCGATGTCGTGCCGCGCACGATCGAATCGTCGATCAGCACCACGCGCTTGCCCTCAAGGACCGAACGGTTGGGGCTGTGCTTCATGCGCACGCCCTTTTGCCGGGCGCCCTGGCTGGGCTGGATGAAGGTCCGTCCCAGATAGTGGCTGCGGATGATGCCCATCTCGTAAGGGATGCCGCTGGCCTGCGAATAGCCGAGCGCGGCCGGCACGCCCGAGTCGGGCACCGGCACCACGACGTCGGCCTCGACGGCATGCTCTTGTGCCAGGCCCTGGCCCATACGCTTGCGCACCTCATAGACCGAGCGGCCGTTCACCACGCTGTCGGGGCGGGCGAAATAGACATATTCAAACAGGCACGGCCGGGCGGCGCGTGCCGGGAACGGCTTGAGCGAGCGCAGGCCGTGTTCGTCGATCACGACGACCTCGCCATGCTCGACATCGCGGACGAAGACTGCGCCCATGGTGTCGAGCGCGCAGGTTTCTGACGCCAGCACCCAGGCGTCGCCGAGGCGGCCCAGCACCAGCGGGCGGATGCCCAGCGGATCGCGCGCGCCGATCATCTTCTTGGGCGTCTGGGCGACCAGGGCGTAGCCGCCCTCGATCCGGGCCAGGGCGTCGATGAAGCGATCCACCACCCGGGCCTTCCGGCTGCGGGCGATCAGATGGAGGATGACCTCGGAGTCGGAGGTCGACTGGAAGATGGCGCCCTCGGCGACCAGCTGGTTCCGCAGGAACAGGAAGTTGGTCAGATTGCCGTTGTGGGCGACGGCGATGCCGCCGGTGTCCAGATCGGCGAACATCGGCTGAATGTTGCGCAGGAAGCTGCCGCCCGAGGTCGAATAGCGGGTGTGGCCGACCGAGGCGCTGCCGGGCAGGCGGCCGGTCAGGTCGGTGCTGCCAAAGGCCTCGCCCACCAGGCCGACGTGGCGCTCGGTATGGAAATGGGTGTCGGCGACGCTGGCGATGCCGCAGGCCTCTTGTCCGCGATGCTGCAGGGCGTGCAGGCCGAGCGCAACGATGGAGGAGGCTTCGTTGCCGGGAGCGCCCCAGACGCCGCAGACGCCGCACTCCAGACGCAGCTGGTCATCGTCGCTCTCGCGCTCGGGCCAGTGGTGAATGACGGGTTCGGCGAGGCGGTGGGACATCGTCGGCGGCTCCGATGACCTGGGGAGGAATACTAGCGGGCGGTGTCGGGCGAGTTAGGCCCTGTTTGTGTTTTCGGCAAGGCGTCGTCGCCGGAAAACCCTTGGCGTACGGAGGAATCCACCACCGGGGCGAGGGCGTCGGCCCCGCGACCGATGCCCGGCAGGACAAATTGGATGGCCCGCGCCGCGCCGGCACTGACGGAATAGAGACTGGCCTCGCCCAACCAACGGGGCGTGCGCTCGCCCGGCATGGCGGCGACCACGACCAGATGGATGGCGCCCAGCAGGACCAGCGCCCGCGTCAGGCCAACGACAATGCCGAAGATGCGGTCGATCCCGCCCAGATGCGGATGGGCCTGGGCCCGGCGGGACAGGGTCGAGCCCACGATCCGCACGCCGAAATAGACCAGCAGGAAGGTGGCCAGCGCGGCCAGCAGGGTCCCTGCCCAGTCCGGGTCGATCATGGCCTTGCCCACCGGGGCCGACAACGGCAGGGCAATCAGGGCGATGAAGGCCGCCAGCACAAAGCTGAGCAGTGTCAGCAGCTCACGCGTGCCCCCGCGAATCCAGCCCGCCGCGCCGGACGCCAGAAGGATCAGTACCGAAAAGACGTCCCAGGCGGTCATGATGCGAGCCTTCCGTCATCCTCGGGCTTGACCCGAGGATCGGTCGGGTAGCCCGATAGTGAAATGGCCCGGCCTTTGGAAAGATTCCGTGTCACGCGCATCGGTCTCCGTAGCGGATGCACCGATCCTCGGGTCAAGCCCGAGGATGACGACGCCAGAGTCCCTAATACCGGTTTTGCGAGATTCGTTCGACCGCTTCGGCCAGACGGCTGAGGGAGGTGGCGGCGATGTCGGTCGGCTCGTGGCTGAGCGGGGGGCAGAGCGCCTTGTCAAAGCCCAGCTTCATGGCCTCCCGCAGGCGGGCCTCGGCCCGTCCGACGGCGCGGACCTCGCCCGACAGGCCGATCTCGCCGAACACCACACAGCCCTTGGGCAGGGGCACATCGCAGACCGAACTGATCAGGGCGGCCGCGGCGGCCAGGTCGGCCGCAGGCTCATTGATCTTCAGCCCGCCGGCCACATTCAGATAGATATCGCGGTCGCCAAAGCCGAGGCCACAGCGCGACTCCAGCACTGCCAGAACCATGGCCAGCCGGCCCGAGTCCCAGCCCACGACCGCGCGGCGCGGCGTGCCATAGGCGGAGGGCGCCGAGAGGGCCTGTATCTCGACCAGCACGGGGCGGGACCCCTCAATTCCCGCGAACACGGCGGTGCCAGGCTCGCGCTCGGCGCGGTCACCATTCTGGTCACCCAGGAACAGGGCGGAAGGGTTGGTGACCTCGCGCAGGCCGGTGTCGCCCATCTCGAACACGCCGATCTCGTCGGTCGCGCCAAAGCGGTTCTTGCCCGCGCGGAGGACGCGGAAGGGATAGCCGCGCTCGCCCTCAAAGTTCAGGACCGCATCGACCATGTGCTCGACCACACGGGGGCCGGCGACCTGACCGTCCTTGGTCACGTGGCCGACCAGGATCATCGCCGGACCGCCCGCCTTGGCCAGCCGCACAAGCTCCGACGCACAGGCCCGCACCTGGACGATCGAGCCGGGCCCGGCCTCGTGCACATCGGACCACAGGGTCTGGATGGAATCGATGACCACCAGATCGAAGGCCTCGCGCTTCAGGGTCGCAACGATTTCACGCAGCGCCGTGGCTGAGGCCAGCGCCACATCCGCCTGGGACAGGCCCATGCGTCGGGCCCGCGAGCGGATCTGTTCCACCGCCTCCTCGCCCGACAGATAGGCGACCTTGGCTCCCTTCAGCGCCGCGCGGGCGCAGACCTCAAGCAGCAGGGTCGACTTGCCGACGCCCGGATCGCCGCTGATCAGCAGGGCCGAGCCGGGCACCAGCCCACCCCCGCAGACCCGGTCGAACTCGCTGACCCCGGTGATCAGCCGCGCCGGTTCGGGGCTTTCGGACTTCAGGTCCTCGAACTGGATGCCGCGCGCCCGTTTCGTGGCTGCGGGCTTGAGGGCCCCCGGGGGCGCCCCGCCGACCTCCTCGGTCAGGCAGTTCCATTCGCCGCACGCCGAGCACTGACCCGCCCATTTGGCATGGACGGCCCCGCAGACGCGGCAGATGTATTGGGATGAGTCACGAGCCATGAGCTTCGCTTACACCGATTTCAGCGTCGGGCGCAGAGGGTCCGATGAGGCCTGCGACCAATCCTGACGTAGGCCTAGCCGGTATGGGTCCGGTCGACCCGGCCGCCGACCGAGGTCAGCAGTTCATAGGCGATGGTGCCGGTGTCGCGCGCCGCATCGTCGATCGGGCGGTTGCGCCCGAACAGCTCGACCCGGTCGCCCTCGGCCACCTCAAGGCCGGTGACGTCGACGGCCAGGGCATCCATGGAAATCCGCCCCAGAATGGGCCGCAGATGTCCGGCCACGAAGACCTGGCCCCGGGGGCTGGTGGCGCGCATCACCCCGTCGGCATAGCCGGCACCAACGGTGGCGACGGTCAGGGGCTGGTCGGCGACCTTGCCCCGGGCATAGCCCACGCTTTCGCCTTGCGGGACCGACCGGACCTGGAGAACGGGCGCGCTGAAGGTGGCGACCGGCTGGATGCGCGGATCGGGTCGACCTTCGGGCCCGCCGCCCCACAGACTGATGCCGGGGCGCACGGCGTCGAAGGCGTAGTCGGGGCCAAGGAAACAGCCCCCCGAATTGGCGAAGGAGGCGAGGGCGTCCGGATAGCGCGGGCGCAGGGCGGCGAAGGCGGCGCGCTGCTGCCCGTTCATCGGGCTTTCGGGATCATCGGCACAGGCCAGATGGCTCATCACCAGCTCCAGGCCGGGGAAGGGCGGCGGCGCCTGTTCGGGGCGGAAGCCCAGCCGGTTCATGCCGGTGTCGATATGCAGGCCGCACGGCCCGCCGCCCGCCTCCTGCCAGCGAGTCAGCTGGTCCGCGTGGTTGATGACGGGGCGCAGCCCCGCGTCACGCAGCGCCGCCGCCGCACCCTCGGTGCAGCCATCCAGCACATAGACGATCGGGTCGGCGCCCATGGCCTCGCGCAGGGCCAGCCCCTCGGACAGACGCGCGACGAAGAACGTCCGCGCCCCGGCCTGCATCAACCGGGTCACACAGGCCTCGGCCCCCAGCCCATAGGCATCCGCCTTGACCACCGGCTGCACCGGCCGCCCGGTCAACCGTTCAAGGAAGGCATGGTTGGTGGCGAGCGCGTCGAGATCAACCGAAAGGCGGGCACGGGTCATCGGCCACTTATGCCGCACTTGCGAAGAGAACGAAAAGCCCCCCGGCTCAATCGCCGTATTGATTGTCGTAGCGGTTGTCGTGGGCGAGGTTGCCGAAGCGGGTGGTATCGGCGTCGAACGACAGACGGACAGTGCCGATGGGGCCGTGGCGTTGCTTGCCGATGATGACCTCGGCGACGTGCTGCAACTGGTCCATGTCCTGCTGCCACTTCAGGTGTTCCTCGGTGCCCTCGCGGGGTTCGGAACGGCCGAGGTAGTAGCTTTCGCGGTAGACGAACATCACCACGTCGGCGTCCTGCTCGATCGAGCCGGACTCGCGCAGGTCGGACAGCTGGGGCCGTTTGTCGTCGCGGCTTTCGACCTGACGCGACAGCTGCGACAGGGCCAGAACGGGCACGTTCAGTTCCTTGGCCAGGGCCTTGAGTCCGCCGGTGATCTCGGACACCTCCTGCACCCGGTTCTTCTGGTTGTTGGCATCGCCGACGGTCAGCAGCTGCAGATAGTCGACGATGATCAGGTCCAGGCCGTGCTCCTGGCGCTTCAGGCGGCGGGCGCGAGCGGCCATCTTGGAAATGGCCAGGCCGCCGGTGGCGTCGATGTAGAGCGGGCTTTCGCCGATCTCGATGGCCGCATCGCGCAGACGGCCATAGTCCGAGGCGTCGATCTCGCCCTTGCGAAGGCGGTCCGACGAAATGCCGGAGGCGTCAGCCAGGATCCGCATGGCCAGCTGTTCGGCGCTCATTTCCAGCGAGAAGAAGGCGACGACCCCGCCCGAGACCGTCTTGCGCCCCTCGGGCGTCGGCTCCCAGCGATAGTTGCGGGCGACATTGAAGGCGACATTGGTGGCCAGCGATGTCTTGCCCATCGACGGACGCCCCGCGAGGATCAGCAGGTCGGAGGGGTAGAGGCCGCCCAGCTTCTGGTCGAGGTCGTCCAGCTGGGTCGCCAGACCCGCCAGCTTGCCGTCGCGCTGATAGGCTTCGCCTGCCATCTGAACGGCGCCGGCCAGGGCCTGGGAAAAGCTGACGAATCCGGACGACGGCTTGCCCGTTTCGGCCAGGGTATAGAGTGACTGTTCGGCGGCTTCGATCTGGTCGAGGGCAGGCGTTTCCGGATCGGGCGCCGCGCGGCTGATGTCGCCGCCGATCCGGATCAGATCCCGCCGCAGGGCCAGGTCATAGATGACCCGCGCATAGTCGGGCGCATTGGCCGCGGGCGGGGCGCGATCGACCAGATCGGCCAGATAGCGCAGACCGCCGAACTGTTCGAAGGCCGGATCCTGTTTGAAGCGGCCCATCAACAGGGTCGGTTCGGCCAGCAGGCCCTGACGGATGTGATCCTCGATCACATCATAGAGGCGCTGGTGGAACGGCTCGTGGAAATGGCTGCCGCGCAGCTTGTCGGACAGGCGCTCGAAGGCGGCATTGTCGAACAGCAGACAGCCCAGGAGCGCCTGCTCGGCCTCGAGGTTATGCGGCAGGGACTGGGGACCGGTGTCCGACAGCGACAGGGGTGCAAGCGCGTTCATGGGTTAACTCTTAACCGCCCCTGCGTCAGGCGCGGTCGCAAAGCTGTCGATAGTCTGACCTCGTTGTGGACGGATGAAATCCGGCCACGAAAAAGGGGATGCACCGACCGGCGCATCCCCTTCTTTCATTGGCAGTCAGTCGGTGTGGGAGGCAATCAGGCCTCTTCGCCCAGACCGTCTTGCTGGCCAGCGCCGCCTTCGATCATGTCCTGGGCAGCCTGTTCGGCCGCCTGGCGCTCATCGTCGAACTGCGAGCGGATGACGTCTTCACCCTTGGCCTGACGCTCGGCTTCGTCCAGCGAACGGGCGACGTTCATGTTGACGGTGGCCGAGACCTCGGCGTGCAGGCGAACCAGCACTTCGTGGACACCCAGCACCTTGATCGGCACGTGCAGCACGATCTGGCTGCGCTCGACCAGGCCGCCTTCGGAGCGGATGGCCTCGGCCACATCGCGACCGGCGACCGAACCGTACAGCTGACCGGTTTCGCCGGCCTGACGGATCATGACGTAGGTCTGACCGTCGATCTTGTCGGCGATCTTCTGGGCTTCGGCCTTGTTCTTGTCGTTGCGGGCCTCGATGGCGGCGCGTTCGACTTCGAAGGCTTTCAGGTTGGCGGACGTCGCGCGGCGAGCCTTGTCGCGCGGCAGGAGGAAGTTACGGGCGAAGCCGTCCTTGACGGACACGACGTCGCCGATGGCGCCGAGGTTCTCGACGCGTTCAAGCAGAACGACCTTCATATCACTTCACCACATAAGGCAGGAGGGCCAGGTAACGCGCACGCTTGATGGCCTTGGCCAGCAGGCGTTGCTTCTTCTGCGACACGGCCGTGATCCGCGACGGGACGATCTTGCCGCGCTCGGAGATGTAGCGTTGCAGCAGCTTGACGTCCTTGTAGTCGATCTTCGGCGCGTTATCGCCGGAGAACGGACAGACCTTGCGACGACGGAAGAACGGACGACGGGCGGGGCCGTCGCCCACCGGGGCGCCCGGCTTGGGGGCCGCGTTGGTGGATTGGGTATCGGTCATGGGGCCGGTCCTTATTCCGAAGCGTTGGAGGAATCGTCGCGGGTCGAGCGTTCACGCTCGCGCTCACGACGGGCCAGAAGCGGCGACAGTTCCAGGTCGAGTTCCTCGACGCGGACGGTCAGCCAGCGCAGCACGTCTTCGTTGATCGACAGCTGACGCTCGACCTCGGCCATGGCGGCCGGCGGGGCATCAATGGCCATCAGCGAATAGTGAGCCTTGCGGTTCTTCTTCACGCGATAGGTCAGGTTGCGCAGACCCCAGTATTCGATCTTGGCGACAGCTCCGCCGCCTTGCTCGATAAGGCCCTTGATCGTTTCATTGAGGGCTTCGGCCTGTTGCGCGCTGATATCCTGGCGCGACATGACCGTGTGCTCGTATAGAGCCATTCGTCGTCTCCCTTGTAGGGTTCGGCGCACGGAGGACCGGGTAAGTCGACCGAACGATGGCTCCCGAAGCGGCGGCAGGGATGACTTCCCGTACCCTTTGGTGTTCCGTTTTCGGGACCGAAGCCCTGGAAAGCGGCGGCGTATAGGGGGTTTTCGGCCAAACAGCAAGCGTTCCGAGGCTGTGAATACCACGGCCTGCGACGGAATGGTCTCAACGGTTTATTGTTCGGGAAGCATCGACACTCTATCTTCGCCGTATGACCCAACGCTGGACGCCTGATAGCTGGAGATCGAAGCCCGTCGTGCAGATGCCGACGGACTATCCCGACGCGGGCGCCCTGGCCGGCGTCGAGGACGAACTGCGTGCCCTGCCGCCGCTGGTCTTTGCCGGTGAAGCGCGGCGGCTGACCGATCGCCTGGCCCAGGTCGAGGCGGGCAATGCCTTCCTGCTGCAGGGCGGAGATTGCGCCGAGAGCTTCAAGGAGTTCTCGACCGACAACATCCGCGACACCTTCCGGCTGATCCTGCAGATGGCCGTCGTGCTGACCTTTGCGGGCCGCAAGCCGGTAGTGAAGGTCGGCCGCATCGCCGGCCAGTTCGCCAAGCCGCGTTCGTCCTCGGTCGAGATGATCGATGGCGTCGAGCTGCCCAGTTACCGCGGTGACATCATCAACGGCATGGGCTTCACGCCGGGCGAGCGGGTTCCCGATCCGCAGCGGCTGCTGAAGGCCTATCACCAGTCGGCCTCGACGCTGAATCTGCTGCGCGCCTTCGCCGGGGGCGGCTATGCGGACCTGTACAACATCCATCGCTGGACCCTGGGGTTTGCCGCCGACAACTCGTACGGCGCACGCTATCGCGAACTGGCCGACAAGATCGGCGAGGCCCTGGCCTTCATGGAAGCGGTGGGGGTGACGCCGGAAAGCCATCCGGACCTGTCGCGCGTCGAGGTGTTCACCAGCCACGAGGCCCTGCTGCTCAATCTGGAAAGCGCCCTGACCCGACTGGACGGGGCCAGCGGCGAATGGTTCGACACCTCGGCCCATATGGTCTGGATCGGCGAGCGCACCCGCCAGCCGGACGGCGCCCACGTCGAGTTCGCCCGGGGCATCAAGAACCCGATCGGCCTGAAGTGCGGCCCCACCATGGAGCCGGAGGACCTGCTGCGGCTTCTGGACATCCTCAACCCCGACAACATCCCCGGCCGGATGACGCTGATCGGCCGCTTCGGCTCGGACAAGGTGGGCGAGCGCCTGCCGCGGCTGATGCGCGACATCAAGGCCGCCGGTCGCCGGGTCGTCTGGTCGATCGACCCCATGCACGGCAACACGCTGAAGGCGGGCAATGGCTACAAGACCCGCCCGTTCGAACGCATCCTCAGCGAGGTCCGGACCTTCATCGACGTGGCCGAGTCCGAGGGCGTGCACCCGGGCGGCGTGCATCTGGAGATGACCGGCCAGAACGTCACCGAATGTCTGGGCGGGGCGCAGATGCTGACCGAGGACGACCTCAGCAGCCGCTATCACACCCATTGCGACCCGCGCCTGAACGCCGATCAGGCGCTGGAGCTGGCCTTTCTGGTCGCCGAGCGACTGAAATCCGGGCGGCAATCCCGCTCGGCCGCAGCCTGAGGTCGCGATGGCCAGGGGACGCGTGGCCTATCAGGGTGCCCCGGGGTCCTTCAGTCATGAGGCCTGCGCCGTGCTGCGTCCCTGGGATGAAGCCATCGGCCACGACACCTTCGAGGCCGCGATCCAGTCCGTCCACGGCGGGCGCTGTGACTGTGCCCTGATCCCCGTCGAGAACTCGCAGATCGGGGATGTGCAGCCGGCAAGGCGGCTGGTGGACGCGTCGGGACTAGAAGTCCTTGCAGAAGTCTGGCGCCCGATCCGGCTGGCGCTGATGGCCCCCCGCGGCGCCCGCCTGTCGGATGTGCGCAGGGTGGAAAGCCACCCGGCGGCGCTGGGGCAGTGCGTGGGCACACTGGCGTCGTTGAACCTCAAGGCGGTTGAAGCCTTCGATACGGCCGGGGCAGCCCGCGCAGTGTCCGAGGCGGAGGATCCGACGCGGGCTGCGCTTGCGCCCGCCGGTGCCGCCGAAATCCATGGATTGTCGATTTTGCGCAACGACGTGCAGGATTCCGCCGATAACCGCACGCGGTTTGTCCTGCTGGGGGGGAAAGGCGCTTGACGGCGCACGATTTCTGCGGGCATCACCGATCCATGGCCTCCAAGCGCGCCCTGACTGCCGCTTTTGACGCGCGCGATTTCGCGGCGTCGGCCCCCTATGCCTACGGCTTTTATTTCTACGGCTTTCGATACGCCGGCTGAGGCGTCCGGACCTTGCTCCTGACCCCTCACCGGCGACCGCTCCTGATGGAGCGGCGGACCTCGGCCTCACCGATCCTCCCCCTCGAAAGTTCTGGAAATGCCCCTGACCCTTGTGAAATCCCCCGACGAAACCGCCGAAGCGGAGCGCCTGACGCTGGCGGCCCTGCGGCACGAAATCGACCAGCTCGACAGCGAAATGGTCGCCCTGTTCCAGAAGCGGCTGGCTCTGGCAGACCGGGTCGGGCGCGCCAAGGATGCCCCGACCGGCGGCTATGTGAAGCTGCGGCCCGATCGCGAGCAGGCGGTTCTGGCCCATGTGCTGCAGGGAGCCAGGCCGGACACCCGCGATGCCGTCGAGGCCCTGTGGCGCGAGGTCGTCGGCCACGGTCTGGCGCGTCAGGGACAGCTGGCGGTGCGTGTCTGGGCCCCGGTCGAGCCCGCGCGCGCCTTTGACGCCGCTCGCCTACGCTTCGGCCGCGCCGCCGCGCTGAAGACCGAGCGCGACCCGCAGGCGGCTTTGGCCTTTGCCGCAGAGGGCAAGGGCGTCGCCGTACTGGCCATCAACGCCGGTGACCCGTGGTGGATGGGCCTGCGCCGCGAATGGGCGGCCCTCAGCGTGTTCGAGGGGTTCGGCAAGGACATTCCGACCTCGCTGGCCGTCGGTCGGATCGATCCGGGCGCCCTGCCGCGCGGGGACCGGGTGCTTGTGACCGCCGGGGGCGACGCCGGTGACGGCTCGGGTGCCGGGCGTCGCGGGCTGGACACCCACCACGGCTGGACCCTGTCGCTGACTTCGGCGCCGGTCATGCCCGGGGGCCCGGAGGGCTGCGTCGGCGCCCTCGCCTGACGGGGTCGGCTCAGACCGCCATGTTGTCGATCAGCCGGGTGCGCCCCAGCCAGGCGGCGGCGAGGATCCGCATCGGCCGATCGGCGGCTGCCGCGAGCCGGCTGAGGGTTTCCGCATCGCGGATGGCCACATAGTCCACGCGGTCAAAGCCGTCGCCGACCAGCGCCTGGGCGGTGTCGCGCTCCACGGCGTCGATGGGATCGCCGGCACGGACGCGGGCCGCAGCGGAGGCCAGACGACCGTTCAGACGGCGGGCGATGTCGAGCTCGCCCTCGCTGAGATAGGCGTTGCGCGAGGACAGGGCCAGGCCATGCCCGTCCCGCTCGGTCGGCACGCCGACGATGCGCGTGGGGATGTCGAGATCGGCGGCCAGCCGGGCGATGACCCGCAGCTGCTGGTAGTCCTTCTCCCCGAACAGGGCGACGTCGGCCTGCACCTGGTTCAACAGCTTGGCGACCACGATGGCGACGCCTCCGAAGAAGTGCGGGCGGTGGTCCGTCTCCAGCCCGAGGGCGGGGCCGTCCATGACGATACGGGTGGCGAAGCCCGCCGGGTACATGGTTGACGCGGTCGGCGCGTAGAGCAGGTCGCAACCGGCCCCAGCCAGCAGGGTCGCATCGCGCTCGAGCGTGCGCGGATAGGTGTCGAGGTCCTCGTGGGCGGCGAACTGGGTCGGGTTGACGAAGACGCTGGTAACCACACGTCGTGCCTCCAGCCGCGCCTGTTCGACCAGCCGCAGGTGGCCGTCATGCAGGGCGCCCATGGTGGGCACGAAGGCCACCGTCTCTCCCGCTGCGCGCCAGCCGGCCACGACGCGACGCAGATCTGCCGGGCTGGCGGCGTGGGGCAGGGGCAGAGCGGCTGAGTCCATGGTTGAGACCGGATTTACCGTTTCGCTTAAGCCTACTTGTGCACGGGGCTGCAACAGAGGGCGGGTAGGGTGGCCTTATGACGTCCGCAGAAGTCCTTCGTCCAGTGCAGAAGCACCGCATTGTCCGGGTCCTGACCCTGGGTCTGGCCCTCAGCGCATCCGGCTGTGGCTGGGTCGAGCATGACCCGCACCGGTTCGAGCAGATGGCCGAACGCGTCGCCGCCATTCCCGTCAGCCTCGACCGGCCCGGCAAGTCCCGGCTCGAGACGCCGATGAAGGCGGGCGACATGGGCCTGAGAGAGGCGCGTGCCGACGCTGTCCGGGTCGAGGTCATGGATCCGCACGACCTGTGGGAAGCGCGCGACGGGGCCATGGAGGGGCTGGTGCAGGCCGCTGCTCCGGCCATTGCCGAGGCCGCCGTCGATGAGGTCGAGAAGCGCGTGACCGCGGCGGTGCCCCGCATGCGCGCCCGTCCGGTTTCGACGCGCCGTGAGGCAGAGGATGCCTCCCTGGTCCAGCTGGGCGCGTTCGGCAGTGAGGCCTCGGCCCGCACGGCCTGGGCCCGTATCCGTTCAGCTGCGCCCGAGGCCCTCGCCGGTCTCACGCCGCGCTTCGAGCCGGTGACGGTCGATGGACGCTCGCTGGTCCGGCTGAAGGTGGCCGTGCCCGCGTCGGGCGCCGCCGCTGTCTGTGCCGCCGCGCGCATCCGCGATCCTTGGTGCCAAAGAGGCACGTGAGACCGGGAACGGCCTCCCGCTGACGATGAGCCGTTGACCGCGACCCGGTCGACCCCGATTTTGCGCCCGGACCCCGCATGAGTCGCGGGGATGGGACAGAGTGCATGAACCAGCCGAGAGTCATCGTCGTCGGGAACGAGAAGGGGGGGGCCGGCAAGTCCACCCTGGCGATCCACATCGCCGTGGGCCTGCTGTACTCGGGCCGCAGCGTGGCGCTCCTGGACCTCGACCTCCGCCAGCGGTCGATGGCGCGCTTCTTCGACAACCGCAAGGCCTGGATGCTGGCCAATGGTCAGAAGCTGCCCCTGCCGGTCGAGCCCGATCTGGGCGACGGCAAGGCGTTGGCCAAGGCCGGCGAAGAGGAACAGCTGGCCCGCTTTGACGCCGCCTTTGCCGAAGCCCGGCGCCTGGCCGACGTGGTGCTGATCGACACGCCGGGCGGGGACACCGCCCTGTCGCGACGGGCGCACGGGCTGGCCGACCAGATCGTTACGCCGATGAACGACAGCTTCGTCGACTTCGACCTGCTGGGGCAGGTGGACCCGGTCACGCTGGATCTGATCCGGCCCTCGATCTACTCCGAGAGCGTGTGGGAGGCCCGCAAGAACCGGGCGATCGCGGGCGGCACGCCGATCGACTGGGTCGTGGTCACCAACCGCCTGGCGGTGGCGGCGGCGCGGAACCGGCAACGGCTGACGGACCGCCTGAAGAAGCTGGCCAAGCGGATCGGCTTTCGCATTGGGCCGGGCCTGAGGGACCGGGTCATCTACCGCGAGTTGTTCCCGTTCGGCCTGACGGTGGCGGACCTGTCGAACGACATCCGGCCGGTGGCGGTGTCGCTGGCCCATGTGGCGGCGCGGCAGGAGATGCGGTCGCTGATGGTGGCGCTGGGGCTGGAGGGGGCCGAGGCGGCCTTCGACGTGACGGAATGATCCTGCTGGCGGTCCTTGCGGTGGGGGTGGCCTTCTGGGCGCTGGTGCTGCTGGGACGGCGGACGGACGCGAACCGGCGGCGGGAGGCCATGCCCGCCGAGCAGGCCCGGTCCCTGCTGGGGGTCGGAACGGACGCCACCCCGGCCGAGGTCAACGCCGCCTGGCGGCGGCTGATGGCGCGGGCCCACCCGGATCAGGGCGGGACCGAAGGGCTGGCGGCCCAGTTGAACGCCGCCCGGGATACCCTCCTGAAGCGCCGCTAGAGCACCGCCAGCAGCTCGACCTCGAACAGCAGCACCGAGTTCGGCGGGATGTCGCCGCCGACCCAGCGGTCGCCGCAGGCCAGCGCGGCGGGGATGACGAACTCATAGGTCTCGCCCTCGCGCATCAGGGCCACGCCCTCGGTCCAGCCCTTGATGACGCGGTTCAGCGGGAACTCGGCCGGTTCGTTACGGCTGTACGAGCTGTCGAACTCGCGCCCGTCGATGAAGGTACCGCGGTAGTGGACGCGGACGGTGTCGGTGGCCTCGGGCTGGCGGCCGTCCGGGTTGGCGCGGCCGACGCGGCGGAACTGCAGGCCGCTGTCGGTGGTGGTCCAGCCGCGCCGCCCGTCGTTCCAGGCGAGATAGGCGGCCTGACCGGCCTCCCAGCCTGCCTGGCTGGGGACGACGTCGGGGGCGGGCGCGGCGGTGGCGCAGGCGGAGAGCGCCAGGGCGGCCAGCGGAATCAGGGCGATACGGTGCAGCTTCATGCGGTGACGCTATCAGGCCGGCTTGCGGAGGCAAGCGGCATCAGTCGGGGCGCACGACCATACAGGTGACATTGCGGGCCGACAGGGTCTCGCAGGCGGCGCGGGCATCGGCCTCGGTCATGCCGGTGAAGCGCGAGCGGAACCAGCCGGAGGCTTCCTCGACGGTCTGGCCGGTGCCCCGGAAGGTGGTGCGGAAGCGGCGGTTGACCTCGGTCAGCCAGTCGGCGGCGACGGTGCGGTCGCGGAAGGCGCCGACCTGTACGCCCCAGGTACCGGCAGCGGGCCTGCGCGCGGGGGTGTCGCTGTTCAGCCGCGCGGTCGGGTTTGACGGCAGGACGGCCGGGCCGGAGGTCAGGACGACGTCGGGGTCGCGATCGCCCATGGCCTGGGCCAATGCGGCGGGCGGCGAGGCGCCCTGCGCCGACGGGACATAGGGCTGGGGCGTGGCCGAGGCATAGACGACCGGCGGGGCGATCTCCGGACCGATGCCGTAACCCTTTTGCTCGAAATAGAGCTGGGCGACTTCGATGCGCTCGCCACGCTCACGCTTTTCGGCGATTTCAAAGCCGGTATCCATCAGCTCGGCGACGTGGGCGTTGCGGGTGGCGCTGGAGCGTCCGCCCAGCACAACGGTGATCAGGCGGCGCCCGTCGCGCACGGCCGAGGCCGCGAGGTTGTAGCCCGAGGCATTGATGTAGCCGGTCTTGATGCCGTCATAGCCCTGACCCGAGCGCAGCAGGCCATTGGTGTTGCGATAGTCGCGGCCCTGATAGGTCCAGCTGGAGACGCCGAAGAAGCGATAGTATTGCGGATAGTCGCGCATGACGGCGCGCGACAGGACGGTCAGGTCGCGGGCCGTGGTGATCTGGCGGCTGTCGGGCAGACCATTGGCGTTGACGAAGCGGCTGTCGGTCATGCCGAGCGCCTCGGCCTTCAGCGTCATCATGGCGGCGAAGCGGGCCTCGGACCCGGCGACATGTTCGGCAAGCGCCACGGCCATGTCATTGGCCGAGCGCAGGGCCGTGGCCTGGATGGCGTCGGCGACGGTGATGGTCTGGCCCGCGGCGAGGCCCAGCTTGGACGGCGGCTGGGAAGCGGCGCGCGGCGAGACGCGGATGACATCGTCCAGCTGGATCCGGCCCTCGGTGATCGCCTCGAACACCAGATACAGGGTCATGACCTTGGTGATGGAGGCCGGATAGCGGCGGCTGTCGGCGTGGCGGGCGAACATGACCTCGCCCGTCGCGGCATCGACCACAATGGCGGCGTAGCGCAGGTTCTCGCGGCTGTGGGCCTCGGGCGTAAACGCGCCGGGCAGGGGGCCGACGGTCAGCAGCGACAGGGAGAGGAGGAGAACGACCGTACGCCGGAAGAAGAGAGTCATGGGCGGTTTCTGCCTTACTGGATCAATACCTACGCATACACACACGGCTTCAAGGCCGGACAGGCGGAAAGGCCTTACCCTATCATGAAGATCAGGGGTTTCATCGGGGTTAAGGCGCGATCAACAGACTTGTGATGACGGGTGATGCGTCAGTCGCCGGGTGGGGGAAAACCGTCTGAAGGGTCTGAAGGGTCTGAATTTGGGCCTGCGTCGGCTGAAGTTTCCGTCCTTCTCCCGATGGGAGAAGGTGGCGCGTGAGCGCCGGATGAGGGTCGGCGGTCTCGGTCGGCGCAAGCCGTGGCAAGGGTGGTGCGACGGCTCGCGCCGAAGC